>Ga0224500_10001662_pt1 | contig 12843 bp, 11 predicted proteins | sample SF_Oct11_sed_USG_FD_168126 | JGI IMG/M metagenome (GOLD analysis project Ga0224500, IMG submission 168126) | Sediment microbial communities from San Francisco Bay, California, United States - SF_Oct11_sed_USGS_4_1 | ecosystem: Environmental > Aquatic > Marine > Sediment | place: USA: California... | reverse complement strand
CAGGCAGCGTCGGCCGGACAGCTGGGCGGCCAGCCCGACCCACGTCGCAGCGGCGTTCGGAGATCCGTGCACGAACAGCGTGGCCGGACCGGAGCCCGACTCCAGGACTCGCACGAACCTACCGGCGTCACCGACAGGAACCCGGTGCTCGCGCACGTCGATGCCGAAATGCTCGACGAGGCGGTCCTCGGCCGGTCGGTACAGTCCCGGGTCGTGTCGTGCCATCCTGGTCCTCCCGAATCGGCCTCGCCCGGCAGCCCGAGCGCGCCCCGGGCAAATCTAAGCACTGCTAAGATTGATGTCAAATGCGTATGACATCCGATCCGGAGCGCGGCAAGCCGGCCGGTCGCTACCACCACGGGAACCTGCGCGCCGCCGTGCTGGATAGCACTCGCCAGCTGATCGATCAGGACGGTCTGCACTCCGTGAGCCTGCGTGCCGTGGCCCGCCATCTCCGCGTCACGGACGCCGCCCTGTACCACTACTTCCCGACCAAGGAAGCCCTCGTTGCCGCGCTCGCTGCGGACGCGTATCTGGCCCTCCAAGCGGCCGTGGAGGCGGCGGTCGTGACCGTCGGACCCGACCCATGCGATCGCCTCGATGCCGCGATGCGCGCGTACGTCTGGTTCGGGCTCGGCAACCGTGGCCGATATCGCGTGCTATTCGGCGAGCATGCCCTGGCCCTGGGCGGATATCCGGAGACAGCCGCCGCCGGCCGTGCCGCCTTCACCTTCTTCAGCGCCTGCGTGACGGCGTGTGCCACTCGCGCCGGACGCGACGCGGTCGACACGACGCGTGCTGGATGGGCGCTACTGCACGGGATCGTCACCCTCGTCCTGGAACGGGAGATCCGGTTCGAGGACGATACGCATAGCGCCGAGACGCTCGTGGATACGGCCGTCGGGATGTTCGTCGGAGACCTCCGCAGGTCCCGCCAGGCGCCATGATCCGGCCGCGCAGCCGTCTCGGTCGTGCGGCCTGCGCTCGCGCCCGACCCACGGCCCGAGGTCCTCGTACGCCATCAATACCCCGACCAGGCGCGGGCATGCGAGACGTTCATCGCGGTGGACGCCTCGTCCGCTCGGCGAACGCGCGGACCACGGCGGCCGTCCCGGTCCCCGTGAGCGGCAGCCCGTGGCCGCCGCCGAGAACGGTGGGCTCGAGGCCGGCGATCCTGCTGATGGAGCTGATCGCGGCCCCTTGATCCCAGGTGGTGTACCAGGGCGGCCCGGAGAGGCCCTGGCGCTGCCGAAGGATGCCGGCCATCGTGTTCACCTCCAGGGTCACGAGGGCATCGCCGCTGAGAACGACCCGATCACTCGCGCGGATGTAGGCCACGTGCCCCGGCGTGTGGCCCGGCGTGTGGATCCATTCCCAATCTTCCACGCCGGGGATGACGCCTCCGGGGCCGAGCGCGTGCACGACCCCGGCGAGGCTCGATCGGGCGAGCGCCGCCTCGCGGCGGCGGTCGCCGATGGCGCGCATCAGCGGCAGGATCAACCAGCGGTCCAGCGGCCCGGCAAGCCTCGTCATGGCGGCGAAGTCGCCCGTGGCGATCGGGAGTTCCGCCGGGTGGACGTAGACGGGACAGCCCCACGCTTCGGCCAGCTCGCGGGCCGACCCGCCATGATCGGGGTGGGCGTGCGTCAGGAGGATCGCCGTCGGGACCAGGTCGGGACCGAGCAGCGACCGCACGGCTGCCTGGATGCGTGGTCCGTCGCTCCCCCAGCCGCTATCGACCATCACCCACGACGAGCTGTCGCGGACAAGGTAGACGTTGGTCTGGGTGCGACCCCACGGGCCGAGGAGGACGACCTTCGGCGCGATCTCCGTGCCTGCGCCTCCGTTGGTCCCGAGGGGCAAGCGCATCCTCGTGGGGACAGGCCCCTGCCGTCGGCGAGTCGCCACGAGGATCCCGATCGCCGCCAGCAACCCGGCTCCCGCCGGTGCCCAGATCCGCTTCACGGGAGGAGTCTATGCAGCCCGACGCCCGCGCGCGGATCGGATGGCCTACTCTCGAGCCTCGCGAGCATGGGCGTGCCTTCGCCGCATCGCGGGGCCAGGCCGCACGCCCAGGAACAGCACCGCCAGGGACGCGCATGCAGGACGACCGACCATGACCGATCACGCGACCCAGCCAGCGCCGAGCGACGGGCAGACCCCCGTCCTGGAGGCCATCGCCGCGATCCGGGTGATCCCCGTCCTCACCATCCACGAGGCATCGGTCGCCGGGGACGTCGGTGCCGCCCTGAAGGCCGGTGGCCTGCCCTGCGCGGAGGTGACGTTGCGGACCCCGGCTGGACTCCAGGCGATCCGCGCGATGGCATCCGACCCGGACATGCTCGTCGGTGCCGGCACGGTTCTCGTGGCCGGGCAGGTCGAAGAGGCGGTCGCGGCCGGAGCCCGCTTCATCGTTTCACCCGGATTCGACCGCGATGTCGTTGAGGCCTGTCGGCGTGCGGGCGTTCCGATCATCCCGGGCGTTGCCACCGCGACCGAGATCCAGGCGGCCCTTCGCGTCGGCATCACGGTGGTCAAGCTGTTCCCGGCCGAGGCGATCGGTGGCGTCAGGATCCTGGAGGCACTCGGCGCGCCCTTCCCGGGGCTCCGATTCATCCCGACCGGGGGGATCACCCCGGAGAGCGCCACGAGCTACCTGGAGCAGCCGGCCGTGCTCGCCGTCGGCGGCAGCTGGATCGCGCCGAGCAGCCTGGTCCACGCCGGCCGCTTCGACGAGATCACGAGGCGCGCCAGGGAAGCCACGATGCTCGCCCAGGGGCGTTGACCGTCGTGCGATGAGCCCACCGCGGGCGGTACGCACCGCGGTGGGCTGTGATGGACCGACGGGGGGCCGACCGGGGGTTACGGGGCCGGCGGAGCGCCGGGGTAGACGATCCCCTGGACGACGCCGTTGCCGTTCTCGTCCCCGTTCATGGGTCCGGTGAAGGTCAGGTAGTAGGTCCAACCCGCATAGTCACCACTGCCGAGGAGCCAGCAGGATTGGGCCAGGCCGTCTCCGTCGTGCCAGACGCCGCCGGTGCATTGGCCATCCCATGCGCCGTCACCCGTCTCCATGTGCATAGGGCCCCATTCGGGGCCGACGGTCGTGTAGAGATCGACGCTGAACGCCCAGGTGGCCTTGCCGTTCACCCGGGCGTCGTTCATATCGAACGTGAACGCCACTTCGCCGTCACGGATCGTCTCCGTGACCTCGCCCGCGACGTCGATGTTCGTCCTGGCGTAGGACCTGGTGAGGGTGGCGGCGGTGATCAGGCCCGAGACGATCTCGGGTCCCTGGCCATCGGTCATCGGCTTGGCGGTGGCCGGCGGGGCCGTGATCTCCACCGGCGTCGGTACCGGGGTGGCGGCCGCGGGTGGTGCGGCCGTCGGCGCGGCCGTCGGCGCGGTCGTCGCGGGCGCCGCTCCGCCGGCCGAGCTGCAGGCGACCGCGATGATCGCGACGCCGGCGATTGCGGATAGTGATCGAACGATGGAGCGCATCTGATCCTCCTTGTCAGGGCCCAGCGGGTGGGCCGGGGTAGATGACGCCCTCGACCGCGCCGGATCCAAGCGCGGTCCGCGTCATGTTGAAGACGAAGGTGTATCCGTCATAGGCTCCCGTACCGGTCAGCCAGCACCCGCGGACCGAGGCGGCCCCGGCGTCCCAGGTTCCACCGCGGCAGGTCCCGTCCCAGGCCCCGTCGCCGTTCTCGAGGTGATACCTCCCCGACTCGGCCGCGATCGCCCCGTGGGCCTCCTGGTCGAATCGCCAGGTCCCGCTCCCGGTCACCCTCGGATCGTTGATGTCGGTGACGACGGCGGCCGCTCCACCGTGCAGCGACGGCTGGGAGGCGGTCGTCTGCCCGGTGGGCTGGGCCAGGATCACGATGGTCTCGGTGCCGCTCACGATCTCGGGACCCTTGCCGTCCGTTGCGGGTGGCGGCCATGCGGCCCGGAGAGGGGTGTCGCTGGACGCCGGCGAAGCCGTGGCCACCGGGACGACGGCGAAGCGGCGGTCCCACGGGGCGCCGCCCAGGGAGGCGATGAGCATGGCGAGCAGGAGTGCCAGCAGCAGGAGCAGCGAGACGGGGACCGGGACGGAGCGGCCGAGCGCGGCCCGGATGCCGGTCTGCCGCGTACCGATCGTGCGCTCGGCCATCGCTGCGGCATCCACGCGCGTGTCCACGCGGTCCGCGAATGCGCGGACGGCGGCCTGCAGGCGGGCGTCGAAGGGATCCAGCTCAGGCATCGCGGAGTTCCTTCCGAAGACGAGCGATCAGCCGCGAGAGGCGCCAGCGGACGGTCGCGGCGGGGCGGCCGACGAGGGCGCCGATCTCCCCGGAATCGAGGCCGGCCTCGTATCGGAGCGCAAGCAGGGAGCGCTCATCGGCCGAGAGATGTCGAAGGGCCCGCTCGAGGTCGAGGGCATCGGCTCGGTCGGCCGGATCCGGCGCCCCGGGGTCGACCATACCGAGGTCGATCTGGGCCAACGTCCGCACCCGCTTTCGGCGGCACAGCTGCCGGGCCTCGTTGGCCGCCACGGCCACGAGCCACGACTTCAACCGGTCGGGATCGCGCAATGAGTCGAGCTTGCGCCAGGCGACGAGCCAGGCGGCCTGCACCGCGTCGGCGGCCGTGTCCTGGTCGCCGGCGGCGATGACGTAGGCGACGCGCATCAGGTCGGCGTGGTACGCCGCAACGATCCGGGCGAAGGAGGCGGCATCACCGGCCGCCGCCTGTCGGACCGTCGTCAGCGCCATCGTGGTGTCGGGCGCGAAACCTGCCATACCCAGTAGATGCCCGAGTCGGCTCTGCTGTTGGCCGGGACCGCGAAATGAGGTCCCGACCCTCCCGCCGCGCATCCCGGATTCTACGCCCCGGTGGTCGCGGGTCCACCCTCCTGCCCTGATCCCGCGCGTCGGGTACTGCCCGCTGCGGTACTTCCGTGGGTGTGTCCGGGTGGGTCGGGAATGCGTATAACCGTTCCAGAGCGTCCCAAACCCCCGTGGAGCGGTCCCATCCCCGACGAACTCGTACCCCAGGACCAGGCCCGAGACGGCGCGACCGAAGTCCGCCTGATGCGGCTGCGCCTGTCCCTCGCGCTCGCCGCGACGTTCATGATCCCGCTGGCGATCGCGATCCCGGTCGTCTACGTGACCACCATCGGCCGGGGTGACCAGATCCTCATCCCGGGCCTGCTCATCGCGGGTGCCGACGTCCTCCTCGCGATCCTCACAGTGCGGGTGGCGCGGCGGATCCTGGCGCCGGTCGAGCGGCTGGAACGGGCGCGGTCCGAGATGGCGGACGCATATGCGGACGCGCGAGCGTTGGCGCTGCGCGATGGGCTGACCGGCCTGGGCAACCACCGTGCCTTCCAGGAAGAGCTCACGCGCCAGTGCGAGATCACGAAGCGCCACGGCGCGCAGTTCGCGCTCGTCCTGCTCGATCTCGACGCCTTCAAGTCCGTCAACGACAGCGGTGGCCATTCGAGCGGGGACGCGATGTTGCGGAGCTTCGGAGCGACGATCCAGCCCGCGCTCCGACGGACGGACGTCGCCTACCGCGTGGGCGGCGACGAGTTCGCCGTCATCCTTCCTCACTGCGACGCGGAAGGCGCGGCGATCTTCGTCCGACGCCTGCTGGCGACGAGCCTCGAGGCACGGGGCCGCGCACCGGACGAGCAGGCGGTCAGCTTCTCCGCCGGGATCAGCGCCACGGCCATCACCGGCCCGGACCGGGACGCGCTCTTCCGCCAGGCCGACGCCGCGCTGTATTGGGGCAAGCGCCACGGGCGGACGTGCGTGACGATCTTCGATCCGGCCCGCCACGACGGCGACGGCGGCCAATCCGCCCCTGAGCGGTCGGCCGCCGTGGCCCGCATCGCCGCCACGGGCGGTGTCCGTGCCGTCTTCCAGCCGATCTTCGACCTTGTGACCGGGACGCCCCAGGGCTACGAGGGACTCGTCCGACCCCTCGCCGGCACGGGCTTCGCGGATCCCGGCGCGCTGTTCCGGGCCGCCGAGGAGACAGGTCGGACCGTCGAGTTGGACCTCGTCTGCCTCGACGCCGTCCTCGGGCGGGCACACCAACTGGATCTCCCCGGCAGCATCACCCTCAACCTGTCGCCGCGTACCCTCGAATCCGAGGATTTCAGCGCCACGACCCTGCTGCGACTGCTCGCCCGGCACGAGGTCGCCCCGGAGCGGACGGTGGTCGAGATCACGGAGCGCGAGGCCGTCGAGGACGTTGAGCGCCTGACGCAGTCCATCGGGGCCTGCCGGAAGGCGGGGATGCGGATCGCGGCAGACGACGTCGGGGCCGGCAACGCCGGGCTTCGGCTGCTGGCGCAGCTGCGGTTCGACATCGTCAAGATCGATCTCTCGCTCGTCCAGGAAGGCGCCGTCCGGACGTCATCGCTGGAGGTCGTGCGGACGCTCAAGGAACTGGCCGACCGGTGGGGCGCCCACGTCATCGCCGAGGGCGTCGAAACGCCCGAACAGCTCAATTTCGTCCGGTCACTCGGGATCCCGGCGGCGCAGGGCTATCTGCTGGGTGTTCCGTTGGACGATCCGGCGCGCGGCGCCATCGACCTCGCACGCCTGGCGACGGTCAAGACCGATCCGCTGGTCGAGCGTCTCCGCTCGGTCCAGGGGGCGCTGCTGGATCCCGCCGCGGAGGCAGGGGGCGTCGGCTAGAACGCCACGGGTCCGCGTGGTCCGGGATCGCCTCCCGTTGACGCTCGGGCGAAGCCTGCTAGACTGCGGGTGCCGCGGGCCTATGCACCGCGGCAGCAGAGCCACGGAGGCAGCTTGGATCACTTCGATCGCCAGGATCGCCGCAAGGTCGCCGTCGTCGTGACGACGGATGGTCGCCGCGTCCACCTGCCGATCGAGGACAACGGGCTTGCTGACGTATCGCTCGTCGCGCTTCTTCGCTCGCTTCTGAGCCTTGATGGGCTTCTCGAGCTCATTACCGGCTCCCGGCGGGAGAACGGAGGAACGCGGAGGGACGAGCGCTAGGCGCGACGAACCACGCAGACCGAAGGGACCCTCGCCGGGAGGCGAGGGTCTTTTGCATGTCCGACCGATCCGGCATCCAGCGAGGGCCCCTCATGTCACTCAAGACCGATCGCGCGAAGCCACCGAACCCACCCGGGACGAGCAGACGCAGCCACGTCCCGGCCGACGGGTCTGCGCACGCCGCGGCCATCGAGAAGGCCCAGAAGGAGATGCTCCACGAAGCCCGGGACCTCAAGCGGACCCGGATCGGAGCCGACGTCCTGTGCGAAGCCATCCTGCGCCAGGGCGTGGACGTCTTCTTCAGCTACCCGGGCGGCGTCATCCTCCCGCTCTACGACGTCCTGGGCGACTACCCGGAACTGCGTCACGTCCTGGTTCGCCATGAACAGGGCGGCGCCCACGCGGCGGACGGGTACGCGCGGGTCACCGGCCGCGTCGGCGTCTGCATGGGCACGTCCGGCCCCGGGGCCACGAACCTCGTCACCGGGATCGGGACGGCCCTCCTCGATTCCGTGCCGATGGTCGCGATCACCGGCAACGTGCCCGCCGCCCTCATCGGCAAGGACGCCTTCCAGGAGATCGACATCAACGGCATCACCCTGCCGATGACCAAGCACAACTATCTCGTCCGCGACGCCGACGACCTGCCGCGGGTGATCGCCGAGGCCTTCCACATCGCCCGGAGCGGGCGCCCCGGCCCGGTCCACGTGGACATCACCAAGGACGCGCTCCAGCAGGAGACGCGGGCACAGCATCCCACCGAGGCGGAGGTCGCCGCCGGCCTGCCGGGCTTCCGGCCCAACCTGGACGGCCATGGTCGTCAGCTCAAGGTCGCAGCCCACGAGATCGCGGCCGCCAAGCGCCCGGTGATCCTGGCGGGCCACGGAATCCTGCACGCCGAAGCCTGGGACGACCTGCGGACCTTCGCGGAGCGCACGTCCATCCCGGTCGCCTGGACACTCCTCGGGATCGGCGTCATGGACGAGACGCACCCACTGGCGTACGGCTACATGGGCATGCACGGCTGGAAGCACGTCAACCGCGCCATCCAGAGCGCGGACCTGCTCATCGCCATCGGGATGCGCTTCGACGACCGGGTGACCGGCAACGTCAGGACCTACGCGCCCTACGCGCGGATCATCCACGTGGACATCGACCCGGCCGAGATCGGCAAGAACGTCGCCGTCGAGGTCCCGATCGTCGGCGACGCGAAGCGCGTCCTGCGTGCGCTGACGCCGATGGTCCCCGAGGTCCCGGTCGCGGAGCGACAGGAGTACCTCGATCAGCTGGCCGAGTGGCGGAGCGACTCCGAGGCGTCGTCCTGGCACGGCTCCGGGGCCTGGCGGGAGGGCCTCCTCACCGCCGACTACGTCGTGGAGCGCATCGGGGAACTGACGGACCACCGGGCCACGTACGTCGCCGACGTGGGACAGAACCAGATGTGGCTGGCCCGCTACACGGGCTTCCGCGAACCCAATTCCCACGTGAGCTCGGGCGGCCTGGGCACGATGGGCTTCAGCGTTCCAGCCGCGATGGGGGCCGCCCTGGGTCGCCCTGATCGCGAGACCTGGGCGATCACCGGCGACGGTGGCTTCCAGATGACGTTCCAGGAGCTGATGACGCTCGTCGCCGACCACATCCCGGTCAAGATCGCGCTCCTGGACAACAAGAAGCTCGGGATGATCCGACAGTGGCAGGAGATCATCTACGCCGGCAACTACCACTCGTCCAATCTCCCGGGACCGGATTTCGCCAAGCTGGCCGACGCGTTCGGCGTGCCCGCGTTCCGCGCCCGGACCCCCGACGAGGTCGACCCGGCGATCCGGGCCGCCCAGGCCGTGGACGGGCCGGCGCTCATCTGGTTCGAGACCGCCGAAGAGCAGAACGTCTTCCCGATGATGCCGGCGGGCAAGGGCCTGTCCGATCTGATCGAGAAGTGGGGCGGGGCGGACGAATGAGCTCCGATCCCGGTCTCGACAGCGCACCGGTGGCGGACGAGCCGAGCCATGCCGCGCCGCCTTCCCGCGCCCTCCCGGGCGGCGGTGAGCACCGGCGCCACGTCCTCGTGGCCATCGTGCTGGACAAGCCGGGCGTCCTGAACCGCGTCGCCAGCCTCATGCGGGCGCGCAACTTCAACATCGACTCGTTGGCGGTCAGCCACACCGCCCGGGACGACGTCAGCCGGATGACGATCACGCTCCACGGGGACGATGTCGCCGTCGAGCAGGCCACGAAACAGCTCTACCGGCTGATCGACGTGCTCAAGGTGCAGGACGTCACCTCCGAGCCCACCGTGGAGCACGAGCTGGCGTTCGTGAAGATCCGCGCCACCGAGTCGAACCGGGCCGAAGTCCTGCGGCTGGTGGAGCTCTCGCGCGGCCGGGTCGTGGACCTGGCCGATGGTTCGGTCATCGTGGAGGTGACCGGCACCGAGTCCGAGATCGACGCCTTCGTGGCGCTGGTCCGGACCTACGGCATCAAGGAGTTGGTCCGCACCGGTGCCGTCGTGATGGCCCGGGGATCCGGGTCCATCGAGGAGGCGATCAAGCGATGACGGCGACCATGTACTACGACAACGACGCGGATCCGTCGGCCCTGGCCGGGCAGACCGTCGCGATCATCGGCTACGGGAGCCAGGGCCACGCCCACGCCCTGAACCTCGCCGAGAGCGGCGTGGATGTGGTCGTCGGGCTGGCGCCCGGGTCCAAGAGCCGAGCCCTCGCCGAGGAGGCGGGCCTGCGCGTGATGGACGTCGGCGATGCCGTCCAGGCCGCGGACGTCGTGATGATCCTGGTGCCGGACACCGCCCAGAAGGCCGTCTACGACGCGGATATCGCGCCGCACCTGCGTGCCGGCCAGCTTCTGCTCTTCGCCCACGGCTTCAACCTGCGCTACGGTCGGATCGATCCGCCGGCCGTCGTCGACGTCGGGATGGTGGCGCCCAAGGGTCCCGGCCACCTGGTCCGGTCCGTCTACCAGGCGGGTGGGGGCGTGCCGGCCCTCTTCGCCGTGGATCGCGACGAGTCCGGGACGGGTCGCCCGCGCGTGCTCGCCTACGCCCGGGCACTGGGCTGCACCCGGGCGGGCGTGCTCGAGACGACCTTCAAGGAGGAGACCGAGACGGACCTGTTCGGCGAGCAGGCCGTGTTGTGCGGGGGGACCGCCGCCCTCGTCAAGATGGCCTTCGAGACACTCGTCGAGGCCGGCTACCAGCCGGAGCTCGCCTACTTCGAGACGATGCACGAGCTGAAGCTGATCGTGGACCTGATGTACCGCGGCGGGCTCAACTTCATGCGCTTCAGCGTCAGCGACACGGCCGAGTACGGCGACTACGTGAGCGGGCCGCGCCTCATCGACGACAGCGTGCGCGAGCGCATGCGTGCGGTCCTCGGCGACATCCAGGACGGCACCTTCGCCGATCGCTGGGTCGCGGAGAACGAGACCGGGCGCCACGAGTTCGAGCGTCTCCGTGCCGCGGATCGCGACCACCAGATCGAGCAGGTGGGCGCCCGCCTCCGCGCCCAGATGCCCTTCCTGGACCCGGTCGAGGTCCACGCCGGGCAGGCACAGGCGGCGGCCACAAGGCCGGGGGCCGGCCGATGAGCGCCGGCGTGCCGGTCCCGTCCGGGCCGTTCGTGCCGGCCGGTTCGGTGCGGGTCTTCGACACGACCCTGCGCGACGGAGAGCAGGCGCCGGGCGCCGGACTCACCGCCGCGGAGAAGCTCGAGGTCGCGCGGCAGCTCGCCCGCCTGAAGGTGGACGTCATCGAGGCCGGCTTCCCGGCGGCCTCGCCCGGCGACTTCGAGGCGGTCCGGCGGATCGCCCAGGAGACGCCCCAGGACATCGCGGTGGCGGCGCTGGCGCGCTGTCGCGACGGCGATCCCCAGCGGGCGATCGAGGCCATCAAGGTCGCCCACAAGCCGCATCTCCACGTGTTCATCGCCACGAGCGACATCCATCTCAAGCACAAGCTGCGGATCGACCGCGATGAGGCGCTGGCCGAGGCGGTCCGCTGGGTGCGTCACGGGCGCCAGGAGCTCGGCCGGGATGCCGAGATCGAATTCAGCGCCGAGGATGCCTCGCGCACGGACCTCGACTACCTGCTCAAGGTCTACGAGGCGGTCGTGGACGCCGGAGCGACCACGGTCAACATCCCGGACACGGTCGGATACGCCATCCCGTCCGAGTTCGGCGCGCTCGTGGGGCGCGTCGTGGACCTGGTCGGCGACCGGGCCACGGTCAGCGTCCATTGCCACAACGACCTGGGGCTGGCGACGGCCAACACGCTGGCCGCGGTCCAGGCCGGCGCACGCCAGGTGGAGGTCACGATCAACGGCCTGGGCGAGCGCGCCGGCAACGCCTCCCTGGAGGAGGTCGTGATGGCCCTCCGCACCCGGCCGACGCAGTTCCCGGATCTCGGGTCCGGTGTCCAGACCGAGCACATCACGGCGGCCAGCCGCCTGGTCAGCTACCTGACCGGCTTCGCGGTCCAGCCGAACAAGGCGATCGTGGGTGGCAACGCCTTCGCCCACGAATCCGGGATCCACCAGGACGGCGTCATCAAGAATCCCCTCACCTACGAGATCATGACCCCCCAGTCGGTTGGCCTGACCGGGAGCCAGCTGACCATCGGCAAGCTGTCCGGACGGCGCGGACTCCAGGGCAAGCTGCGCGAGCTCGGCTACGAGCTGGAAGGGGACGCCCTCGACGCGATCTACCGCCAGGCCATCGAGCTGGCCGACGCCAAGAAGGAGGTCACGGACGCGGATCTCCTGGCGTTGATCGAGCAGCGGGCGTCCGAGGTCCCGGCGAGCGTGGTGCTCCTGGGCTGGAGCGTCACGTCCTCGCACGGCGGCAAGGCCACGGGCACGGTCACGCTCACCGTCAACGGCACCGAACGCTCCACCGAGGCCACCGGCAACGGCCCCGTCAACGCGCTCTTCCGCGCGGTGGACGAGGCCCTCCAGCCGGCCCTCGGATGGCACCCGACCCTGACCGAGTACGAGATCAAGGCGGTCTCGGCCGGCGAGGACGCCCAGGGCCAGGTGCTGGTCCGCTGCCGCCGCTCGTCCGATGTCGGGCCCGGCGCGCTCGTGGTCTCCGGTCATGGGCTGTCCACGAACATCATCGAGGCCTCGCTGGACGCGTACCTCGTCGCCACCAACAAGCTGCACGGGGCGGAGATCAACGGGGTCGACGTCGCCTTCGTGTCACGCCGCCCGGGCACGGGGCTCCCGTGACGGATGAGGCCGGACGTCCGGTCTACCGTGTGACCACGATCCCGGGTGACGGGGTCGGGCCGGAGGTCGTGGATGCCGCGCGTCGCGTGGTGAACGCCGCCGCCGACCATTTCGGCTTCGCCGTCGAGTGGGCGGAGATCCTCGCCGGGGGCATCGCCATCGACACGTACGGCGTGGCGATCCGCCCGGAGGACGTGGAAGCCTGCGCCGCCGCCGATGCCATCCTGCTCGGGGCCGTGGGCGGACCGCGCTGGTCCGACCCGTCCGCCCCGGTCCGACCGGAGCAGGCACTGTTCGCGCTGCGGGGCGGCCTCGGGCTGTACGCCAACCTGCGACCGGTCACGGTGCACCCGGCCCTGGCCGCGTCGTCGCCGCTGCGTCCGGAGCTGCTCGACGGCGTGGACATGCTGATCGTCCGGGAGCTGACCGGGAGCGTCTACTTCGGGGCCCGCGAGGAGGCATCCGGCCCGGCGGGGGACCGCCGGGCCGAGGACACGATGCCGTACCACGAGCGCGAGATCAGCCGGATCGTGCGGCTCGCCTTCGAGCTGGCACGGGGCCGACGGGGGCGGGTGACGTCCGTG
>Ga0224500_10001659_pt1 | contig 12873 bp, 11 predicted proteins | sample SF_Oct11_sed_USG_FD_168126 | JGI IMG/M metagenome (GOLD analysis project Ga0224500, IMG submission 168126) | Sediment microbial communities from San Francisco Bay, California, United States - SF_Oct11_sed_USGS_4_1 | ecosystem: Environmental > Aquatic > Marine > Sediment | place: USA: California... | reverse complement strand
TCGGCGTGGCGGTCGGAACGGGCGTGTCCGCGGTCGCCAGTGATCGTTCGCCGGAGCGCGCTGAGCGCGAGCGTCGTCCCCGGGAGAGCTACAGCGACCGGTTGGGTCGCGAGCTGCTACTGACCCAGGTGCAGCGCGACAGCGTGACCCGCATCATCGACGGCTACCAGGATTCGATGTCCACGATGTGGGAGTCCCTGCGGCCGCGTACCGATTCGATCCGGACGGCCATCCGGCAGAACATCATGGACTTGTTGGACGATACGCAGCAGGACCGGTACCGGGCGTACATGCATCGGACGGATTCGGTTCGGGCGGCGCGGGAAGCGGGAGGGCATCGTGGTAGCCGGTAAATGGTGGGCGGGAGCCCTGACAATACTCGTCCTGCCTGCGACCATCACGGCGCAGCAGGTGCCAACGGTAACGCTCGACGAAGCCATCGAGATGGCGATTCGCGTGCAGCCGGCCGTCGTCCAGGCCCGCGGCGCGCTCACCTCGGCGCATGCCGGGCAGCGTGAGGTCTTGGGCTCCTGGCTCCCAAGCCTCAGTACCTCCGGGTCCTGGGCGCGGAACTCCACGACCACGCGGATTGACCAGACGACGCAAACCGAGGTCAGCAGCCCGCCGTACTCGTACTCCGCCGGGTGGAACACCAGCATCGACATCTTTGACGGATTCCGTCGCTTTGCTCAGGGACGGTCGGCTTCGGCGGACTTCGAGAGTGCCGATGCCAACCTGACGAACCAGCAGTTCCAGGTCACGCTGCAGCTCAAGCAGACGTTCTTCAACGCGCTCGCGGCGGATGAGTTGATCCGCGTGTCCGAGACCCGGGTGCAGCGTGCCGACGAGCAACTCAAGGTCTCGAAGGAGAAGCTCGCCGCGGGGAGCGCTACCCGGTCGGACACGCTCCGGAGCGCGGTCGAATTGGGGAACGCGCGGCTGCAATTGCTCAACGCGCAGACCTCGCAGGCGTCGACCCGCGCCGCCTTGGCACGACTGATCGGATACGACGGCGCCGTGCAAGCCGTGGCCGACTCCGGCCTCTTCGTCATGGCGCCACTCGACACCGCGGCGCTGCGGGATGAACTTCTGCGGAGCTCGCCGTCCGTCATTGCCGCCGACGCCAACGCGAAAGCGGCGGCGGCCTCCGTCGCGGTGGCGCGCTCGCAGTATTTTCCGACGCTGCGCGGCACGTTCTCGCAGAACTGGTCCGGCACCGACATCGGCCGCCTTGGCAGTTCGTGGGCGGCCCGACTCTCGCTGAACTGGAGCATCTTCAACGGGTTCGCGCGCGAGGGCACGATCACGCGCAGCGCCGTGAGCCGGGAGAATGCACAGGCACAAGCCGACGACGCACGCCGGCAAGCCTCGGCGCAGCTGACCCAACAACTCGCCATCCTCGCGGGGTCGCGGGCGCAGATCGACATCGCGCAGGCAAGCCTCGCGGCCGCACAGGAAGATCTTCGCGTCGTACAGGAACGCTATCGACTGGGCGCCGCCACGATCGTGGACGTCCTCACCTCACAGATCACCCTCGATCAGGCGGAAGTGGACGTCATCCGTGCCGGCCTGGACTTCCTGGTCGCCCGCGCCCAACTCGAGGCGCTGCTTGGGAGAGCCCTATGACCTCGCACATGGACTTCAGTACCGGCGACGCCCCGCTGCCCGATATCGTCATCCTCACGCACAAGCTCGTCCGCGACTACCAGCTCGGGTCGGAGACGGTGAAGGCCCTGCGCGGCGTGGATCTCCAGATCAAGCGGAACGAGTTCACCGCCATCATGGGGCCGTCCGGGTCGGGGAAGTCGACCCTGATGAACCTGATCGGCTGTCTGGACACGCCCACGTCGGGCGAGTACTGGCTCAATGGCCAGAAGGTCAGCGAGCTCGACGACGACAGCCTCGCGCGCATCCGCAACCAGGAGATCGGGTTCGTCTTCCAGACGTTCAACCTGCTCCCGCGGGCCACTGCGCTGCACAACACGGAACTCCCGCTCATCTACGCCGGCGTCTCGGCGCGCCAGCGGAAGGAGCGCGCCGCGGCCTCCCTCGAGCGGGTTGGGCTCGGCGACCGCATGCACCATCGGCCCAACGAGCTGTCCGGCGGTCAGCGCCAGCGAGTCGCCATGGCCCGGGCGCTCGTCAACAACCCGAGCATCCTCCTCGCAGACGAGCCCACGGGCAACCTCGATAGCGCGACGAGCGCGGAGATCATGGAGGTGCTGGATCAACTCCATGACGCTGGACAGACGATCGTGCTGATCACCCACGAACATGACATTGCCCTTCACGCGCACCGCGCCATCCATCTCATGGACGGGATGATTGAGCTCGACGAGATCACCAGAAGGACGGCTTGACCTGATGAACACGCGTATCCGTTTCCGGCCTGCATTCCTCGCCCTGGCGACCGTCGTCGCGCTGTGGGGCTGTGAGGAGGAAGTTCCGCCGCCGGTCTATCAGCTCATCCCCGTCACCACGCGCGACATCGTGGTGTCGGCCAGCGCCGCCGGGGCCATCGAGCCCATCACGACGGTCGAGGTGAAGTCCAAGGCCTCGGGCGAGATCATCGCCGTGCTCGTCGAGACGGGCGACGTCGTCGTGCCGGGCCAACGGCTCATCCGGGTCGACCAGCGCGTGCCGGAGAACGCCCGCATCCAGGCCGAGGCCGATCTGGACGTGGCGCAAGCCGAGCTCACCAACACGAACTCGCAGCTGCGACGGTCGGAGGAGCTGTTCAAGACGCAGTCCATCACCGAGCAGGAATACGACAACGCCCGACTGGCCGCGGCCAATGCGCGCGCCCGACTCGTCCGTGCCCAGCGCTCGTTCGAGGACGCCAAGATCGCGTGGGAGGACACCGACGTGCGCGCCTCGGTTGCCGGCGTCGTGATCGAGCGCAACGTCGAGGTCGGCACGGTGATCTCGTCGGCCACGAGCAACGTGGGCGGTGGGACGGTCCTGCTGCGAATGGCCAATCTGGACACCGTGCAGGTGCGGGCCCAGGTAGACGAGACGGACATCGGCAAGATTCAGCCCGGGATGGATGTCTCGATCCTGGTGGATGCCTATCCCGGCCGGCCGTTCGAAGGGAAAGTCCTGAAGATCGAGCCGTTGGCTGTCACCCAGCAGAACGTGACCATGTTCCCCGTCCTGGTGCGGATCGCCAACCGGCAGGGGCTCTTGAAGCCCGGGATGAACGCGGAAGTCGAGATGCACGTCGGGAACCGCGAAGGGGTCCTGGCGGTACCGAACGCGGCCCTCCGCACCACCCGCGACGTGGCTTCCGCCGCGATGGTCCTCGGGATCGACGAGGAGACCGTGAACCAGCAGCTCGCGCAGGCGCGCGAGGCCGCGCAGGGCGGTCAGGCTTCACTGGGTGGCACCACGGCCACGGACTCGACACCGTCCAACATCTATCGCACGCGGGACGGTCGCGAGATCAAGCTGCCCGAGGGCATCACGGCGCAGCAGGTGGACGCGCTCTTTGCGAAGATGCGGAGCGGTGGCGGGCCCAGTGCCCTGTCGGCGGAGGAGCAGACCCTTTTCCAGCGGATGCGAAGCGCCATGGGCGGCATGGGTGGTGGACAGGGCGGTCAGCGGCAGTCCAGCACGAGCGCTGCGCTGGGCGGCGGCGACTACATCGTGTTCGTCATGCGCAACGGCGAGCCCACGGCGATCCCGATCCGCACGGGGCTCACCGACCTCGACTACTCCGAGGTCACCCGCGGCCTCACCGCGCAGGATACCGTGCTCATTCTGCCCAGCGCGAGCCTCGTGCAGGCGCAGCAGGAGTGGGCCAACCGGATGAACCGGATGACGGGCGGCGGGGCCGTTCCCGGCATGCAGCGGTCGAGCACCACGACTACACCCCCGCGGGGCCGGTAATGCTGATCGGCGAGATCATCGTCGTCGCGCTCAGCGCGATCCGCGCCAATAAGCTGCGGTCCATGCTCACGATGCTCGGCATCGTGATCGGCGTCGCCGCAGTCATCACCATGGTGGCGTTGGGCTCCGGGGCCCAGAAGGCCGTCCAGGACCAGATCGAGCAGCTCGGGACCAACCTGCTCACGATCTACCCCGGTCAGTCGTTCATGCGCGGAGTCGCGAGCGGCGACCGCGTGAGCCTCACGGTGGATGACGCCAAGGCCCTCGAGAACACCAGCGCGGTGATCGCCAACGTCGTGCCCGAGATCTCCGGCAACCAGCAGGTGAAGCTCGGGAACCAGAACATCAACGTGAACGTCAACGGCACGACGCCCAACTACCTCACGGTCCAGAACTACAAGCTGGTGGCGGGCCGGATGTTCACGAAGGGCGACGACGAAGCACGGCGCCGGGTGGCCGTCATCGGCTATGCGGTTCCCGAGATGCTCGGCAGCAACGGCCCGGCCATGATCGGCCAGACGATCCAGATCCGGGGCATCCCATTCGAGATCGTCGGGCTGCTCGCGGAGAAGGGAACGTCAAGTGGCTGGGGCAATCCCGACGAGCAGATTCTGATTCCCCTCCAGACCGCGCAGTACCGGGTGGTGGGACGAGACCGGCTCCGTTCACTCACGGTTGAAGTCGCGCACCCCGATTCGGTGAACATCGCCATGCTCGAGATCGAGCGGGCGCTGCGGAGCGCGCACGGCATCCGCCCTGGGGGCGACAACGACTTCCAGATCCGGAATCGCTCGGAGTTCCTGGCGACGTTCGAGGAGACCACGCGGACGTTCACGTTCCTCCTCGCCGGCATCGCGGCGGTGAGCCTACTCGTGGGTGGCATCGGGATCATGAACATCATGCTCGTCTCGGTGACCGAGCGGACCAAGGAAATCGGTATCCGGAAGGCGCTCGGTGCCACGCGGCACAGCATCCTGCTCCAATTCATGGTCGAGGCACTCGTGCTGTGCTTGATGGGTGGTGTTATGGGCATCATTTTGGGGGCCGGTGGCGCCATGGCCCTCTCGCGCATCGCCAACTGGAACACCCTGATCTCACCGAGCGCCGTGGTGCTCGCGATCGCGTTCAGTGCCGGCGTGGGGCTGTTCTTCGGTATCTGGCCCGCGCAGCGAGCGGCGCGCCTCGATCCGATTCAGGCGTTGCGGTACGAGTAGGCGCGGCGGCCCCGCGCGTGCCTTCGACCCCATTCGGCGGTCCCCCCTCCGCCCGTCCCCGCACCCCGGCGGACGGGCGGTCTGGCGCTAGCGGACTTCCGTCGCTCTCGACGCGGTTTCCACGCTACATTTCCGCCGCCATGCGCTACCCCATCCTCCTCTGCGCGGCCCTGGTGGCCTCCACGACGGCCCTCACCGCCCAGCAGGCGGTCTATCACGGCCGCAACGGTGACACCGCGGTCGCCATCCCGCGCCTCGCCGACACGATCACCGTGGACGGCACCCTCGACGAGTCGGTCTGGCAACGAGCCGCCATGCTCACGGGGTTCTCCCAGTACCGCCCCGTGGACGGCCGGCCCGCCGAGGACTCCACGGAGATCCTGGTCTGGTACACCCCAGAAGCCATCTACTTCGCCGTCCGCGCGTTCGAGCAGCACGGCGACATCCGCGCCACGCTGGCCGACCGCGACAAGATCGAGACCGACGATTACGTCCAGATCCTGCTCGACACCTTCAACGACCGGCGTCGCGCCTACGTCTTCGGCGTGAACCCGCTCGGCGTGCAGGCCGACGGCATCCGCACGGAGGGGGGATTCGGGAGCGCGGGCGGCCACGCGCGCGAGATGGACGGACGTTTCGAGAACGTGGACATGAACCCCGACTTCACCTTCGAGTCCCATGGCCGGGTCACGCCGAGCGGATACGAAGTGGAGATGCGGATTCCGCTCAAGAGTATCAGTTTCCAGGGCGCCGACCCCCAGACGTGGGCCATCAACATCATCCGCAAGGTCCAGCACTCGGCCTACGAGGACACGTGGACCACTGCGGTGCGCGCGAACGCGTCATTCCTGGCGCAGTCGGGGACCCTCGCGGACCTCACCGGCCTCGAGCGCGGCCTGGTGCTGAGCGTGAACCCGTTCGCCACGGGGCGCATGGATGGCGCGCCCGACTCCCTCGGTGCCTGGACCTACGACCCGACGCCCGAGGTCGGCTTCAACGTGTCGTGGGGCATCACCTCGAACCTCACGCTCGACGGCACGGTGAATCCGGACTTCTCCCAGGTCGAAGCCGACGTCGCCCAGGTCACCGTGAACGAGCGGTTTGCGCTGTTCTACCCGGAGAAGCGGCCGTTCTTCCTGGAAGGGATCGAGCTGTTCAACACGCCGAACTCGCTGATCTACACCCGACAGATCGCGGAGCCGCTCGGCGGGCTCAAGCTCACGGGGAAAGTGGCAGGCACGAGCGTCGCCCTGATTTCGGCCGCGGACGACAAGCGCGTCTCGGCCACCGGGGAGGACCACCCGTTCATCAACGCGTTACGGCTGCGCCGTGATGTCGGCGAGCAGTCCACGGTCGGCCTCGCCTACACCGACCGCATCGAGAACAGCGCGTTCAATCGGGTGCTCTCCGGCGACGTCCGGCTCGTGTTCGCCAAGCTCTACTACTTCGAGGTGCAGGGCGCCAACAGCTGGACCCGCGGCGACAGCGCTACGGTGGCCGCCCCGCTGTGGCAGGCGACGGTCGACCGAACCGGCCGGTCCTTCGGCTTCAACTACCGCATCCAGGGCATCGCACCGGATTTCCGGGCCGGCGTCGGCTTCGTGCCGCGCACCGGCATCGTCCAGCCGAGCATCACCAACCGGCTGTCGTTCTACGGCAAGCCCGGTGCGCTGATCGAACAGTGGACCAACTTCATCCGGGCTGAGGGGCTCTGGAACTACGACGAGTTCTTCGACGGCGAGAGCATCCTGGAAAGCCAGGTCGGCGTCACCAGTTCCTTCACCATCCGGAACGGCTGGAGCGCTCGCGTCTCGCCGTCGTGGAATACCGTCCGGTTCGACCCGAGCTTCTACGCCGACTACGCCGTGGATGCCGGTACCGACACCGTGGCCTTCACCGTGCCGGACCGGCTCAACGACCTCTGGGGGATCTCGGTGGGCGGCAGCTCGCCCCAAGGGCCGCTGACCGTGAGCGTTGGCGGAGGCATCGGGAAATCGGCCGCCTTCTTTGAGCCGGCTGCGGCCAAATCCCTCTCCGGGAACGCCACGCTGACCTGGCGACCCACCGAGCAGATCCGCATCGAAGGGCGGTACGTCTACTCCCGGCTCAACCGGGAGCGCGACGGTACTCGGCTCTCGACCGCACACATTCCGCGGCTCAAGCTCGAGTACCAGATCGCACGATCGATCTTCGTGCGCTTCGTCGGTCAGTACACCGCCCAGGAGCGCGACGCCCTGCGCGACCCTGCCACGGAACAACCGATTCTGGTCCTGCAGGAGGACGGCACCTACGCACCGGCCGAGGCACGTAGCCAGAACGACCTGCGCGTGGATTTCCTGTTCTCGTTCCGACCGACGCCTGGTACGGTCTTCTACTTCGGCTACGGATCGAGCCTCACGGAGGCGGATGCGTTTACCTTTCGTGACGTGGAGCGCGTAAGCGACGGGTTTTTCGTGAAGCTGAGCTACCTCTTCCAACTCTAGACGCGTGGGCTTCGTCGAAGCGCTCGCCTGTCGTCGCTGCGGCACGGAGCACGCCAAAGAGGCCCATCTCGGCTGCGCCTCCTGTGGCGCCCCCCTCGATCCCCGCTATGACTGGGACGCGATTGCCGCGGCGGTGACGCGGCAGGACGTCGCGATCCGCCCACGCACCATCTGGCGCTACCGCGAGCTGCTGCCGCTCGACGGGCCGCCAACCGCAAGTCTCCAGGTGGGGTGGACGCCGCTCGTCGAAGTTCCGCAACTCGCTGATCTGCTTGGCGTCGGCCGGCTCTGGGTCAAGGTCGACGGGGTGTCGTTCCCCTCGCTCTCGTTCAAGGACCGCGTCGTGGCGGTGGCGCTCAACAAGGCGCTCGAGCTGGGCATCGGCACTATCGGGTGTCCGAGCACCGGCAACCTCGCCAACGCGGTCGCCGCCCATGCCGCCGCGGCCGGGCTCGACGCGTGGGTCTTCATTCCCGATACCCTGGAACAGGGCAAGACCGTCGGCACACTCGCCTACCGGCCCAACGTCGTGCGGGTGCACGGTACCTACGACGAGATCAACCGACTGTGCCGCGAGGCGGCGATTGCGTTCGGTTGGGGCATCGTGAACGTCAACTTGCGCGCCTACTACGGCGAAGGCTCGAAGACGATGGCGTACGAAATCGCCGAGCAGCTCGGGTGGCGCGCGCCCTCGGCCGTGGTCACCCCCATGGCCGGCGGGTCGCTGGTGACCAAGCTCGCCAAGGGCTTCGGTGAGCTCGTCCGCCTTGGCTGGATTGGCGGACCGGCCCCACGCCTGTTCGGAGGCCAGCCCACCGGCTGCTCCCCGATCGTGACGGCCGTACAGAACGCGACCGAAACGATCACGCCGGTGCGTCCCAATACGCTCGTCCGGTCCCTCGCGATCGGTGACCCGGTGGACGGACCGTGGGCCGTGCGCAGCGTGCTCGAGTCGGGTGGATGGGCGGCGGCCACCACCGATCCCGAAACCGTGGAAGGGATCACCATGCTCGCCGAGTTCGGCGGCATCTTCGCCGAGACGGCGGGCGGGGTGACCGTGGCCGCGGCCAAGCGGCTAGCCGCCGAAGGCTGGCTCGGGCCAGACGACGAAGTGGTCCTCTGCAGCACGGGGAACGGGCTCAAGACGGTGGAGGCACTCGACGGCGCGGTGGATCCGGGTCCGGTGATCGGGCCGAGTCTCAAGGAGCTGGAGCGGCTGCTGTGAAAGTCCACGCCGTGCGGGTTCCGGCCTCCACCTCCAACCTCGGGGCCGGCTTCGACTGCCTCGGCCTCGCGCTGGACGTGTGGCTGGAAGCGCGCCTCGAGCCCGCCGCGGGTCCCCCGCGCTACACCGGCACGGTGGCGGGGCTCGACGCTGAATCCGACCTGACCTTTCAGATGCTGGACGAGCGGGACGCACTCGCGGGGCGACGCCTCGTCGTCCACTCGGACATCCCCATCGGCAAGGGACTCGGCTCATCCGCCGCCGCCATCGTCGCCGGGATCGCGCTGGCACGCCTTGCCCTGAACGACCCGTTCGACCGTGACGTCATCTTCCGCGGCGCCGCCCAAGAGGAAGGCCACCCCGACAATGCCGGCCCCGCCGTGTACGGCGGACTGGTGCTTGCGGCGCACCGACCCACCCAGCTCACGCTGCATCGCGACCTCGCGGTCGCCATCACGGTGCCGGATCAGGCCATCTCCACGAAGGCCGCGCGCGATCTCCTGCCGCCGACCGTCCCGCGCGACACCGCCGTGGCGCAGTCCGCCCGCAGTGCCGCCCTGGTGCTCGGCCTCACATGGGGCGACCCCGACCTCATCGACTTTGGGATGGATGACCGCCTGGCGGTGCCACACCGCCGCCAGTTGATCCGCGGCTATGACGCCGCCGTGAGCGCGGCCCTGGACGCCGGCGCCTACGGGGTGACGATCTCCGGCGCCGGATCGGCGTTGGTGGCGGTGTGCGCCAAGGCCGATGCCGACGAGGTCGCGCAGGCCATGGCCGCCGGGCTGGTCAGCGAAGGGGCGGCGGCACGCCCCCTCGCGGCCCGCGTGGCCCCGACTGGCCTAACGGTTCTGCCCTGAAGCCGGGGTGATCCGCCGGGGCGGGACACCGGCGCGTAGGCGGGACCCGGTAGGGCGACCCGCCGGGTCGCCCCTACGGCCCCGTGATCATCCCGACCGCCGTGCCCCCACGCGCCCTCACGCGCCCACCACCCGAAACACCTCCTGCTCAAACACATTCTGCACGATGTACAACGCCACATAGCTGATCAGCGCCGCGATCGTGGGCGTCAGCACCCACCCAACGGCGATGTTACGTAGCACGCTCCACTGGACCTGCCGCAGGCCGCGGAATCCATGTGCCAGCGACACCCCGACGACCGCACCCACCACGGCCTGCGAGCTGGAGACCGGCACCAGCGGGAGGGGGGGCAGTCCGATCTGGATCAGCAGGCCCTGCAGCGCCCTCGACGAGAAGATGAACAGCACGAGTGCCTGGGCCATCACCACGACCAACCCACCCACCGGATTGAGCGGCATCAGGCTCCGCCCGACCGTCATCATGACGGGGCGCGAGAACATGGCGCCGATGGCAATCGCCACTCCACCCATGAGGAACAGCCGCTGCTCCGGTGACAGGATCAGCGGTCCGAACGAGACGGTCTGGAGCGGCGAGGAGGGAACGAACACGCCGACCACGTTGGCGATGTTGTTCGCGCCGAGGCTGTACGCGCCCGCCGCGCCCGCCACGATGAACCCTGCACGAAGCATCTGGTCGAGCTGGAGCACGTGTGGTTTGAAAACCCGCACGGCCAGGCGGATCGCGTGGTACAGAATCAACGCAAACAGGGCCCCGAGAATCGGGCTCGCGACCCAGGTGCCTGCGATCTTGGTGAGCGCCGCGAGATCGGTGGCGGTGGCGCTGAACAGGTTCCAGCCCACGATGGCGCCGACCACCGCCTGCGTCGTCGAAACCGGGAGCCCCGCGACGGTCATGCCGTAGACCGTGATCGCGGCGGCGAGGGCGACCGTGAACGATCCGCCCAGCGCATTCACGGCGCCCAGCTGGCCCAGTCCGTGCGACGCACCGCCGCCACTCACGACCGCGCCCACGAGCACGAAGAGGCCGCACAGCACGGCTGCCGTGCGGAACTGGACCATCCGGCTCCCCACCGCCGTCCCGAACACGTTGGCGGCATCGTTGGCGCCCAGCGTCCAGCCCAAGAACAGGCCACTCGACAGGAAGATCAGGAAGGGGACGGTCATCGCCGTACTCCCGGGTTCGGGCCGGAGCCCCTAGAGCGTCCGCTTCACCGCGAAGATGGCCAGCGCGTCACCCGCGTCATCCGCGAGGTCCGCCAGGCGGTCGATGCGCAGCACGTGCTCGCGCAACTGGCGCTTCTCCTCCAGTGGGAGGTCGGACGAGAAGATCGCCTCCTGGACCCGGAGCCCCGCCCGCTCGGCTTCGTCTTCGTAGAAGTGGATCTTGTGCTGCTGGTCGCGCGCGGTCACGGGATCACGGAAGTAGCTCCGGGACGCCAGGACGGTCTGCTCCACGGTCTCGCATGTGGCTCGCAGCATCTCGAACAGCGCCGGGTGATAGTCCTTTGGGAAGAGCGGCTGTTCGATGCGGAGCATCACGATGTTGGTCTTGAGGATGTCGAGCAGGTGGTCGAGCGCGCCGAGCAGGCTCAAGACGTCACCCACCGTGTCGGGCAGCAGCATCTCCGTGTAGAGCCGGGTACCGATCTCGCTCCGCAAGCGATCACCGCGGTTCTCGTACTCGCGGATCTGCGCGCTCTTCTCCTCGACCGAGTCCGTCCATCCGTTCCGCAGGTACTCGACCATGCCGGCCTCGTACGCGAGTGCCGCTTGGGAGACGACGTCGAGGAAGCCCTCGACCTGCACCAGCAGTACCCGCGTCTTGCGCAACGGCGAACTGCTCTTCAGCTCCGTCATCGTTCCTCCCCCTGCTCCCGATCGACTACCCTTTCCGCTGCCGCAGCCACCGGAGCCGAACGGTAATCTGGTGGGCGTGATGCCGATTGTGCACGTAGAAGAACCGGATCCACTCGGGCACGTTGAGATCGCCAACGACCGGATGCTGGACGAAAACGCGGACCTGCTGCTCGGCGGGCAGCGTTTCCGCGAGGCTGGTGAGTCGTGCCACCGCCATGCGGTATTGTGCGGTGGCCAACGCCGGATCGGGCCGTTCGTCCGGCCGCGCCACCGCAGGCGTCTTCCGACCGGGGGGAATCCGGCCGATGCCCAGCAGGAGATGCCGTGCGAGCTGCTGCCGCGCCGACGCACGGCGCACGAGATCGGTGCGGTCCTTGCGCTCCTCGAGCCGCTGGACGACGGCGTCGAAACCGATGGCGAGGTGGTGCAGGATCTGGGCAATCGTCCAGCGTCCGTCCGGCGCCGCGTGCCACTGCGCGTCCGTGAGACCGTGCAGGCGGCCCAGGATCATCGGCTCGAGCGCGGCGAGTTGTCGCCGAGTCTTCATTTGGCGTCTCCCACCAGCGCGAGGCACTCGATCTCGACCGCGGCGCCGAGGGCGAGCCCTGTGGTGCCGAGTGCGGAGCGCGCGGGTGGGTCAGTGGGAAAGAAGGAGGCATACACCGTGTTCATCAACGCGTAGTCCGCCATGTCCGCGAGGAACACCGTGCACTTCACGATTCGATCCATCGAGCTGCCGGCATACTCCAGCACCGCCTTGATGTTCTCCATCGTCTGCCGCGTTTCCTCCGCAATGCCGCCAGGCACCAACTCGCGACTCCCCGGCTGGACGCCGATCTGACCCGACAGGAAGAGTACATCATCGACCCGGACGGCTGTGGAGAACGGCAGCCCCTCGAGCGAACCGGGCATCCGGATGACCTGCTTCTGCTGCGCGACCGCGCTCCCGGCGCCGGCGGCCAGCACCATGGCGACGATGACTCCTACCCGCATGGATACCTCCGTTAGGTCTGGGCGATGACGGGCGACGACAACCGATGAGGGACGATCAAAGCTGACAACAGATTCCCCTGCGCCCCTCGTCTTCCTCGGCCCTTTGGCACCCCTCATCGCCCTTCATCGCCCTTCATCGCCCTCGCTCCCCCATCCCCAACCCCCGGAATCACACTCGTCACCGCGATACGCCACCCAACGGTCGTGCGTACGAGCACGCGCTCCGACCATCCGACACCCGTCACCGTCCCCTGGCGCGCCGCGAAGGGATACGCCACGTGCACCACACCCGGGGCCAGCCAGGTCAGCTCCGGAGTCCCGGCGGCGAGGCT
>Ga0224500_10001657_pt1 | contig 12876 bp, 10 predicted proteins | sample SF_Oct11_sed_USG_FD_168126 | JGI IMG/M metagenome (GOLD analysis project Ga0224500, IMG submission 168126) | Sediment microbial communities from San Francisco Bay, California, United States - SF_Oct11_sed_USGS_4_1 | ecosystem: Environmental > Aquatic > Marine > Sediment | place: USA: California... | reverse complement strand
ATCTCCTCCCGGATTTGCGGCAGCTGTTCGGGATCCGTTACGCGCTTCGCGAACGCTTCCGGCCCGCCAGCCAGCACCCACTGCGGGAACAGGATTGCCGAGCGCGTGCTGGATGCCGCGTACGGGTAGAGGTCGTGCATGATGTCGATACCGCGCTCGCGGGCGTCGTCGATGAGCGCAAGGCTCTGTTCGGACATGCCCCACTGCGCCGCGCCGGCCGCCTTGTGATGATTGATGTGCACGGGGATACCGGCTTCCTCGGCGATCCGGATCGTCTCGTTGACCGAGTCGAGCAAACCCGTCGCCTCGTTGCGCATGTGCGTGACGTAGATGCCACCGTAAGCGGCCGCGACTTTCGCGAGCTCGATGACCTCCTCGGTTTCCGCGAAATTCGCCGGCACGTACAGGAGCCCGGTCGACAGTCCCAGCGCCCCCTGTTTCATCGACGCCTCGACGAGGTCTCGCATTGCCTGCAGCTCGTCATGGTCCGGCGCCAGATTGTCGTAGCCGAGCACCTGGACGCGCGTCCAGGTATGGCCCGCAAAGAAGCCGACGTTCGGTGCGACATCGAGCGATCGCGCATACTCGTCGAGCGGCCACGGCTGATCGCCGCTGTGCAGCGCGGCGATGATCGTCGTGATGCCCTGGCGCGTAAAGTTTTCCGCGAGCGGATGCTCGTGAATCGTGGTCTGTATGTGTGCGTGGTTGTCGATGAAGCCCGGCGCGATGATGAGCCCGGTCACGTCGACGAACTCAGCGGCGTCGGCGCCGGCAAGACCCTCCGTGGAGACCGCCGTGATGCGATCGCCCCTGATCCCGATGTCCGCGCCGAACCGCGGGTTGCCCAGACCGTCGACCACGGTGCCTCCCGTCAGTACGACATCAAGTGCGTGGGACCCGGCAGGTTCCGGCTCCGCGGCCTCCCGGTACTGGCACGCACTGACAAGTGAGATGAGCAGCAGGGAAATTATTCTTGTCATCCGTCACCCTCCTGATGTATCAGCGAAGCAAGATCAGACGTCGACCAAAGGTACCATATGCTCTCACGCGGGCAGTTGAGCGAATTCCACGAGAAAGGCTGGATCCTGTTCGAGTCGTTGTTCGACGAGTCGGAGATTGCCAGGATGCGCGCCTGCTTCGAGGACCTCGAGCGCATGGCCACCGGGCTCACGGAGACGGGGGTTCTGAATGGCTCCCATTTCGTGCTCGGGGAGAAGAACGGCCGCCAGGTGATCAAGCGGGTCGTCTGGGCCGGGGGGTCGCAACCCTACCTGCTTGAAATCGGCGAGGACCCGCGCCTGACGCGGCCGGCCGCCCTGCTCCTCGGCAGCAAGCGCATGGAACAGCTCCTCTCCCAGGCGCACTTCAAGCGGCCGCACGACGGCGTCGTTTTCGGCTGGCACCAGGACATCCAGCACCGCGACAAGGGCAACGGCACCTGGCGTGATGTGAACGGGAAGGGCAGCTTCGTGCAGACACTGATCGCCATCGACGAAATGGGCCCCGACAGCGGGCCGCTCATGTTTATTCCGGGCAGCTCCAAATGGGGCCCTGTTGACTTCGGCGAGCATGACTACGACGACCCGTCGACGCCGCGTCGCATGCCTCCGGAGTTCCGCGAGTCGGATGCGGTGACCATCCACGCCCGGCCCGGGGACACGTTATTTTTCGGCCCGTACACCGCGCACGCGAGCTTCGAGAACACCTCGCCGACGTACCGCCGCGTCCTGATCAATGGCTACGCCTACCCGGGGGCAAACAACCGCGTGTACCCCGGGGATGGTGCGGGGCGGACGCTGGTCGTCGACTAGCGGGCAGCTACTCCGGCGCTGCCGGCAGTGGCGATTTGAGGATGATCTCGCGGTGCGGGTAGGGGATCCTGATGCCCTGCGCCTGGAACGAATCCCACAGCGCGAGAAAGACCTGCCCGCGGACGTTCGTCGTGCCTTCCTGCGGGTCCGTTATCCAGAAACGCAGCTTGAATTCGATCGCCGAGTCGCCGAATGCGGTTATCCAGCAGACCGGCGGCTTGTAGGACTGGATGACGCGGGGTACGGAGCCTGCGGCCTCGATCGCCAGCCTCGAAACCTCGTGCGGGTCGGAGTGGTAGTCCACGCCGAACGCCACTTCGAGCCGCACGAACCGGTCGGAGAACGACCAGTTGATGACCTGGGTCGTAATGAAATCCTCGTTCGGGATCAGGTATTCCCGCCCGTCACGCGTTACGACCGAGACGAATCTGGCCCGGAGCTCGCGAATCCAGCCGAATGTATTGCCGAGTTCAATCGTGTCGCCGGGTTTGATGGACTCGTCCATCAGGATGATGATGCCGGAGATGAAATTGGACACGACCTTCTGCAGGCCGAAGCCGATACCGACGCCAACCGCGCCGGACAGGATCGTGAATGCGGTGAGGTCGATGCCAAGGCCGGACAGCGCGACCAGCGAGGCGATGATGATCAGCACTATGCGGATGATCTTGCCGACCAGCACACGCAGCGACGGGGTCAGTTCCTCGATGCCCTGCACCCGCTTGTCGAGGAAGTCGCCGAGGCGCGACGACCCCCAGAGCGCGACGCCAACGAGCACGACCGCCTGCAGCACGACCAGGATCGATATCCGGAAAGTGCCGATGCTGAAGCCCGCGCGGTCGAGCAGGGCGACTACGTCGTCGACGATGCCGAGATACGAGGCCGCGACGTACAACCACGCAACCCAGGCGAACAGCTTGCGCACGGCCAGGCTGCGGATCGTGTGCGATACGACGGCGATCACGAGCCAGGCGCTGGACAGCAACAGTGTCGCATAGATCAGGTAATTGCTCTCCGGCCACGCGACCGCCGACGTGATCGCATAGGCGACCAGCAGCAGGAGGATGAAAAAGACCCACTCGAAGCGGCGCATGAACGCGACAATGACGCGCAGGAGTCCCGGCATGCCCTTGATATTCCTTGCCCGCTCCTCGAGAAGCGGCTCCACTCTGTTGGAGAGGAAATACGCGATTGGGAACAGGATGACGATGATGCCGAGCTCGACGAGCGTCGAGACCTGGCTGATCCAGTCGTAGATCAGCGTCAGGTAGCTGAGCAGCTGGTTCTTCAGTTCATCGAACTTCAATTTCACACCCGCGAAGTGCAATTTGTTGCCGTTCCAGCCACTATATCACCGGCATGCCGCTGGCAAGGAGCGGTTCGTTAGGGCCTGGCGGGGAAGCCGTTGTTCAGCACCTGGGACTGGATCATCGTCGGTACGTATATCGTCGGCACGACGGTCGTCGGCCACCGGCTGAAGGGCAGGCAACTTACCACTCGCGACTTCTTTCTCGGCGGCAGGAGCCTGCCGTGGTATGCCGTCACGGCCTCGACGATCGCAACCACGATCAGCGCCATCACGTTCATCGGCGTGCCGGCACTCGTCTATGCGGCCGGCGGCAACTACGCCTACCTGCAGCTCGCGATTGGCGGCGTGATCGCGAGGATCATCGTCGCCCGATGGCTCGTGCCGCTGTACTACGAAAAGGAGTTCTACAGCCCGTACGAGTACATGGCAGATCGTCTGGGTTCCGTCGCCGGCAGGCTCACCGCGGGCCTGTTCCTTCTGGGGGGCATTCTCGGCCAGGGCGTCCGCGTGTATGCGACCGCGATCGTCCTCGAGCTGATCACCGGCTGGAACCTGGCCGAGAGTATTGCGATCATCGCCGTGTTCTCCGTGCTTTGGACCTGGATGGGCGGTATCGCCGCGGTCATCTGGACCGACTTCGTACAGTTCTTCATCCTGCTTGCCGGTGGCGTGGCGGCGCTCATATTCGTCAGCGACGCGCTGCCGGGCCAATGGTCCGCGCTCGTCGATATCGGTCGGGAGGCGGACAAGTTTCTCGTGTTCGACTTCGCCGCAGATCCGCGCGTCGCGTTCACGTTCTGGGCGGCACTCCTCGCCATGCCATTCCAGAACGTCGCGGTTTACGGTACCGATCACCTGTTCGCACAACGCCTGCTCTGCTGCAGGAATCAACGGGAAGCCCAAAAGGCCGTTCTGTGGAGCACGGTGGGCGAACTCGTGCCGCTCCTGATGCTGACCGTGGGCGCGGGGCTCTATGCGTTCTACCAGCTGAACGCCCTGCCACCGGAGCTGGCGGGGCTCGTGGCGGAGCGAAACGACAGGATTTTCCCTGCGTTCATCCTCTCGGAGCTGCCGACGGGCTTGAAGGGCCTGCTCATCGCCGGCATCCTGAGCGCGGCGATATCGAGCCTCGATTCGATACTTGCAGCACTGTCCCAGATCTCGCTGACGATGTTCTACAAGCCGTTTATCAACCCGCAATCTGACGAAGCGCAGCTTCTCCGCGTATCGAGGTTGTTTGTCATCTTCTGGGGCACAGTGCTGGCAGTGATGGCGTGGCAGTTCTCAGCGAGCCGCCTCGATCTTGTAACGCTCGCGTTCTCGATGACGACCTACACCTGGGGTCCGATGCTGGGTCTCTTCATACTGAGCATGCTTGGCACACGGTTTCGCGTCGCCGGCATCGGCCGGAGCGTCGCCGCCAGTATTACAGTCGTGCTGCTGATCAACGAGCCGGAGATCGTTAATCCCGTCTTTGGGACAGTGTTCGCAGCGCCGCTGCTCGCATGGCCATGGCTGTTTCCGATCGGTACGATAATCACCGTCGGCCTGTCACTCCGGCGTCGAGCGGAGGCGACTTCATGAATCGTCTCGCCTGGCTGGTCGTTGTCGCGGCCAGTGCGGGCTGCTCGCCGTTCCCGATCGTCGACGAGCCGTCAGGTAACCAGCAGAGTCGTATCACACATCTCGTGCTGCATTTCACGTCGGAGCACTTCGCTCGCTCGCTCGATCTCCTGTCCGGCCACGGCGAGTCGCGCGTGAGCGTGCACTACCTCGTGCCGGAACCCGGTGACGAGACTTATCCGCATGTCGACCTGCGCGTGTACCGGCTGGTACCGGAAGAGCGCCGCGCCTGGCATGCCGGCAGGAGCTACTGGGCGGGAACTACCGCGCTGAATGGCAGCTCGATCGGCATCGAGATCGTCAATCGTTCCGCGTGCGTTGACGAGGACCTCGATGAACCGGCACCCGAGACACAGGTCTGCACGCTGCACGGCTACCCGGAGGCGCAGATTGATCTCGTCGTCCGGCTTGCCGCCGACATCCTGGCGAGAAACCCCGATATCGATCCGGTCGACGTCGTGGGGCACGGCGATATCGCGCCGACACGCCGTGTCGATCCGGGTCCGCTATTCCCGTGGAAACGGCTGCACGATGCCGGCATCGGCGCCTGGTACGATGACGAGACCGTCGTGCGATGGCGCAAGGAGCTCGGGCGGTCACCCCCCGATGTCGCGCTCGTGCAGCGGGCGCTGAGCGCCTACGGTTACGACGTCGACGAGACCGGCGACAACGACGTTCAGTCGCGATACGCCGTACGGGCATTCCAGATGCACTTCCGGCCGGCGGACTACGGGGGGATGGTCGATACGGAAACGGCGGCCATCTTGTTTGCCATGCTGGAAAAATATCGCCCGCAGAGACTGGGGCAGGTTCTGCGGCCGACTGACGAGTAGTCCGGTCGATCTTGGAACCGGCACGGATCACGCGTATCCTCTGCGGCCGCATTTAGTCTCAATCTAAGGAACTACGACATGCAACGCACGATTGCACTACTGATTTTTATGCTGCTGCCGGTACTGGCATCGGCCCAGAACTACGGCAACAAGTGGGAGTGGTCGGTCGCCGGCATCTACCAGGAATCGGGAAGCACCGGCACGGTTGGCGGCTCGAGCCTCGAGATCGACAGCGCGGTCGGTCTCGGTTTTTCGTTCAACTATTTTTTCAATCCGCGCCTGATGCTCGGCGCCGACTTCGAGTGGCTGAGCCCGGACTACCGGGCGACGCTGCTCGACGACCAGGGCATGACCTCCGTCATCGACCACGAGCTGACCCAGTTCAACGGGCGGATCAAGGGTACCTACAATTTCATCGACGGCCCGCTGTCGCCTTTCATCGAGGCCGGTTTCGGCTGGACCTACGTGGACTCGAACGTCGCGGACGGCCCGCCGATCGTAGGCTGCTGGTGGCACCCGTGGTGGGGCTACATCTGCGACGGCTACTACGATACCTTCAACGAAACCAGCTTTTCCTATGGCGGCGCGCTCGGCGTTCGCTACCGGCTGCGCGGCGGCACGGTGCTGAAGCTCTCCTATAACAACTGGGAGATCGACGGCAGCGGCGAAGCGCCGGACCCGACGCTGAACGCCTTCCGTCTCGAGGCAGCCTGGGGTTTCTGAAATTCGTAGCACGCTCGCCCTGTCCCTGCTCATTGGTGCATCGTCCGCGGCGCTCGCCGCGGACGATCAGCCGGTCTTCGAAATCACGCCTTATGGCGGTTACCGCTTCGGCGGCACCTTCGACGTGCAGGATAGCGAAGACACCTGGGACATCGACGACTCGTCGAGCTTCGGCCTGATACTGAACCTGCGTGAAAGCGTCAACACCCAGTGGGAGCTCATCTACTCGCAGCAGGATTCCGCAGCCAGACTGAATTCCGCCTCTCAGCCAGCGTCGCAGATCGACATTGATGTGCAGCTACTGCAAATCGGCGGCACCTACCAGTGGGAGGGTGACAGGATACGCCCGTACCTGGCCGCGACCCTGGGCGGAACCCGCCTTAGTACGCCTTCCGACAACGATACGTTCTTTTCCGGCTCTATCGGCCTCGGTCTGCAGATCATGCCGGCCTCACGTGTCGGTATTCGCCTCGAAGCTCGCGCCTGGGGCACGCTGATGCAATCGGACACGGATATCTTCTGTCGTACGGGTCCGGAACAGAATCTCTGTGCCGTGCGGGTCGATGGCAAGGTGCTCGGTCAGGTCGAAACCATCGCCGGCGTCGTGTTTCGCTTTTGATGACTGCGCCGTAAACAAACAACACCTGCGTTGCCGGGCCCACGCGCCTGAGCTAGCATCGGTGACGTCTTTCGCACCTGACAAAGAGAAAAATAGATGAAAATCATATACGTACTGGTATTTATTCTTTCCGGCGGACTCGCCATGGCCGGCCAGCAGGACGATGCACGGAAGCCCGCCATGTTCGTCGGCCAGACCACGGAGATGCGGGCTGTCGTCGAGGCAATCGACTACGAGTCGCGACTCGTCACGCTGCGGAAGGACGATGGCAGCGTCGTCACGTTTACGGCAAGCCCCGATGTTCGAAATCTCGACCAGGCGAAGGTCGGCGACGTCCTGCACGTCGAGTACTCGGAGAGTTTGAGGATCCAGGTTGCAACTTCGGCGGACTTCGAGCCGGCCGCCGGCGAGATGGTGTCCGTATCGCGCTCGGAAGAGGGCGAAAAGCCGTCGATGATCGCTGTGGATACCACGATGCTGATTGCCAGGGTCGTCGCGATCGACGTCGATGCAATGACCTACAAGCTGCAGTTTCCGGATGGTGCGATCTACGAGTACGAGGCGATGGTCAGGGAGAATCTGGAGGCTGCGGATGTCGGCGATATGGTCACGATCGAGATTACCGAGTCGGTCATTGCGGTTGTCCTGGGAGGCGACCCGGCCGAGTGAGCGGGCGCTGAGTTTCCCGGGAGACTGAGCGATGAAGCAGAACATCACGCCGGGCCGTCTGATCGCGCGTCTCGTCGTGTACTACGGTGTGTTCCTGTCCATCGTCGTTTCCATGTTGTTGACCGACGCCGATCTCCTGCGCTATTTGCCGTTTGCCGGCACGGACGCGCTCAGCGGCCCGACCATCGAGGTGACCGAAACGTCGGTCCGGGTCCCGCGGAGCATGCTCGATACGAGCGGTCCCCCGGAGAGGATCACGGGGGAAATCGTGGTGTCAGTGATCCTGTTCCTGGCCGCCACGCTCGTCACGACGATTCTTGTCATGCTGCCCGTTACATGGACTTATTCGGCAACTCGCTTCGAATCAGGGCCATCGAAGGTGTTTGTGCGCACGCTGCTCCTGCTGCCGATCTGCGCGACGACCGTCGTACTCCTCATCCAGGACAGTCTGCCGCTCGCTTTTGGCCTGGCTGCGCTGGTTGCCGCCGTCCGCTTCCGGATAAACCTGCCGGAGACCATCGACGGGATTTTTATTTTTGCGGCGATCTGTGTCGGACTGGCAGGTGGCATCGGCTACATGGGCGTCGCGCTTATAATGACGCTGATTTTCACGCTGACGAATGCTGTCCTCTGGCAAATCGACTACGGGCGGAATCCCGTCGACGAAGCGCGTCGCGCGGCTGATGCGAAAAAGCTGGCGAAGAAGCTCGGCAACCCGGCGAGTTAAAGAGTAACGGGCGCCGGCCGGTGGTCGCGATCCCGTTCAGCGCAGGTTGTAGATGAACACGGCCGCCACGGCGAGCGGCGCAATAATACGCACGAGCAGCAGCCACAATTTGAACAATGCGCCGTCCTCGAGTCCGATCTCTCCAAGCGACTGGCTCCTCGGCAGCCACCAGCCGACGAACATCGCGTAGAGCACGCCGGCTATCGGCATGATCACACGCTGCACCGCGTAAACGATCAGGTCGAACGGGTTCATATCCCTGAAGGTCTCGAACATGCCGAGCAGGCGGACGTCTGCCCAGCCCGAGAACGACAGGATCGTCACGACGCCGAACACGAATGCCCCGGCACCGAGCGCGGTCGCGGCGTTCCTTCTCGACACGCCGCGAATCTCGTTGGCGCGGGCTGTCATCGTCTCGAGCATTGAAATGAGCGACGTCAGTGCAGCAAAGATCAGCATCAGGAAGAAGGCCCCGCCAATGATCGCGCCACCCGGCATTTGTGCAAACGCCGTTGATAACGTTACAAACAGGAGCCCGGCGCCTTCCGTCGGATCGAGGCCATAGGAGAAGACAATCGGGAAGATTGCGAGGCCGGCCAAAATCGCAACAAGCGTGTCGCCGCCAGCGACGGCCATCGCCGACCGGAACAGGTTGACGTCTTTCGGCAGGTACGCCGAGTAGGTCAGCACCGCGCCGACGCCGACGTTGACCGAGAAGAATGCCTGGCCGACAGCGGCGAGCACGACCGCCGGCGTCAGCTTCGAGAAGTCGGGTGCGAACAGGAAACGGTAAGCGGTGGCCGCGTCGCCGGTCACGCCGGCATAGATGACCAGCCCGAGGAGCGTCAGCAGGAGAGCGGGCATGGCGATGCTGACGACGCGCTCGAGACCGATCTTGACGCCCCGGGAAACGATGACGACGGTCGCCGCCATGACGACGCCATGCCAGATCAACATCTTCCCCGGGCTGGCGAGAAAGGTCGAGAAGTCGTTGCCGACTTCCTCCGGCGTCAGGCCGTTCATCGAGCCGGACACCGACTTGAAGAAATACGCGACGCACCAGCCAGCGATGACGGAGTAGAAACTGAGGACGAGGAACAATGCGAGGAGTCCCATCCAGCCCACGACCGACCACTTGCCGCTCGTGCCGACCTGCTCCGCCAGGAACTGCATTGCCGATGGAGCGCTGCGACGTGCCTGGCGGCCGATGATCATCTCTGCCAGCATGATCGGTGTGGCGACCAGCAGTATCGCGAGTACATAGACGAGTATGAATGCGCTGCCGCCGCTCGCGCCGAGATTGGCAGGGAACTGCCAGATATTGCCGAGGCCGACGGCAGCGCCGATGGATGCGAGGATGAAGGCCAGGCGGCCGGACCAGCTTTCAGTTGTCGGGGCGCTCACGGGCAGGTTCCCTTCCTGTTGTGGTGGACGGACTATATGCCACGAGGAGCAAATGTGTGAACTCCGCGAGCCTATTCCGTTCATAATCCCGGTCGGGGCGAGTCACGCCCATGGAATAGACAGCAAACATAAAGGCGTCTGCAATGAATCTGAGACGAACAATGACCGTGCTCGTAATGAGCATCTTTGTCGCGCTTTCGGCCCTGTCAGCTGCCGCACAGGACAGCCTCGTCGATCGTATTCATATCGGGTACGAGCGGTTCCGCCTTGACAACGGTCTGACGGTGCTCGTCCATACCGACCACTCAACGCCGACCGTGTTTGTCGGTATCTGGTATGGCGTCGGCTCGAAGGACGAGCCCGAGGGCAGGACCGGCTTTGCGCACCTGTTCGAGCACCTGATGTTCCAGTCTACCGAGAATCATGACGGCGAGTACTTCGAACCGTTTACGCGGGCCGGCGCGACAGGAATGAATGGCACGACGAACGAGGATCGCACGAACTACTATGCAACTGTGCCGACAGGCGCGCTGGACATGGCGCTGTGGATGGAGAGTGACCGCATGAGCCACCTGCTCGGTGCCGTTACGCAGGCTGCGCTCGACGAGCAGCGAGGTGTCGTCCAGAATGAAAAGCGACAGGGCGAAAACCGACCGTATGCGGATGTTTACGACCGGGTGCGTGCCGGCATCTATCCTGCCGGTCATCCGTACCGTCATTCGGTGATCGGGTCGATGGAGGACCTCGACGCAGCAACCCTCGAGGACGTGCATGAGTGGTTCGGCGAATACTACGGCGCCAGCAATGCCGTGCTCGTTCTCGCGGGTGACGTCGATATCGACACCGCGAAGGAGAAAGTCGCCCACTACTTCAGCGGTGCACCGGCGGGCGTTCCACTCGTGAAACCGCAGCAGTGGATTCCCGAAATTCGCGAACACCGCAAGGAAATCATGTACGACCGGGTTGGCCAGGTGAGGATCAACCGGACGTGGGCACTGCCCAACATGAACGATCGCGACACGACGCTCATGTACCTCGTCAACGAGACGCTGGTGGCGAACAAGAATGCGCCTCTGCAAAAGAAGCTTGTCGATGACCTTCAGCTCGCGACCGACGTGAGCGGCGGGGCGTACGGACGCGTGATCAGCGGCGAATACGGACTCACGATCAACCTGCGGCCTGACGTCGATCCCCGCGATGTCGCCCGGATCGTCGATGACGTGCTGGAAGACTACCTCGAGACGGGTCCTGACGAGCAGATCCTCGAGAACGCGAAGCTCAGCGTGAACATGTACATGCTCGGCTCGATGGAGAGCAAAGGCACGATCGGCCGCATGCTGGCCGAGGGCGAACTCTATGCCGGCGATCCGTTGCACGTCAGGAAAGAGCTCGCCTGGCTCAATGAGGCGGCCGCAGACGATTTGCTCGACACGGCGCGGCGATGGCTCACCCGCGGCTACTTCGAGATCACGGTGCTGCCGTTTCCCGAGTACGTTTCGGGAAAAGACAGTGCCGACCGGTCCGCCGTGCCGGCCGTAACGGCGGTGTCCGGCATCCAGTTCCCGGAAATAGAAACCGCGACGCTCGCGAACGGCCTGGAGGTCGTCGTCGCGAGGTCCGGCGAGCTGCCGCTGATCGACGTTGAATTCCGTATCGGCACCGGCAACATGGCGGATTCGCCGGATGCGCCGGGCATCTCTGACGCCGTGTTTGCACTCATGCAAAAGGGCACGAGGCGCTACACGGCCAACGAGCTCGCAGCGGCCAAGGATCGCATCGGCATGGATGCGGGCATGGCGGCGAATATCGAGAACAGCGCTTACGGTTACCGGATCCTGACGAACCACCTCGGCGACTCGCTCGACATCGCCGCCGAGGTGCTGCGACACCCGGTGTTCCCCGAGGATGAGCTCGGAAAATTTCAGCAGCAGGTGCTCGCCTACCTGTCCAACATCCGCAGCAACCCGGCGCGCAATGCCTCCCCGCTGTTCCAGCGCTTGCTCTACGGTGCCGATCACCCGCTGGGCGGCGTCTGGACGCCGGACCTCGTCAACAACCTGACCCGGGAGCGCATCCGCGCGTTCCACGCGCGGGAGGTTGCGCCCGATAACATGACGGTTTTCATGATTGGCGACATCGATATCGGGACGGCAACTGCCGCGCTGGAGCGCGCCTTTGGCAGCTGGAAGGGGAGAAGCAGGTCGACACTTCTGCCGGTCGGTCGGGCCGTCGCGGCGGGACCACGCGTGATCCTGGTCGACCAGCCGGAGGCGCCGCAGAGCACGATTCGGGTTGGTCATGCAATCGGGCCGTATGACGCTGAAAGCGACACCGAACTCGGTGTGATGAACGGTGTGTTCGGCGCGGATTTCGAGGCGCGAATCAACATGAATCTGCGCGAGGAGAAGTCATGGTCATATGGAATCGGCTCGCAGATCGCGCGAAACGCGAGCGGCGACCAGTACATCGTCGTTGCAGGCAGCGTACAGACTGACAAGACGGCGGAGAGCATGCAGGAGATCATGCGCGAGTACTCGGAGTACGTGAGCACGCGACCGGCCACCGGCGAGGAGCTCGAGCGGGTAAAATTGAACCGGACACGCTCGCTGCCGGGGCGTTTCGCGTCCAAGCGCGGCTTCCTGAGCAGTATGGTCGCGTCCGACTCGTTCGGGTTGCCGTACGACTATGCCGAGACTTCGGAGGCGCGCGTAAGTGCCGTGACGCTGGAAGGCGTCAACAAGCGGGCACGTGAAGTGATTCGGCCCGCCGACCTGGTCTGGGTCGTAGTCGGCGATCTCGCGGAAATCGAGGAGGAGGTCCGGGCGCTGGATTACGGACCGGTGGAAGTTTGGGACGGGTTCGGTAACCGGGTGAGGTGAAGATGATAAGAACGATACGCGTTCTGCTGCTTGTACTTGCTGTCGGCGGCCGCGCCTTTGCGGCGGAGCCGGCGCTCGAGCGTGAATTTGCCAGGCTGGCCGACCTGTCCGGTGGCACGATGGGGATCGCGGCCGTGCACCTTGAATCCGGGCGTAGTGCCTGGCTGAACGGCGACGAAGCCTTCCCGATGGCGAGCACCTACAAGGTGCCGATCGCCGTGCAGCTGCTGCATCTCGTCGACGAAGGCGAGATGACACTCGGTCAGCGCATAGACATCG
>Ga0224500_10001656_pt1 | contig 12876 bp, 17 predicted proteins | sample SF_Oct11_sed_USG_FD_168126 | JGI IMG/M metagenome (GOLD analysis project Ga0224500, IMG submission 168126) | Sediment microbial communities from San Francisco Bay, California, United States - SF_Oct11_sed_USGS_4_1 | ecosystem: Environmental > Aquatic > Marine > Sediment | place: USA: California... | reverse complement strand
GACGGGGTCCACCGGCCCACCCTCGCCGGCGAACAGCATCACCGCCAGGTTGAACTGGGCGACCCGCTCGTTGCGGGCCGCGGCCTTCCGGTAGTACTCGATGGCGCGCGCGTGATCGGCGGCCGCGTAGGCGGCCCACCCTGCGGCGACATCGGGATCCGCCGACGGCACCACCTGCACGGGGCCCGCATGGGCTGCCGCGACGACGGCGCAGATCAGCAAGGCAAGCAGTGGACGGCGCATGCGGAGAGCGATCGCCGGCCGCGGCTCAGGAGGCTTCCTGGGCGGGGGCCTCTTCGTCGGACTTCGGCTTGCCGAAGAACCGGGCGAGAACGATGCCGAGTTCGTACAGCAGGACGAGCGGGATCGCGAGCAGCAGCTGAGACACGACGTCGGGAGGAGTGAAGATCGCCGCGACGATGAAGGCGCCGACGATCACATAGGGCCGCGCCTGCCTGAGCTTCTCGACGCTCGCGATGCCGAAGCGCGAGAGCAGCACCACGATGATCGGCACTTCGAAGGTGAGGCCGAACGCCAGGAACATGCCCATCACGAAGCTGAAGTAGGCCTCGATGTCCGGGGAGACGGCGACCGAGACGGGCGCGAAGTTCGCGATGAACCGGAAGATCAGCTTGAAGACGATGAAGTAGCAGTACGCCATGCCGGTGACGAACATCGCGATGCTCGACATGATCAGCGGGGCCGCGAGGCGCTTCTCGTGCCGGTACAGCCCGGGGGCAACGAACGCCCAAGCCTGCCACAGCACATAAGGCAGCGCGATCAGGAAGGCGGTGAACAGGGTGACCTTCAACGGCACCATGAACGGCGTGATGACGCCCGTGGCGAGCAGCTTGGAGCCGGCCGGCAGGGCCGCCATCATCGGCTCCGACATCACGTCGAAGATTTCCTTCATGAAGGGCGACAGGGCGAGGAACACCACGACGATCGCCACCGCGGCGCGCACGAGGCGCTGGCGGAGCTCGACCAGGTGGGACAGGAAGCTCTGTTCCGGCGCCGGCGCGCCGCTCTCGGTGGTCATCGACGGATCCGCGGCCGGTTCATGCGCGCCCGTGGCGCGTATTTGTGGCGGGAGTGCCCCGTCGCTTCAGGCATGGCGAGCTGGCGCTTGAGCTTCGCGATTTCCTCGGACAGGTCGTCGACGCTCGGTCCCGGCTTGTAGCGACGCCGGAACCGGCTCGACGCCCAGTTGTCTCCGGCCGCGTCCCACGAGTAGTCGCCCGTCCCGGAACCCGAGCCGCCGCCTGACGCGTCCTGCAGTCCGGAGTTCAGCGAGTTGGCCGTCGAATCGAGTTCCGACTGGATGCTCGCGACGCCGCCCTGGACCGAGGTCTCGATCGAGCGCGCCACGTCGCGTGCCTGCTGCTGCAGCTTCTGAAGTTCCGCGACCTCCATCTCGCGCGTGATGTCGGTCTTCACCTGCGACACGTAGCGCTGCGCCTTGCCTGCCCACTCGCCGGCCATGCGCGCCACTTTCGGCAGCCGCTCGGGGCCGAGCACGACCAGCGCGACCGCACCGATCACCGCGAGTTCTCCAAAGCTGAAGTCAAACATGACGGTGCGCCGAATCGCGGGCGCTCGACCGTCGGTCGAACGCCATCGCAGCGCCGGTCCCTCCGGGGATCAGGACTTCTCTTTGGCCTGGACGTCGATCGTCTGGCCCGGGACCTGCTTGGGCTTGTCGGCAGCGCTGTTCGCAACCTCGTCCGCGCCCTCTTTCATGCCTTCCTTGAAGCCCTTGATCGCACCGCCGAGATCCTTGCCGATGTTCTTGAGCTTGCTGGTCCCGAACACCAGGATGATGACCAGGAGGACGATCAGCCAATGCCAGATCGAAAATGAACCCATCTGAGACTCCTACAGACGTTTCCACGGGCGGGGGCCGCCCATGATGTGGATGTGCAAGTGAAAGACCTCTTGCCCGCCGTCGGGGCCGTTGTTGATCACGACACGAAAACCGTTGTCGCAGCCGAGTTCTTTCGCGAGGCGCGGCGCAAGACCGATCATTTTACCGAATAGCGCCTCATGCTCCGAACCCGCGTCAAGCAGGGAATCGAGGTGCAATTTCGGGACCAGCAGGAAGTGGACCGGGGCGGCCGGATGGATGTCGTGGAACGCCAGTACGTCGTCGTCCTCGTAGATCTTCTTGCTCGGGATCTCGCCCCGGGCAATGCGGCAGAAGAGGCATGAACTCATTGGGCGTCCCTTTCCCGTGCCTTGCGCAGCGCCTTTTCCTCGATTCCGGAGGTGCCCGCTCGCCGTTCCAGTTCCGCCAGCACGTCCTCCGGCCGCAGGCCGTAGTGCGACAGCATGATCATGCAGTGGAACCAGAGGTCCGCGGTCTCGGCGACGATGCGCTCCCGGACCCCGTCCTTGGCCGCCATCACGGCTTCGGTCGCCTCCTCGCCGATCTTCTTCAGGATGGCGTCGTCGCCCCTGGCGAACAGGCGGGCGACGTAGGACGCATCGGCGTCGCCGCCCTTGCGGGAGTCGATCACGTCCGCCAGTTGTCCCAGTATTCGGTCGCTCATCGTCGTCGCGCGCCGCGCGCTCACTTCCGGTAGATCAGTTCGGGATCCTTCAGCACCGGGTCGACCGCCTGCCAGGCGCCGCCGTCCAGCCTCCGGAAAAAGCAGCTCTCCCGTCCGGTATGACAGGCGATCCCGCCCTCCTGTTCAACAGCGTACATGACGACATCGCCGTCGCAGTCGAGCCGGATCTCGGCGACGCGCTGCCGGTGGCCCGACTCCTCGCCCTTGCGCCACAGTCGCCCCCGGGAGCGGGACCAGTAGACGGCCTGGCGCGACGCGGCCGTCTCGGCCAGCGCCTCGCGGTTGGCCCAGGCCACCATCAGGACGCGCCGGCTGAGCGCGTCCTGCGCGATGACAGTGACGAGGCCGTCCGCGTCGAACCGGACCTCGTCGAGCCATGAAGAGGCCTGCGGACTCACGCGTCGGTCCTCATCGGAATGCCCCGGCTCGACATGTACGCCTTCGCCTGGCCCACGGTGAACTCCCCGTAGTGGAAGATCGAGGCGGCCAGCACGGCGTCGGCGCGCCCCTGCAGCACGCCGTCGGCGAGGTGCTGCAGTGTGCCCACGCCGCCCGATGCGATCACGGGCACCGGCACCGCATCGGCCACCGCCCGTGTCAGCTCGAGGTCGAATCCCTGCTTGGTGCCATCCCGGTCCATGCTGGTCAACAGGATCTCCCCGGCGCCCAGCGCCGTCACGCGCTGCGCCCAACCGATCGCATCCAGCCCGGTCGGGGTCCGGCCGCCGTGCGTGTAGACCTCCCAGCCCTTCGACGGGTCGTCCGCCTGCCGCCGCCTGGCATCCACGGCGACGACGATGCACTGGGAGCCGAATCGTCCGCTTGCGTCCGCCACCAGCTGCGGGTTCTGCACGGCCGCGGTGTTGATCGAGATCTTGTCGGCACCGGCGTTCAACAGGCGCCTGACGTCCTCGACCCGGCGCACCCCGCCGCCCACGGTGAGCGGAATGAACACCTGCTCGGCCACGGCCTCGATGACGTGAAGGATGATGTCGCGCTCGTCCGAGCTCGCGGTGATGTCGAGAAACGTCAGCTCGTCCGCACCTTGCTCGTCATAGCGGCGCGCAATCTCGACCGGATCACCGGCGTCGCGCAGGCTGACGAAGTTGACGCCCTTGACGACGCGACCGGCGGTCACGTCGAGGCACGGAATGATGCGTTTGGCGAGCATGGCCCGGCGTGGGGAAAGCCGCAGGATAGTCGATGCCCGGGCCGGGTCACCCTTGCTGGAAGTCAGCCGGCAAGCTGGTCCGCGCGCTCCTGGGCCGCCTTGAAGTCGATCGCGCCTTCGTACAGCGAGCGCCCGAGGATCGCGCCCTCGATGCCCTCGGATTCGACTGCGCACAACTGCTCGATGTCCTTCATGCTGGCGATGCCGCCGCTGGCGATCACGGGGATCTTCACGTGGCGCGCCAGTTCCACCGTCGCCTCGATGTTGACGCCGGACATCATGCCGTCACGGCCGATGTCGGTGTACAGGATGGCCTCGGCGCCGTAGTCCTCGAACTTCCTGCCGAGGTCGGTCACGTCGTGGCCGGTCAGCTTGCTCCAGCCGTCGGTCGCGACCTTGCCGCCCTTGGCATCGAGCGCGACGATCACATGGCCGCCGAACGCCGTGCAGGCGTCGCGCAGGAAGCCCGGATTCTTCACCGCGGCCGTGCCGATCACCACGAAGCTCACGCCGTCGTCGATGTAGCGCTCGATGATGTCGAGGTCGCGGATGCCACCGCCGAGCTGCACCGGCAGTTCGTCACCGACCGCCTTGATGATCCTGCGGATCACCGGCTCGTTGACGGGAACGCCCGAGCGCGCGCCGTTGAGGTCAACGATGTGCAGCCTGCGCGCGCCCTGCTCGAGCCAGTGGCGCGCCATCGCGACGGGGTCGTCCGAAAACACCGTCACGTCGTTGTCCATGTCGCCTTGCCGCAGTCGGACGCAGCGTCCGTCTTTGATGTCGATAGCCGGGATCAGGAGCATGCAGGAGGAGCCCGCGTGCGGGTGTCTTTTCGGGGGTGGGAAGAGCGTGAAAGTGGGCGGCTGTGAACGTGGCGCGGAGCTCGCAGCGGGCTCACGGCACGTTCAGGGGTTCCAGCGCGTGAAGTTCTCGTAGATGCGCAGTCCGGCTGCGGAGCTCTTTTCGGGGTGAAACTGCGTGGCGAAAATATTATCGCTCGCGACCACGCAGGTAAAGACGCCTCCGTAGCTGCTTTCACCCGCCGATATGCGCCGTTCGGCGGGTACGACATAGTAACTATGAACGAAGTAGAACCAGCTGTCGTCGGGAATTCCCTCCCACAGCGGATGTTTCTGCGTCTGGCGAACGCGGTTCCAGCCCATGTGCGGCACTTTCAGGCGCCGGCCGTCGGGCTGTCGCATCGCGTCTTCGCGGAACCGGACGACTGATCCGGCGAACAGGCCGAGCCCGGCGACGTCGCCCTCTTCGCTGCGCTCGAACAGCATCTGCTCGCCGATGCAGACCGCCAGCAGCGGCTTGCTCGCCGCCGCCTCGCGCACGGCGCCGTCGAGTCCGTATTCCTGCAGATAGCGCATGCAGTCCGGCATGGCGCCCTGACCCGGGAATACAACGCGCTCCGCCGCACGGATCACCTCCGCATCCGACGTGACCGTCACTCGCGTCGCGGGCGCAACATGCTCGATGGCCTTCGCCACCGAGCGCAGGTTGCCCATGCCGTAGTCGACGATGGCGATCATGCGCAGCGCGGGCGGTCCGTGCGGCAACACGCCGCTCGGGAACGCCATGCGCCGGGAGCGACCGGCAGGGCTGGTGGCGGCATGACCCTCATCCGTCCACGGCAACTTGGCAGGACCATCGGTTCGCCTACAGGCTGCCCTTCGTGGACGGGATCGCGCCGGCAGCGCGGGGGTCGGGTTCGACAGCCATCCGCAGCGCGCGGGCGAAGGCCTTGAAGACCGTCTCGCATTGGTGGTGCGCGTTGTCGCCGCGCAGGTTGTCCACGTGCACGGTGACCAGCGCGTGATTGACGAACCCCTGGAAAAACTCGTGCGCGAGGTCGACGTCGAACTCGCCGATCATTGCCCGGGTGAACCGGACGTTCCAGATCAGTTCCGGACGGCCCGAAAGGTCGACCACGACGCGCGACAGGGCTTCGTCGAGCGGAACGTAAGCGTGCCCATAGCGGCGCACCCCCGCCTTGTCCCCCACGGCCCGGGCAAACGCCTGTCCAAGCGTGATGCCGACGTCCTCGACCGTGTGGTGCCCGTCGATGTGCAGGTCCCCGTGCGCCTGCACCGCCAGATCGACCAGGCCGTGGCGCGCGATCTGCTCGAGCATGTGATCGAAGAACCCGATGCCGGTCGCGAGCTCGGACCGGCCGCTGCCGTCGAGATCGACGCTGACCCGGATCCGGGTCTCCTTGGTGACGCGTTCCACCTCGGCACGGCGGGAGGCTGTGGTCATTGTGGGATCCCGATGACGGCGCGCAGCGCCCTGATGAACGTCTGGTTCTCCGACGGCGTTCCGACCGTGACGCGCAGGCAGCCCGCCAGCAGCGGGTGCATGCCGGCGACGTTCCTGATCAGTATGCCCCGCTCCTTCAGTGCGGCAAACACGCTGTCGGGCTTCTCGACGCGGAACAGGATGAAATTGGCGGAAGACGGAAACGGTGTCACGCCCGGGCTCTCCGCCAGCGCGCCGGCCAGGCGGGTGCGCTCGGCGCGCAGCGTGGCGGCCTGCGCATCGAGGATCGCGAGGTTCTCCAGCATCAGATCGGCCGTCGCCAGGGTCAGCACGTTGACGTTGTAGGGCGGTCGGACCTTGTCGAACTGAGCGATCCAGTCGGGGTGCCCGACCAGGTACCCGAGCCGGATCCCGGCCAGGCCGAGCTTCGACAGCGTCCGCAGCACCAGCAGGTTGGGCCAGCGCGCGATCTGGGGCATCCAGGTGTCCTGCGCGAACGGCAGGTAGGCCTCGTCGACGACGACCAGTCCCGGCGCCACGCGGATCACCTGTTCGACGACCGAGCGGTCGAACAGGTTGCCGGTCGGGTTGTTCGGGTGCGAAAGGAAGATGACGGCCGGCCGGTGCTCCTCGATCGCTGCCAGCAATGCCAGGGCGTCGAGCGTGAAATCGGGTTTCAACGGCACGCCGACGAAGGCGCAGCGGTTGAAGCGCGCCGACATCTCGTACATCACGAAACTCGGCGCAGGCGACAGCACCACCGCATCGGGCCGGGCGCAGGCCTGAATCACGAGGTGGATCAGCTCGTCGGAGCCGTTGCCCAGCATCAGCCGCATGCCGTCCGGCACGCCCATGGCACTCGCCAGCCGTTCCTTGAACCCCTTGGGATCGGCCGGCGGATAGCGGTTCAGCGGCTGCCGCCCGAGCCGGTTGCCGACCTGCTGCATCAGGCCGGGCGGCAACGGGAAGGGGTTCTCCATCGCGTCGAGCTTCAGCAGGCCGGCCGCGCTCGGCACGGCATACGCATCGATCGCGCGCACGTCGTCGCGCAGCACCGACAGGTTGGGACGTGGTCCGGTGGCGCTCATCGTGGTTTCAGCCGGTATTCTGCGCTCGCGGCATGGGCCGGCAACTGCTCGCCGCGCGCAAGAGTGGACGCCACGCGCCCGAGCGTCTGCGCGCCCGCCTCCGACACGCGGATCAGGCTGGTGCGCTTCTGGAAGTCGTAGACGCCGAGCGGCGACGAGAAGCGCGCCGTGCGCGCCGTGGGCAGCACGTGATTCGGCCCCGCGCAGTAGTCGCCCAGCGCTTCGCTGGAGTGCCGGCCGAGGAACAGCGCGCCGGCGTGGCGGATCTTCGCCGCCCAGCGCTCCGGGTCGTCGGTGGAGATCTCCAGGTGTTCAGGCGCTATGCGGTCCGCGATCGCGCACGCCTCCTCGAGGTCGCGCGTCAGGATCAGGGCGCCACGGTTCGCCAGCGAGCGCTCGATGATCGCGCGCCGCGGCATCGTCGGCAGCAGCCGCCCTATCGATGCCTGCACGCGCTCGATGAAAGCGGCGTCCGGCGTGAGCAGGATCGCCTGCGCGAGTTCGTCGTGCTCGGCCTGGGAAAAGAGGTCCATCGCGATCCAGTCCGGATCGGTCCTGCCGTCGCAGATCACGAGGATCTCGCTCGGCCCCGCGATCATGTCGATGCCGACGACGCCGAATACCCGGCGCTTGGCCGCCGCCACATAGGCATTGCCGGGACCGACGATCTTGTCGACGGCGGGCACGGTTTCGGTGCCGTAGGCCAGCGCCGCGACCGCCTGCGCCCCGCCGATCGCGAAGGCGCGCGATACCCCGGCCAGCGCCGCCGCGGCGAGGACCAGCGGATTGCGCGTCCCGTCCGGAGTCGGCACCACCATGACGATGTCGCGGACGCCCGCCACGTGGGCGGGCAGCGCGTTCATCAGCAGCGAGGACGGGTACGCGGCGAGCCCGCCCGGCACGTACAGCCCGGCGCTGTCCAGCGCGTTCACGCGCTGGCCGAGTTCGGTGCCGTCGTCCTCCGTGTAGGTCCACGTCGTCGCCACCTGGCGCTCGTGATACGCGCGGATGCGACGTGCAGCGGTCTCGAGCGCCACGCGCTGCTCCGCGGGAAGCGCGTCGAGCGCGTCCTGCATCTCGCGCTGCGGAATCTCGAGCGTTGCGACCGACGTGGCCCGCATCCGGTCGAACCGGTTCGTGTACTCGAGCAACGCCGCGTCACCGCGCGCCTTGACGTCGTCGACGATCGCCGCGGCCACGCGCTCGATCTCGCGGTCGACCGCGGTGTCGACCGCGACGAGCTCGGCGAACTCGGCGTCGAACGCCGGCTGGCGACTGTCGAGCGTGCGCACCCTCATGCCTGCACCGCGGCCTGGATGCGGTCGATGATGGGCATCAGCGCGGCGCGCTTGAGCTTCATCGCGGACTGGTTGACGATCAGGCGCGAGGAAATCGGCACGATCTCCTCCACCTCGACCAGGTTGTTGGCCTTCAGCGTCCCGCCGGACGACACGAGGTCGACGATCACGTCGGCGAGCCCCGACAGCGGCGCCAGTTCCATCGAACCGTACAGCTTGATCACATCCACGTGCACGCCCTTTTCGGCGAAGTGCTCGCGGGCCGTCTGCACGTACTTCGTCGCCACGCGCAGGCGCGCGCCGCGGCGCACGGCGTTGGCGTAGTCGAACCCGGCCGGCACCGCCACGCACAGCCGGCAGCGCGCGATCCGCAGGTCGACCGGCTGGTACAGGCCGGCCCCGCCGTGCTCCATCAGGACGTCCTTGCCCGCCACGCCCAAGTCGGCGGCGCCGTACTGCACGTAGGTCGGGACATCGGACGCCCGCACTACGACGATCCGCAGGTCCGGGTTCGACGTTCCGATGATCAGCTTGCGCGAGGTCTCGGGATCCTCGAGCGGCGCGATGCCCGCCGCCGCGAGCAGCGGCCGCGTTTCGTCGAAGATGCGTCCCTTGGACAGCGCCAGCGTGATCACTTGACCCTCTCGACCTGCGCGCCCAGCGCGGCCAGCTTGCTTTCCATCTTTTCGTAGCCCCGGTCGAGATGGTAAATGCGATCGACCAGCGTCTCGCCGTCCGCCGCGAGCGCCGCGACGACCAGGCAGGCGGAAGCGCGCAGGTCGGTGGCCATCACGGGGGCTCCGGCGAGCCGGTCGACACCGTGCACCACCGCAGTATTTCCCTCGATCGCGATGTTCGCCCCCAGCCGCTGCAATTCAAGGACGTGCATGAAGCGGTTCTCGAAGATCGTCTCGGTGATGCGGGCGACCCCGTCCGCGACGCAGTCGAGCGCCATGAACTGGGCCTGCATGTCGGTCGGGAACGCTGGGTACGGCGCGGTGCGCAGGCTGACGGCGCGCGGCCGGCGGTCCATGCGGATCGACAGCAGGTCGCCCTCCGCCCGCAGGTCGGCTCCGGCCTCCTTGAGCTTGTCCAGGACGGCGTCGAGGGTGTGCGGCGCGGCGCCCCGTAGCACCGCCTCGCCACCGGCGGCCGCCACGGCGGTGAGGAAGGTGCCCGTTTCGATGCGATCCGGCATCACGCGGTGCCTGGTGCCGTGCAGCCGCTCCACGCCCTGCACCGCGATCGAGGCCGTGCCGGCCCCGGAGATGCGGGCTCCCATCGCATTGAGCGCGTCCGCCAGGTCGACGACCTCGGGCTCCCGCGCGGCATTCTCGATGATCGTCTCGCCCTCGGCGAGCGCCGCCGCCATCATCAGGTTCTCGGTGCCGGTCACCGTCACCATGTCCGTGACGATGCGGGTCCCCTTGAGACGCTTCGCCTCGGCCACCACGAAGCCGCCTTCGATGCGGATCCTCGCTCCGAGCAGTTCGAGCCCCTTGATGTGCTGGTCGACCGGCCGTGCGCCGATGGCGCATCCGCCCGGCAGCGAGACCCGCGCCGTGCCGAAGCGCGCCACCAGCGGCCCCAGCACGAGGATCGAGGCGCGCATCGTCTTGACCATTTCGTAGGGCGCTTCGGTGTTGGACAGGTCGTCGGCCTTCAGCCGCACCGTGCCGCCATCGCGCTCCGCGGCAACCCCCATCTGGCGCAGCAGCTTCAGGGTCGTGGCCACGTCCTGCAGCTGCGGGACGTTGTCGACGATGAACTCGTCGGCCGTCAGCAGCGAAGCCGCGAGGATCGGCAGCGCGGCGTTCTTGGCGCCGGACACGGCGACCTCGCCGCGCAGGCGCGCTCCACCGCGGATCTTCAGCTTGTCCATCGGGATGCCCGTCGACGGAGGCCGGGGCCGGCGAAAGTGGACGGCACGCGTGATGCGGGGCGAATCGAGCATGGGCGCAAGCTCCGGTCTGCGCCCGCGGCATGCGGGCGTTCGGCACGGAGGGTCGCCGAGGCGCTCGAAACGACCGCGAAACGTACGTGAAATCGGAGTGAATTCAAGCGCTCAGCTCCCGGTACTCGTCCGGCGTCAACGTGCGCATGGACAGCGCGTGGACCTCCTCGCGCATGCGCTCGCCGAGCGCGGCGTAGACCAGCTGGTGCCGGGCGACGCGGTTACGGCCGTTGAACGCCGGGCTCACGATCAGCGCCTGGAAGTGGCGGCCGTCTCCATCCACCTCGACCAGGTCGCAGGCGAGGCCCTGCTCGATGTAGCGCTTGACGTCTGCGGGGGAAGGTTCCATGGACTGTGTCACTGCCTGAGTTTGAAGCCCCGCGCGAGCAGCCCCAGCGCGGCCGCGGCCGTGGCCAGGAAGGCCGCCACGACGACGGCGAGGCTGATCCATGGATTGACGTCCGACTGGGCGAAGAAACCGTATCGGAAGCCGTCGATCATGTAGAAGAACGGGTTGAAGTGCGAAACGGCCTGCCAGAACGGCGGCAGCCCGTGTACCGAATAGAACACGCCCGACAGGAAGGTGGCCGGCATCACGATGAAATTCTGGAACGCCGCAAGCTGATCGAACTTGTCGGCCCAGATCCCGGCGATCAGGCCGAGCGAGCCGAGCAGGGCGGCACCAAGGACCGCGAAGACGAGCGACCACAACGGCGCCGAGAACGTCGGCGGCGCGAACCACACCGTGATGAGGAAGACTCCGGCGCCCACCACCGCCCCGCGCACGACCGCGGCGAGCACGTAGGCTCCGAACAACTGCCAGTGCGAGAACGGCGGCAGCAGCACGAAGATCAGGCTGCCCATGATCTTCGACTGGATCAGGCTCGACGAGGAATTGGCGAACGCGTTCTGCAGCACGCTCATCATCACGAGCCCGGGAATCAGGAACGACGTGTAGTTCACGCCGGGCAGGGCCTCGACGTGCTTCTCGAGCACGTGGCCGAATACCAGCAGATAGAGGACGGACGTCAATACGGGCGCCGCGATCGTCTGGAAGCTCACCTTCCAGAAACGCAGCATCTCCTTCAGCAGCAGGGTGCGGAAGGCGACCACCGCCGAACTTTCCGCAATGACCGCGACCGGGCGGGGCAGGCCTTCGGCCTGGACCCTGGCGAGACCGGCTTCGCCCGAACTCATGCAGCCACCCCATGGCGCACCGACGCGACATCGGATGTGATCTGCAGGAAGACGTCCTCGAGGTCTGCCCGGCCGACCTCGACGTCGTCGAGCACGCATCCGGCAGCGGCACAGTCGTTGAGCACCTGCGCGACGTCGGTGGGCTGGCTCAGGCGCAGCAATACCGCGCCGTCGCGCTCGTCGATCCGGTGAGCGATCACCGACGCCGGCAAGGCGCCGCGCGCACGCAGCGTCATCTGCAATCCCGCCACGCGGGCCAGCAGGGCGCGGGTGGAGTCGAGCGCCACCACTCGCCCCGCCTTCAGCATCGCAATGCGCTGGCACAGCGCCTGCGCCTCCTCCAGATAGTGCGTCGTCAGCACGATCGTGTGGCCCTCGCGATTCAACCGGCGAATGAACGACCACAGGGTCTGCCGGAGTTCGACGTCGACACCCGCAGTCGGTTCGTCGAGCACGATGACGGGAGGCTTGTGCACCAGCGCCTGAGCGACCAGGACGCGCCGCTTCATCCCGCCCGACAGTGCCCGCATGTTCGTATTCGCCCGGCCCGCGAGGCCAAGGTTCTCCAGCACTTCGTCGATCCAGGCGCCGTTGTCCTTCAACCCGAAGTAACCGGACTGGAACACGAGCGTCTCGCGCACGGTGAAGAACGGGTCGAACGCGAGTTCCTGCGGCACGACCCCGAGCGCAAGCCGCGCGGCCCTCGCATCCTGCACGACGTCGTGCCCGAGCACGGCGACCCGGCCGCTGGTGGCCCGCACCAGCCCCGCCACGATCGAAATCAGGGTGGTCTTGCCGGCGCCGTTCGGGCCGAGGAGGCCGAAGAACTCCCCCGCCTCGACCGTGAGGTCGACGTCATCGAGCGCCGAAATCGTGCCGTAGCGCTTGCTGAGGGAGGAAACCTGGATGGCGGCGGTCACGGGAATGGCGGCGCACACGGGCGCCGCGGATGAAGGAGGGAATTGTAATCGCCGCCCGCAGGCCGCACCCCGGCCGCATGCGGCGAATGCGATGGCGCTGCCGTCGCGGCAGCGCCGTTCAGTCGCCCGCGCCCTCGAGCATCAGCAGCGAAGCAACACCGTAAACGCCGGCAAGGCTGACGAGACCTGCCGGCAGCCCGGCGAGTTCGAGGGCGACGCCCCGGGCCTGCGCTTCGCGCTGCCATGCGAGGACGGCCGCGACCGCCGAGGAATCGCAGGAGCGGACCGCCGAAAGATCGAACGCCGCGTCGCCCGCACGGATCGCGGCAACTCCCTCCGCCGCGATCTGCGCGGCATTGCTCATGTCGATCTCGTTGGCCTCGATCCGCACGGCACCCTCAGATCTTCTT
>Ga0224500_10001655_pt1 | contig 12879 bp, 9 predicted proteins | sample SF_Oct11_sed_USG_FD_168126 | JGI IMG/M metagenome (GOLD analysis project Ga0224500, IMG submission 168126) | Sediment microbial communities from San Francisco Bay, California, United States - SF_Oct11_sed_USGS_4_1 | ecosystem: Environmental > Aquatic > Marine > Sediment | place: USA: California... | reverse complement strand
CGCGCATCAGGCCTGCCTGCGCCGTGCTCGCCACGAGCCGCCCCGCGCGGTCGAAGATGCGCCCGAAGGCCATGCCGCGGGCGCCGCTGCTGCTCGGGCTGATCAGCGCGTAGAGCAGCCAGTCGTCGATGCGGAACGGGCGGTGAAACCACATGCCGTGGTCGAGGCTGGCGAGCAGGACTCGCCCCGTGTGAAACGAAAGGCCGTGCGGCAGGGTTGCCGTCTCGAGCAGGTGGAAGTCCGAGACATAGGCCAGCAGGCATCGATGCAACTCGGCGTCGTCGTCGGGACACTTCCCGGCGAGACGGAACCAGATGTGGCGCACACCGGGTCGCGGCCGGCCGTCATCGATCGCCTCGACCGAACGGAACTCGAAGGGACGGTCGCGCTCCCAGAAGCGTCGCCGCTGGTCGGGCAGGTCCTGCAGCCGGCGCCGCACCGTGGCCGTGAGGTCCGGCAATTCCTCGGGCGGCGTCACCGCCGGCGCCTCCACCTGGTGGTCCGGCCCGTCCTCCGGCAACTGGAACGAAGCCGAGAGGTGGAAGATCTGCTGGCCGTGCTGGATGGCGACGACGCGGCGGTTGGTGAAGCTCGCGCCGTCGCGGCTGCGATCCACTTCGTAGACGATCGGCGCGTCGAAGTCGCCGCGCCGCAGGAAATACGAGTGCAGCGAATGCACCGCGCGCTCGGGCTCGACCGTGCGGCTCGCGGCCATCAGCGCCTGCCCGAGCACCTGTCCGCCGAACACCTGCGGGCTGCCGATGTCGCGGCTGAGACCCCGGAACAGGTTGATCTCCAGCCGCTCGAGGTCGAGCAGCTGCAGCAGGTCGGCGAGCACCGTGCTCATGCGGCGATCACCCGGTCACGCCGAGCCGCTTCTGCATGATCGGGCTGGTCGTCGTGTACTGCAGGTGCACCTTCCTGGCGGGATTCAAGTGTTCGGCGATGGCGAAGGCCGCCAGCGCCGCTTCGTGGAAGCCGCTCAGGATCAGCTTCTTCTTGCCCGGGTAGGTGTTGATGTCGCCGATCGCGAAGATTCCGGCAACGCTGGTCTGGAATTTCGCGGTGTCGACCTTGATCGCCTTCTTCTCGAGTTCAAAGCCCCAGTCGGCGATCGGGCCGAGCTTCGGATGCAGGCCGAAGAACGCCAGCAGGTGATCCGCCGCGACCTCCTGCGAGGCACCGTCGGTGCGCTTGATGGTGACACCCGTGAGACGCCCATCCTCGACCGCGATGCCCGAGGCGATGCCCTCGATGTATTCCATCTTGCCCGCCGCGACCAGTTCGCGCATGCGCGCGACCGACGCGGGTGCCGCCTTGAACTCGCTGCGGCGATGCACGTGCACGATGCTCCGCGCCTTGCCGTTCAGGTCGATGACCCAGTCGAGCGCCGAATCGCCGCCGCCGAAGATCACGAGCCGCTGGCCGGCAAAATCGGCCGCGCTGCGAACCCGGTAGTGCACCTGCCGGTCCTCGAACGCGTCGCAACCTTCGACGCCGAGGCGGCGCGGCTGGAACGAACCGAGGCCGGCAGCGATCACGACCGTCTTCGCCAGGAATTCGGTGCCGGCCGACGTGCGCAGGAAGAACCGGCCATCGTCCTGCCTCTGCAGTTCGGCGACTTCCTCGCCGAGATGGAACACGGGAGCCATCGGCGCGATCTGCTGCATCAGGCGCTCGACGAGTTCCTGCGCCCCGCAGACCGGCAGCGCCGGGATGTCGTAGATCGGCTTGTCGGGATACAACTCCGCGCACTGGCCGCCCGGGTGCTGCAAGGTATCGACGATGTGGCTCTTGATGCCGAGCAGGCCGAGTTCGAAGACCTGAAACAGGCCGGCGGGGCCGGCGCCGACGATCAGGGCATCGGTCTCGATGGGGGTCACTGGGGTGCTGGGAACGGTCAAGGGGTCAAACCTCCGGCAAAACTCGGTCGATTCTAGCGGATCGCCCATGAACTCCGCCGGTGGACGGGGTGTCCCAACCTGCCCACTCGGTGTTTTCCGCAACGGCCGGGGAAACTTCCGCTTGAAACCCCGGGCCAGCTTGGACACATTCTCACCCTTGACGCACATCAAGGCGGGATGGCGGGCCAGGCCGCAGGCTCAACCCCGCTCCGCGCAGCCCAGGAACGCAGATGAACTCGCACCAGATCCGGTTCGATGAAGACCTAATCCGTCGCTACGACCGTTCGGGTCCGCGCTACACCTCGTACCCGACGGCTGTGCAGTTCTCGGACCGCTTCGGCGTGAGCCAGTACCGGGCCGTCGCGCTGGCCAGCAACCAGGACCCGATCCCGCGGCCGCTGTCGCTGTATGTCCACATCCCCTTCTGCTCGAGCCCGTGCTTCTATTGCGGCTGCACCAAGGTCATCACCCGCAACCACGAGAAGGCCGAGGCCTACCTGTACCGGCTGCATCGCGAGATCGAGATGCAGGGCGAACTCTACGACCGCGACCGCGTCGTCGAGCAACTGCACTTCGGTGGCGGCACGCCCACGTTCCTGACCTCGCTCGAGATCGAACGGCTGGTCGAGAAGATGGGGCAGCACTTCAGGTTGTCGTCGGCCGAGGACCGCGAGTACTCGATCGAGCTCGACCCGCGCACGATCACGACCGACACGCTGCGCGACCTGTATCGCATCGGCTTCAATCGCTGCAGCCTCGGCATCCAGGACTTCGACCCGGCCGTGCAGGAAGCGGTGAACCGCATCCAGTCCGTGCCCGACACGCTGCGCCTGATCCGCGAAGCGCGCGAATTCGGCTTCAATTCCGTCAGCGTCGACCTGATCTACGGCCTGCCCAAACAGTCGGTGGCAGGGTTCTCGAAGACGCTCGATACGGTGCTCTCGGCCCGGCCAGACCGCTTCGCCGTCTATGCGTACGCGCACCTGCCGCAGATGTTCAAGCCGCAGAAGCAGATCAAGATCGAGGATCTCGCCACGCCGGAGACGCGCCTGCAACTGCTCGAACTGACGATCGACAAGCTCTCGGCCGCGGGCTACGTCTACATCGGCATGGATCATTTCGCCCTGCCCGGCGACGAACTCGTGGCTGCGCAGGAGTCCCGCACGATGTACCGCAATTTCCAGGGCTATTCGACGCGCGGCTACTGCGACCTCGTCGGCCTCGGCGTGAGTTCGATCGGCAAGGTCGGCGACCACTACATCCAGAACCTGAAGACGCTGCCCGAGTATTACGGTGCGATCGATCGCGGCGAACTGCCCGTGCACCGCGGCTACACGATGACGGGCGACGACGTCATTCGTCGCGACGTGATCCAGCAGATCATGTGCTACGGCGTGCTCGACTACGACGCCACCGCGAAGCGCCACGACATCGACTTCCGCCAGTACTTCGCGAGCGAGCTCGCGGCGCTCGAACCGATGGTGGCGGACGGCCTCGCGGAATTCGCGGAACCGGGTCTGCGCGTGCTGCCGGCGGGCCGGTTGCTGCTGCGGCATCTCGCGATGGCCTTCGATGCCTACCTGCCGTCGGTGCAGGCGTCGGGACAGCGGTTTTCGAAGGCGATCTGACCGCGGCGGCGCACGGTCGCGTCGCGTTGCCGTTGTCCACGCGCATGCCGCAAGGCATGATCGGCGCCGTCGAACACAGCAGGCACCCGGAACATGCGCAAGAAGAAGTCCAGCCGGTGGGGTACCGCGGGCTGCAACCGCAACCTGGCTCTCCAGGCGCGGGCGGCCCTCTTCGCCATCGCAGCCGTGCTGACGCTGGGCTCGTCGCCGGCTGCGGACGAACCGCAGGTGCCTGCCGTCATCGAGCCCTGCATTGCCTGCCACTCCTACCAGAAGGACGAGCCCCTGCAGGAAGCACCGCCGCTGTGGGGCGTCGTCGGGCGCAAGGTCGCCAGCGTCGAGGGATTCGACTATTCGCCCGCGCTGAAGTCCCTCGGAGGCGCCTGGGATCGTGCGCGGCTCGACCAGTTCCTGACGAACCCGAAAGCCATGGTGCCCGGGACGCAGATGAAGCTGGGGGGCATCCCCGACCCCGCCGAGCGCGCCGCGGTGCTCGACTACCTCGAGCGCCTCGCTCCAGGGCAGCCGGCCGCCGCGACCGGCCAGTGACCTGCCGCTGACCTGGCCGCGCCTCTGAACTCCGCTGCTCGCCGCAATCCATTCATCGATGTCCGACCCAAGCGCTTCGCGACCGTCCGGCATCGTCTTGCTCGCGGCGCCGCACCGCCCGCTCTTCTTCGCCGGCCTGTCGAGCCTGCTGCTCGCGAGCGCGTGGTGGGGCCTGCACATCTTCGCGCGCTACGTGGGCTGGCCCGCCTTGGCGCTGGCGCTGCAGCCCGCGCCCATCTGGGCGCATTCCTACCTGATGCTGTTTGCCGTCCTGCCGACGATGTTCTTCGGCTTCCTGTTCACGGTCTTTCCGCGCTGGATGAACGGACCGCTGGTCACGCGCAGCGAATACGCCACCACGGCCGTGCTGCTCGCGCTCGGCACGGTGCTGTGGCTCGCCGGCACGTTCGCCGGACCGCCGCTGCTGCTGCTCGGCTGCCTGGCGACCGGCGCCGGCCTGCTGCTGGGCACCCTGACGTTGTTCCGCGTCCTGCTCGCTGCACCGCAAATCGTATCGCATGCCGTCGTCGTGCTGGTCGCGCTGTGCGTGCAATTGGTCGCCCTGGCAGGATTCGCCTTCGGCGTCGCCGGGTCGAACGACTTCGCGCTGCATTTCGCGGTGCGGACATCGCTGTGGGGCGGTCTGCTGCCCGTCTTCTTCGCAGTCTGTCACCGCATGATCCCGTTCTTCTCGCAGGGCGCCGTCAAGGATTACGTGCCGTGGCGCCCGACGTGGATACTCGTTGCCGTGGTTGCGCTCTGCTATTCGCGACTGCTGCTCGGAACGACAGGCATGCTGAGCCTGTTGCCGTGGGCGGACGCCGCACTCGTGCTGCTGACGCTCACCTGCGCCGTGCGCTGGACCTCGTTGCGTGCACGCGGCAACCCGCTGCTCTGGACGCTCTACGCGGGATTCGCGTGGTTGCCCGTCGCAGCGCTGCTGCAACTGGCCCGTGACGGCGCGTTCGTGCTGACCGGCGAGTGGGCGCTCGGTCGCGCGCCGGTTCACGCGCTCGGCATGGGTTTCTTCGGTGGCATGCTGGTGGCGATGGTCACGCGCGTGACGATGGGCCACTCCGGGCGACCCCTGCTCATGGATCGCGTCACGCTCGCCTGCTTCATCGCGCTGCAACTGGGCGCGGCCAGTCGGGTGCTGAGCGAAATCGTGCAGGCACCGGCAGTCGTGCAGTCGTTCCTGCTTGCAGGCGTGGGACTCTGGGTCGCCGCCGTGGCCACCTGGGTGCAGCGCGTCGGCGCCATCTATCTCGCCCCGCGCGTCGACGGCAAGCCGGGCTGATGGCCGAGCACTACCTGGCGCTTCGTCACGCGCACATCGGGTTTGCGATCCTCTCGGTCAGCCTCTTCACCCTGCGCGGCTGCCTGATGCTGGCGCGGTCACCGCACGTGAACGCGGCCTGGCTCAAGTACCCGTCGTATCTCATCGACACGCTGCTCCTGACCTTCGCGCTGATGCTGATGTCGGTGATCCGCCAGTACCCGTTCGGCAACGGCTGGCTGACGATGAAAGTCGTGCTGCTCGTGGTGTACGTCGTGCTCGGCAGCATCGCGCTCAAGCGGGGCCGGACCAGGCGAATCCGGATTGCCGCACTGGTCGCCGCCCTGCTGACGGTCGGGTTCCTGGTCACCGTGGCCCGCGCGCACCATCCCCTGGGGCTCTTCCTGGGCCTGGCTGCCTGACCGCGACCTGGTGCCGCAGGCTGAGGTCGCGGTCGACGGCGCATCCCGGCATCATGCACGCCGTTGACTCCCGGCAGCGCCCTCCGGCCGCTGCCCGCTGGCTGGTGCACAAGAAATGACCCTGAACGACACGACTGCCCTTGCGGGAATCCGCGCGCACCACCTGTTTGCGGGGCTGTCCCCGCCGCAATTGCAGCGCGTGCTGGCGACGGCGAGCATCGAAGAGGCCGATGCGGGACAACTCCTGTTCGACCGCGGGCAGCCGGCCATGCATTTCTACGTCGTGGTCGAGGGGCAGGTGAACCTGGTCCTCTATTCGAAGGCCGGCGAGGAGAAGATCGTGGACATCCTCGGGCCCGGCCAGAGTTGCGCCGAGGCGGTCATGTTCATGGCGGGCCCGGTCTATCCGGTCTCTGCCATGGCGGCCTCGCGGGCGCGGATCGCGCGGTTTTCGAACGCCGACTACCTCGCGATGCTGCGCGAGAGCCCGGAGACCTGCCTGCGCATGCTCGGGCACCTGAGCCAGCGCCTGCACATGCGTATCCGTGAAATCGAGTACCTGACGATGGAAAGCGCCACCCACCGGCTGGTGCGCATGATCGAGAGCCGGTTACCCGCGGACAGCGACGGCCCGGCCGAGATCCAGCTGCAGGAATCGCGGCAGGAGATCGCCTCGCGGCTGTCGATGAAACCCGAGACTCTGTCTCGAATCCTGCGAACTTTGTCCGACAACGGCACGATCTCCGTCAATGGCCGCACGCTCCAGGTAACGAGCCGGCGCAGGCTCCTGGCGATTCTCGACAGCGCCGAGTGACTCGCTCCGCCGGGCCGGCTTGACCGGGATCAAGGCGCGATTGTCGGTTGCGTCCTACAGTCATGACCATCCCGTGGCCTGACGATTCCCTGCATGGGAAAGGACGAGGAGAAGGTAATGTTCAACGCGAGTCGCACCCCTGCCGCGCGGGCAGCGTGGTGGCTAACCATCCCGATCGGCGCATCACTTTGCGCCGGTGCTCTGGCGCAGCAACCGTCCACCAGCGGCAGCTCGCCCCAGGTGCACCAGGCCGAGGTCGCCGGGGCCGCCGGAGTCGCAGCACAGATGAAGGCCGGCGAAGCCACGTACCAGACCGTGTGCCTGGCCTGCCACCAGGCTGACGGCAAGGGCCTGCCGGGCGCGTTTCCGCCGCTCGCCGGCTCCGACTACCTGCTCGGCGACAAGGACCGTGCGGTGGGCGTGGTCGTGCGCGGACTGGAAGGCGAGGTCGTGGTGAACGGGGTCAAGTACAACTCCGTGATGCCGGCGATGACGCAGCTGTCCGACCAGGAAATTGCAGACGCATTGACCTACGCGATGAACTCTTGGGGCAACCAGGGCGGGGCCGTATCCGTCGCCCAGGTGACCGCGGTGAGAGCGAAGGCGGCGGCAGAGCCGAAGACGGCGTCTTCGCCCACGCAGCACCCGACGACCACCGCCGAACTCAAGTACCAGGGCGCGCCCTCGCCTGCCGGCGCGGCCGGCGTGAAGATCCTGGTGACGCCGGGCGCACCGGACATGACGGAGCCCGAGTTCAAGCACGCCCAGGAAATCTACTTCCAGCGCTGTGCGGGTTGCCACGGCGTGCTGCGCAAAGGCGCGACCGGCAAGCCGCTGACGCCCGACATCACGCAGAAGAAAGGCACCGAGTACCTCAAGGTCTTCATCAACCAGGGCTCGCCGGCCGGCATGCCGAGCTGGGGCAAGTCGGGCGAGCTGTCGCCGGAAGAAGTGGACATCATGGCCCGCTTCGTCCAGCACGAGCCGCCGCAGCCGCCGGAGTACGGCCTGCCGGAGATCAAGGGCTCCTGGAAGGTCCTCGTCCCCGTCGACGCGCGACCGACGAAGAAACTGAACAGCTACAACATCGACAACATCTTCGCCGTCACGCTGCGTGACTCGGGCGAAGTCGCCCTGATCGACGGCGACACCAAGCAGATCATCAACGTCATCAAGACCGGTTATGCCGTGCACATCTCGCGCCTGTCGCACTCGGGCCGCTACGTGTACACGATCGGCCGCGACGCCAGGATCGACCTGATCGACCTCTTCATGGAAAAGCCGGACCGCGTCGCCGAGATCAAGGTCGGCCTCGAGGCACGCTCGGTGGAGACCTCGAAGTACAAGGGCTACGAGGACAAGTACGCAATCGCCGGTTCCTACTGGCCGCCGCAGTACACCATCATGGACGGCGCGACGCTCGAGCCGCTCAAGGTCGTCTCGACGCGCGGCATGACGGTGGATACGCAGGAGTTCCACCCGGAGCCGCGCGTGGCCGCCATCGTCGCCTCGCACGAGCATCCCGAGTTCATCGTCAACGTGAAGGAAACCGGGCAGATCCTGCTGGTCAACTACGAGGACATCAACAACCTCAGGACCACGACGATCGGCGCGGCGCGCTTCCTGCACGACGGCGGCTGGGACGTGACCAAGCGCTACTTCCTCACGGCCGCCAACCAGTCGAACAAGATCGCAGTGGTCGACTCGAAGGAGCAGAAGCTCACCGCGCTCATCGACGTGGACAAGATCCCGCACCCGGGCCGCGGGGCGAACTTCACCGACCCGAAGTACGGCCCGGTGTGGGTGACGAGCGCGCTCGGCAACGAAAAGGTGACGCTGATCGGCACCGATCCCGAGAAGCACAAGGACCACGCCTGGAAGGTGGTCCGCGTGCTGAAGGGCCAGGGCGGCGGCTCGCTGTTCGTCAAGACGCACCCGAAGTCGAGGCACCTGTACGTGGACACCACGCTCAACCCCGACCCGAAGATCAGCCAGAGCGTGGCGGTGTTCGATATCAACGACCTGGAGGCCGGCTACAAGGTGCTGCCGATCGCGGAGTGGGCCAAGCTCGGCGAAGGCCCGAAGCGCGTCGTGCAGCCGGAGTACAACGCGGCGGGCGACGAGGTGTGGTTCTCCGTCTGGAACGGCAAGGACCAGCGCTCGGCCATCGTCGTGGTGGACGACGAGACGCTCCGGCTGAAGACCGTCATCGACGACAAGCGCATCATCACGCCGACCGGCAAGTTCAACGTGCACAACACGGTGGGCGACGTGTACTGACCTGAAGCAGGCTCCCGCGCGCAGCCATGCGCGATCCCGGGCCCCGTCTCGCTGAGGCGGGGCCCTTTTCATGGCGCACGTGTCAGGGCAAAGCAACGCCTCGGGACGCGACCAGCACCCGATACCAGGCAGCGCGGGTCCAGCTGACTTTGCAGGCGTCCGCGGCCTCGCGGATGCGACTCGCCTGCTGGCTGCCGACGATCGGGACGATGCCGGCCGGGTGCGCCATGATCCACGCGTAAGTTGCAGCGGTGCGCGAGACACCGCAGCGCTGCGCCTGCGCGTCGAGTTCGGCACAGACCCGCTGCGCACGCCCATCGTCGTCGCCCGGCGCACCGAGGCGGCCACCCGCCAGAGGCGACCATGCGAGCACCGAGATCCGGTGCTGCATCGCGAGATCGAGCGTGCCGTCCGCGAGCGGCTCGAGCACGAGCGGAGAGAACTCGGGCTGGATGCTGGCCAGCGGAATCTGGAGGTGCGCGACGAGCGCCGCCGTCTGCGTCGGTGTGTAGTTGGAAACGCCGACTGCGCGGACCTTGCCGCTCGCGACGAGCGCCTCAAGGGCTCGTGCCACTTCGGCCGGGTGCGTCAGGACGTCCGGACGGTGCACCTGAAACAGGTCGAGGTGATCGGTGCCGAGCCGTCGCAGTGAAGCTTCGCAGGCCGCGACCAGGCAGTCGGCGCTGGAGTCATACGGCACGCCGGGGACGATGCCGCCCTTGCTTGCGAGCACCATCCTCCCGCGCAGGCCCGGGTCCGCGGCGAACAATCGGCCGAGCAGGACTTCCGCGTCGCCGAACCCATCGCGACCATTGAAGCCATAGATGTCCGCCGTGTCGAACAGGTTCATGCCTGCATCGAAGGCCGCGTCGACGAGCGTGCGCGCGTGAGCCGTATCGTCGCCCTTGAAGCGCCACATGCCCCAGGCCAGCCGCGATACTCGCAAGTCGGTTGCGCCGAGCGCCACCAGGCTACTTCGCATAGGTGGCCAGCAGGTAGTCGCGAATCGCATCCGATTCGAACAGTTCGGTGCCCGTATTCGGATCGACCAGGTAGGGCACCTGCACCTTGCCCGCGCGCTTGAGCAGTTCGACGCGGTTCCGGCCTGCCACCGGCAGCGCCGGAAAGAGCGTCGCCCGCAGGATCGGCGGACCCAGGTCCTGCCACCGGGCCTTGCCGGTGCTGCGCAGCAGGTAGGGAAGCTCGAGTTCGCAGAGCAGCTCGCGAACTCGCCTCGAATACGGGCTGGACTCGAAGCTGAACAATTCCAGCGGGCGCTTCGGCGCTTGCGACGGTCGGGCCTGGGCGCCAGCCCGCACGCGCGGAATTCCGGCCACGACCGACGAGGTCACGTCGAACGGGCGCAGCAGACGCGTGGGTGCCGCGCGCCCGCCGTAGCGTCGGTAAAGGTAGTCGATGATGGCGTCGGACTCGTACATCGACTCGCCGCTGTTGGGATCCTCCAGGAACGGAAATTGCTGCTTGCCACCCAGTCTTGCGACTTTCGGCCGGAAGCGCTTGCCGCCGTGGGGTGCCGGGTAAATCAGCGCGTCGAGATCGAGTTCAGTCAGCGCCTCGCGCACCAGGCGGCAGTACGGGCAGGCCTCGAACTCATAGAGCTTGAGATGCCTTGCCGGTTGTCGCGCCGACCCGCGGGCATTGGTGCCACGCCACAGGCGCAGGGTCGAGGTCAGGGTCGAATTCAGGACGTCGAACGTGTTACTCATTCGCGTATTTAATCACGCCCGATGGACGGATGGCCGAGCAGGCCGCTGACTCCGAACAGCAACGTTGCTGTTCCGTCATCAAGACGCTGGCCTTGCCAGGCTCAGCGCCATATTCTCGGGGAAGGAACGAGGGAACATCGTTGCACGGATCCGCTCAGTACAGGGCATTCATCAGCTACAGCCATCGCGACGCGCGCTGGGGCGAGTGGATTCATCGCCGGCTCGAAACCTACCGGCTGCCAAGCCCCATCGTCGGACGCGCGACTCCTTTCGGGCCGGTTCCCGATCGCCTCCAACCGATCTTCCGCGATCGCGATGAACTCGGCACAGCCACCGACCTGACCGCGGAGATCACGACCGCCCTGCAGCAGTCGCTGTTTCTGGTGGTGATCTGCTCGCCCGCCGCCGCCTCGTCCCGCTGGGTGAACCAGGAGATCAAGTCCTTCAAGCGCCTGCACGGCGATGATCGCGTGCGTGCGATCATCGTCGAGGGCGAGCCGTTCTCGAACGATCCGGCGACGGAGTGTTTTCCCGAGGCGCTGCGTTTTCGCAGCGGCGCGGACGGGGAACTGTCCGGCCTGCGTGCCGAACCCATTGCTGCAGACCTGCGGCCCGGCGGCGACGGTAAGCGGTTCGCCATCTCCAAGCTCGTCGCCGGCCTCACCGGCGCGCGACTCGACGAACTCGTCCAACGCGAGCATCACCGTCGCTCACGCAAGCTGCGCGCGCTCGCCGCAGGCCTCGGGGCGCTCGTCCTGCTGTTCGCGGGCCTCGCCCTTGAAGCAGTACGCCAGCGAAACGCCGCCCGCCTCGCACAGAACGAGGCCGAAGCAGCGCGCAAGGACGCCGAGGGGCTCGTCGAGTTCATGCTGACCGACCTGCGCACACGGCTCAACGCGGTCGGGCGACTCGACGTGCTCGACAGCGTCGGCAAGCGCGCCCTCGCCTATTACGACGCGCGCGACCTCGGGCAGGCCGACCCGGATGCTCTCGGCCGAAGAGCAAGGGCGCAGCTTCTCGTCGGCGAGATCGACAACCTTCGCGGCGACCTCGATTCGGCGCTGAACGCGTACCAGGCCGCGGCCGCCACGACCGGGGAACAACTGGCGCGCGATCCGAAGAATCCGCAGCGTGTTTTCGACCACGCGCAGTCCGTCTTCTGGGTCGGCTACATCGCCTGGCAGCGCGGGGACGCGGCGCAGGCGAAGACTAGATTCACCCAGTACCACGACTACGCGCAGCAGCTCCTGGCCATCGATCCGGACAAGGACGAATGGCGGATGGAACTCGATTTCGCTTATAGCAACCTCGGTACATTGGCGCTCGATCAGGGACAGGCCGGCGAGGCTGAAGCCTTCTTTCGCAAGTCGCTCGCGGTCTCGTCCGGACTCGCCGGGAAAAACGCGGGCGATGTCGACAGACTGATCGCGCATGGCCAATCCTACGCATGGCTCGCGGATTCGCTGCATCGGCAGGCGAAAATGGCGGAGGCGCGCGCAGCCCGTCTCGCGGAGCTTGCCCTGTATGCCACTCTCGATGCCGGCAAGTCGGACAACGCGCAGATCAGGAATCGGCAGGCGACGGCGCTGTATCGACTGGCACAGATCGAGATCGCGGCCGGCGAACTGCAGCAAGCCGTTGCACGGGCGAGCGACGCCGTGCGCTCATTCGAGCAGCTGTCAGCGGGCGATCCCGACAACATGGAACAAGCCGACAGGACGTCGCTGGCGTATGCCGTGCTGGGCGAGGCGTATTTCCACGTTGGCAGGTCCGGGCAGGCACGCGCCACGCTCCTGCGGTCCATCGAGATCGCGGAGCGACTCGTGGCGCACGACGACAGCGTCGCACAGTGGCGGGAACAGAACCTCGCCCTGCCGCAGCTCACGCTGGCACGGGTTCACGTTGCGACAGGCGACACCACCGCGGCGCGCAGACTCTTTGCAACGGTCACGAACAGTCTTCGTGGATCGATACGACGAGAAGGTGCCGATCCGCGTACCATGCGCATTTATTGCGCTGCGCTCGCTGGTCAGGCGCGACTCTCGTCGCGCTCCGAGCCGCTCTGGTCGGAGATCGCTTCGACGCTGTCGCGGAAGGTCGGCCGACAAAGTCCGGACGGGCTGGTCCTGCTGGCCGAGGCCGATGCGGCCCTGGGCCAGTTGGAGGCTGCACGCGAAATAGCCGCGCAGCTCTCGGTGGCGGGCTATCGGCACCCGGATCTGTTGTCCGTGCTCGAGCGATACCCGACGCTCGGCAACTTCAAAGGCGGGGCAGCGCGG
>Ga0224500_10001653_pt1 | contig 12902 bp, 15 predicted proteins | sample SF_Oct11_sed_USG_FD_168126 | JGI IMG/M metagenome (GOLD analysis project Ga0224500, IMG submission 168126) | Sediment microbial communities from San Francisco Bay, California, United States - SF_Oct11_sed_USGS_4_1 | ecosystem: Environmental > Aquatic > Marine > Sediment | place: USA: California... | reverse complement strand
ACGCGCGCGGCGGCCTCCTTGGTCCACCTTCGTCTTACGCAGCGACGCGCCTCGGCCGCCTGCCGCGACGCGTCTTGGCGTCGATCCCCGTTGCGCTCCGCCACAACGGGGCCCCTCGCCGCGTGACGCGCGCGGCGGCCTCCTTGGTCAACCTGCGCCTTGCGCAGCGCCACGCGTCGGCCGCCTGCGAAGCGACACTTGCCGTCGATCCCCGCGCGACGCGCGGGGCCCCTCGACGGGTGTGTCGCTTCGCTACTCAAGCTCGAGCGCGTCGGAGATCGCCGCGACCCCCGCCTTCGCGCAAACGTCGTCGGCGGCCTGCGTCGGGGCGCCGGACACGCCGATCGCGCCGACCAGCGAGCCCTTGGCGCGGATCATCACGCCGCCGCCGACGACGACGACGTTCGGCAGGTGGCGGATGCCGCTCGCCGGGGATGCTGGCGGCGTCATCGTCGCCAGCTCCGTCGTATCCGTGCGGAACGATAGCGCCGTCGCGGCCTTGCCGATCGCGGTGGGCACGGTGTGCGGGCCGGCGAGCCCGTTGCGCAAGACGGCGAGCGCGTTGCCGCCGCGGTCGACCACCGCGACCGTCGCGGTGTAGCCGTCCTTGTCGCAGCGCGCGAGCGCCGCCTGCGCGGCCTTCAGCGCCGCGTCCGTCGTGAGCGACGGATAGCTGGCGGTGAGTTTCTGCGCGCCGGCGGGCAGCGCGAGCGCCGCGGCGACGAGTCCGACGATCATCCGGTGCATGGAATCCTCTCTTCGCAGGTTGCGTTCAGGCCATGCCCGGATTGCCGGGCACGCCCTGCACTTCGGGAATCTCGAGCTTCGCAGGCTTGACCGTGCGCCGCGAGCGCAGGTAGCGCGCCACCAGGTCCCAGATCGGCTCGCCGCCGGCGGCGCGCGACTCCTCGGACACCGGCGCCCACCCCGCCACCTTGTACTTGCGGTCGGCCTCGACGGGCCGGCCACGCAGCGTCATCCGCGTGATGCGCCGTCCCTGCGGCGCGCGCGGATCGATCGCGTAGTCGAGACCGCCGACGCGCACCATGTCGCCGCCCTGCTGGTAGTACGGGTCGGGATTGAACAGGTTGTCGGCGACGTCCTCGAGGATCGTCTTGATCATCTCGCCGGCGATCTCGCTCACCGTCGTGGTCGGGTAGGTGATCGCCGTCTGGTCGAGCACGTGCTCCATCGTGATCGGCTGGCCGGGCAGCACGGTCGTCCCCCAGCGGAAGCCCGGCGAGAACGCGATCTCGGCGTCCTTCTCCGCGCGCAGCGCGTCGAGGATCACCTGGTCGAACGTGCCGTTGAAGTTGCCGCGCCGGTAGAGGAGATCGTCGGCGACCGCGAGGCGCTCCTCCAGCTTCGCCTTGTACGGAGCGCGCACCCTGTCGACGTACGCCGTCATCGCAGGGTCGGCGGGAAGGTGGTCGGCGAACACGGGTAGCAGGCGATAGCGGAAGCCGGTCACGCCGCCGCCGCCCACCTCGAGGTCGAGCACGCCGAGGAACTTGCCGTTGCTGCCTGCGTTGGTCACCAGCGTGCGCCCGCCCGCGTTGCCCACGACCGTCGGCCGCGGCACGCCGTCGTGCGTGTGGCCGCCGAGGATGGCGTCGATGCCGCGCACGCGGCCGGCGAGCTTGAGGTCGACGTCCATGCCGTTGTGCGAGAGCAGCACCACGACCCGCGCGCCCTTCGCGCGCGCGTCGTCGACCGTCTTCTGCAGCTCGTCCTCCTGGATGCCGAACGTCCACTCCGGCACGAAGTAGCGCGGGTTGGCGATCGGCGTGTAGGGGAACGCCTGGCCGATCACCGCGACCGGCACGCCGCCGAGCTCGCGCACGACGAAGGGCTTGAACACCGGGTCGCCGAAGTCCGTCGTCTTGACGTTCTGCGCGACGAACTCGACCTTCCCGGCGAAGTCCTTCTCGACGATCTCCTTCACGCGCGCGGCGCCCAGCGTGAATTCCCAGTGACCGGCCATGACGTCGACGCCGAGCAGCTTGCACGCGTCGACCATGTCCTGGCCCTTCGTCCACAGCGCCGTGCCCGAGCCCTGCCACGTGTCGCCGCCGTCGAGGAGCAGGCTGTGCGGCCGGTTCGCGCGCAGCCGCTTCACCAGCGTGGCCAGGTGCGCGAAGCCGCCGACCTTGCCGTAGGCGCGCGCCGCGGCGGCGAAGTCGAGGTGCGTGAGCGCGTGCGCCTCCGGCGTATCCGCCCGGATGCCGAAGTGCCGCAGGAACGCCTCGCCGACGAGGTGCGGCGGCTTGCCGAGCGCATCGCCGACGCCGAGGTTCACCGACGGCTCGCGGAAGTGGATCGGCAGCAGCTGCGCGTGGCAGTCGGTGAAGTGCAGCAGCGAGACCTGCCCGAACGGCGCGAGGTCGTCGTAGAGACGCGCCGCGGCCTTCGGGTCGCCCGTCGCGCGCCCGGCGAGCGGGAAGCCGGCGGCCGATGCGGCCGCGAGCACCTGCAGGAATTCGCGTCGGTCCATGGCGGAGAGCGGGGTCAGCGGCGCGCGTGACGGGCGAGCGCGCGCACGTCCTCTTCGAGCATCTCGCCGGCCTCGAACTGCACGACGCGGCCGCCGGCGTCCACGACGTAGAGGAGCGGAAGGCCGCGCCGCGCGCCGAACGTGCGCAGCGTCTCGGCGTCCGCCATCGCCGCGGGGAACGTGTAGCCGTGCTGCGCGAGGTACGCGCGCGCCGCGCCCGGGTCCTTGTCGATCGAGAAAGTGAGCACCTCGAGCCCGCGGCCGCCGTGCGCGCGCCACAGCGCCTCGAGGCGCGGGTTCTGCAGCTTGCAGAACGGGCACCACGATGCCCAGAGCTCGACCACGACCGGCCGGCCCGCGAACCGCGCCGCGGGAAGCGTCGTGCCGTCGAGAAGCTGAACGTCGCGCCAGACGACGCGCTCGCCGACGTCGAGCGCGCCGGCCGCGGCGGGCGCGAGAAGCCCCGCGGCGAACGCCGCGACGAGGAATCCGCGACGTCCCGCCGCGCGCGCGCTCACTTGTTGACCGGGGACTCCGGATCCATCAGGAGCGCGACGACGTCCTTGAGCTGCTGCTCGGAGAGGATGCCCTGCGCGCCGAAGCGCGGCATGAACGAGCATGCCGTATAGGCGTGCGCGTTGTACACCTTGCCCCACGCGTACTTCTGGATGTCCGGGCCGTAGCCGCGGATCTTCGCGAAGTTGTGCAGCGAGGGGCCGATCGTGCCGTAGCTGATCTCGGCCTTCGACAGCTCGTGGCAGGCGTAGCAGTTGCCGCCCACCGGCGTCTCCCTGGTGTCCGAGTACTGGAAGCCGGTGCCGCGCTGCGCGATCTGCTCGCCACGCTTCCAGTCGCCGAGGTACTTGCCGTCGGACGGCGGCTTGACCAGCGCCATGTTCGCCTTCTCGATCCGCTCGGCCACCTCCTTGGGCGGCGCGGCCGTCGAGTACTGTGAGCACACCGACTGCGTCTCGTCCTGGTCGAGCCGGTCGAGCTTGGCGATCCCGCGCTCCTTGAACGAAGTCTTCATCGTCTCGACCGCCTTCGCGCGCACGGCCGCGTCGGACGCGGAGCCGGAGGGGCCGGTGCCGGCGCAGCCGGCGAGCACGGCGGCGCAGGCCGCCGCAATCAGGGTCTTGTGCATGGTCGCGTGCCTCCCGTCAGCGCTTGATGGTGGGCGCCTTGAACTCGGCGCCGTTGGCGTTGCGCGCGAGGAACGCCGTCAGCGCGATCGACGCGTCGGAGGCGAACCCGAGCTCGGGGAAGCGCTGCTGGCGGAAGCAATCGTTGAGCCGCCATTGGAACGTGCGCAGCTCGCCCTGCGAGACGCGGTACGCGGGCCACGTCGTGTACGCGAGCTGGGCGCCGGCCTGCTTGGTCAGGTTGGGCAGGTCCTGCAGGCGGATGCGCGTGTTGTCGGCAGCGTGGCAAGTGGCGCAGGAGAAGTCGTACGGGCCGCCGCGGAAGTAGAAGATCTTCTCGCCCAGCGCGAAGGCCTCCTTCTCCTTGGCGTGCGCGCTCGGGACGTTCATCGTCGCGCCCTTGGATTCCGACGTGACCCAGGCGACCAGCGCGTCGTTGTCCGACCTGTTGTCGGGACTGCCGAACGGGCGCGCGGTCGCCTGTGCGGGCGTGAGCCCGTGCAGGGTCACGCGGCAGTGGGCGAGTCGCGTCTCGAGGTCCATGACGCGGTCGACGTCCGCAAAGTAGCGCGGCAGCTGCGCGTAGGCGCCCTTCACCACCCCGGGGCCGAGGCCGAGGTCGCACTTCTCCAGCGAAGCGTTCTTCGGACCCGCAGGCTTCTTCCACAGGCCCTCGCCGCGCGCCTCCCACAGTTCGGCCGGGTTGCCGTCCTGCAGCGCCTGGCGGTACTTCTCGATCTCCTGGGCGGTGCTGGCAGCGTCCTGCCCGACCGCCGCCGTCGCTGCAACCATCCCGGCGGCGAGCGCGATGGCCCCCGCGTACCACGCTCGAATCCGCATTCGCTCCTCCAAGCTGGGCGCGCCGCCTGCGCGGCGCGCCGGATCACGGAGCCGCGCTCTTCCGCGGCGCTGCCGCAGATAGGCGCTCGCCCTCGTCGTCGATCAGGCGATCAGGCGATCGTCGCCTCGTCGGTCCGCTTGTCCCCGCGGTTGTCGACCCAGGTCACCTGCACCTTGTCGCCCTTCTGCGCGCCCTTGAAGCGGAACGACAGGAAGGGGTTCTTCGCGATCGCCGGCCCCCACTGCGCCGACAGCACCGTCTTGCCCGCGTGCGTCGCCGTGACGTTCTGGATGAACCACGCCGGCACCAGCGCACCCGCGGCGTCGCGCCGCTGGCCGGTCTCCATCTCGTGGCTCATCAGCACCTTCACCTCGGTCACGCCGCCTGCGTCGACCGCGGCGCGGATTCGCATCGGATCTGCCATGTCGTCCTCCTCGCGTGTCGCTAGCCGCCGCAGCCGCCGAGCGTGACCTTCACTTCCTTCTGCGCGACGTAGTACTTCCCGTCGGCCTTCACCAGCGCGTAGACGTTGGAGCTCTGGCCCATCTTGACGCGCGTGGTCACCGTCGCCTCGGTCCCCGCCGGGATGTCGAACGAAGCGGCGAGCACGTTCGGGTTCTTCTCGACGAGGATCGCGATCTGCTCGGTCTTCGGCAGCGAACTCGTCACGCCGATCGGCACCACCGCGCCGTTCTCGGCGATGTCGGGGGTCGCGACGAACGCTATCTCCTTTGCCTGCGCCGGCGCGCCGCCGAACGCCTTGTACGCGTCGGGGATCGACTTCGCCTCGAACGCCGCCTTGTTCCACGCGCCCTGCGCGCCCGCCTCGCCCGGCTTGAGCCAGCCGGCGGCGGCGAGCAGCGTGAGCAGCGAAACGCTGCCGCCTGCCTTCAGTGCATCCCTGCGTCCTGAGTCCATCGCCTCGATCCTCCGTGTCCCCGATCGGCTGCCCATGATAGCCGCGGCCGTTCCTCAGTCAACACGCACTTTGGGGTATCCCTTCCCGCCCCGGCGCTCGCGCTCGCCGGCGGCCCGGCTGGCTGCCGTGGAGGCGGTCCCGCGGGCTACCGGGGCCGGGCAGCGAACTCGAGCAGCCCGCGCTTCAGCAGGTCGCCGGCGTCCATGCGCCCGGCGATGCGCGAGCACACGCTGCGGCACATCTCGCCGAACTCGGGATCGAGGACCTTGTAGAGCACGCTGCTGCCCTCGCGACGGCGCGACACGACGCCCGCCTGGTGCAGCAGCGACAGGTGCCGCGAGACGTTCGTCTGCGTCGCGCCGGTCGCCTCGACGATCGCCGAGACCGAGCGCTCGTCGTGGCAGATGGCGTGCAGGATCCTGAGGCGCGTGGGCTCGGCGAGCAGGCTGAAGTACCGGGCCACCGCAACGAACACTTCGCCCAGTTCCGGCGCCTCGGCGGCGTCCGCGCCGAAAGCTTCCGACGGGTTCCGGGACTCGATCATAGTGAAGTGAGCGTATGCGCATATGACCCCGTCAGTCAACCGCGTTTCCTGACCGGTGACAACGTTTGCTTCCGGTGGTCGAATGAGCCCCTGCCCGCCGTGCCGGACGCCCGGGCGAGGAGACAGGACATGGCTGCCCGTTGCCGAATTTCCCGCCGCACAGCGCTTCGCCACCTTGCCGCATGGGGTGCGGCCGCGTGCGTCCCGTTGCCGGGGCGCGCGCAGAAGGCCGCGCTCGAGCCCACGCCCCGCGACGCCGAGGGGCCGTTCTACCCGGTGCGCTTCCCCCCGGACATCGACAGCGACCTTGCGCAGATCCAGGGCCGCGCGAAGGGCGCGCGCGGGACGCTGCTCTACCTGTCGGGGCGCGTGCTCGCCGTGGACGGGACTGCGCTGCCGGGGGCCAAGGTCGAGTTGTGGCAGTGCGACTCGCTGGGCCGCTACCACCACGTCGACGGCGACCCCGGCGAGCGCGACGAGGACTTCCAGGGCTACGGGGTCGCCGTCGCCGACGCCGAGGGGCGCTACGGGTTCCGCACGATCCGCCCCGTGCGCTACGGCGCTCGCCCGCCGCACCTGCACTTCAGGCTCTCGCACGCGAAGGCGCGGACGCTCACGACGCAGCTGTACCCGCGCGGCGAGTCCGCGGAGCGCAGCGCCGGGTTCGGGCTCTCCGACCGGGGCACGCGCGCGCGCCTCGAGTTCGAGGTCGCCAATGCCGCGGGCCGCGAGAGCGGCGCGCTGGCGGCGCGCTACGACTTCGTGCTGCAGAACTGACCCGTCGCCTGCGGCGCAGGCGACGCCCCGACGCAGTCAGTGCACCGTGGGCTGCGAGAGCAGGCGCAGCAGCTCTCCCGTCTTCAGGCGGAAGACGCCGTCGCCCAGCGGCTCGGCGGCGTCGAACTCCCCCAGCGTGAGCGAGAACTCGGCGTCCCCGTGCCGCGCTTCCAGCACGACGTCGTCCGCCCGCGTGTCCTCGTCGGGCAGGCGCAGGTACTCGGTGGCGAAGACGGCGCCGTCGACCAGCACGAAGTCGGCGCCATCGAGCGCCAGGGCGAGGGAGGAGTCGCGGGCCATGCCCGTTAGATGCGGCATCCGGCCCGGCGTTCAAGCCCGCCGCCGGACGTGACGGCGGCGCCCGCGCTCAGCGCGGCGGGCCGACGAGGTCGCGGACGAAGTTCGGCAGCGCGAGCGCCGCGCGGTGGACGTCGCCGTTGTACAGCCTGAGGTCGGCAAGGCCGCGCTGGGCGATGCGCCGATCGACCTCGCGAGCGGCGATCGTGCGCGGGTCGAGCGTGTGGCTCGCGCAGGCCATCATCCACATGCCGCCGTAGAGCGGGATCGACGCGAGGTAGGGCGTCACCAGCGGGAACGCCGCGCGCAGCGCCGCCATGCCGTCGCGGATCCGGCCGGGATGCGCCACGGGGCTCGCGACGTGCAGCGTCATCGCGCCGCCGGGCGCCAGCCGCGCCGCGCACGCGCGGTAGAACTCGGGCGTGTACAGGAGCGTCGACGGCCCGCCGGGGTCGGTGAGGTCGAGGATCAGCAGGTCGTAGCGCTCGGCGGACTCGCGGACGAACGCGAAGCCGTCGCCGATGCGCAAGTCGAGGCGCGGGTCGTCGAGCGCGCCGCGGTGGACGCTGCCGAGGTGCTTGCGCGCAACGTCGACGACCGCGAGGTCGATCTCGCACAGCGTGACGGACTTCATCGTCGGGTACTTGAGCAGCTCCTCGGCCGAGCCGCCGTCGCCGCCGCCGACGACCAGCGCGCGCTCCGGCGCCGGGTGCGTGAGTCCGGGCATGTGGACGAGGCTCTCGTGGTAGAAGAACTCGTCGCGCTCCGAGGTCATGAAGTGGCCGTCGAGCCGGAACAGCCGGCCGAAGGCGACGCTGTCGTGCACCTCGACCGCCTGGTAGGGCGAGCGGAAGCGCTCGAGTTCGCGCGCGCTGCGGATGAAGAAGCCCCACTCGTCCGTGAGGTACTCCGTCATCGCGCCGGGGACGAGGTCGCCCCCGGCGCCCTGCCCTTCAATCACGCCGGGCTCCCGGCGGGCGCCAGCGCTTCCGCGGGAACGCCGCCGCGCTGGATGGCCTGGAACGACGAGCGCGCCGGCGCGAAGCGCGACTTGAGCGTCGCGAACACCCGCTCGGCCTTCGCCGTGTTGTCCGTCGTGAAGTTGCAGACGTAGACGTCGATCGTCACCGCGTCCAGCTCGGGCCAGGTGTGGATCGCGAGGTGCGACTCGGCGAGGATCACCGCGCCGGTGACCCCCTGCGGCTCGAACTGGTGGAAGCGCTCGCCGACGATCGTGAGGCCGGCGGCCTCGATCGCGTCGATGCAGGCCCTGCGCAGCGGTTCCGCGCGGAGCATTTCCGGCTTGTCGGCAGGGCAGCCGTACCACTCGCCCAGCAGATGGATTCCGTCCATCGGCGTCTCCCCAAAAGGAAAAGCCCCACCCCGGCCTCGGACCTCCTGCATCGCCGGAAATAGGGCAACCCCACCAAGGAAACGGCCCGCCTCACGCGGAAGGGGCCCCCCAACCAACCGCCGCATCCGCCCGCAACTGCGTCTGGCTCGCGACCAACGTCGCTGGCCTGCGTCGGAAAAGCAGACAATTATTGCACGAAATGAGGCCTTTGACCATAATTTCAAGTTCTTCCGGCCGCCGGCGCAGCGCCGGCTGCCCGATCCCCGGCTTTTTTCCCCACGAGTCGGCCGCTGCGGCATGCGCCGGCGGCGGCGCGCCATTCGCCCGACACGCACCATGAGCACCGTTCGCCCCGTCACCGACACCGACCTCGCGAACGCGCTCCGCGCGTTGGCCATGGACGCCGTAGAGGCCGCGAAGAGCGGCCACCCCGGCATGCCGATGGGCATGGCGGAAATCGCGGTCGCCCTGTGGACGCGGCACCTGTCGCACAGCCCCGCCAATCCGGCGTGGCCCGACCGCGACCGCTTCGTGCTGTCCAACGGGCACGGCTCGATGCTGCAGTACGCGCTCGCGCACCTCGCCGGCTACGGCCTGCCGATGGACGAGCTGCGGCGCTTCCGTCAGCTCGGCTCGAAGACGCCGGGGCACCCGGAGGTCGGCGTCGCGCCCGGCGTCGAGACCACGACCGGGCCGCTCGGCCAGGGGCTCGCCAACGCCGTGGGCATGGCGCTCGCGGAGAAGCTGCTCGCGGCGCAGTTCAACCGCGAGGGCCACGCGATCGTCGACCACCGCACCTGGGCCTTCGCCGGCGACGGCTGCCTGATGGAGGGCATCTCGCACGAGGCCTGCTCGCTCGCCGGCACGTGGGGGCTCTCCAAGCTCGTCGTGTTCTACGACGACAACGGCATCTCGATCGACGGCGAGGTCGCCGGCTGGTTCACCGACGACACGCCGAAGCGGTTCGAGGCCTACGGCTGGAACGTGATCCGCGCCGTCGACGGGCACGACGTCGAGGCCGTGCACCGCGCGATCGAGGCGGCGAAGCGCGAGCGCGACCGCCCGACGCTGATCTGCTGCCGCACCGTGATCGGCAAGGGCTCGCCGTCGAAGGCGGGCAGCGCCGACTGCCACGGCGCTGCGCTCGGCGAGAAGGAGGTCGCCGCGACGCGCGCGGCCATCGGCTGGCCGCACGCGCCGTTCGCGATTCCCGAGGCGATCGCGCGCGCCTGGGACCAGCGCGACGCGGGCATCAAGCGCGAAGCGGCCTGGCAGGCGCGCTTCGCAGCGTACAAGGCGGCGCACCCCGGCCTGGCGGCGGAATTCGTGCGCCGGGGGGCAGGCGACCTGCCGCGCGACTTCGCGCGTGCGGCCGCCGAATTCGTGCGCGCGCAGGACGACAAGGGCGAGACCATCGCCACGCGCAAGGCGTCGCAGCAAGCGATCGAGGCGTTCGGCAAGCTGCTGCCCGAGCTGATCGGCGGCTCGGCCGACCTCACCGGCTCGGTGTTCACGAACTGGTCGGGCAGCAAGGCCGTCTCGGCGCGGGAAGCCGGCAACTACGTGAACTACGGCGTGCGCGAGTTCGCGATGTTCGCGATCGGCAACGGCCTCGCGCTGCACGGCGGCTTCCTGCCGTACGCGGGCACGTTCCTCGTGTTCTCCGACTACGCGCGCAACGCGCTGCGCATGGCCGCGCTCATGAGGCTGCGGCACGTGTTCGTGCTGACCCACGACTCGATCGGGCTCGGCGAGGACGGGCCGACGCACCAGCCGGTGGAGCACGCGTCCAGCCTGCGCCTGATCCCCGGCCTCGACGTCTGGCGTCCCTGCGACACGGTGGAGACGGCGGTCGCGTGGACGCAGGCCGTCGCGCGCCGCGACGGCCCCTCGGCGCTGCTGCTGTCGCGGCAGAACGTCGCGTTCGCGAAGCGCGACGGGGACGCGCTCGCCGCGATCGCGCGCGGCGGCTACGTGCTGGCGGACTTCCCGCTCGCGGGGAAGCGGCGCGCGATCGCGATCGCGACCGGCTCGGAGGTGCCGCTCGCGCTCGCCGCGCGCGAGGCCCTCGCCGCGGAAGGCCTCGCCGTGCGCGTCGTGTCGATGCCCTGCACGCAGCGCTTCGACGCCCAGGACGCCGCATACCGCGCGTCGGTGCTGCCGCTCGGCGTGCCGCGCGTCGCCGTGGAAGCGGGAGTCACCGCCTGCTGGCGCAAGTACGTCGGCGCGGCGGACGATCCGCGCGCTGCCGTCGTCGGCATCGACTGCTTCGGCGAGTCGGCCCCCGCGGGCGCGCTGTTCAAGCACTTCGGGATCACCGCCGAGCGCGTTGCCGAGGCGCTGCGCGGCGTCAGCGCGGCGTGAGCCCGCAGGGCCGCCCCAACGGCGGACGAGCCCCGCAGCGCGTAGCGCCCGGGGCAATCCGATGAACGGCAGCGTCGCCATCCGGCCCGCGACGCCGGACGACGCCGCTGCGATCGCGCGCGTTCGCGTCGACGCGTGGCGGGCGACGTACCGCGGGATGATCCCCGACGCCTATCTCGCCGCGATGTCCGTCGACGAGAGCGCCGCCTTCTGGCGGCGCGTCCTCGAGTCCGGCAGCCCCAAGGTCGCGGTCTTCGTGGCCGAGGATGCCGGCGAAGTGGTCGGCTTTGCCTCCGGCAACCGGCGCGAGCCGCCCAAGCTCGGCTTCGACGCGGAGTTGTCCGCCATCTACGTGCGCGCCGACCGCCTCCGGCGCGGCCTCGGCCGCCGGCTGGTGGCTGCCGTGGCGGACTGGGCGCGCCGCGGCGGCAGCGGCGGCCTGGTCGTTTTCGTGATCGCGGGCAACAAGGGTGCGCGCGGCTTCTACGAGAATCTCGGGGCGGAACTCCTGCTGGAGCAGCCCTTCGAGTGGGACGGGATCCCGCTGGTCGAAGCCGCCTACGGGTGGCGGGACCCGTCGGTGCCGCCCGACGCGCGCGGCGCGTCCCTTCCGCACTGAGTCAACGTCATCGGCCGGCAACGGCAAGCACGCAACGCAATCGGAGATTCGACATGGCGATCAAGGTTGGCATCAACGGGTTCGGCCGCATCGGCCGCATGGTCATGCGCGCGGCGACGCGCGACTTTCCCGACGTCGAGATCGTCGCGATCAACGACCTGCTCGAGCCCGACTACCTCGCCTACATGCTGCAGTACGACTCGGTGCACGGGCGCTTCAAGGGCACGATCGCGGTTGACGGCAGCACGCTGATCGTGAACGGGAAGCGAATCCGCCTGACGGCGGTCAAGGACCCCGCCGAGCTCAAGTGGAAGGACGCGGGCGCGGATCTCGTCATCGAGTCGACCGGGCTGTTCCTCACGAAGGACACCGCCGAGAAGCACCTTGCGGCGGGCGCGAGGAAGGTGATCATGTCGGCGCCGTCGAAGGACGACACGCCGATGTTCGTCTTCGGCGTCAACCACGACAAGTACAGGGGCGAGGCGATCATCTCGTGCGCCTCCTGCACGACGAACTGCCTCGCGCCGGTGGCGAAGGTCCTCAACGACACGTGGGGCATCAGGCGCGGCCTGATGACGACGGTGCACGCGGCGACGGCGACGCAGAAGACGGTCGACGGCCCGTCCAACAAGGACTGGCGCGGCGGCCGCGGCATCCTCGAGAACATCATCCCGTCGTCGACCGGCGCCGCGAAGGCGGTCGGCAAGGTGATCCCCGAGCTCAACAAGAAGCTGACCGGCATGGCGTTCCGCGTGCCGACCTCCGACGTCTCGGTCGTCGACCTCACCGTCGAGCTCGCGAAGCCCGCGACCTACGACGCGATCTGCAAGGCGATGAAGGCCGCCTCCGAGGGCCCGATGAAGGGCGTGCTCGGCTACACCGAGGACAAGGTGGTCGCCACCGACTTCCGCGGCGAGAGCTGCACGTCGGTGTTCGACGCCGACGCCGGCATCGCGCTCGACGACACTTTCGTCAAGGTGGTCGCCTGGTACGACAACGAGTGGGGCTACAGCAGCAAGCTCCTGGAGATGGCGCGCGTGATCGCGCGCTAGGACCCGTGGCGGACGATGCGACCGCCGTCGCGGTGCGGCCGATCGAGCACCGCGACATCCCCGGCTTCCACGCCGCAGTCGCGGCGGTCGTCGCCGAGCGGCTGTGGCTCGCGCGCGTCACGCCGTTCCCGCTCGAGCAGACGGCGCAGTTCGTGACGCGCAACATCGAGCGCGGCCACCCGCAGTTCGTCGCCGACGACGGCGGCAGCGTCGTCGGCTGGTGCGACGTCGTGCCCTCGCCGCGCGAGGTCTCGCCGCACGTGGGCGTGCTCGGCATGGGCGTGCGCGCCGGCTGGCGCGGGCGCGGAATCGGGCGACGGCTGATCGGCGCCGCGCTCGACGCCGCGCAAGCGCGCTTCGAGCAGGTCGATCTCGACGTCTACGCCGGCAACGCCGCCGCGCATCGGCTCTACCGGGCGGCCGGCTTCGTCGAGCAGGGGCGCAAGCGCGGCGGGCGCAAGCTCGACGGCGCCTACGACGACATCATCCTGATGACCCG
>Ga0224500_10001652_pt1 | contig 12909 bp, 8 predicted proteins | sample SF_Oct11_sed_USG_FD_168126 | JGI IMG/M metagenome (GOLD analysis project Ga0224500, IMG submission 168126) | Sediment microbial communities from San Francisco Bay, California, United States - SF_Oct11_sed_USGS_4_1 | ecosystem: Environmental > Aquatic > Marine > Sediment | place: USA: California... | reverse complement strand
CACCTTCACCAAACCGTATCACCCCCCGCTCGATTGCGCTGGCCTGTCCCGCGCCCCGCCGGTAGAACACGGCACTGGCAATGTTGCCGGCGGTAACTGCCAGCCGCTCCTGCTGCGGCCCGGTGTAACGGCGCTCGATGCGCACCGGCATCACCTCACTGGCGGTTTTTATGAATGGCGCAGGCAGATTCACGGCAAGACCCTGCAATGATGTTTCCACGACAAGATCAACCTGCTTCTGACGCAGCGTTAACGTACCGCGCCAGTCCGTCGTACCGCGCATGTGACGCACCCACTCCACACCGCCCGCCCGGCGCACCGCGTCGGCATTAATCCGGCCGTTATACTGAATGCTGATCGCCGCGTTGTGCTGGCTGCCTGCCGTGATGGTCAACGGCCCGCCGAGGAACGACGCCGTCACATTCGGCACCTTTACACTGGATTCGGTAAATTCGAGCCGGCCGTTGACCTGCTCCAGTGGCGGAAATCCCGGCTCGAACGTCAGCTGGTTGTTGATGAACTGATAGCTGCCGCTGATCCTGCTCTTGCCGATCTCCTGCAACGGCAATGTCAGTTTCATCCCCAGCCGTCCGCTGCCCTGGGCGCGCATATCCTTCGTAAACCGGTCGATCATCGCACTCACCGGGCTTTGCTCGATAAATTCCAGAAAATCCGCAGTCTGCCCGGCCACTTCCCCGCTGAGTTGCAGCACCTGGCGGTCATGAACCAGGTCCGGAATCAGCGCGCGCACATTCCCCAGCTGTGCATTGCGTATGTTCGCCTTGCGGGCATTGAATTCCAGACGCTGGCCGCGAAACCTGAAATCCCCTTCAATGCCGGTAATGCGCGGCCAGCTGTCTCCATAATGCACCGTGCCATCATTGACCTTGGCCGCGACCTCGAAAATGCCGTGACGCTCGTCGGCAAACGGGAAATGCGCCAGATCGCCTTTGAGGCGGAACCGGACATCGTCAGAACTGCCCGCAACAAACGCCTTGTCCAGCCAGGGCCGGGAGCCCTGGGCCACAGTAAGCGGCAGATAGGCAGTCACCCGCCGCGCCAGCCCGCGGGTCAGGTGTCCGGTCAGGTCCGCAACACCGGGCCCTTCGACCGCGGTGCGGTAACTGCCGAACAGCGTGCCGGCCAGATCCGCGTTGGCATAAGCGAAATTACTGAAGCGGAGCTCAACGCCCTGGGCATTTTGCGACCATGCCAGCTGGCCCGTCAGCGTGTCGAAGCGCAACTGTTCGCGAAACAACGCCGGCAGATCCAGTGTCGCTTTCTGTGTAACCACGTGCAGCGTTCCGCCCTTTTCCGAACCGTCGATGTTGCCGCTGAATCCGGAAAATCCCGGCACCAGGTCGTTCCGTTTGAGAGACAGCTCGTTGAAGCGCCCGCGCACCGCGTACTTCGCCGGTTGAGGCCATGCACCCTCCCAGCGCAACGAAAGATCATAGACACCGCCGGCGGGCGCATATGCAACAAGCGATTTGCGAACAGCGTCTCTCAGCGGCAAGCGGTCTGCGAGTTGCACCAGCGGCGCAAGCTCCAGCGCATTGGCCTGGATGTCGCCCTTCCGGTAGCCATCTCCGTCCGCACCGCTGACACGCAATGCCAGGTCAACCGCCGGCAGCACCAGCTGGTCTCCGGTCGTAAAAGCCAGTTTGCGCGTCGTAAATTCGAATCCGTCCGCGACCCGCTTCCATGTGAAACGTCCGCCGAGTTCCAGCATTTGCAGTTCCCGGAGATCGGCACCCAGCGTGGTCCGCACATCGCGCAGTTGCGCATCGGCAATGAGACCCACCGGGACATTGCGATCGAACGTAAGCCAGGTGCGCAATGCGCCGGTGCCTTGCGGAAAATGCACCGGAAACTCGAGCCAAGGCCGCCAGGCCGCAATATCGACATGATCGACCTGCAGAAACAGCTGCCCGGTCAGCAAAGTTGCAAGCGACTGAAAGTCTTCGCCGGTCAGGTCGGCGCGCAGATCAAGAGGCGAGGCCAGCGCGGCCGGCGGTACCGCGCGCAACGCCATCCGGTGCCGGTCGCCGGTGTTGACGATGCGCAGGCGCAGGCCGTCCAGTTCCAGCGGCGGCGCAGCGCGCAGATCATCGTGCCAGATCAGCTGTGCATCATGAATTTCAATGTCGCGCTGGCCCAGTATCCAGCGCGAAAACCCGCCGCTGTCCGATTCCCCGACGTTCATCGCGATGCCGGCGACGGTAATGCCGCCGCCGGCATCGCGACGCACCGTAAGGGACGGGCGAAAAACATCCAGCGAATGGAAATTGATCTGCAACTGCGCGGCCGAGCGCCAGGACAGCGTGGCATCGACACGCGGCAGTTCCAGCGCCGGACGTCCCGCCGCGTCATGCACGACGACTTGCGTCAGCGCAAGCTGCGGCCGCAAGCCGTCCCAGTTCGCATCGATGGCGCCGATGGTGATGCGCTGCTGCGCCGCCCTGCTCAGCGCTTGCGCGATATCATCACGGTAAGCGCCAATATCCGGCAGTATCCAGTAGCGCAGCGCGAGTATCGTTACAGCAAAGACAAATCCAGTTGCGAGCACGCCCCAGGTCAGCAGGCGATAAATCCACAGCGTACTGACATGTATTCCGCTGCGGACTGCTGCAATGCTCATGTTTTGCCTGAAAAAATATAAAATGCGATAGTGAAACAAGGGCTTAGCCATTCTAACGCGAACCGGACATGGAATCGAATAACGCACAGGCACCGGTAACCGCGGACCAGGCCATTGCTGCCGCGGCCGGTTACAGCCGCTATCTGCAGCGTCTGTTGACCGCAAATCCCGCAATCCTACTGCCGTCCGAACTCGGCCAGCCGTTTACAGCCGCAGCCATGCAATCCGAGCTCGCAGCCATGACGATCACCGATGACGGCACTCTGGGTATCGCGTTGCGACGCCTGCGCCAGCGGGTCATGGCACGGCTGATTACCCGCGATCTCAACGGCTTCGCGACGCTGGACGAGGTTGTCGGCACGGTCACGCATCTGGCCGAAATCGCCGTACGGACGGCTGTCGCGCAATTGCACATCGATCTGGCTGCCGTTCACGGGGAGCCGCGCAGCGGCACCGACGGGAAACCGCAGCAACTCCACGTCGTCGGCATGGGCAAGCTCGGCGGCGCCGAACTCAATGCCTCCTCTGACATCGATCTGGTGCTGATTTATCCCGACGAAGGCGAGACTGACGGCGGGCGTTCGTTGAGCAATCACGAGTTTTTCACCCGCATGGCGCGACGCCTGATTGCCACGCTGAGTGAATTGACCGCGGACGGGTTTGTCTTTCGCGTGGACACCCGGTTGCGGCCCTATGGCGACAGCGGCCCGCTGGTCGTCAGCTTTGACATGCTCGAGAACTACCTGATCACGCAGGGCCGGGCGTGGGAACGTTATGCCTGGATCAAGGGCCGGCCGCTGACGGGCGACCAGGCAGACGCATTGCTGGCCCTGGTACGCCCGTTCGTATTCAAGCGACATCTGGATTACGGTGCCTTCGCATCCATGCGCAACCTGCACAGCCAGGTCCGTCACGAAGTCAACCGCCGTGACCGGGTCGACAACATCAAGCTCGGACCCGGCGGCATTCGCGAAATCGAATTCATTGCCCAGGTGTTTCAGTTAATCCGGGGCGGCCACGAGCACGCACTGCAACAGCAATCAACACTTCCGGTCCTCACGGTGCTGGGCGAACGCCAGTTCATCGATCCGGCCGCGGTGACCGACCTGAAGTCAGCCTACGTATTCCTGCGCAACCTCGAACACCGGCTGCAATACCGTGACGACCAGCAGACCCAGGCCATGCCGGCCGATCCGGCTGAACGCCTGCTGGTAGGCCACAGTATGGGATTTGCCGACGATGCCAGCTTTTCCGCCACGCTCGAGCAGCACCGCAGCGCCGTATCGCAACAGTTTGATTCCATATTCGCCGCAAGTGATACCACCGATCATCAGCTGTCCGCGCTGTGGCACGAACCGTACACGGAAGACAGCAGCACTACCGCGGAATTGTCAGCGCTCGGCTATACCCGTGCGAACGAACTTTGCCGGCGCCTGTCGCTGTTCCGTCATGGCAACCGCTATCGGCAAATGCCTGCCGACAGCCAGCGCCGGCTCGACCGGCTGGTTCCTGCGGCAATTGCCGCAGCCGCTGCGCATGACAACCCGGATGCCACCCTGGAACGGCTGCTCGAACTGTTCGAGGGCGTCAGCCGTCGCGAAGCCTATCTCGCGCTGTTGCATGAATATCCACACGCGCTCGACCGGGTCACAGATCTGATGAGCGCCAGCCCCTGGGTTGCGCAATACATCACGCAACACCCCATCCTGCTCGATGACCTGCTCGATGCGCGAACCCTGCTCGCCGCACCGGACTGGGATGCCCTGCGTGCCGAACTGCGTGGAAACCTCGCTGCGGCAGCAGAAGATATCGAGCAGCAAATGGACATGCTCAGGCATTTCAAAAATACGCAGACGCTGCACTGCATTGCGCAGGACATCGCCGGCACGCTCCCGCTGGAAACACTCAGCGACCAGCTGTCCGACGTCGCCTGCGTGATTCTCGAAGAAGTGCTGCGCCTGTCGTGGCAGGGCCTGAGCCAGCGCCATCGCGATACGCCACGATTCGCCATCGTCGGCTATGGCAAGCTGGGTGGTAAGGAGCTGGGCTATGCGTCCGACCTCGACATCGTATTCGTCTATGACGACGATGCACCGGAAGCCGCGGAAAACTACGCACGTCTCGCACAACGCATCAACAACTGGCTGACCAGCGTTACTGTTGCGGGGGTGCTCTACGAGACCGACCTGCGGCTGCGCCCCAACGGTGCCGGCGGTCTGCTGGTGACATCGCTGGAAAGCATGCGGGAGTACCAACTGCAGAAAGCGTGGATCTGGGAACACCAGGCACTGACGCGCGCGCGCAGCGTGGCCGGCGACACGGCAATCGGGCGCGCATTCGAGGAATTGCGGATCAGCGTACTGCGCAAACCGCGAGACCCGGCCAGGCTACGCGAGGAAATACTCGGCATGCGCCGCAAAATGCTGGACGCCCACCCAAACACCAGCGGACTGTTTGACCTGAAGCATGACCCCGGCGGGATCATCGATGTCGAATTCATGGTTCAGTATCTGGTGCTGGGCCATGCCCATGCCCATGCGGAACTGGTTGCCAATACCGGCAACCTCGCGCTGCTGAAAACGGCTGCTTCCCTGGACCTGATCAGCGCCGGCGATGCGCAGGACGTGCACGCAGCCTACCGCCAGTTTCGCAAGCTGCAGCATCAGCTGCGGCTGGCCGGTGAAAAATACGCACGCGTGGACCCGGGCAGCGTGGCGGCGTCCGCTGCCGCGGTCACTTCACTGTGGCGAGCATTGTTTGGCGGCGAACCGGATACAGCATCGACGCCCGAGGGTAAAACCTAGACGGTCACGTCCCGCAGATGCGGGGCAAGGTCAACCAGCTGGTAGACCTCAGCATTGCCCTTGCCCTTGATGGTTATGTGTACCGGCGAATCGAACTGGAACAGGTTGCGCGAGCGCTTGTAAGTGACGGCATCGACGAGGATCACGCCGGCCTTCGCCTCACCGGTCACCCGGCTTGCCATGTTGACGGTATCGCCCCATAGATCATAAATGAACTTTCGGGTACCGATCACGCCCGCCACAACCGGGCCGGAACAAATGCCGACGTGTATGCCGATCTCGACGCCGCGTCGTTTGGAAAACTCCGCCATGTATTTGCGTATGTCCAGTGCCAGCCGCAGTATCGACGACGAATAGTCGCGAGCATCAACGGCAAAATCCACGCCATCGTGTTCCTGCAGGCCGCCGGCCACCATGTAGGCGTCGCCGATGGTCTTTATTTTCTCAACCCGGTGATAATCCGCCAGCGCATCGAATTTCGAAAAAACCTCGTTCAGCAGCTCCACCATCGCCTTCGGCGGAATCTCTTCCGCGAGCTGGGTAAAGTTGATGATATCGGCAAACATCACGGTCACATCGGCAAAGCCATCCGCGATGATGCCCTGCTGGTCCTTCAGCCGCCGCGCAATCGGCGCTGGCAGGATGTTGAGCAGCAGCGCCTCCGATTTCTCCTGCTCGATGCGCAGCAGGCGATTGTGCTTGGAAACTGCATCTTCGAGCTTGTCCCTCTGGCTGACGAAATATCTGATCAGCAGGTACATGATCGTCGACATCGCGACAAAGTTCAGCGTAAAGAACACTGCGATGCTCTGCATGGTGACGCCCGCTTCGACGCCGTCGGTAAGCCAGTAATCGAAAAAACCGGACATCGCGGTCAGCATGACGTAGGCGGAAAACCAGGGCAGCGACTGGCGGGGCCCCTGAAATATCATCACCCCAACCGGGGCCAGCAGCGCCCACAATGCCACGCCGGACGAACTGACAAAGCTGCCGATGCTCCACTGCATGATGAACGGCACGAACAGAAACAGGCTCACCTGCAGCGTGCGGAATACCGCAAAATTGAGCGTATAGACGTAATACGCCAGCGACAACGCCGACACACCCAGATACACCAGCGGCACCGTCGATGAAAACTTGATGCCCATGGCCCAGTACAGCGCCAGCCACAGCACGGAGCCGAATCCCATCAACCCGCAGGCAAAGATCAGCAGGGTCTTGTTCAGACGTTCCTGGTCAGTGTCCTGCTTGTTGATGACGCGGGCACTCAATCCGTTGAGTTTCGCGCGTAACCCTGTCAGCATTTGTTCTCCCGCCCGGGCCTCAGGATACCAGCCGGAGCCACCCTTTTTTGAAGAACGCATTGTAGCCGGTAAGCGTGCGTTCTAGAACCACACATGCCTGTTTTTCCGGGAATTTCCGGCGCACGTCGGCAGCAATCGACAAATCGGCTAGAATGCTCACCCTCGCCGCTGGGCGCGCGCAAAGCGGGGCGCCGGCGCAGCAAACGGCGGGTGCAGTGCCGGAAGCGGCTGCCACGCCGGACGGGCAAACCGGGATCCGCATCCATTGAACTGATTTCATTCGGGAGAATTTTGGCATGTCCATGGCTGATCGCGACGGGCAAATCTGGTATGACGGGAAACTGGTGCCCTGGCGCGACGCGACGACCCACGTCCTGACCCATTCCCTGCATTACGGACTCGCCGTATTCGAAGGCGTCAGGGCCTACAAGACCGAAATCGGCACGGCCATATTCCGGCTGAAGGACCACACCGACCGCTTCTACAACTCCGCGCATATCTACATGATGAAAATCCCGTACACACGGGAAGTGCTGATGGAGGCACACAAGGAAGTGGTGCGCACCAACAAGCTGGAGTCGTGCTATATCCGGCCGATCGCGTTCTTCGGCTCGGAGAAAATGGGCGTGTCTCCCAAGGGCGCCAGCGTGCATGTCGCCATTGCCGCGTGGCCCTGGGGCGCGTATCTGGGCACCGAAGCGCTCGAGAAAGGCATACGCGTCAAAACCTCGTCCTATGCCCGCCACCACGTCAATGTCTCCATGTGTCGCGCAAAATATTCGGGCACCTATGCCAATTCGATCCTCGCCAACCTTGAAGCAACGGAGCACGGTTATGATGAAGGGCTGTTGCTCGATGTCGATGGTTTCGTCGCCGAAGGTTCGGGTGAAAACCTGTTCATGGTCAAGAACGGCAAGCTCTACGAACCGGAACTCACCAGTTCACTGATCGGCATTACGCGTGAATCGATCATTACGATCGCGCAGGAAATGGGCTACACCGTGACCGCCAAGCGGATCACGCGCGATGACCTGTACATTGCCGACGAGGCTTTCTTTACCGGCACCGCCGCCGAGGTCACGCCTATCCGCGAACTCGACGGCCGCGTAATCGGCGACGGCAAACGCGGTCCGATTACCACGCGGCTACAGAAGAAATTCTTCGAGTGCGTCAACGGACAGTCCGCGGAACATCGCGGCTGGCTGTCGCCGGTTGCTCTCTGACGCGGCCATGAACGAGCCCACCGCAAACAAGTCCCGCCGGATCGAGGTCACCGCAGGCGATCTGCCGCTGCACTGCCCGATGCCCTCGATGCTGCTGTGGAACGCACATCCGCGGGTATTTCTGCCGATCGAGAACACCGGCGAAGCACTTTGCCCCTACTGCGGCACGCGCTACACACTCAAAGGCGGCGCGGCCGCCGGGCATCACTGAGTATGGTGAGCGCGGAACGGCATCTGCTGCTCCGCGCACACCGTCGCCCGTGAATATCCTCGTCGTCGGCCCGTCCTGGGTGGGCGATACCATACTGTCGCAACCCCTGCTGCAACTGCTGAAACAGCAGCACCCCGGGGCACAGATTGATTACCTCGCGCCTTCATGGACGCTGCCCCTGCTCGCGCGCATGCCCGAAGTAAGGCTGGGCATCACCAATCCCTTCGGACACGGCGCGCTGCAGTTGGCCGCACGGCGGCGCCTGGCACGCACACTGCGGTCCGCAGCATACGATCAGGCGCTGGTCCTGCCGAATTCATTCAAGTCCGCGCTGATTCCGTGGTTTGCGGACATTCCGCGACGCACCGGTTTTCGCGGTGAAGCACGCTGGGGTCTGATCAACGATCTGCACCGGCTAGACCCGGCAAGACTGCCGCAGATGGTTCAGCGTTTCGCCGCGCTCGCATTGCCGCCGGAATCGCCGCTGCCTGAGCCCCTGCCACGACCTGCGCTACAGTCATCCCCGGAACAACAGCAGCGCCTGCTCGCCCGCCTCGGCCTGACACTGGAAAAACCGGTAGTTGCCTTTTGCCCCGGCGCCGAATTCGGGCCGGCCAAGCGCTGGCCGGAAACGCATTTCGCCGCGCTGGCTAACCTGTTGGCAGCGCGCGGCTGTGCCGTGTGGCTGATCGGCTCCCCCAGGGACCACGCCGTCGCAGCCGCCATCGCGCAGGCCAGCACCGCCGTAAATCTCTGCGGCAGGACCGATATCGCAGAAGCCGCCGACCTGCTGGCGGCGACGCGACTGGTGGTCACCAATGATTCCGGCCTGATGCATGCCGCCGCCGCGGTCGGCCGGCCCGTCATTGCACTGTACGGATCGAGTTCGCCGCATTTCACACCACCGCTGAGCAGCGATGCGCGCATCGTCACGCTGGGACTGGAGTGCAGCCCGTGCTTCAAACGCGAATGTCCTCTCGGACACCTGAAATGCCTCAAGGATCTTGAACCGGCGCGTGTATGCGCCGAAATCGATTTTGCTAGAATCTGCGCTTGATCGTGCAGACCGGGGAGCTGCCGTGAAAAAAGCACTGTTCGCCACACCACAGGACGCTGAAGCAGCTTTTTATGAAGCACTGGTCAAGCGCGATCTCGACGCCATGATGGACGTCTGGGCCGATGACGACGACATGTACTGCGTGCATCCGGGCGGCGCGCGCATCACCGGTGTTGAACGCATACGCGAATCGTGGCGCCAGATATTCGCCGGCGGTCAGGACCTGAACTTCAGGCTGCGCGAGCAGCAGATCATCCACACAATGATGCTCGCCGTACACAGCGTCTATGAAGACATCTCGATCGCGGGCCAGCCACGCATGCGTCAGCCCATGATCGCCACCAATGTCTATCAGCGTACCGAGCGCGGCTGGCGCATGGTCGTACACCACGCTGCGGCGGCGCCGGGCAGCGTCAAATCAGACGTGCCCGACGAACCGGCGACCAAGACCCTGCACTGAGGGCCGGGCGCCGGCCGCCGCTGCAACCGTTGTCCGCATAGTGAATTCCGTGACGTAAAAGCACGCGGCATCCGCTATACTGATACAGTCCGTTTAGTGGACGCATGACGCCGCCGGCCCGCGCACTGTGCGCTGCACCCGGGCATGCGGCAATCAGACCAATCCTGCGCAACAGCAACGCATGACCGACATTACGACGCCCGCCGAACTTGCATTGCCGCTGCGCAGCGCCAAACCACGTCGCCACGGCATTACCTCGATGATTGACTTCGGTCCCGACACCTTCGGCTGGTCGGGCGGCGAGCACGGCATCCGCGACCTGCTCGATGTCGCCGCGGACTACATCGACTACGCCAAGATCTATGCGATGAATGCGCTGCTGATCCCGGCCGATGTGGTCAAGCGTACGACCCGGCTTTACCTCGATGCCGGCGTAATGCCTTTTGCCGGCGGCATCCTGTTTGAATATGCATGGCGCCGGAACGAAATCGACGGCCTGATCGCACTGCTCAAGCGCCTCGCAATACCCGGCCTGGAGATCTCCGAGAACTACGTGACGCTCTCTGCAGACGAGCGCGCCCGGATGATCGACCGTTTCCAGCAGGCAGACGTGAAAGTCGTTTACGAGTTCGGCCGCAAGAATCCCGAGGATCCGCTGAGCCTGGACCATCTGGAAGGCATCGTGCGCGCGGTCGCGGCGCAAGGCATCCACCATGTCACGGTCGAGCAGTGTGAAATGGATCTGCTCGCCAGGGATTCCCCGCAAAGCCTGAAAACCCTGTCGGCGCAGGACTGGTTCAGTCATGTCGTCATCGAAGCCGACCCGTACGCTTTTCCGCAGCAGCATGTGCAGATGCTGCGCGACTTCGGCCGCGACGTGAACCTGGCCAATATCGCGCCCGGACAGATCCTGCGACTGGAAGGCTTCCGCCGGGGCATCGGCCGCGCCGTCAATTATTCCTTGCTCTCCGGCGACGACAGCCGGCCTGCAGGCATATAAGCTGAATTCACATAACATATTGTTTTTATTGATATTTTTATAATCCCATGAACAAGACATCCTTTGGCCGTCCTGACGTCATCGTCGTCGGTGCCGGCAACGCCGCAGCGTGCGCTGCGCTTGCCGCGCGCGAACACGGCGGCAACGTGATCATGCTCGAAGCCGCTCCGCCCGACGAGTGCGGCGGCAACAGTCGCTATACCGCAGGGGCGATGCGCGTGCAGTTTGACGGCGTCGACGATCTGCAGCAAATCGTTCCGGATCTTACCGACGAAGAAAAAAAGGCGGACTTCGGCACCTATACCGCCGAGCAGTTTTACGACGACATGGGCCGCATCACCCAGTACCGCACCGACCCCGATCTTTGCGAAATCCTGGTGTCGCGCAGTCTCGAGACGCTGACGTGGATGCGCAAAAAAGGTGTCAAGTTCCAGGCCAGTTTCGGCCGCCAGGCGATGAAAATCGACGGCAAGTTCAAATTCTTCGGCGGCCTCGCCGCCGAGACCTGGGGCGGCGGTCCCGGTCTGGTCGAGAACGAACACAAGGCCTGCGAACGCGAGGGCATCAGGATTTTCTACGAAACGCCCGCCACCGGGCTGGTCACTGATGACAATGGCCGCGTGACCGGAATAAAAGCGCGGCATCAAGGCAAAAATGTCGAAATTCCGTGCAAGGCGGTCGTGCTCGCCTGCGGCGGCTTCGAATCGAACGCCGAGATGCGCACGCGTTACCTCGGCGCAGGCTGGGACCTGGCCAAGGTGCGCGGCACCCGCTTCAACACCGGTGCCGGCATTCGCATGGCGCTCGAAGCCGGCGCGCTGCCCTACGGCCACTGGTCTGGCTGCCACGCGGTGGGCTGGGACATGAACGCACCGGCCTTTGGCGACCTCGCGGTCGGCGACAATTTCCAGAAACACAGTTATCCGATCGGCATCATGATCAACGCCAACGGCGAGCGTTTTGTCGACGAAGGCGCGGACATCCGCAACTACACCTACGCCAAGTACGGCGCCGTGGTGTTGAATCAGCCGGGCATGTTCGCGTGGCAGGTGTTCGACGCGCAATCGATCCCGCTGCTGCGCGACGAATACCGCATCAAACAGGTCACCAAGGTGCGTGCGGATACGCTGGAAGAACTCGTGAAAAAACTCGAGGGCGTAAATGCGGACGCCTGCCTCCGCGAAATCAAGGCCTACAACAAGGCCGTGCGCACCGATGTGCCGTTTAATCTGACGATCAAGGACGGCCGCAGCACCGAAGGTCTGAAGATCAACAAGTCGAACTGGGCGCTGACCATAGACCAGCCGCCGTTTGAAGCCTACGCCGTGACCTGCGGCGTCACCTTTACGTTCGGCGGCGTCAAGATCAACAGTGAAGGCAACGTCGAAGATACCGCCGGCAAGCCCATCGCCGGGCTCTATGCCGCGGGTGAAATGGTCGGCGGCCTGTTCTATCACAACTATCCCGGGGGCACCGGCCTCACTTCCGGCGCCGTGTTCGGCAAACTCGCCGGCGACAGTGCCGGAAAACATGCCGCCGATAAAACCAAAAGCTGAAATTCACGCATATTCCAGACTGTGAGCATCAACCCTTGTGCCCGGCAGCCCCGGGCGTAGAATCCAGCGCAAGACCCACCGAAGGAGTCCGTCATGAATGCACCCGCAGTCAAGATCAACAAGCCCGTCCGCGAACAGGTCAGCAAGGAAGAATGGGAAGCACGCGTCAACCTCGCTGCCTGCTACCGCCTGATGGCCGAGTACGGCATGGTGGAGATGGTGGCCAACCACATCTCGGTGCGCGTGCCTGGAACCGAAGACCAGTTCCTGATAAATCCCTACGGCATGCTCTACGAGGAAATGACGGCATCTTCGATGCTGAAAATCGACCTTGAAGGCAACGTGCTGTTCAACGCCACCGACTATGGCGTCAACGAGGCCGGCTTCGTCATTCACAGTGCCGTGCATGCCGCGCGTCATGACGTGGATTGCATCATTCACACCCATACCCTCGCCGGCATGGCAGTGTCCGCAATGAAATGCGGCATCATGCCGATCGCACAATCATCAATGCGCTTCCTCGACATCGCCTACCATGATTACGAGGGTGTGGCGCTGCGCCTCGAAGAACGCGAGCGCCTGGTGCAGAACCTCGGCAACCGCGAAGCCATGGTGTTGCGCAATCACGGGTTGCTGACCACCGGGGCAAGCAT
>Ga0224500_10001650_pt1 | contig 12918 bp, 8 predicted proteins | sample SF_Oct11_sed_USG_FD_168126 | JGI IMG/M metagenome (GOLD analysis project Ga0224500, IMG submission 168126) | Sediment microbial communities from San Francisco Bay, California, United States - SF_Oct11_sed_USGS_4_1 | ecosystem: Environmental > Aquatic > Marine > Sediment | place: USA: California... | reverse complement strand
CGCCGCACCGATGGTCTCCCGGCTCGCGAGGATCTCCCCTCCGCCGGCCTGGGCGGCGATCCTGGCCGCCTTGTGCACCTCGGCGCCGCCGTAGTCCTTGCCCCGGATCGTCGCCTCCCCCGCGTGAACGCCGATCCGGACCTGGAGTGCGAACCCCTGGGATCGCCGCTGCTCCGCGAGCGCCCGCTGCACGTCGACGGCGCACCGCAGTGCCGAGTCGGCGTCGGGGAAGGCCACGAAGAAGCCGTCTCCGGTCGGATGCCCGATCGTGCCGCCGTGCCGGTCGAACAGCGATCGAAGGGTCCGGTCGTGCCAGGCGAGTAGGTCCTCCCACGCCTCATCGCCGATCACCTGGATCAGGTCGGTGGAGCGGACGATGTCCGTGAACAGGAAGGCCCGACCGATCCGCTCGGGCCCACCTGTCGCCAGCGTCAGCTCGCCGAGAAGCTCGGCGGCCCGCTCCGCAGCCGGTCGGGCGCCGAGCTCCTCGAAGGTCTCCCGCGCCGAGCGCACCTCGGCCTTCGCCGCCTCGCCGTCGCCGATCGAGCCGTGGGCGCGCGCGAGCCGAACGCAGACCTCCGCCGCCTCGTACGGCGCGTCGATCTCCCGCCACGCCGATCGGGCCCGCTGCAGGAACGCGATCGAGCCGGCCGGGTCGCCCTCGTGCAGCAAGACGGCTCCGCGCACACCGGCGGCCATGGCTTGCAGTGAGGTCGCGCCGAACCCCTCCACGAGAGCGTCGAGCTCGTCCGACGTGGCGGCGGCCGCCGAGACATCGCCGGCTGCGAGCTCGATCTCGGCCCGGGCGGTGAGGAGCCGCACGCGAGCGCAGTGGTCTCCCCCGACCTGGGCGAGCGCCTGCCCGATCCCACGGGCGGCCGCCTCGTGGTTGCCTTCGGCGAGTCGAAGCAGCGATCGTCCGGGTTGCGGCGAGAATCCGTAGCCGTCCGCGCGGGCAAAGGCCTCCTCGGAGGCCGCGAAGTCCCCGAGCCGGCGCCGGACCTCGCCGATCTCGTAGTGCGCGGGCCCGAGGCCCGAGTTGAGGTTGTAGCGAGGAAGCTCCTCGCAGGCGGCGAGGGCCTGCTCTTCGGCTTCGGGCAACGAGCCGTGCAGGCGCAAGAGCTCCGCCCGATGCACGCGGCACACGCCCGGGAACGCGGGGACCGACTGGCGCTCGCACCACCGAAGCGTGGATTCGGTCCACTCGGACGCGCGGCCGTAGTCGCCGAGCTTCGAGCACACGCCGATCATGCCGCAGTACACGTAGCCGGCCGCCGCCGGGTCGAGCTCGCCCCCGACCACCGTCGCCATGCACTCGTCGAGCAGCGCCAGCCCCTCTTCGACCCGACCGAGCAGGCAGAGTGCGTGGCCCTTGTCGTGCAAGCTCATCGCAGCGAGGTCGCGATCGCCGTTGCCGGCGGCGAACTCGAGCGCGTCGTCGTAGTGCGCGACCGCCGTCTCGAAGTCGGCCTGGAACCACGACATCAGGCCCTGCATCCACCGGAGCCACCCGTGCACCGACCATGCGGGATCCTCCTCGGCGAGCTGTGTCGCCCTCGCCGCCCACCCCTGCGCCTGCGCGACGGACAGCCGCATGCCGCTCTGCTCCGCGAGCCGGAACGCGGCCATCGCTGCCGCCGAGTGGTCCCCCTCCTCGAGATAGGCGGCGTAGGCGCGCTCGAGCGCCTCGACCGCCTCGTCGGGACGAGCCGTCCAGTACGCGGCTCGGGCAAGCAGCTCGAGGCCCTCGCCGCGCATCGCCCCGGCACGGTCTGCGGCTGCGAGCGCCTCGTAGGCCTCGGCCCACGCGTGCCGCGCGAGGGCGTCTCGCCCGACCGCGATGGGGTCGCCCGTCACGGGACTGGCCATGTCATCACCTCAACGCTCCTCCGACGCGATCCCGGCCTGCCCACCCGAGGAGCGAGATCCGGCCTCGGCGAGCCGGCGGCACAGCACCTGGATCACCGCGATCGATGTGTCGGGCCGTTCTCGCAGGATCGAACCGAATCGCCGTCGATCGATCGAGAGCACGCGCACGGCTCCTCGGGCGACCAGATCCGCGATGCGCGGCTCGCTGCTGATCAGCGACATCTCGCCGACCACGTCTCCCGGCGTTCTGGTTGCGATCACGCGGTCGCCGTCGTCGGACCTCGTCACCACGGCAACCTCCCCGCTCACGATGATGTACATCTCCGCACCCGCGTCACCCTGCTCGGCGATGATCTCGCCGTCGGCATAGATGCGCTCGCTGGCGATCGCCGCGATCGGCGCCAGGTCGGGCGGCGGAAGCTCCGCGAACAGGGACACCTTCCTGAGGAACAGCACTCGTTCCATCGTCGCGAGGGTCGTCAGGGTTTCCATGGGTCCTCCTCGGCGCGCCGCCAGCTCGGCGCACGCTCTGATCCAGTCGTCGGGGTCTCGTCGTGATCGTTCGAGCGCATCGTCGTGCACGCCGGGCCGGATGGCACCGTCCCAGATCTTGAGCAGCGGCCGAACCAGCTCTCGTTCGGTGACGCTCTCGATCACCTCGAGTGCGTTGGCTCGCTGTGCAGCGTCGCTCACCGAGAGGTTGTCGAGCGCGACCGGCAGCTGGGTGTTGCCATCGGCGAGCGAGATCGCCCGGAGGGCATCCTCGCCATCGAGTTCCGACCGGTGGTGCAGCGAATCCCTCAGCAGCTCGAGGCGCGGTTCTCCCCGAGCATCGATCGAGACGGCCATCTCGTGACGCTCGACGGCATCAGAGACGGTTCGTTCGGCGAACCGGCGCACCTCGTCGCGGCGACCGTCGAGAGGAAGCCGCTCGAGCGCGGCCAGCGCAGCGTCACGCCGCGCCGGGTCTTCGAGGGAGTGAACGACAGGGTCGACGGCTGCCTGACCGAGCTCGCCCAGGCCGCGGGCGACCGCCCGTCGCACGACGAGGGAGGGGTCGGCCGTAGCGATCACGAGCGCGTCGAGTCCCCGGGGCGGGTCGAGCGTGGGGATCGCCCGCGCGGCTCCGACACGGACCATCGGTGCGGGATCGCGCAGCCCGGCCAGCGCCACATCCGCCAGGCGTGGATCTTCAAGGCCTGCCATCGCGTCGAACGCGGCGGCGCGGACATCGTCGTCCTCGGACGCCGCGAGCTCGACGAGCGTGGCGATCGCCGAAGGATCGTTGCCGACCTCGGCGAGCCTCGCAGCCGCCGACGCACGCACGGCCGGATCCTCGTCGCGCGTCAGGGACCCGAGCGCCTGCCGGGCCATTTCCGCTCCGACGTCCAGCCGACCGATCGCGGCGACCACCGCTCGCCGGACGTCGCGGTCGGGATCGCGTGCCCGCTCGAGGACGATGGCCAGCGACGATCCGTCCCGGCTCTCGGCGAGCGAACCGATCGCGGCGGCCCTGACGCCTGCATCGGGGTCGTTCGACGCGTCGCGGAGCGGCCGCGCAGCGGTGGGCGGGTCGAAGTCCGCCAGGATCGTCGCCGCCACCTGACGCACGCGGGGATCGGGGTCGGCGATGCCCGAAACGACGACACCGAGCGCGGTCGCATCGTCGCGGGCGAGCGCGAACGGTTCGGTCGGCAGACCGTCGGGCGAGTCGCCGAAGACGTTGGGGCGCCCTTCGCGCAGCGCACGGACGAGCTCGTGCGGATAGCCGCGCCGCACGCCGATCATCGCGATCGTCGCAAGCACGGCGCACGCGAGCCCGACGCCGTAGAGCACGCTCGGCGAGAATGCGCGCTCGCCCACCAGCGCGACCACGCCGGCGAGGATCGTCCCGATCTGGGTCGGGCCCCCGTAGAGGAAGGCACGGGTCTGGTTCCGCCGGTCGGGCGGCACCGTGTTGATCACGGCTTCCCACGAGCTCGAAGCGCCTCCCTGCATCCAGGCGACCTGGACGAATCGGAAGACGGCCAACGCCGCGAAGCTCGCGGCGATCGTAAGGACGCCGAAGGCGACCACGTAGATCGCCGGCAGCACGAGCATCACCGCCGGCACGCCGAACCGCGCGAGCAATCGATTGGTGAGAAGCAGCGACACGAGCAGGGCGAGGCCAGTGGAGATGCCGAAGAACAGGCCGAAGAACCCGGCGAGGTCGTCGGGGTCCGGGTAGCGGAGGGTCGCGGCTCGCGAGAACGGCAGGTACAGCGAGAAGAACAGCAAGGAGAACAGGACCGCGGCGAGTGCGAGCCAGCGCATGAGTGACGAGGCCGCGACGTATCGCATCCCGACCGTCAGTTGCGCGAGGGGCCCTGGACCCCGATCACCCCGATCACCCCGGTCCGACCCTCCAGCGCCGACGACGGCGAGGAGCGCCATGCCCAGCACGGCCGAACCGATGAGCGTCGCCACCCACACGAACAAGAGGTTGGGGGTCCCCATCCACGACGCGAGCGGCTTCGTGATGATGCCGCCCACGACGTAGCCCAGCACGCCGCCCGCTCCGATCAGCGGGAAGATGCGCTTGGCCTGACGCGTGTCGGTGATGATGCCGGCCAATCCCCAAACGGCCAGGCCAAGAACGAAATAGCTCGCGCCTTGCAGCAGCCATAGCGCCTGGGGAACCCAGGTGATGTCGGCAGCAAGCCCCGCCCGCCCGGCGATCGCCAGCGCCGCGACCGCGAAAGGGATGGCGATGCAGGCCAGGCCCGGCCCGGTCCGCACCAGCAGCGCGCCGAAGCCGAGGGTCAGGAGAAACATCGTGCCGCCGAGGATCAGGTACATCGCCGGCAACTTCTCGACGCCGAAGCGGGCGAAGAAGAGCGCTTCGATCGCACTCTGCCCGATCATCAGTCCTGCAGAGACCATGAACGACGTCGCGACGATGAAGGCGACCGACCGTTCCTCACCCGGTCGGAGACCGAGCACTCGACGTACCCCCGCCGCAGCCACGAGCTTCACAGTAGAGGGCGTGGCGGGTGTTCGGAAAGGACGCGCGTACGTCGCGGCCGAGGGCGGGCCGCCGGGATCTCGCACCCCGCGTGACCCGCCCTCACTTCATGCTCAAGCGCTCAAGCCGGGATCGGTCCCGACGGCATCGGCGGTGTGGCCGGTGCCGTTGCCGGACCGCGGCGGGCGCGGAACGCGGCCACGCTGAGCGTGCCGAGTCCGTACACCATGGCGGCCAGCAGCACGAGGCCGCTGATCACCGGCACCAGCATCGCGACCGACAGGATCGCCCAGCCGAGCGCGAACGCGCCGACGCGCGAACCCGTCTTCACGATCATCCGGCCCAGGATCCAGGCACCCGTCGCCTGGCCGATCGCGAAGATCAGCGCGAGCGCGAGCAAGATGCCGAACCCGAACGGGATGCCGACGAGCGTTGCGATCGCGATCACCCCGAGCACGGGCAGGCCGACGAGCACGGCGAAGCCCCATCCGATCGACGGGCCGACGGCCGTCTTCCCAGCCTGCACCACCGCGTCTGCGGCGCGCGGAGCGAACCACAGCAGCAGCAGCCCGAGCACCAGGGTCGACACTGCGATCGCCAGCCAGAACGCCAGTCCCACGGCGAACGACGCCCATCCCGACGTCAAGCCCAGCCGCGACATCGACGACACCGCGCCGGCGACGGTCGCTCCATCAGCGATCACCCGCTGGTCGGCGTAGACGTCTCCCGTCACGCGGGCGCCGTCGCGAACGTACAGCGTGCCGTTGAACACGGCGACGTCGTCCCCGACGGTTCCACTGATCGTGACCGGTCCGTTGAACGCGACGACGGTGCTCGTGACGGTGCCCTCGACCCTCACGGGACCGTCGAACACGACCACGGACTCGACCGTCTCACCTGCCGGCACGTACGCCTTGCCGCTGAGCACGACGAGGGCGTCGCCGCTGGGCTCGGCGGAAGCCGCGAGCGCGGTTCCGGGGATCGCCAGGACCAGGAGAACCCCGAGTGATACAGCCAGTACACGACGCATCTCGATCCACCTCCCTCGGTAGCTCCATTATCCGCGCGCCGAGCGGGGGTCCTCGGGTCGAGGGTCCTCCGACGACCGGGCCCCGGCCACGCTCGAGGGCGCCGCTGCGCCCGGGCTTCGGCCGCCGGTGCCACTTCCGGTCGATCAGCCCGGGAACCGCAGCACGCGGTTGCGCTGCAGCACGAACAGCCCTTGACCTGCATCGAGATCGACCACGCGGCGGGAGCCCCCCAGGGCTCGTTCCCACAGCACTCGCCCTTCTTCGGAGAACGCCCGCAGCACGGCGCGCATTCCGCCATACACGTCGTCGCGCACCGAGCTCGACGCGTAGGCGCGACCAGATCGGCCGAGCGCGACGACGGTGCGGGCCGAGTGCGCGGCGACCGCCTTGAACCCCTGCACCCACTGGCGCTCGCCCGCGGTCGTGAACGACATCAGGCGGGAGCGGACACCCTTCGGATCCTGAAGATCGATCATGGCTCCGAACATCACCCGGCCGCCCCTGACGTCGACGGCTGTCCCCCGGTCGCGATCGTCGAGCCACTTCCCCGGCTCACCGAACACCTTCGACCACCTGCGGTCGCCGTCTCTGGTCAGGGCCTGAAGCACCGCTTCGGAGTCGGCCGGGGGGTCGAGCACGGCGCGGCTCCACGCGTTCCCGGCCGCGAAGCTCCTTCCCGCGACATCAGTCTCAAGATCGCTCACGGAATCGGCCGAGGCCCAGGGCAGCCCGGGCACCTCGAAGCCGTTCGCCCAGAGCCGGCGTCCCCCCGCCGTAAAGGCGACCATCCGGCCGTGATAATCGATGGACCCCTCGATGGAACGGGTCGTGGCCACGACCACCAGGCCTCGACCGGCCCCGACAGCGGTCGCTGCGTCTGAATGGCAGTTCTTCCAGGTCGTGTCGCCCCTGAGCCACAGCACACGACCGCGATGGTTCAGAGCGAGCACGAATCGAGAGAAGGAGCCGATCTCATTGCACGGAGGAGGCGCTCGATCAGGCCCCATCGCACCGGCGACGAAGATCCCGTCGGCTGACACGGCGACCGCGCTGGCCGCCGCCCATCCCACAGATGGAACCCACGTCGTCGTCCATCGGGCCGTCCCATCGGGCCGGTAGGTGCGGATCACGGCGATCTGATCCTCGCGGCCGGCTCCCCGCACGCCGACGACGACCGCGCCGCCGGCAGGGGCGGCAGCGACCGATTCGGCTCGGAACGCCGTCGCGCGGACCCAGGTCGGACTCGGACCTCCGGCCACCGCAGGGCCGGTGAGTCCCAAGACGACGACGAGACAGACCGCTCCGATGACGGAGCGCCGGAGCCACGATGCGCCGAACGTCGAACACCTCCACGCATCCGATCTCACGCAGATGGTCCCGAGGATCCGACGTCGACGAGCCATCATCGCTGCCACCGCTGAAGCTCGCGTCCCGAGACGAGGTACACGGAGCCGGCGGCCGCGACGTCAGAGACCCATCCCCCGTCGGGGAGCGGGCGCTTCCACACGAGCGTTCCTGCCGGCGAGTAGCGACGGAGTGAGGACTCAGTGCCCACGTAGATCGGGCCCCAAGGCGCGATCGCCACGGCGTTCGCGAACCGTTGGTGCCGCCCGCCGCCCCAACCCTCGGCCCAGCGGCGGCGGCCACCCGTGTCGAGCGCCATGAGCCACGCTCGCATCCTGTTTCCGCTGCGTGGCCACGAATTCCCGCTCGCGACCACGAGTCCACCGCGGACGGCGACGTCGGTCGCGGAATCGTTGTACGAGTGCCCCGTCAAACCAGACACCCGGGTCCACACGACGCGACCGTCAGGGCCAAGCGCCTGGATCATCCGGTCGACATCGGGCGGCGGAGAGCCTTGGCGATAGACCTTCCGGTCGATCGACCCCGCCGCGTACACACGGTCCCCGTGTCCGGTCGCCACGGCCCACGGCGTGTCGCGGGTTGCTGCGTCGATGCCCCGCGCTTCGAAGGGGCTGCGCCACGACCTGGTGCCGTCGGCGCGGAACGCCTGCACGTATCCCTCTCGTTCCGCGGCGATGTCGCAGCACCCGTGGTCCTCCACGGCTGCGACCACTCCACGCGACGTGGCGGCGAGCCCGACCACGATCGCCGTCCCGAACTCCTCGGGGATCTCCCGGCGCCACACGCGTCGCCCGGTCGCGGTGTAGCGCATCAGCAGCGCATCACCACCCTCGCCGGTGCCGGAGCCGCTGAAACCGCCCGCGTAGATGCCTCCGCCGGGTGCGGGGGTGATCGCCGTCCCTGCCGCGTGCCACAGACGGCCCGCATGCCGCCAGGTCCGGCGCCACACGAGTTGTCCGTTGACCCCGTACTTCGCCACCATCAACGCATCGCCACTGCTGCCGCGGAGTGAACCGGTCACATAGATATGCCCAGACGCTCCGATCGTCAGCGCCGCGAGCCGCCCCCCGGGCGCTCGCCGCCAGATCGGTCCATCTTCCGCAGTCGCCGGCCCGCACGTCATCATCACGATCGACGCGACCAGCAGTGACGCCACCGCCATCTTCAGGGCACGCACCTCGTTCACCTCGCCCTCGCGAGCACGCCCTTTCGGTTGTCATTGCCATCCCACCACCTGGTGATCAGGCCGGCCTGGGTCTGTCGACCCCGAAAGACACTGCTGATTCGGACCGGATCGATCACGGTCGAGACCCCTCTCTCGGGGGCTCAATGGTCGATGTCACGCTTCGGCCCAGGCGCCATGCTCGAATCCGGAGAGAAGGTCATTGCGATGCGAGCGATCCGTTCCTTGGTCGTCGCGGTGGTCGCCGTGGGATTGGCTCTTGCGTCGACAGGAGGGTCGCTTTCCTCCCACCCGACGACCAAGCCGTACGAGTGGCGGCGCCCTATCGGGCTGTCGCTCGCTGACGTGGCGATCGCGGGTTCCGGCTTGAGCGTGGTCACCGGCGAGATCGAGGTCGATGATGAGCATCGGGGGTTCCTGATCGCCGCCTTCGACTCCGCCGGCACCCCCCTGTGGCAAGACACCTGGCTTCCACTCGGCAAGGAGCCGTCGGGCACCTCCGGGGAGGCGGTCACGATCGGGCCCAACGGCGACATCTACTCGGTCGGGTTCGGATGGCACTGCCGGTTCGGTTGTGAGTCCGGCGGTTGGTTCATCAGGGCCTACTCGCCCGACGGCGTCCTCAGGTGGACACGGCAGGCGGCGAGGTGGCGCACGGGGCCACGCCAATCGAAGGGAGTGGGCATCGACGCGTGGCCAGGGGGCGTGGCCATCGCGGGCTTCGAATACGACGACGATGTTGGCCCGACCTCGTCGTGGATTAGAACGTATGGGCTCGACGGCACGTCGGCGTGGAAGACCCGGATCGGCGTTGCAGCTGCCGTCGACCTTCGCGTGAGCGTCGCCGACATCGCCACCGCGGGGCACGGAGCGGTCTTCGTCGCCGGCGACGTCGGAGTGCCGAGCCCCAAGACGGGCTGGACTCATGAGCGGGAGCCCTTCGTCGCGGCGTTCGGGCCGGACGGCGAACGCCGATGGACACGTATCTTCCGTGAACCCGGCGACCGCGACGACGACGCCGCGGTCTCGATCGATGGACGCAACGGGATCCTGGCGGTCGGCGGCACGCTGGGTGCACCGATCGGATATGGGATCGACGCTCCGCACCTCGGATGGCTGGCTCGGCTGTCGTTCGATGGCCGGCTCCGGTGGATGAGGTCGTGGGGTGCCTCACGCCCCCAGAGCGTCGAGGCCGTCGCGCTCGCACCCGACGGCATGGTGATGACCGTTGGTGGTGTTGCGGATCGGGGGTACGCGCTGATCGCGCGAACGTACGATCGCCGCGATCTGATCGGAGCACTGGTGATCGATCCGAACGAAGGGTCCTTGGTCGGCAGCTCGATCGCGATCGACGGAGGCGGCGTGTCGCTCGTCGGCACGAGGTACCGCAACGCCTACCTGTGGCCGGGCGTCGGAGGGCGTCTCTGGCGCCTGGACGCACCTGTGGTCAGGAGGGCCAGTCCGGCTTCTTCGGCTCCTTCGTGAACAGATCGTCCAGCGAGGGCTTGGGCGCGCGGTCGGCCTCTGCGAGTTTGTCCGCGAGGTCGTCGGCAGCGGGGTCGTCGGCCGCCTCGAGCATCTCCTCCAGGGACTTCCCGGCGCTTCCCTTCAACCGGATGCGCAACGCGGCGAGCACGGCCGCATGACGCTCGGACAATCCCTCGTTGATCTTGATCTCGGTCAGGGTCTGCTCGGCCCGTGCGAGGAGCTCCTCGTCGCTCATGTCGTCAGTGTGCCACGGGTCGCGAATCAGCGATCAGGGGTCGGTCACGGCATCGCGAGCACGCGCCGGACCGGGGCGAGGCCTGTGGCGAGTACCTCCCAGCTTGCGCCCTGGTCGGTCGAGCGGTACACCGATCCCTCGGACGTGCCGAACGCGGCGACCGAGCCCTCGGGCAGGGCGTCGAGGCAATGGGAGTCGATGTTGTCGGAGAACGACGGGGGAAGCCCCGCGACGCATCGCTCGAACGCCCCGCCGCTCAGGCGTCCCCGGTACACGGCGGCGTCGCCACCGCGTGGACCGGTCGAGGCCGACACCAGCAGGGAATCGCCGCAGACCGCGACGGCTCGCGAGTAAGGGGCGGCGAGCCCGTCGATGCGAGAGGTCCACGTCGCGCCTCGGTCGGTGCTGACCGCGAGCCCGCGGGCACACGCGGCGAGCACCATGCCGTCAGCCGTCGTCACCTGGTGCACGTCGGCATCGATGTCGATCGTCGGCGTCCACGTTCGGCCGTCGTCATCGGTTCTCACGATGCCTCCGACGTGCACGTTGACGAAGACGTCGTCGTCCCAGTTCGCGATGGAGCGGGTGTCGGGAGGGCCGCCCCACGGCGTATGCCAGGTCTCACGACCCGGCGCGTCGTCGAACGCGGTGACGGGTTCGAGCACTTCGCCGGCGAGCCGGAACAGACGCGCTTCCGACGTGCCGACGAACACCGCGTCGCCCATGCCCGCGATGCAGGTCGCACGCAGGCCGCCGAGATCGGCGACGTGGGTCCACCCGGCGTGGGTCGCGCGCCAGAGCTCGCCCTCCTCGGCGATCGCCCAGACGTCGTCGCGCATGCGCCCGAGCGCCGACACCGATCGACCCTTATGAGCGACCGCTCGCAAGTGCCCGTCGTGGTCGAACGTGGAGACGCCGTCCTTCGTGGCGACGACGATCGTCGGCATGACCCGATCTTCTCATCACCCCGTCAGCTCGAGGCGATCTCGGTGACCGGCAGCTGTGCCGCGAAGGCTTCCACCTTCTGCTGCCACCCTTCCTCCAGGGGTCCCTTCACGTCGGTCACGTAGACCTTGTCCTCGGCCACCGCGACGAGACCCTTGCCCTGCAGCAGCTCGTGCATGACCGGCCTGACGCGCTGAAACCTTCCGATCTCCTCTTCGTCGGGCATCCGTCCCGTCTTCCTATCGGGCCGCGGCGCCATCTCGGTGGTGAGGACCGCGTACCTCGTTCCCGCGGGCAGTCGGACGTTCTTCAAGAAGCGGCGCATGCCGCGGATCGGTTTGCCGATGCGCCCCGGCGAGCTGAATAGGTACAGGTCGGCCGGAGGGAGGTCCCTCGGATCGACGTCGTCGATGTGGTGGACGTGGACCGTGGCGCCCCTGGACACCATGCGCTGCGTGAACTCCTCAGCGACCTTGGCCCCGTTGCCGTACTTCGACGCGTGCAGATACTCGATCTCCACGTCGCTCACCTCTCCCCTCTAGAGCGCAGATCGTGATCGGGCTCCACATACGTCGATGGTGACAGCAGAGGGCGGCGTGCGCGGAGGTCCTTCGGCCCGGAGGTGACGGGCGTGAGGGTGCGGAGGTGGCCAACCGGCTGCGCTCGACGGCCCGGCCGCGGAGACCGGGTTTGTTCGCTCTTCCGCGACTAGGCAAGGACCTCCCTCGTGGGACCAGCGACGGAACACGGAGGTCCTTGCCAAGTCGAGCGTGCGCGACGAGATCTGGGCACGGAAACGGGCCGGACCCCCGCGGGGTCCGGCCCGTCACACGTGAAGCGCCTCCCGAGACTTTCCACCTCTATCGAGGCTTGTCCGGCTGACCAGGCCGGAACCCGTGAGGTCGGTGAGCTGGTTGAGATTCTGCCGGTCGCCCGGCACTAAGCGGGTGGGGAGGTGATCCCCGCCCGCGAGGGACGGCTCAGCAGCCAGTCACCTCGAGGGTCTCGAGCTGTTCATGCAAGCGGGACCACCTCCTTCCTCTCGTGGGCACATGGTGCCGCAGACCGGGCCGAGAGGCAACAGCGCCGAGACGTGGATCTCGAGCCGAGTGAGCACCCTCCGGGGGGCGTCACTCGCCCGAGGCGAGTGCGTCGTGCGACCATCCGTGTGAGACGGCGAGTCGCAACGCGAGCGAAGGAGGAGCCATGGCGTTCCGAGGATGGCCTGTCGAGGCGCTCGAGTTCTTCGAGGGCCTCGAAGCCGACAACTCCAAGCCGTACTGGCAGCAGCACAAGCACGTGTACGAGGAACGCGTGCGCGCGCCGATGGAAGCGCTGATCGCCGAGCTCGACCCCGCCGGCGACGACAGCCACATCTTCCGGCCCTATCGCGACGTTCGATTCAGTCGAGACAAGACGCCCTACAAGACCGCGATCGGCGCCGTCGTCGCCGGCGGCTACGTGCAGGTGAACGCGCGGGGCCTCGCCGTGGGAGCGGGCATGTGGCAGATGGCGGCCGACCAGCTCGAGCGGTACCGGCAGGCCGTCGACGACGACACGACGGGGAAGAGGCTCGAGAAGCTGGTCGAGTCTGCGAGGGCGGCCGGGCTCGAGGTGTCGGGCCACGATAAGCTCAAGACGGCGCCGCGCGGCTTCCCGAAGGACCACCCACGCATCGAGCTGCTCCGGTTCAAGGGGCTGACGACGTGGCGGGAGTGGCCGGCGGGGGCCTGGCTCGGTACGCCCAAGGCGAAGGACCGCATCGTGGCGTTCATGGACGACTCGCGCCCGATCAGGG
>Ga0224500_10001649_pt1 | contig 12935 bp, 13 predicted proteins | sample SF_Oct11_sed_USG_FD_168126 | JGI IMG/M metagenome (GOLD analysis project Ga0224500, IMG submission 168126) | Sediment microbial communities from San Francisco Bay, California, United States - SF_Oct11_sed_USGS_4_1 | ecosystem: Environmental > Aquatic > Marine > Sediment | place: USA: California... | reverse complement strand
GTCGATGACGGGACGTCCGAGGCGCTCGGTGGGGTGCCCTACCTCGTCTTCCTCGCCCCCGGGCTCCTCGCGGCGACGGCGATGCAATCGGCCGCCTTCGAGGCGACCTTCCCGATCATGGGCGGGCTTGTCTGGAACCGGACCTTCCATGCCATGTTCGCGACACCCATCTCCGGGCGTGACGTCGCTCTCGGCAACCTCGCGTGGATCACCGTTCGCCTGACGCTGATCACCACCGTCTTCACGATCATGATCGTGCTGTTCGGGGCCGCGTCCTCGCCCCTGATCAGCTTGGCGATCCCGGCGGCCGTCCTGACCGGCCTCGCCTTCGCGGCGCCGATCGCGGCCTTTTCGGCGACGCAGCGAACGGTCGAGAAGTTCAACGCCGTCTTCCGCTTCGGGATAACCCCGCTGTTCCTCTTCTCCGGCACGTTCTATCCGGTGGACCAGCTGCCGCTGCTCCTCCAGCCGATCGCCTGGCTCACGCCGCTCTATCACGGCGTGGCGTTGACCCGCGCCCTGTCGCTGGGGACGATCACCGAGCAGCCGATCCTGGCGCTCGTCCACCTGGCCGTCCTGCTGACCTTCGTCGGCGTCGGTACCGTCCTTGCCGTCCGGAACATCAGCCGGCGCCTGGTCCGCGGATGACGGCGCTCCGGCTCACGCCACTGCTCATCCCTGGCAGCCGTCGGTCGATGCGGCTGGTCGAGCGCAACGTGTACGTCTATCGCCACACCTGGCTGGTCATCCTGTCCGGGTTCTTCGAGCCGCTCTTCTACCTGCTCTCGATCGGCTTCGGGCTCGGTGCCCTGATCGGCACCATCCCGGGACCGGACGGAGAGCCGATCCCGTACCAGCTGTTCGTCGCCCCGGCGCTGCTGGCGAGCGCGTCGATGAACGGAGCGATCAACGAGAGCACGTTCAACTTCTTCTTCAAGCTCAACTACAACAAGACGTTCACGGCGATCCTGTCGACCCCGCTGTCGCCCGGCGACATCGCCGTCGGAGAGCTTGCCTGGGCGCTCATCCGGGGCGGCTTGTACGCCCTCGGCTTCGTCGTGGTCATGCTCGTCTTCGGTCTGGTCGTCTCGCCATGGGCCATCCTCGTCGTCCCGTCGGCGTTGCTCATCGGATTCGCGTTCGGCGCGGTCGGCATGGCGGCGACGTCGTTCATGAAGACGTGGCAGGACTTCGATCTCATCCAGCTCGTGATCCTGCCGCTGTTCCTGTTCTCCGCGACCTTCTTCCCGATCGAGACGTACCCCCCGGTGCTCCAGGTCATCGTCCGCCTGACGCCGCTCTACCAGGGCGTGGACCTGATCCGATCGCTGACTGTGGGGGCGATCAGCCCGATCCTGCTCGTTCACGTGGCCTACCTGAGTGTCATGGGTTTCATCGGCCTGGCCGTCGTGTCGCGCCGGCTCGACAAGCTGCTGCTGACGTGACCGACCTCGCCGCCCTCGAGGCACTCACGCGGGAGATCGTCGACTGCCGGCATTGCCCGCGCCTGGTCGCCTGGCGAGAACGGGTGGCATTCGAGAAGGTCGCTCGCTTCCGTGACGAACCGTACTGGGGCCGCCCACTCCCCGGGTTCGGCGACCCGGACGCCAGGATCCTCGTCATCGGATTGGCCCCGGCCGCCCACGGCGGGAATCGAACCGGGCGGGTGTTCACCGGCGACGCCTCGGGTGACTTCCTGTGGGCCGCGCTCCATCGGGCGCGCCTGGCGGATCGGCCGTCCTCGCGCCGGGCGGACGACGGCCTGACCCTCCACGACACGTACATCGCGGCCGCCGTGCGCTGCGCCCCACCCGCGAACCGGCCGACGATCGAGGAACGTGACGCCTGCGCGCCATTCCTCGAGCGCGAACTCGGGCTGCTCCGATCGACGCGGGTGATCGTCGCGCTGGGTCAGTTCGGCTGGGATGCCGCGCTGCGAGCAGTCGCGGCCACCGGTCATCCGGTCCGGCCCAAGCCGCGCTTCGGCCATCTGGCCGAGGTCTCGATCGGGCCGTACCTGCTGCTCGGGTCCTACCATCCGTCCCAGCAGAACACCTTCACCGGGCGGCTCACGGTCCCGATGTTCGATGCCGTCATCGCGCGCGCTGCGGCGCTGGCTGCGTCGTGAGGGGAACGGGGTCACCCGACGCCGATGCGAGGCGAGGGGCACGGATAGCGGCCGCTCGGGTCGCTCCGGCTCCGGATCCGCCCCGCCTCTCGTAGACTTTCGTCGCGATGGCTACCACCGAGCGCGACCGGTACGAGATCCTGGGCGTCGAGCGCGGCGCAAGCGACGCCGAGATCAAGCGCGCCTTCCGCAAGCAGGCCCAGCAGTGGCACCCGGACGTGAGTGCGGACCCGGCGGCACACGACCGCTTCAAGGAGATCAACGACGCATACCAGGTCCTGTCCGACCCGGAGCGTCGTCAGCGCTACGACATGTTCGGACGGGCCGGGGTGGACGGATCGACCGGCGGCCCGGGCGCCGGATTCGAGGGGTTCGGCGGGTTCAGCGACATCTTCGACGCCTTCTTCGGCGGGAGCGCCGGCGGCAGCGCCGCACGGCGAGGCCGCCCGCAGCCGGGGGCGGACCTGCGCTATGACCTTCGGATCACGTTCGAGGAGGCCGTCAACGGAACGGAGAAGGAGATCGAGTTCCGGGTCCTAGACCGCTGTGAGACCTGCTCGGGGACCGGCGCGAAGGTCGGGACGGAGCCCGTCACGTGTCCCCAGTGCCAGGGTCGGGGCGAGGTACGCAGCGTCCGCCAGACGATGCTCGGCCAGATGGTCAACGTGAGCGCCTGCCCGCGGTGTCGCGGCGAGGGCAAGGTCGTGGAATCACCGTGCGAGACCTGTCGGGGCGATGGCCGGACGGAGCGCAAGCGTGCGCTCAGGGTCGCGATCCCCGCAGGGATCGACGAGGGTCATCAGATTCGCCTGACGAACGAGGGCGAGCTGGGGCCGCGCGGAGGTCCACCCGGCAGTCTGTACGTGGCCGTCCACGTCGCACCGCACCCGAGCCTCCAGCGGGACGGCACGGAGCTCTACTACGAGGCCAAGGTCTCCATCGCCCAGGCCGCGCTCGGCACCCGGATCAGCGTGCCGACGGTGGACGGTGATGAGGAGGTCGAGATCAAGGCCGGCACCCAGCCGGCGACCGAGATCCGCCTCCGTGGCAAGGGCGTTCCGCACCTCCGGAGGTCGGGCGCGCGCGGAGACCTCCACGTCCTCGTCGACGTGCAGGTCCCGACCAAGCTCTCCAAGAAGCAGCGGGAATTGCTGGAGGCCTACGCCAAGGAAGCCGGCGAGCAGGCCGGCCAGCCCGGCCTTCGCGAGAAGCTCGGACTCTGATGGCGGCCCCGGGGCCGGCCGAGGCGCGTCCCGTGCGCGCGGGCGATGCCCGCGATCCGGAAACCAGGGCGGATGCCTGGCTGGAGCTGTCGGTCGAGGCCGACCTCGAAGCGGTCGAGGCGGTGTCCGAGATCCTGGCCCGCTATGCCTCCGGCGGCACGACCGTGGAGCCGGCGTTCGAACTCGTGGACGAGGGGCTCGGCGCCCGCGTAGACCCGGCACGGCCGGCCGTCGTGCGCGGCTACGTGCCGGCGCGGGATCGTGTCGCGAGCGAGGCGGCTGCCGCGGACGCGGCCGAGGCGCTGGGCCATCTGCAGACGTTCGGCCTGCGCCCCATCGGCGAGCTGCGAACGCGGCTCGTGCACGAGGAGGACTGGGCAGAGGCCTGGAAGGCGCACTTCCCGGTCCTTCGCGTCGGCCGACATCTCGTCATCCGGCCGACCTGGCGCCGCCACCGCCGCGCTCCCGGCGACGTCGTCATCGCCATGGATCCGGGCATGGCCTTCGGGACCGGTCTTCATCCGACCACCCGGTTGTGCCTCGCCTCGCTGGAGTCCCTGGCCGAGCGCGGGGCGCTGGCGGGCGCCCGGGTGCTCGACGTCGGCTGCGGTTCAGGGATCCTCGCTATCGCGGCGCTCGCGCTCGGTGCCGCCGGCGCGGTCGGCGTGGATACCGACCCGATCGCCATCGAATCGACGGCCGTCAACGCTCGGCGAAATCATGTCGCGCGCCGCGTCCGGGCGCGGGTCGGGAGCGTGCCCTCGGGGGATCCGCCATTCGACGTCGTACTCGCAAACCTCATCGCCGGCGTCCTCGTCCCCCTGGCGCCCCTGCTTGGCGACGAGCTGCGGCCCGGCGGCACGCTTCTGGCGAGCGGTATCTTCGTGGACCGGGAAGCGGACGTGAGCGCGGCGTTCGAGGCGGCCGGGCTGAAGATCGCCGGCCGGGCCCACGAAGGCGACTGGGTGAGCCTGCAGGCCCACCGACGCCATTGAACGGGCCGATGACCGTCTGACCGTACAATCCAGCGCGATGCCCGCGAACCTGTTCCCGATCCTGCTGCTCGTCCACGTCACCCTCGCCATCACCCTGTTCCTGCCGTCCATCCTGCTGCCGTTCGCGCTCCGCACGCGGCGCGCCACGGTCGAGTCGGAGAGCGGGGTCGTGCGCGGGTTGTTGTGGGCCCAGTCGCATGGGACGGTGATCATCGGCGCGGGTCTGGCGCTGACCGGGATCGGCCTCGTCTCGTATCTGGGTCCGGCGATGCTGCAGCAGCCCTGGCTCATGTTCGCGCTCGGGATCTACTTCGTGAATCTCGCGATCGCCTTCTTCATCCAGCGACCGAACCTGCGGCGCCTGATCGGTGTCAAGGCGTCCGCGGACGACAGCGTCTGGAAGGATCGCGCCCGGAGGCAACGCTACGTTTCGTACCTGATGGCGGGGCTGGTAGGGACCATCGGATTCCTGATGAGCGCGAAGCCCACGATCTGGTGAGGTCGAGGAGGATGAGATGAGCAGCGATACCGCGTCCGAATGCCTGTTCTGCCGTGTCGTAGCCGGGGAGGTCCCGTCGGAGCGCGTCCACGAGGACGACCTGGTCATCGCGATCCGTGACATCGCCCCCCGGGCGCCGACCCACATCCTGCTCCTGCCGCGCCGCCACATCGCCTCCGCAGTGGAGCTCACGGACGCTGACGGGCCGTTGCTGGGTCGCCTGTTCGCCGCCGCCGCCGAGATCGCCCGGACAGAGGGCATCGCCGCCGACGGGTATCGGGTCGTGACCAATGTCGGCAGATGGGGCGGGCAGTCGGTCGATCACCTTCATCTGCACTTGATGGGGGGACGCCCGTTCGAGTGGCCGCCGGGATGAGGGGCCCCACGCCGTCGCGGGTCCGTCGCGCGTCCCCGTTCGCCGTCGGCGTCGTGGCGGCCATCCTGCTCGGCGGATGTGCGACGACGGACGGTCCGGCCACCACCTTCCCGCCGGTCCCGGCCGGTCCGGATCTCACCGTCAGCCCGACGGTCGCCCTGACGCGCGCCGACCTGGTCCGGGTCCTGGGCGCGCGCAGCCTCATCCTCACGGACGCCCAGGTACCGTTCCGACCGGCCGAGGCCGAGCGGCTCGCGGACGCGGCACGGGCCGTCTACCAGGTCCAGCTGCCGGAAGACCCGGGCGGCGGGTACGTGGTCGTCTACGAACTGTCCGACGCCGGTGAGGCGGCCGCGGCGGCGCGCGAGCAGGCCGGGTATCTCGCGAGCGGGCCCGGACGTGTCCAGGCCCCCTTGGGCACGGTGCACGTCATCCGGATCGTGGGCTCGACGGTCGTCCTGTACTCATGGCTTCCGGGCGAGGCCCGCGACCCCGCCGCACCGGATATCCAGTCGGCGCTCGAGAACCTCGGGATCGGGGTCGACATCCCGTCCTGAGATCCAGGCTCGGCTCAGCCCGGGGCCTCGCCGCCGTCCACCGAGGACGCACCAGGGGATTCGGCGGCCCAGGCGCGGACGGGATCGCGTTTGACCTTCATCGTGTGCGTCCTTGGGAAGTCCGGTTCGGGCCAGAGGCGCCAGGCGGCGACGCGCTGGTTGGCTCCGAGCACGGCGTTCGCCCGCTTGACGGCAGCGGTGATCGACTCGCGCACCTCAGCCTCCGGCGGCGCCTGCCCGCCGACTGGGCCGTCGGGCCCGAGGACCATGGCCTCGATCCGGCCCGGCAGCGTCTCGATCACCACGGCGTCGCGGACGCCGGCGTCGCGCAGCGCGATCTCGATGTCCTCCGGGAAGACGTTGAAGCCGTTGGGCAGGACGATCATGTCGCGTTTGCGGCCGTGCAGGATGAGGTGCCCCTTCTCGTCCAGCTTCCCGAGGTCGCCGGTCATGTACCAACCATCGTCGGTGAAGGCCGCCTGCGTGGCGCCGGGGTCTTGCCAGTACCCTTTGAACATGGTCGGCCCACGAAACTGCACTTCGCCGTCCGCTGCGATGCGCATCTCGATCGGCGGCGGCGGTGTGCCCACCGAGCCCGTCGGGTGGTCCTTGAACGTCGTGGCGGCGCCCGCCGCCGTCTCGGTCGCCCCGTATCCCTGGAGGACCATGATGCCGAGATCCTCGAACCCCTGCTGCAGCGCCGGCGGGAGGTAGGCTCCGGCCGAGACGAGCAGCCGCAGGCTGCCCCCGAGTTGCGCGTGCACCGAGCGGAAGATCACGCGTCGGAGCCCCATCGGCAGGCGCCTGGCGATCCGCCGCGAACGGTCGAACGCGGCTTCCCGACCGCGCTTGGCCACCTCACGGGAGATGGCTGACCAGATGAGGTCGAGCATCGCCGGGACGACGAGCATGGTCGTGACCCGATGGTCGCGCAGCGCGTCGAAGATGACACGTGGGTTCCGGCTCCGCACGTACAGGATGTCGGCCCCCACATCCATCGCGTAGTAGAGCGATACGTTCTGCTCCAGCGAATGCGACAGCGGCAGGATGGAGACGAGCCGGTGCTCCATCGGCGGGACGATCCGATGGAACGTGCCGACGGCGGCCAGCATGTTGTCATGGGCCAGCATCACGCCCTTCGGCATGCCCGTCGTGCCGGACGTGAACACCAGCTGGAACACGTCGTCCGGGTCGGGTGGCGGCCATGCGTCCACCTGGGCTTCCCAGTCCGGCGGGAAGGTCGCGTCCGGGTCGGCGCAGAGGTCCTCGATGGTGGTCGTCGGGAAGTCTCCCATGCCCATCGCGTTCGGGTCGGGCGCATCGCGACCCGTCCCCACCAGGAGGTGTGCCGCGCCCGACTTGACCCGGATCCGCTCGATGGCATCCGCGGACATCCGCTGGTCGAGTGGGACGTAGATGAGCCGGTTGAACATCGCCCCGAAATACGCGGCCGGCAGCGCGGGAGTCGAGGGCGACCAGGTCAACACACGATCGCCGGGCTGGAGCCCAAGCGCGTGCAGCCGCCAGGCGGCGATCCGGGCACGTTTGCCGAGCTCGCGGTACGTCCAATGCGTCGTCGTCCCGTCGTCGCGACGGAGGCTCAGTGCGTTGCGCGCCTCGTAGCGCCTGACCGCGGTGTCGAGCAGATCCAGCAGGGTCGTCGCCATGGCATTCCAATCACGGCAGCCGTTCCCCGCATCCTACGATGCCCGGACCGGCTGGATGCGGGGTGGTCCGAGGGACGGTCCGCGGGTTTGACCGTGCCGGAGGCCTCGGGTAGACTCCGGCGGCTCTGTGGCCCGTCCACGGGGCTGGCGTCGAGTTCGGCTGGCCGCGAACCGCACGCACGTCGCACGAACCTTGGCTCGAGGAGGTGAACACCGATTGGCTGAAGTCCGAGTGGGAGAGAACGAGACGTTCGAAAGCGCCCTGCGCCGCTTCAACAAGAAGATCCAGCAGAGTGGCATCCTCGCCGAAGCTCGCCGCCGTGAGCACTACGAGAAGCCCTCCGTGAAGCGAAAGCGCAAGGAAGCCAAGCGCAAGAAGAACGCCCGAACGCAGGTCGGCTGAGCGATCCGAGGCGAGCGCCTCGTCCCGTCCGATCCCTGCGGCCCCGCGGGCGTCCGAGTACTGCCCGAGGTAGCCAAGACCGGTGTCCCTTCACGATCGAGTCCAAACGGACATCATCGCCGCCATGCGCGCTGGTGATGTGCTGCGCCGTGACGTCCTCAGGATGGTCGCGAACGCCGCGTATGGCGCCGAAAAGAAGAACCAGCGACCGCTGACGGACGACGAGTACCTCGCGGTCATCGGCCGCGAGGTCAAGACGCGCCGTGAGTCGGTGGAGGCGTACACGAACGCCGGGCGCCAGGACCTCGCTGACAAGGAACAGGCCGAGATCGACATCCTCTCCGGCTACCTGCCCGCCCCCCTCAGCGAAGCCGAGATCGGCGGCCTGATCGCGGAGGCCATCGCCGCCACCGGCGCCTCGTCCGCCCGCGACCTCGGCAAGGTCATGGGCTGGCTGTCGCCGCGGACCCGTGGGCGCGCCGACGGAAAGGTCGTGAGCGGTCTCGTGGCGCAGGCCCTTGCGAAGGCCGACCTGACGGCCCACGACGGCGGGACGCACTGACGGGCCTCCCGTCGGGATCAGCTGATGCTCACCCACAGGCCGTCCTCACTGAGCTCCTTCACCCGAGGCGATGCCACGCGACTCGGGATCGCGTCGGCGATCCTCATCCTGGTGATGACCGCCATCCTCGGTGTGGACCTCTTCCCGCAGCAGTCACTCCAGGTGCAGGCGGGCGACCTCGCCCCTCGCGACATCGTGGCGCCCAGGGCGGTCGAGTTCGAGAGCGAGGTCCAGACCCAGGCAGCCAAGGCTGCTGCCCGGGCCGCGATCCAGCCGCAATACGACTTCACCTCGGACAAGGCGATCGCCATCGCCGCCGAGCAGCAATCGGCATTCGATGTGCGCGTCGCCCGGATCGATACGGCGTTCGGCCAGGATCTCCCCCCGGAGAGCCGGGACCTGTTGCTCGAGGGGGCGATCCCGGACCTGGGCGAACCGTCGCGCGAGACGCTCCTGGGGCTTGACGCCGGTCGCTGGACGGCCGTCCGCGACGAGGCCACGCGGGTGCTTGATGCCACGCTACGAACGGAGTTGCGCGATACCGATGTGGCCGAGACGCGTACCCGCTTGGCCGGGCGGATGGCGGGAGGCCTCACGGAGGCGGAGCGCATGCTCGCCGCCGAGCTGATCCGACCGCTCATCGTCGCGAACTCGTCATTCAGCGCCGTCGCGACGGAAACGGCCCGGGACGCGGCAGAGGCTGCGGTGGACCCCGTCGTCGTGGAGATCGTGCAGAACGAGGTCGTGGTCCGCAACGGCGAGCGGCTCACGGCGGCCGACCTCGAGAAGGTCGAAGCCCTGGGACTGGGTGAGGACGTCGTCGACGTGGCCAGCTTCGCCGGCTGGTTCCTGCTGTCCGTCCTGGTCGTCGGGATGTTGCTGGCCTGGATCTGGCGGTTCCGGCCGGCCCTCTGGCACCGAGACAACGTGCTCGTCCTGATCGGGCTGCTCCTCATCGGCGCGACGCTGGCGCTCAAGCTGACCGCGGACCGGTCCATCCTGCAGTTCTTCGTCCCGACCGCTGCGATCGGCATGCTGCTCGCGATCCTGCTCGACGCCTCGGTGGCGACGATCGTCATCGCCGTGATCGCCATCGTGGGCGGCGCCGTGAACGGAGTCTCGCTGGAGTTCTCCGCCTACGTCTTCCTCGGGGGCATGGCCGGGATCGTCGCGATCCGCAAGGGCGATCGGCTCCAGGTCTTCGTCCAGGCCGCGATCGCGGTCTTTCTCGTCAACGCGATGGTCGTGTCGGTGTTCTCGCTGCTCGGGGCGCGCGACGTGCGCGGCGTCCTGGAGCTGTGGCTGGCCTCTGCTGCATCGGCGGTCGGCTCGTCCGTCGCGGCCGTCGGGACCTTCGCGGTCCTCGGCTCCGTCTTCGGGATCCTGACCGTCTTCCAACTCCTCGAGCTCGCCAATCCGTCGCAGCCGCTGCTGCGCCGCCTGCTCGTCGAGACGCCCGGGACCTACCACCATTCGCTCATGGTCGGGAACCTCGCCGAGCGGGCGGCGGAAGCGATCGGTGCCGACCCCCTCGTCACTCGCGTCGCCGCGTACTACCACGATGTCGGCAAGCTCGCGAACCCGCTGGCATTCATCGAGAACCAGGCCGGTGGCGAGAACATCCATGACCAGCTGGCTCCCGAGGTCAGTGCCCAGGTCCTGAAACAGCATGTGGCCGACGGGATCGACATCGCCTACCAGGCGAGGTTGCCCAAGGCGCTCATCGCGTACATCCCGCAGCATCACGGGACGGCCATCATGAGCTACTTCTTCGCCCGCGCGAAGGAGCTGGCAGCGGAGCCATTCGGCGGCACCAAGACGCCCGAGGGCGCCAAGGCGGCGAGCTCGGTCGACGAGCGCAAGTTCCGCCACATGGGGCCAAGACCCCAGACTCGCGAGGCGGCTCTGATCATGCTGGCGGACGGCGTGGAAGCGTCGGTGCGCTCCCTGGCATCGCGCGATGAGCCGACGATCACGGCGATGGTCGAACGGATCATCGAGGAGCGGATCGCCGACGGCCAGTTCGACGACTGCGATCTCACCCTGCGCGACCTCGGTCGGATCCGGACGGCGTTCGTCGGTCAGCTCCTCGGCATGTACCACACCCGGGTCGCGTACCCGCAGAGCACCATCGTCGAGCTGGAGTCGCGACGGGCCGCCGCCGGGGGTGGCGGTCCGAGCGGCGGAGGCGCCGGTACCGCCTCGTGACGCGGCCGACCTACCTCGGTCCGTGGCGCATCGACGTCGAGGTCCGCGATGGCGTGTCGAGTCCCGCCAGCCGAGCCTCCCTGTGCAGGGCCATCGCGGCGGCACTCGATGCGGTCGGAGCACCCGGGCCGGCGTCCGTCGGTCTGATCCTGTCCGACGACGCGGAACTCGCGCGGTTGAACGCAGCCCACATGGGCGCCGCCGGACCGACCGACGTCCTGTCCTTCCCGTTGCTGCCACCGGAAGCCTTCGCTCCGGGGGCGCCTCCGCCGGACGTACCACGACCGCCCGGGTCCAGGCTCCACCTCGGCGACATCGTCGTCTCGGTCGAGCGTGCGTCCGATCAAGCCGCGGCCGGGCGTGGCGGCCAGACCGGCGACGTGCGCTGGTCGGCGTCCGACGAGTTGCGGCTGCTCGCCACGCACGGGGCGCTCCACCTGTGTGGTCGGGACCATGCCGTGCCGGAGGACGAGGCCGCGATGCGCGCCCTGGAGCGACGACTACTGGGGCACTGACGCGGCCGACGCGCACTCGTGACGGCGCCCCGACGGCGCGCCGGGTACCATTCCCCCCGGCCCTCCCGCCGGCGGATCGTGACAACGTGACCGGACGGGAATCGGGCTACGTCGTGTTGTCCGCGGAGGGACGTTGAAGGTCGTCGTCGGGCTCGGGAACCCCGGATCGCAGTACGCCGGAACGCGTCATAACGTCGGGTGGCTGGTCATGGACCGGATCGCCGAGCGTGCCGGCTGGACCGGCCGTGGGCGCCAGCGCGACTCCGCCAACGTGGTCATGGGCCGCTACCGCGGGCTGGACCTGACCCTGGCCAAGCCGCTCACGTACATGAACGACTCAGGTCTCGCCGTCCGGAAGGTGCTGGCCCGCGAGCATGCGCCCCTCCACGACGTCCTGATCGTCGCCGACGATTTCGCCCTGCCGTTCGGGCGACTGCGCTTTCGTGAAGGTGGGGGCCACGGCGGGCACAACGGCCTGCGCTCGATCATCGACGAACTGGGGACCGAGAAGTTCAGCCGCCTCCGGGTGGGGATCGGCGACCCGGCACAGGACGCCCGCGACCACGTCCTCAGCACGTTCGCGGCCGACGAGCGCCAACGTCTGGACGAGCTGCTCGACGCCGCTGCCGACGCCGTGGAGGCGTGGGCGCGAGACGGGACGAGCAAGGCAGCCAACCGTTTCAACACCTTCGCCCTTCGTCCCGCCGACGTCGATCGGTCTGCGGCGCCCGGCGAGGTGGACGGCCCGCCGGACGCCAAGGGCATCCGGCGCACGAGGACGGGTTGGCGCCGGATGCTTCCCGGCGCCGGGCGCGGCGACGCCGATGGCTGACATCCGTGCCTGATCGGCCGTCTTCCGAGGCGCACCGGCTGCGCGGCCGTCGCGGGCGAGATCGCCGGATCGGCGAGGAGGTCGCCGCAGCCTTCGCCGCCCGCCACCGGGGGCCGATCGATGTCGACACGGTGGATTTCGACACGGCGGCCGTGGATGGCGACGTCGCCGACGCGCGGCGACCTGCCGGGCGCGCCCCGCGGCCCGCAAGGGCGAGCGGCGGGGTCACGGGCGCGGGTCACCGCCTGCCCGATCTTGCCGCCCTTCCCCCGCTGCTGGCGACGACGACGGCGTTCGTCGCACTGATGGAGCGGTGCGGCTCGGCAGCCGCGCCGGGACGTCTCGCACGGCACGTGGCGCTCGCGTCGATCCCGCATGGCGCGAAGTCCTATCTCGCCGCCGCGATCGCCCTTGGCGAACCCGTCGTCTGGATCGCTCGTGATGCCGAGGTCGGCGATCGAGTCGCGGAGGAATTGGGGGCGTGGCTCGGCGATCCGGAAGCGATCGCGGTGCTGGAGCCGCGGTCGGCGCTCGCGTATGAGCGGAGCGAGTTGATCGCCGATGAGACCGCTGCCCGGGTCGCTGCCCTGGCCGCCTGGCGAAGCGGCCGGGCGCGCGTGCTCGTGGCCGGCGTCCAGGCGATCCTCCAACGCACCATCGCCCCCGACGATCTGCCGTCCACCCCGCGCGAGGTCCGTGTCGGGGCCCGCGTCCATCAGGATGAGCTGCTCCGCGAACTCCTCGACCTCGGCTATGCGCCCGTCACCGAGGTCGCCGGGCGCGGCGAGTTCGCGCGTCGCGGCGGGATCGTGGACGTGTTCCCGCCGTCGATGGCCCTGCCGATCCGGATCGAGTTCTTCGGAGACGAGATCGATTCGCTGCGAGCATTCGACCCGACGGACCAGCGCACGACGGAGAAGGTGGATCGTGCGATTCTCCTGCCGGCGTCCGAGTTCCTCCTTCCCGTCGG
>Ga0224500_10001648_pt1 | contig 12953 bp, 12 predicted proteins | sample SF_Oct11_sed_USG_FD_168126 | JGI IMG/M metagenome (GOLD analysis project Ga0224500, IMG submission 168126) | Sediment microbial communities from San Francisco Bay, California, United States - SF_Oct11_sed_USGS_4_1 | ecosystem: Environmental > Aquatic > Marine > Sediment | place: USA: California... | reverse complement strand
CGGATATGCCACCGGGTTGCGCCGGCCTGCACTCACCGTATCGACCGTGATCGCGCCACCGGTCCGCTGGCGCAACGTGGCAGCGAAGTTCGCGAAACCGACGGACTGGCGTTGAGCCGGCGAAAGCGTGTCCTCGAAAGGATTACCGACGAGATCGCACTTCTGCGAGGGCAGGGCCGCATCGGCCACCGCGAACCCTTCGCCGGCGTTGCCCGTCAGGCAGAAGTCTCCGATGTAGTTCTCGACGACGATGCTGCCTCGGAAGCGCTGCGCCTCGAGCGTGGCGGTAATCCCGCGCAGGCGCTCGAGCCGGGCATTCGCGAACGGCGTCTCGCCGTAGGGGACGTACTCCACGGCCAGCGGTCCCGCCGGCGGGGACAGGCCTTCATCCGCGGCGGGCGCCGGACCGGCAGCGGCCTGGACCGGCAACGCTGCGGCGACCGCAGCGGCGGCGGCCACCTTGCCGCGGGATTCCTCGAGTTCCCGCGCCAGCTGCCCGTGGCTCTCGATCGCCTGCCAGTAGAGGACGCCCAGGATCGCCGCCGGCACGGCCGCGAGCAGCGCGGTCAGGGTCACCGGCCACCAGGGGACCGGCGGCTTGGCGGGCGGCAAGGGCTCGACCACGGCGGGAACGGGTACCCGGCTGATGCCTTCCTTGATCTCGCTGCTCATGCGGCGCGCGAACGCCTCGAACGTCGCCAGCATGAACCGCCGCTGCTCGGCGAGCTGGTCTTTCACCAGCTGCTGCACGGACTGGCGCAGGCTGGCCTGCAGTTCCGAGAACGCGCTCGCCGGTACCGCCCAGCCGGCCGCCGGCGCCGTCTCCGGCAGGGCGCGTTCTTCGGCGGGCGCAGTTCCGGCTTCCCGCTCCATGGCGGCCGCCTGACCGGCCGCCGCCGCCGCCCGGGCGTCGAACAGGGCGGAGCGCTGCTGCCGTCGATCCGGCAACAGGTGCAACTGGTAGAGCACCCGGGACACGTCGACCGGGCGCACCGTCTTCGGCAGCACGCCCACGGCACCGAGCGCCCGGGCCTGGCTGACGTACAACTCGCCTTCCTGCGACGTGTACATCATCAGTGGGATCGTCGCCGTCTGCGGATCGCCCTTGATGAGCTGTACGGCCTGGAAACCGTCCATGCCCGGCATGAGATGATCCATGAAGATCACGTCCGGGCGGTTCTGCTGCAGGTACTCGAGCGCCTGTTCCGCGGACTCGGCCGTATCCACGGCGAGGCCATGCTGCTCGAGCATACGGCTCAGGATCACCCGGGCCGAGCGCGAATCATCCACGATCAGGGCCCGCTTGCCCGTCGTCATTCCCTGTATCCCCAAGGACAGCGGCCGGATTGCCGCCACGAGTACCGGCTTTCTACCTTGATCCGGCCTGCAAGCCAATCCCGGCAAACGCCTCTATAGCCTTACGGAGGGCCCGGCGTATGCTCTCATCACGCATCAGAAGCACAATGGAGGCATCAAATGCCCTATACGACGGCGGATATCCGCAACATTGCCCTCGTGGGCCAGGCAGGCGCGGGCAAGACGCTGCTGGCCGAGGCCTTGCTCGCGCAGTCCGGAGCCATCCGGTCCAAGGGGTCGCTCGCCCGAGGCACGACGGTCTGCGACTTCGATCCGCAGGAAAAGGCGTTGCTGCATTCACTCGACGCGGCGATCTGCGGCTTCGAGACAGAGGGCCGCCGGGTCAACATCATCGACACGCCGGGGTACCCCGATTTCCTGGGCCGCAGCCTCGTAGCACTCGAGGCCGTGGAGACCGCCGTGATCGTCGTGAGCGCGGTGAACGGCGTCGAGCCCATGACCCGGCGCATGATGGAGTTCGCGAAGGCGCGCGGCCTCTGCCGCATGATCGTGGTCAACAAGATCGACAGTCGCGAAGCGCGCACGGAGGAGGTCCTCGAAGAAATCCGCGAGATCTTCGGCAAGGCCTGCCTGCCGCTCAACCTGCCTGCCGAGGACGGCCAGTCGGTCGTCGACTGCTTCTTCCAGCCACACGGCAAGAAGGCCGATTTTTCCACCGTCGAGGCGGCCCACACCGAGATCATCGACCAGGTGGTCGAGGTCGACGAGGAACTCATGGCGCTGTACCTCGAGCAGGGCGAGGAGTTGTCCCCGGACCAGCTCCACGACCCGTTCGAGCAGGCGCTGCGTGAGGACCACCTGGTCCCGATCTGCTTCTGCTCGGCGGAAACGGGGGCCGGCATTCCTGAGCTGATGGACGTGCTGCTGCGTCTCGCGCCAAATCCGACGGAGGGAAACCCGCCGCCGTTCCTCAAGGGCGAGGGCGCGAACGCGGTCCGCGTCGAGATCTCCCCGGATCCGTCGAAACACGTCATCGCACACGTGTTCAAGGTCACGATCGACCCGTTCGTCGGCAAGCTCGGCATCTTCCGCGTGCACCAGGGCACCGTGCAGGCCGGGTCGCAGTTGCTGGTCGGCGACGGCCGCAAGCCCATCAAGATCGCCCACCTGTACCAGCTGCAGGGAAAGGAGCATGCGGAGGTCCCGCAGGCGATCCCCGGCGACATCTGCGCCGTCCCCAAGATCGACGAACTGCACTTCGACGCCGTGCTGCACGACTCCCACGACGAGGACCACCATCACCTCAAGTCGGTCTCGTTCCCGCCGCCGATGCTCGGGCTCGCCATCCACGTTGAGAAGCGAGGCGACGAACAGAAGCTGTCGGAGTCCCTGCATCGACTGCTGGCCGAGGATCCGTGCGTGCGCGTCGAGCACCACAACGCGCAGAACGAGACGGTGCTGTACGGCCTCGGCGACCTGCACCTCAAGGTGATGCTCCAGCGCATGACCGAGCGTTACGGCGTCCCCGTGAAGACGAGCCCGCCGAGCATTCCCTACCGGGAGACCATCACGCGGCCGGCGGAAGGTCACCATCGGCACAAGAAGCAGACGGGTGGCGCCGGGCAGTTCGGCGAGGTGTACCTGCGCGTCGAACCACTCGAGCGCGGCGCAGGCTTCGAGTTCGTGGACGACGTCGTGGGCGGCGCGATCCCGGGCCAGTTCATCCCCGCCGTCGAAAAGGGCGTGCGGCAGATCCTGGGCGCGGGCGCCATCGCGGGCTTCGAGCTTCAGGACGTCCGCGTGAGCGTCTACGACGGCAAGCACCACCCGGTCGACTCCAAGGAAGTCGCCTTCGTGGCAGCAGGAAAAAAGGCGTTCATCACCGCGATCCGCGAGGCGGCGCCGATCGTGCTCGAACCCATCGTGCGCGTCGCGATCAATACGCCCTTCTCGGCGATCGGCGACGTCACCAGCGACCTGGCGACGCGGCGCGCGCGCATCAGCGGGCAGGACACCTTGCCCGGCGGCCGCGCGGAGATCGCGGCACTGGTGCCGCTCGCGGAACTGCAGGACTACCTGTCGCGGCTCAAGGCGATCACCGGCGGCGAGGGCACCTACACGATGGACCTGAGCCACTACGATCCGGTGCCGGCGCGTCGGCAACAGGAACTGATGGGAGAGTTCAAGCCCCAGGAGGAGGCGGACTGACGCGACGGGCGGGCCACGACGCATGTACGCGTTCGTTCACATCGACAAGACCGCGGGACGGACGGTCCGGGCCGTCCTGCGGATGTCGTTCGGCGCGGGCCATTGCGAGATCCGCACGCCGTATGCTCGCCGTCCGAGCGACCCGAACGACCGCAGCGTGTACGTCACGGCCGACGACCTGCACCGGGTGCGGCGGATCTACCGCCACCTGCGCGGGATCGCCGGGCACAACGTGAAGCCCTATTCCGACCTCGACGCCGAGTGCCCGGACATCCGCTACCTGACGTTCCTGCGCGATCCCGTACGTCGCTACCTGTCGCACTACAAGAACAAGGCCGGCCACTACAGCCGGGCGGACTTCGATCGCTGGGCCAGCGCCCGCTGGACGCACGACTTCCAGACCAGGACGCTGGCCGGCGAGGCGAGCGCCCAGAAGGCCATCGATCTGCTGGCGAGCCGCATCGGGTTCGTCGGGCTGACGGAGACGTTCGACGAATCGCTGCTGATGCTGGGCCAGTGGCTGGACGAAGCGGATTTCCGGCCCGAGTACCGCCCGGTCAACCGCCTGGTGGACAAGCAGCGCGAGCGGGACACGGCGCGCGAACAGGCGGACCTGAGCTACCTCGACGCGCCCGAGGTCCGCGACCGCCTCAGGGAAGTCAACTCACTCGACCAGCAGGTCTACGACTTTGCAGTTCGCGAGATCTACGCGCGGCAGCGACAGGTGTACCGCGGCGATCTCGAGGCCGATACGACGGCGTTGCGGCTGCGCAATCTCCAGCTGACCGACTGGCGCGAGCCGCTCGGCAGCCGGCTGCTGCGCAACTGGGTCTACAAGCCGGCCCTGCTCATGCATCTGGTGTAAAACGCATCCGCGGCCGGGAGGGGGCCGCACCTGCCGGTTCACGACTCCTGGTCGTTCCCGTCCGCTCCAGGAACCCTCGCCTCCAGGCCGATTCGCTGGCGCAGTCGGCGCCAAAGTCGCCGCCAAGGCACATCACGCGTGGTCGGATTCGCATGGGGCCAGGGGCGGTCGGGGATGGGCGCACCGAGAAAATCGCACAGCCGCTGCCACCCCGGTTCCCGTGTCGGATCGAGTTCCATGTATTGGCCGGGACGCGTACGGAAGAAGTCCCGCACGGCCGCATTGTGCGCCCGGTACGCGTCCAGCCAGGCCTGGCGGCTCTGCGCGTCGCGCGCAGGGTTCGCGTGCTCGCCGAACATCCACAGTCGCATGGGCCGGATGCGCCGGTTGCGGAAGAATCGTACACAACTCTCGATCCAGACCGCTTCGTCGCGAACCGTCAGGATGTAGCGGGCGTCCGGATACAGTTCATAGATCTGGCGCCAGATGTGGAAGTACGGATTGTCCGTGAATGCGTCGAACAGGTCGAAGGTCGGCAGTCGGTAATCGCCGGCATCGATCCGCTGGATGAGCGTTGCACCGTCGTCGGCGCCGGGATAGCTGCCGAGCTTGTCGCCGTTGACGGCGTGGTATCCGAGCATACGCAGCGCGTCGTAGAGCGTGGTCGTACCCGTCTTGTAGAACCCGATGCCGAAGATCTTTCCGTCATGCTGGGCCATGCTGGGGCTCCCGTGCTCAACCGCGCCCGCGGGTCAGGCCCTGCACCTCGTCCGCCAGCGCGAGCAGCTCGCGGCGGGCGGCTGCACGCTGGCCGGGCGTGAGTGTCGCGTCAAGGGCGGCGAACAAGTCCGCCAGGGAATCGCGCCGTGACTCGAACGCAGCCCGGTAGCGAGGCGTCCAGAGATCGTCGGGCCGCGCGACCAGGACGAACATGCGCGACTCGAACTCCGCGCCACGGCTCCGTATCGCGAGCGCATCGGCCAGCGCATCGCGCCACACGCGACGATTCTCGCGCCATTCCACCATGAACGAAGGGGAGCCCGCCACGTGCTCGCGGACCAGCGCGCGCTGCCCGGGACTCAGCGCACCGGTGAACCGCTCGACGGCGCGACGCAGCGACTTCTCGCGACGCGCCTGTCGCCTCGACGGAGTCCGGTCCTCGAATTCGCGCCAGGCCTCCTCGTCCTGCCGCTCGAGGTTCGCCAGCAGTTCCTCGACCTGCGCGTCCGTGAAGGTCGCCGCCAGCGACGTATAGCCGGGCGCTGCCTGCTCGAAGATGTCGCGCCAGTACTCCTCGGTCCGGCGGGCCGCCGACAGCCAGTCATCGCGTGGCGCGCCGTCGCCGATCGAGTCGGCCATCTCCCGCAGGAACGCCGCGTACCGCTCGAGCTCCGACTCCCGATGCCACTCGAGATTGCCGGCAAGAGTGCGCTTGAGCATCGTCGCCTGCGCCGGGTCGAGCGTCACCAGGCCTTCGATGTAGAAGCCGACGACCGTGTCGAGCCGCGGGTACACGAGCCCGAGCCCGAGCCCGCACCCCGCGAGGCCGAATGCGATGGCGAGGGCCGCCAGCCATCGGGAGGCGGCGCGCAGCATGGTTGAGGGGTGCCGGTCTCGCCTGGCCATGGGTCACGGCCTCCCGGGCGTGGCGGGGTGATCGGGCATGTGGATGGCTTCGACCAGTTCCGGCCCCTGGTTTCGGGCGTCGTTCACTCGACGGCTCACCGGCAGCACCACCAGTCCGGGATCGCAAGGCGCGAGCAGTCGCCCGAGCCGCGCCGTCGCGACGTTGTCGGGGTCCAGCCACTGCGCATGGTCGCCCGGCGGCACGATGACGGGCATGCGGTCGTGCACGTGGGCCACCGAGGCCGCCGGGCTCGTGGTGACGATGCAGCAGGATTCCAGCGCTTCGCCCGTGAGGGGGTCGCGCCAGTGCTCCCAGAGCCCGGCCATGCCGAAGGGCTCGCCGCTGCGCTGGGAGATGAAGTACGGCTGCTTGACGGCCCCGGCGCGCTGCCACTCATAGTAACCGTCGGCGAGGACCAGGCAACGGCGGCGACGGTAGGCGCTGCGGAACGACGGCTTCTCGCCGAGCGTTTCCGCCCGCGCGTTGATCATGCGGGCACCGATCGCCTTTTCCTTCGCCCACGACGGCACGAGACCCCAGTAGAGCATCGCGACCTCTCGCGGGCCGCCGGGCTCGCGGACCGTCGCCACGTACTGGGTCGGCGCAATGTTGAAGCGCGGCTCGATTTCAGGTGCGTCCGCGACCCCGAAGAGCCGGACCACCGCCTGGTGCGGAGAATAGAAGGCGAATCGGCCGCACATCGTCTACTCGCGGGTACCCGTGCCCTTCTCCATCAGCCACACGCAGGCCGTGAACAGCAGCACGACCGCGAGCACCATCAGGCCGAAGGACAGGCCCAGGTTCACGTCCGAGGTCCCGAGGAACCCGAAACGGAACGCGTTCACCATGTACAGGATCGGGTTGGCACGCGACACGTGCTGGGCCCACTCGGGCAGCATCGTGATCGAGTAGAACACGCCCCCGAGGTAGGTCATCGGCGTCAGGATGAAGGTCGGTACGAAGGTGATCTGGTCGAAGTTCTTGGCGAAGACCGCGTTGATGAAGCCGAGCAGCGAGAACGCGACCGCCGTCAGCAGCACGGCGGCGAGCACCACGAGCACGTGCTGCACGTGCAGCCGGGTGAAGAACAGCGCGATCAGCGTGACGACGAGACCCACGAGCAGGCCGCGGACCACGCCGCCCGTGACGTAACCGGTCACGATCAGCCAGTTCGGCAGCGGCGCGACCAGCAGTTCCTCGATGTGGCGCCCGAACTTCGCGCCGAAGAACGAGGACACCACGTTGCCGTAGCTGTTGGTGATCACCGACATCATGATCAGGCCCGGCGCGATGTACTGCATGTACGTCACGCCGCCCATGTCGCCGATGCGGCGGCCGATCAGGCTGCCGAAAATGACGAAGTAGAGGGTCGCGGTGATCGCGGGCGGCACCAGGGTCTGGCCCCAGATGCGGATGATCCGGCTGAATTCACGGATGACGATGGTCCGGAACCCCACCCATCGATGCCCGGCCGCGGCGGGAAAGGCGGCGGCCACGTCCGCGGACCCTGTCTCCGACGGCGGATTCATGCGCTCCTCCCGGCCTGCACGGCGCCGGTCCCGACGTTCCGGCCCTCCACGAGCCGCATGAAGAGTTCCTCGAGCCGGTTCGCCTTGTTACGCATGCTGACCACTTCCGCGCCGCAGACGCTCAGCGCCGCGAATATGGCATTGAGGTTCTGCTGCTTGGTCACCTCGACCTCGATCGAGCCGTCCGCCGTGAGCTTCATGGAGTATCCGGGCAGCGGCGGCAGCTCGGCGAGCGGATGCCGGAAGTTGAGGACGAAGGTTTCGCTGTGCAGCTTGCGCAGCACCGTCGCCATCGTGTCGTGCTCGATGATGCGGCCATGGTCGATGATCGCGATGTGGCGGCAGAGGTTTTCCGCCTCCTCCAGGTAATGCGTGGTCAGGATGATCGTGGTGCCGTCGTCGTTGAGCTGCCGCAGGAAATCCCACATCGAGCGACGCACCTCGATGTCGACGCCCGCCGTCGGCTCGTCGAGGATCAGCAGGCGGGGTTCGTGGATCAGGGCACGCGCGATCATCAGGCGCCGCTTCATGCCGCCCGACAGCGTGCGCGACACTGCGTCGCGCTTGTCCCATAGTTGCAGCCGCCGCAACCAGACTTCCATGCGCTCGCGGGCCAGGCTGCGTGGGATGCCGTAGAAGCCGGCCTGGTTCACGAGGATCGTCGAGACCTTCTCGAACTGGTTGAAGTTGATCTCCTGCGGCACCAGGCCGATGCAGGCCTTGGCGGACTCGAGGTCGGTGTCGATGTCGTGCCCGAAGACCAGCGCGCTGCCGGAGGTCTTGGTGACGAGTGAGGCGACGATCCCGATCGCGGTGGTCTTGCCGGCACCGTTCGGACCGAGCAGCGCGAAGAAGTCGCCTTGCTCCACGTCGAGGTCGATGCCCTGCAACGCCTGCACGCCGTTCCGGTAGGTTTTCGCCAGCTGGCGCAGCGAGAGGGCTTTCATGCAGGTCGGCCGGAAACGGGGGACCGCAGGGTAATGCGACCGGCGGGTGGCAGCAAGGAAGTCAGCGCCGCAATTGCCGTCGCGCGCGCGGTCGGGTCGCGGGCGACGCGAAATCGCGCGCGCCGAACAGGCACAGTCCCAGGCAATGCGCCCACTGCAGAGCCACCGGCGAGCCATCGCGCGCCGCGTGGGAGAGCACCGACCAGAATCGTTCGTGGGCCGGCCACCGCGGGCAGATCAGCCCGGGACGCAGGGCGAGTTCGGCAACCTCGGAGGGCCGGGCTTCGGCCAGCAGCGACTGGGCGCACGCGGAGAGTCCCAGCACGAGTTCTGACGCAAGTGGCGAGGTGATCACCAGTTGCCTCGCCAGGAATGCAACCTGGTGCGCGAACGAAGCGAGGCGGCCCGGCAGGACGTCGTGCTGCAGGCCGCGGTCGCCGTCCTCGACGCGGTCGAGTGCCGGATCCGGCAGCGAGGCGGGCAGGATCAGGTCGAAGAAGGCGAACGGCGAGGCCGCGATCCGTGCCCGGCTCGACGGATCGATCCCGGCGAGGCACCGTCGGACGGCCGGCGACCAGCCGAACCGTGGATCGTCCTGAAGTCCGGGATCGAGCCCCAGATCAAGATACTGCCGGTTGATGTCGGCCAGATCGCGACGAAGACTGGGCGGCAGGACCCCATCGCACGAGGGGCTCTCCAATGTCGACACTGGCTTCTGGCTCACGCCTGGCATGGTAGTGACTCCAAATATGGTCTGTTAGGACCATATAAGCTTATAGACTTGCATATATGGTCCTGTTAGACCATATATGGTCAAAATTAACAGAAACAGGGGAGCCACCGATGCGTCTGACCGACTGCCGCTACGACCGGGACCGTCAACGGCTTGCCGTTGCCTACCGGCTGATCAGCCACGAGGCCCGTACCCAGACCATTCTGCAGTGCACCGGGCTATCGGGCGACCGGGTCCGCAAGCTCTTCCGTGAGTACGTCAAGGGTCAGCCCCTGCGACCGGTCCGCCGGCGCCGCGGCAAGTCGCCCCGCCAGATGTCCTTCTTCCGGCGCAGCCCGACACACGAGCTGCAGGCCGCCGCGCTCGGCGCGATGCTGAAGCAGTGCGGACTGCTCGGCCGGCCCCAGGCACTCTACCGCCCCGACCTCGACGACGTTTCACGCCTCTGCGACGTGTACGAGACCTTCTGCTCGCTCTGTCCAGCCACGGTCATCACCTTCGAGCATGCCTGGTACCTGTTGCAGGTGCTCGCGCGCGTCGACGAGTTCGTGCTGGCGCATTGCCTGGACTGCCGGGCGCTGTGGATCCGGGATACCCTCGACCTCCTCCCGGACAACTGCGTCAGCTGTCGGTCCGGGACGCCGCCGGGTTAGAGGCCGGGGATTGCTAGACTGCGCTCCCCCTGCAACGGCAAGCCTCGTGCGCACACCGAACACCTTCTCGGGACCCTACCTCGACCGGGCCGCACACCTGCGCAAGGACTCGGCGCAGGTGTGCGCCGCCCTGGCGGACCCTCGATCGCTCATCGTCCCGCTGTGGCGGGCCCGGAACCTCGTACAGCGTGAGCTGCAGCGCTGCACCGCCGGATTCATCCCGGTCACGCACCCGATCCGAGGCGAGATCGGCGACGAGGAGCTGGTACTGCTCGGGCGCTTCCAGGGACGCTTCTGCTTCGCCGCGGAACTCGCCGGCAACGCGCCGCCGTCCCTGGGGTCGGGCTCGACGTTCGAGGACCTCCGAGGTACGGGCGGCCTGCTGACGGCAGACGAGGCGGGCGTGCTCGCGTATGCGCGCGCCATGATCCTCTGGCGGCAGCGGCACCGGTTCTGTGGCACCTGTGGCTCACCCGCGGCCAGCGGGAGCGCGGGGCACGTCATGAAGTGCACGAATCCCACCTGCGGCGCCGAGCACTTTCCCCGCCTGGATCCCGCGATCATCGTGCTCGTCACGGACGGCGAACGCGCCCTGCTGGGACGCCAGGCTGCCTGGCCCGAGGGTCGCTACTCGACCATCGCCGGGTTCGTCGAGCCCGGTGAAAGCCTGGAGGATGCCGTCGCCCGCGAAGTGCTGGAAGAGACGGGCGTCACCGTGATCGATCCCGTCTATCACTCCTCGCAACCCTGGCCGTTCCCGTCGTCGCTGATGATCGGATTCACGGCTTGTGCCACCGGCGATGCCGAACCCCGGGCCGACGACGAACTCGAGGACGTCCGCTGGTTCAGCCGCGAGGACATCGCCGCGGGCGTGCCGGCGCTGCCTCCGCCACAGTCCGTTTCGTTCCGCCTCATCGAGGACTGGTACGACTCCGGGACGTCCCTGCCGCTGCGCCAGACCCAGGGGTTGAAGCCCTGGGACGCTCGCTGAGCACGGCGCGCTCCTCGTGACACTCGAGGTCGCGTTCGTGCTGGCGGCGGCGTTCGGCGCCGGCGTCGTCGACGCCATGGCCGGGGGCGGTGGCCTCATCCAGTTACCCGCGCTGTTCGCCGCCTATCCCGCGATTCCCCACCCCACCCTGCTCGGCACGGGCAAGCTGGCCGGTTTCGCAGGCACGACGAGCTCCGTCTTCCGGTTCCTTCGCCACGTGCGGATCGACTGGCGACTGGTCCTGCCCGCCGCCGCGGCCGCCTTCGTCACCGCACTCGCCGGCGCCTGGATCTCGACCCGCATCGCGCCCGACCGGTTCCGCGCCATGGTGCCCGTGCTGCTGACGATCGTCCTGGCCTACACCCTGCTGCATCGCGACTTCGGGCTCGAGCATCGTCCGCGCGGACAGGGGCACCGCGGTCGGGCACTCGGGGCCGCCGGCGCCGGGATCATCGGGCTGTACGACGGCTTCTTCGGCCCCGGGACCGGCAGTTTCCTCGTCTTCCTGTTCGTGCGCGGGTTCGGCCTGGACTTCCTTCACGCATCGGCCTCGGCGAAGGTCGTGAATGCCGCCGCGAACGTCGCGGCCATCATCCTCTTCGGCCTGACGGGAAATCTGATGTGGCTGCTGGGCCTCGCCATGGCCGTCTGCAACGTGACCGGCGCTCAGGTGGGCAGCCACATTGCCATCCAGCGCGGCAGCGGTTTCGTCCGTGCCGTCTTCCTGGTCGTCGTCGGTTCGCTGATCGCCAAGACCGCCTGGGACGCGCTCCGCGCGGTCACCTGATTGTGGCCGCGCGGACGATCCGGCAGGATCAACACATCGGCCGCACCGCGGACGTCTCGACAGGTACTCCATGGACGTTTCGATCCAGTCGCTGCTGAGCATCGCACTCGGGGTCGGCCTCGCCGCGGCCACCGGCTTCCGCATCTTCGTGCCGCTGCTGATCGCCGGGCTCGCCGCGCGGGTCGGTTACCTGCCGCTCGGGGATGGGTTCCAGTGGCTGTCGAGCACGCCGGCGCTGCTCACACTCGGGACGGCGGCCGTGTTCGAGACGCTCGCCTACTACATTCCCGGAGTCGACCACGTCCTGGACGTCGTCGCGAGTCCCGCCACGCTCGCGGCGGGTGCCGTGGCCAGCGCCGCGGTCATGACCGACATTCCACCCGCCGTGATGTGGCCGGTGGCCATCATTGCCGGCGGCGGAGCCGCAGGGCTCACCAAGGGCAGCACAGCCTTGCTGCGGGCGAAGTCGGGCGCCATGACGGCGGGCCTCGCGAACCCCGTCGTCTCCACTATCGAGACCGTGGGAGCCACCGGACTGTCGCTGCTGGCGATCGTCGTGCCCCTGCTCTGCCTCGTGGCGGTCGTCGTACTGCTCGTCTGGGCCGCACGCAAGGCCGGGCGCCTGTTGTTCGGCGGTCGGCGCACGGCCAGCGAGGTCGCCCCGGGGGAATGACCGGCGCCGCCTTACAATGGCCCCATGTGCCTGCTCGTGCTCGCCTGGATGTCGCACCCCCGCTACCGCCTCGTGGCGGCGGGAAACCGCGACGAGTTCCACGACCGGGCGGCGGCGCCACTCGGCTGGTGGGCCGACGAACCGGCGATCCTCGCCGGCCGTGACCTGCAGGCCGGCGGCACCTGGATGGGCGTGTCGCGCTCGGGCCGATTCGGCGTCCTGACCAACTTCCGGGATGACGAGGCGCGACCCCCGGGAGCCTCCCCTTCCCGTGGCCGGCTCGTCAAGGACTACCTGCGCGCGGATCTGGAACCCGCTGCGTTCGTTGACGCGCTCGGTGCGAGCGCACGCGAGTTCGCCGGTTTCAATCTGCTCGTCGGCGATGGTCTCGAACTGCACTATGTTTCCAATGCGGCAGAGCCGGCTTCCCGCCCGCTCCCGCCCGGAGTCTACGGGCTCGGCAATCACCGGCTGGACGAGCCCTGGCCGAAGCTCGTCCGCACGCGGGAGCGCTTCGCGACTGCGCTGGCGGAGGCGGAGATCGCGGCGGCCGGACTGTTCGACGTGCTGGCGGACAGCACTCCCGCGCGGGAGGCGGCCCCTGCGGCGAGCCGGCTGCCGCC
>Ga0224500_10001646_pt1 | contig 12974 bp, 9 predicted proteins | sample SF_Oct11_sed_USG_FD_168126 | JGI IMG/M metagenome (GOLD analysis project Ga0224500, IMG submission 168126) | Sediment microbial communities from San Francisco Bay, California, United States - SF_Oct11_sed_USGS_4_1 | ecosystem: Environmental > Aquatic > Marine > Sediment | place: USA: California... | reverse complement strand
CTGCACCGATTGTCACAAGACGCAGCGCGAGATCTCGGCCAACCCCGGCACCTACCGGCGCCAGATCACCGAGTCGACCCTGGGCGCGGGCGACGGCGAGTTCAGCACGAACTTCACCTCCCACCACGTGAACGACGGCACCGGCGCCCAGATCGTGACCAAGTGGGACTGCGTCGTGTGCCACTCCGAGGGCGACGTGTTGACGGGTGATACGGATAGCGCCTACCACCAGAAGGACGGCGTGCAGCTCAGGGATGTGGACACCGGCACGGTCTACAGCGACTGGTCCGGTCTCACGCCCTTCGAGCGCTCGAGCTTCTGCCTGAGCTGCCACGACGCCGACGGCGCCACGCTCATCACGGGCCGCACCGATGCGGATCCGGACGCCACCACCAACAACCTGAATCCCTTCAACGACGGCATCACCAACGCCCACGAGCCGAATGGCTTCGACGGCACGCCGGCGCCCCACTCGCGCGGCGCCGTGGTGGACGTCCAGGGCCAGTTCGACACGCTGAACGCCAGCCACCACGCGGTGCTCGGGCCCGGTTACGTCTATGCCGCCGACTGCGTGGCCCCCGGCGATCCGCACCCCTGCTGCACGGGCGCGGGAACGGGTCCGAGCTGCGCGCTGCCCTTCGGCTCGGCGGTGTCGGGCGCGATCCAGGGCGCGCGCACCGATCTGGACTGGAACTCGGTGCTCGACTGTGAGGACTGCCACTACGGCACGGCCACGACGAAGCTGAGCGCGCACGGGACGCTGAACGCCCGCTACCTGCTGCGCGACATCGACGGCAACGACACGCTGCCCGCCGACGACTCGACGCTCAACTGCCGTCGCTGCCACGACCCGGAGGGCACGGGCCTCTACCCGGACCACACCCGCGGCGCCCACATGGCCAACGCCCTGAACCTCTTCGGCATCGCCTGTCTCAGCTGTCACGGCGGCGGGGAGTACGGCGGCATCCACGGCGTGGATGCGCCGGTGACGGACGACGACGGCGGCGGCAGCTACAACCCGAATGTCTTCACCTACGGCAGCGGGCTCGACCTGATCTCCAACTGGACGGACTTCACCGACGGTGGCGTCTCCTGCTCCGCGATGGGGAATCCCACGTTGATCAACGACTGCACGCAGCACAGCGGACAGAGCTACGGTCGGCTACCGGCGCGGAACGATACGCCGCAGCGCATCTACAACGCGCCGTAGACGACGCCGCGCGGAATCGATCTTGCGTCGGGTGCATCGGCCCAGAGTGCGCCGCGGGAGCTCCGATATACTGGCCCGCGATGTCTTCGCAGCGGGCGATCCCTTCTTGAGCCGCCGCGCCCATGCGCGCTAGCAATTCCGCTGCCTGGCTGCAGCGCCCGCTGGCGTGGCTCGCCTCCGGCCGTCTGACGGTCTGGCTGCTGGCGATCCTGGTGCTGCTGCTGGCCGCGCATCTCTTCGTGCCGCAGCAGGGGGAGGTCTCGGCGCGCGTCGTCGAACGCTGGATCGAGCACAAGGGAATCGCCGGGCGGCTCGCGCGCGCTCTCGGACTCACGGACGTTCTGCACGCGCCGCTCTTCGCGGGCACTTGCGCGTTGCTGTTCCTCAACCTGGTGTGCTGCATGATCCGGCGGCTGCGCGCCACGCTCGGACTGTTCCGCTTTCCGCAACAGGCGCCGCAGCCGGCCGCATCGTGGCTGCGGTGCGAGCTCCCGGCGACCGACCTCGACGAGGCGCGCATCGCAGCGCTGCTGCACGGCGCCGGCTACCGCGCGCTCGTCGCGAGCGGAAGCGTCTACGGGCTGCGCGGGCGCTTCTCCATCGCTGGGCACTGGCTGTTCCACCTGGGCCTGCTCGCGCTGCTCGTCGTCGGCAGCTGGCTGGCGCTGACGCCCGCGCCGTTTCGCGGCACGGTCGGCGTGGGGGAGGGCGAAGCCTTCGACCTCCACACGGCGCGCTTCCTCTCGTCGCGTGGGCCCGTCGGGCCCGAGCTTCCCGGGCTGCGCTTCCAGATCGAGCAGCTCGAGATCCAGACCGAGGGAACGCAGGTGCGGCGCTTCGACGGCCGCATCCTCACGCCCGAGGGCGACGTGGTGCACTTCGGTGTCAATCGGCCGTTCCGGCGGGCGCCCTACCAGGTGCTGGTGCACGGCTTCGGCCGCATGGCCGGCTGGGTGATCACGAACGAGCGCGGCCGCATGATCGGCGGCGCCTGGGTGAAGCTCGTCCCCTTTCCGCTCGAGCGCTCGGAGGACTTCTCCCTCGGCGCCGAAGACAGCAGCGTGCACGTGCGCCTCTACCCGGATTACGAGCGCGAGGCCGGGGAGGACCGCAGCCGCAGCCACGCGCTGCGCAATCCCCGCTTCGCGGCGCGCGTGGTGTGGCGCGGGGAGACGGTGCACGATGGGCTGCTCGCGCCGGAGCAGCGTGTGACGCTCCAGCCGGGTCTCGCCTTCTTCTTCCTGCCGGAGATCCGCGCCTACGGCCTGCTCGAGGTGATCCAGGAGCGGGGTCAGCGGAGTGTCTTCGCATGCCTCGCTGTGATGATTCTCGGTCTGCTGGTCCGCTACGGTAGGCTGCGCAAGGAGATCCTGGTGCAGCGGGTCGGGGAGTCGCTTCGCGTGTTCGGCCACGGCGAGACCTTCGAGAGCCTGTTCGAAGAAGAGTTCGGCCGCCTGGGCTCCGCGCTGGCGCGCGCGGGCGCGCGGCCGGCGGACCGGGGGGGCGCCGCGTGAGTCCGGTCGAGTACGCGGCCTTCTGGATCACCGTGTTCGCGTACATGCTGGGCACGGCGCTGGCGCTGTGCGGTCTCGTCTTCGCGCGTGCGCGCCTGCTGCGCGCGGCGGGCCTCGCGTGCGGCGGCGGCCTCGTCGTGCACCTCGTCACCGTCGGCGCCCGCATCGCCTACACGGGGCACCTCCCCGTGGCCAGCCGCTACGAGAACGTGCTGATGGGCGCCGCGGTGGTGATGCTCTTCAGCCTCGTGACCCTCCTGCGCCGGCGCAGCCTGGCACCCATGCTCGTCTTCGTGGCGCCCTTCGCCCTGCTGATGCTCGGCTACGCGCTGCTCGAGCAGCCGCGCTTCACCACCATGTCGCTGGTGCTCGACAACCTCTGGATGTTCGTTCACATCTTCTTCGCCTGGCTCGCCTACGGCGCCTACTCCGTCGCCGCGGCCCTCGGCGTCGTCTATCTGATGCGCAGTCGGGCGTCGGGATCGGGGCTGGCGGCGCGCTTGCAGGGCCTGCCCCCGCCGCAGGTGCTGGACGACCTGATGTTCCGCGCCATCCTCTTCGGCTTCGTCGGCCACGTGGTGATGATCTCGACGGGCGCGATCTGGGCCCGCGATCTCTGGGGCAGCTACTGGACCTGGGATCCCGTGGAGACCTGGAGCCTGCTCTCGGGTCTGCTCTACGGCCTGTGGATCCACCTGCGCGTGGGCCTCGGCTGGCGCGGGCGGCGCATGGCCTGGCTCTCCATCGCCGCCCTGCTGACCGTGATCTTCGCCTTCTGGGGCACCAACCTGTTCGGGGGCACGAGCCACTCCCTCGACGATCTGCGGCTCAAGGCGCCCGGCGAAGAGGCCGGGCTGGCCCCCGAGCCGTCGCTTCCCGAGCCGCGCTAGGAGGGCGATCCCGCGCATGGCGATCCTGGTGATGCTCAACAGCTACATGCACGACCTGGCCACGGCGGTCTTCGCGGTGAGCGCAATCACCGCCTACCTGCTGCAGCGCTCGCTCGCCATGCGGGCCGCGCCGCAGAGCCTGCGGCCGGTGGTGCGGGGCGTGGTGCGGGTGGGTGTCGTCTCCCTGGTGTGGACGCTCGTGTTCGGCTTCGTGCGCGGCCTCACCTACCGCGAGTACGAGTGGGTGGAGGCCGCCGGGCGCGACCAGGTGCCCGTGCTGGTGGTGAAGCACGTGATCCTGGTCTGCCTGGTCGTCGCCGGCATCGTCGTCCTGGCGCGGCTGCGCCGGCTGCAGCGGCTCGCGGCGGACGCCTGAGCGTTCCCGCGCGGCGCGCACCCGCCGCTAGGAGGCGTTCTCGAGCGCGTCTTCCCCAGCATCCGGCGCCGCGCGCGTGTCGTCCGCGGCGAGCTCGACGGCGTAGGGGCAGAGCTTCCGCGCCTCCTCCTCAACGCCGACGATGCCGATCTTCTTGAGCAGCGCCCGGATCTCCGGCGGCATGCCCTTGCCCGAGGCCATCTTCTTGCGCACGAAGGAGCTGCCCATGATGAGCTTCATCGAGCGCAGCATGTAGTCGCGGCGCGCCAGATTCTTGTCGGTGAAGACCGACACGGCCTTCGCCGTGTAGAACGAGCGGTAGCAGTCGACGATGGCGTTATCGACGTCCGCGAGGCTCATCGCCTTCGGCCGCACCACGGGATCGATCAGGTTGTACTTGCGGTAGTCGCGCGTGGCGATGTACGGCTTCATCTCCGTCCACAGATCGGCGTAGGGCCAGGGCGTGATCGCCAGAAAGTGCGCGTTGTCCGGGTCGTAGGCCTTGGCGAGCTCGAGCGTGCGCTTGATCTTCTCCGGCGTCTCGTCGGGAAAGCCGAGCACGAAGGATGTCTCGCTGACGAGACCGTACTCGTGCAGCAGGCGCAGCGCCTGCACGCCGGTCTCGACGTCTGCGTTCTTGTGGACGAGATCGAGCGTCTCCTGGTCGGTGGCCTCGACGCCCACGTAGACGTGGGTGACGCCGGCGGCCACGTACTTGTCGAGGATCGGCTCGTCACGGACGACGTCTTCGACGCGGGTCTCGAGCAGGAGCTTCTGGCCGAGATCGCGCTCGATCACGAGATCGAGGAAGCGATCCCAGCGCTGCGCGTCCGGCGTCGGGTATTCGTCGGAAAGCAGGATCACGTCCACGTCGTACACGCGCCGCAGCGCCTCCAGCTCATCGACCACCGCCTCGGGCGAGCGGCCCCGCCAGCTGCGATTCCAGAACTTCTGCTGGGAGCAGAAGGTGCAGCCGTGCATGCAGCCCCGGGAGGTGCTGATCGCGCCCAGGCGCGAGCCCGGGTAGACGAAGTAGGTGTAGGTCGGCCAGTCGAGCAGGTCCCAGGCGAGGGGCAGGCCGTCGAGCGTGGCGCGCCGCGGGCGTGGCGGCGTGGAGGCCGGCAGGCCCCTCTCGCGGTGCGCGACGCCGCGCACCGCCGTCACGTCGCCTCCGTCGCGCAGGGCGGTCAGCAGCTCGACGAAGGTCTCCTCGCCCTCGCCCTGCACCACGAAGTCGACCGGCTCGCCCGGCTCCTGGAGGACCTCTCGCCACATGAAGGAGGCGTGCACGCCGCCCATCACGGTCTTCACGCCGAGGGCCTTGGCCGCCTTGAGGATCTCGAGGCCGTCGGGGTAGGTGGAGGTGATGCAGGAGGTGGCGACGAGATCCGGCCCGGTGGTCTCGATGACCCGGGCGATCTCGGCGTGGGAGGCGTCCAGGCTCATCGCGTCATAGATCTCGCAGTCGAAGCCTGCCGCCCGCGCGCTGCCGGCCAGATACACGAGATGGAGCGGAATCCAGCGCCCGGCCACCTCCACGACGCCGCAGTGATACGGCGGCGTGACGAACAGGATCTTGTGCATGAACCCTTCCAGCGCGGGGTCCGACCACCGGCACCGCTTCGACAAACTCTAGGCTCCACAACGCATTTCGACCAATTGGCGCGCGAAGCTGAGCCCTGCGGGCGGCGCGCTGCGCAGGGCGCGGGCGCCGAAGGTGCGTGGAGCCCCCGTCCAGGCGCGCGCGAGGCGGTCGGACCATCGATCGGTCCCTCAAGGCCTAGCTCTCCCAGTGGGTTCACTCTTTGTGTAGCGCGATGCACCAGTGTGGCAGATTTCCCGAGGCAAGAATCCGTCACTGTGCTCCATGAATTCTTTAATTCCTCGTAAATCAATAAGTTAGCCACTGTGAGAGGCGCCGCACGGTTGGTCTTCCTATTGCAATGCAACCGGACGGACAACTGCAATCGAGCGGCGACCTAGTCTCATAGCCGCCGGGATTCTCGAGATGAAGGAAACAAGGAAGACAACATGAAATCCGCAACTCTCCGACGCAGCATCAGCCTCTTGATCCTCGGCGGGCTCCTGGTTCTCCCGGGAGCGGCCTGGGCGCAGATTTCCGGTACGAGTCATGACTTGAGTTACCTCGCGGCCTCCGGCGAGATCTGCATCTATTGCCACACGCCGCACAACGCGGACGCCACGGTCACCGACGCACCGCTCTGGAACCACGAGCTCACCACGCAAACCTTCACGATGTACAGCAGCGGCACCTTGGACGGAGTGATTTCGGGACAACCCACCGGCGTCTCGCTGCTCTGTCTCTCCTGCCACGACGGCGTGACAGCGCTCGATAGCTTTGGTGGTGTGACCCGGACCACTCTGATGTCGGGGACATTCGTCCTTGGCACCGATCTGGCGAATGATCATCCGATCTCCCTCACGTACGTTGACGGGATGGATGCAGGTCTATATGACCCGACGACCACCGCTTCGGGACTCGGAGGCAACATCGACGCAGACCTGCTGTTCGGTGCCTCCAACGACCAGCTCGAATGCGCCTCGTGCCACGACGTGCACGACGACAGCAACGGGACGTTCCTCAGGATGGCCAACACCGGCAGCGCTCTCTGCCTCACCTGCCACAACAAGTAGCAGCGGAGCGGCCGCGGGAATCTCGACGCCGAGATTTTCTTGCGCGAAGATCCGACAGGGAGGGCGCCTGGGGGAATGCTCCCGGGCGCCCTTTTCGCACCTGGTGTTGAGGATGGATCTCTATGCAAGTTTGGCGCGGTCGGCTGAATTGGCGTGGTCCAACCCATCCGCTTCCGCATCATCCAGAAGAGGAATTGGGCTTCATCGGTAATCTCGTGCCCAAGTGGAGCGCAGTATCGCGCACCGCGCGGACGCGCCTCCGCCGCCGGTTCCTCGCGCCATCTTGCTTGGCAGTGTGCGCGCTGATCGTTGCCTGCGCGGCTCTGCCGGGCTGGGCTCCCGCGGAGCAGATCTCGCCGATCCTGTATCCGGCGCCCCCGCTCGAGCCGCGCCTGCAACTGTTGGCCAGCTACCGGTCCGATGCGGATGTGTTTTCTCCTCAAAGCGCCTTCGAGCGCCTCGTGGTCGGCCCGCGTGAGGAGAGGCAGATTGGAAAGCCGTATGGCCTCGCAATTCACGACGGGCAGATCCTGGTGTGCGACACGGCCGCGGGCGTGGTGCTCGTCTTGGATCTGGAGGCCCGCGCGGTGGAGCTGCTCGGCCTGGACGATCCCGGCAGGCTGCGCAAGCCGGTCAACGTCGCCGTAGATGCCGATGGAACGCGCTACGTATCCGACACGAAATTGAGACGGGTGATGATCTACGACCGCAGCAATCGGTTCCTCCGCGCCTTCGGCGACCCAGAGCGCTTGAAGCCGAGCGGCGTGGCGATCGCTGGCGAGCACCTCTACGTCACGGATTTGGAGGCCGGGCAGGTGGTGGTGCTCGACAAGTCGAGCGGCGAGGAGATCGAGCGTTTCTCCCAGCGCGGAGTCGGGCCAGGCGACTTGGGGATCCCCGCCAATCTTGCCGTGGACGGCGCCGGGAACCTCTACGTTTCCGACATCGGAAGCTTCCGCGTGGTCAAGTTCGACGCGCAGGGCCGGCTGCTGAGCCAGTTCGGATCGCTCGGAGATCGCATCGGCCAGTTCGTGCGGCCGAAGGGGGTCGCGGTCGACCGCGAGGGTCGGCTCTACGTGGTCGATGCCGCCTCCCAGGTGGTGCAGATCTTCGACGAGGAGGGCGCCCTGCTGCTCTTCTTCGGCGGCGCGGGCAACCGGCCTGGTGACATGAACCTCCCCGCCGGGGTGTCGATCGACTACGACAACGTCGCTCTCTTCGCGGATCGCGCTGCGCCGGGCTACGCCATCGAATACCTGATTCTCGTCAGCAGCCAGTACGGCCCGAACAAGATCAACGTGTACGGCTTCCTCGGGCCGCGCGCGCGCGAAGACTGAGGCGATCGGCTCGTGCCCGTCGCTTCGGTGTGTCCAAGATCGTCTCGGGGGATGGATCGTGGAGGCGTGTGTTGAGAGCGTGCTGAGCCTGCGACGACCGACCGTGTTCGGCGCTGCACTGTGCGCGGCAGCGCTGATCCTGATGAGCACGCCCGGAGCCGTCGCGCGGGCGGGCGAGCCTCCCGAGGAGATCGACCCCGCCGCGTCCTGTGTGACGGGCGCGTGCCACGGAGCGCTCCAGAGCTACCGGATCCTGCACTGGAAAGAGCTGGCTGGCGCTGGCGAATGCCAGAAGTGTCACGAAGGGGAGCCGGGCGCCCACGAGTTCAGCGTGGACGACTCCTCGGAGAAGTGCCTGGGCTGCCACGAGGAACTCGCAGCGCGCATCGAGTCGGCGGAGACGGTGCACCCGGCGCTCGACGATGGCTGCAGCGCCTGTCACGACCCGCACGGCGGTGCCGTCGAGGCATTGCTCATCGACATCCAGGGCACGGATCTCAAGGAGCTCTGCTTCCAGTGTCACGATTCGGATCTCATCGACTTCCCGTTCGCCCACGGGCCGGCGGAGCAGGGCGCCTGCGTCCAGTGTCACGACCCGCACGCCTCGCCGCGCAGCGCGATGCTGCGCGGCGAGGGCATCGGGCTGTGCGGCCGCTGTCACCAGGAGCTGGCCGAGAAGATCGAGTCGGCGCGCACCGTGCACGCCCCCGTCGAGGATGGCTGCCTCGACTGCCACGGCCCTCACGGCGGCCCCCACGCCAAGCTGCTGCGCGCGGAGAAGCGCGCGCTCTGCAACGAATGCCACGACGACGTCGTGGAGGAGGCGGAGGGCGCGAGCGTCGATCACGCCCCCACCACGACGGGTGCGGAGTGCCTCAATTGCCACGAGCCCCACGCCGCCGATGCCGCTCCGAACCTGAAGCGGGCGCAGCCCGAGCTGTGTCTCGGCTGCCACGACCGGCCGGTGCAGTCGGGCGATGCGCAGCTGCTAGACGTGAAGGGTTGGCTGGACACCCACGAGACCTGGCACGCGCCGATCCGCGACGGCGGCTGCTCGGCGTGCCACCGCCCCCACGGTGGCGAGAGCTTCCGCATGCTGAAGCAGCCCTTCCCGGAGCGCTTCTACGCCAGCTTTAGCACCGAGGCCTACGGCCTGTGCTTCTCGTGCCACAGGAAGGCCCTGGCGACCAGCGAGTGGACGCGTGCGCTGACCGGCTTTCGCGACGGCAATCGCAACCTGCACTTCGTGCACGTGAACAAGGCCGAGCGGGGCAGGACCTGCCGTGCCTGCCACGACGCGCACGCCACCTCCGATCCGCGCCTCGTCCGGGACGAGACCCCGTACGGCAAGTGGGCGATGCCGCTCCAATACGAGAGGACGGAGACCGGCGGATCCTGCCATCCGGGATGTCACAAGCTCGAGAAATACGACCGGAATGCCGAGAACTACACGAAGGAGCGGTGAGGAAGGAATCCGGAGATGCGGAGCCAGCCCACGGCCGTAGCGCTCTCGTTCGCGCGCACCCCGTGGCAGAAACACCTTGCCTGGGGCGCGCTGGCAGCGCTCGTCGGTGCGCTTGCCCTCGCGGGCACCGGCTGCGCGACGCCCGAGCAGCGCCACCGGCTGCTCTCCTTCTTCTTCGACGGGGTTCCGCCGCTCCATCCCGCCGAGCCCGCGCCCGAGGCGCTGGCGGCTGGCGGCACGGCGCAACGCGGGCCGGTGGTCGCCGCGGTGATCGTCTCGGTGCACGATCCCTTCGCGGACAAGGACTGCGATCTGTGTCACGCCGCCTTCTCGAACACGCTTCGGGAGGAGAAGCAGAGCCTGTGCTGGTCCTGTCACGACGTCGATGATTTCTCCGGCGACGTGATCCATCCGCCGGTGGCGGCGGGCTACTGCGTCGGCTGCCACAGCCCGCACCGCTCGCAATTTCAGCACCTGCTGCTGCGGACCGAGGCGGAACTCTGCACCTACTGCCACGATTCCCGCGATCTCTCGCCGGGCGAGGCGCATCGCGACGTGGAGGGCGAAGACTGCCGGCGCTGCCACGAGCCGCACGCGTCGGATGCCGCGTACCTGTTGAGGCAAGATGATTCGGCATCGTGAACACGCGGCAGCCGCGGCACACATGAGGCCCCGGCCCACCCGCGCGCCGCACCGTCGCGCAGCGGTCTTCTTGCTGGTCGCTGCGCTGTTCATCGCGCTCGCGGGCAGCGCCGGCTCCGCCGCCGCGCAGAACGGCCGGAATGGCAGCAATGGTGGAAATGGTGCGAATGGACACATCCAGTTGTTCGGATTGACGCGCTTCGACGGATACGTGGGGCTCGACGTGGTGGACGAACGGGACGTGCGCACTCGACCGGACAACGGCGTTTCTTCCAAGTACAAGCGACTCGAGCTGTCCGAGATCCTCTTCGGCAACGCGTCCGGCTTTGCCTATCATCCTCGTTTCCTGACCTTCCAGAGCGACATGAAGCTCCGGCTGCGTCAGGATTTCTTTGGAGATTCCAACAACGTCCTGGTCGGTGGAAACCTGCGGGTGAATGTCCTGCCGGAGCATGCCTACGGTGCGTCCGCAGTCGCGAATGTGATCCAGACGGAGGTGCCGCGCCGCTTTGCACCGAGCTATGAGATCAACAGCGCGGGCTTCGGGGGGATCTTCTACGCCCGTCAAGGCGCGTTTCCCTTCAGCCTTTCGTATCACCACCGCCGACGCAAAGGGGGTATCAACAACGAGATCGACGAGATCGCCGAAAACGTCCAGTTCAACGGTCGCTACAGCGCCAGCGATCGCGCCCGGGGCAGCCTCGGCTACGATCTGCTCTTTCGCGAAGATCTGATTCGGCCCTCGCTGCGGCGACAGACCTTTACGTTCCAGAACCGCAGCGACTTCGACGCCGAGCGAAGCAAGCGGCTCAACGCGAACCTTCGATTGCTCGAGCAATTCGATCGAAGCCAGCTCTATATTGCAAACGGAGGGCTCGACTTCGACTGGCGGCACACGGAAGATCTCTCCACGCGCTACTTGGTCGACTTCCGCTGGGACAAGCAGGAGCTCCAGACCGTCACCAATGTCAACCCGCGCATCTCGCTCCAGCATCACCTCTACGAGAGTCTGGCCAGCCGACTCGATTTCTACAGCCAGCTCCAGGACGCCACGTTCGGGGATCGCGCGATCTACGGAGGGCGCATCGATGAGGACTACATCAAGCGCGTGGGCAACTGGGGTCGTCTGGGGGCTCGCATTGGAAGCTTCGCCGAGCTGGCGAAGAACCGGCCCCAGCAGCCGATAGCGTCCGTCTCGGACGAGAGCCACAGCGTCGACCCGAGCTTCGAGTTCGAGCTGAGCAACGCCAACGTCGACCCCGCGAGCGTCGTGGTGACCGACGACGCCGGCGTGGTCGTCTACGTGGAGGGTCTCGACTACCGGCTGCGCGAGCAGGGCAGCGCCACCGTCGTGGAGATCCTGCTCACGGGGTCCATCGCGCTGGGGCAGGTGCTGCTCGTGGATTACCAGTTCGATCCGGGCAGCCGTAACGACATCCTGACCACGGGCTTCGACGTGCGCGCGGACTTCGACGTTTTCGACACCTTCTCGATCTACGGGCGCTACAACTCCATCGACCGGGAACTGCTCGAAGGGGACCCCGTCGAGCAGTTCGTATCCCCCTACGATCGCCGTCGACTGATCGGGGGAAAGTTCGCGCGGCCGTGGATCAAGGCGCTGGCCGAGTTCGAGGACTTCGACTCGAGGAATGGCCCCTACGAGGCCTTCCGCGGATCGGTATCGCTCTACAGCCCAGACATCCGATCCTGGAACGGCAGCGTGACCGGCGCCTACAACCTTCAGGACTTCACCGACGTGGACCGCACGGTGTCCCGCATGACGCTGGGCGGACGGGCCACACGCCGCGTGTCCCAGCGCGGCGTGGTCGAGCTGCAGGGGGACTATCGGCGCGAGCGCTGGAGCGGAGCGCTCGATCAGGGCGCCAACGACATCGACGCGCTTCGCGTCGAAGGTCTCTACACTTGGTGGTACGGCCAGATTCGCTTCAAGTGCGAAGCGCATTACTGGCGGGTGCTGCAGCGGGCGCAGGATCAGAACCACTACCTGATCGCGCTGCGCATGCGCAGGGAGTTCTAGGCGCCGTGCAAGGATTCCGCCACTCGCTTCACCGCGCCGCAGCCGCGCTGATCCTTGGTGCCTGCGCTGCGTGCGCGAGTTGCGCCACGGCGCCGCGGGCGTGGAACGAGCCCGGGGCGGAGCTCGTCTGGCCCGAGCCTCCGGAGCGCGCACGCATCGCCTACGTGGGCGCGATCCGCTCGCCCGCCGATCTGGGCGTCGGGAGCGGCTGGCTCGATCGGCTGGCGGCGGCCGTCTTCGGCGCCGAGCAGGCGCGAATGGTGCGGCCCATCGCCGTCGCCGTGAACGGCGCCGGCGTGCTGGTCGTCGCGGATCCCAGCGTGCCCACCGTGCACTGGTTCGACCTCGAGAATCGCGCGTATCGGCAGCTGGGGTCGAATCTCGCCGCGCCCCTGCGCTCGCCCGTCGGGGTCGCCATCGACTCGGGGGGGCGGGTCTACGTGGCCGATTCCGCGCTGGGTCGGGTGTTCGTCCTCGACGCGCGAGACCAACTCGTCGCCGAGCTGGGCGAGGGGCTTCTGGAGCGGCCCACCGGTCTGGCGCTCGATTCCGCCGAGGAGCACCTCTACGTCGTCGACACTATAAAATGTCGAGTCTTCGTATTCGACCGCGCTGGGCGCAGAGCCGGCGAATTCGGTCGGCGCGGGGTGGGGCCCGGCGAATTCAACGCGCCCACCTCCATCGCGGTTTCGCCCGACGGAACGCTCTCCGTCTCGGATTCGCTCAACTTTCGCGTGCAGCGCTTTGCCGCCGACGGTGCGCCGCTCGGCCTCTTCGGCCAGCTCGGCGACGGGACGGGGAACTTCACCCGGCCCAAGGGCGTGGCGGCCGACACGGCGGGGCGGCT
>Ga0224500_10001645_pt1 | contig 12982 bp, 8 predicted proteins | sample SF_Oct11_sed_USG_FD_168126 | JGI IMG/M metagenome (GOLD analysis project Ga0224500, IMG submission 168126) | Sediment microbial communities from San Francisco Bay, California, United States - SF_Oct11_sed_USGS_4_1 | ecosystem: Environmental > Aquatic > Marine > Sediment | place: USA: California... | reverse complement strand
AGCGCGTTGGAGACGATCGGCAGGACGATCGCGTCGGCCTCGTGCGCGCCCGCGCGGGCAACGGCCAGGGGCTCGGCCGTCACCTGCTCCAGCACGAGCGCCCCGCCGTGGGCGCGCCGCACCCCCCAGCCCGGCGGCACGACCACCGTCGTGTCGTACTCGTCGACGAGCAGCGGTCCCGCGACCGGCTCCTCGCCGATCGCGTCGCGTGACGTCACGGCCGCCTCGATCGCGCCGTGCGCCACGCCGAAGTCGGCGACCCGTGATCGGGCCGTCCCCGCCCGCTCGGTCTCCGCGCGGGAGATCAGCTCACCTCGCGGTGGCCCCACGGCGGTGACGCGGAGGGCACGGAGCTCGACGGGCGACCCGGCCTCGAGACGGGTCCCGTACTGGCGCTCGTGCTCCGCCTCGAAGCGCTCCACCACGGCGGCGATCCCGGCTTCGTCCAGGACTTCCGGGAAGTCGACGGTGAGGTTCCAGTTCTGGCCGCGATAGCGGAGGTCGGCCGTGCGGTGCCACTCGACCGCCTCCCGGTCGCCCACGCGCCCTGCGAGCTCCTTCCGCATCTCCGACTCGAGACGGCGCAGCAGGTCGACGTCGGGGTCGTGTGCGTCGAGGCGGCAGAAGCGAACGTCGTGGAGCTCGGTGCGCGCGAACAGAAGCCCGACGGACGAGAAGAGGCCCGCGAGCGGCGGCACGATCGCGGTCGTCACGCCGAGGTCGGCGGCGAGGTCGGCGGCGTGGATCGGGCCGGCGCCACCGTACGCCACCAGCGCGAAATCGCGGGGGTCGCGGCCGCGCTCGCTCGAGACCGCGCGGAGCGCGCGCATCATCGTCGCGTTGGCCAGCCGGCGGATGCCGCGTGCGGCTTCCTGCACCGTCACGCCGAGCGGCTCCGCGACACGACGCACCGCGTGCTCGGCGTGCCCGGCCGACACCGAGAGGTCGCCGGAGGCCAGCGGGCCGATCGGGATGTAGCCGAGCACGACGTTGGCGTCGGTGACCGTCGGCTCCTCGCCGCCCAACCCGTAGCACGCCGGGCCCGGCCTCGCTCCCGCGCTGCGCGGGCCGATCTGCAGCGCACCCGCCGGGTCGAGCCACGCGAGGCTGCCGCCGCCCGCGCCGACCTCCGCGATGTCGATCGTCGGGATGCGGATCAGCTCGCCGCTGCCCTTGAGCAGGCGGCTCCCCGCCGAGAGCGACGCCCCGACCTCGTACTCCTGGCTCCGCGAGACGCGACCGCCCTCGATCAGCGACGCCTTGGCGGTGGTGCCGCCCATGTCGAAGGTGATCACGTTCGCGTGCCCGAGCGCCCGCGCGAGGCCGAGCGCGGCCACGACGCCCGCGGCGGGCCCCGACTCGAGCGCGTACACGGGGCGGTCAGCCGCGTCCGCTGCGGTCATCACGCCTCCGGACGACTGCATGATCATCAGGGGAGCGGAGCCGGGGAGCCGGGAGAGGCCGCGATGGATGTCGTCCAGGTACCCGGCCATGAGCGGGCGCACGTAGGCGTTGACCGTGGTCGTCGCGGTCCGCTCGTACTCCTGCTGCTCGCGGAGGACCTCGCTGGAGAGCGAGACGGGCACGCCCGGGAGCTCGCGACGCAGGATCTCGCCGAGGCGCTGCTCGTGCCGCGGGTAGAGGTGGGCGTGGAGCAGGCACACGGCCACCGACTCCACGCCGGCGGTGCGCAGGTCGGCCGCGACGCGCGTCGCCTCCTCGGGGTCGAGTGGCTCCAGCACGTCCCCGGTGGCGGACATCCGCTCCCCCACCTCGAGCCTGAGCCGTCGCGGGACGAGAGGTGCGGGCTTCTCCCAGAAAGCGTCGTAGAGGTGCGGCATGCGCATCCGGCGGAGCTCGAGCACGTCGCGGAAGCCGCGCGTGGTGACGATCGCGGTGCGCGCTCCGCGCTTCTCGAGGACGGCGTTGGTGGCGACGGTCGTGCCGTGGATCACCTCCGCCAGCGCCTCGTCCTCGTCGGCGACGAGGGCGCGGACGGCGTCGACGACGGCGACGTCGTACGCCGGCGGCGTCGAGAGCACCTTCCGCACCCGCACTTCGCCGGACGACGACTGCAGGATGACGTCGGTGAACGTTCCGCCCACGTCCGCCCCGATCCTCACGTGCCCGCCCGACGTCACGCGCCGTCTCCGCCGGCAGCACCCGGCACCGCCACGGACGCCCGGCGCATGCACGACGCCCGTGGCCCCGCGGGCGTGCGTCGCGGCCGCCCCGCGCGTGCGATCACACCCGGGCCGAATCGAGGAGATGATGCTCGCGAGGTCGTCGCTGGCCCCGGGGAGCGCCACGCGTGAGCGTGAGGGCCGGCGCGTCGGCGTGCACTGGCGGATCGTCGAGGCGAAGGAGGGCCGCCGAGGATGCGCCCCGCGAGTGCGCCGGCCACCTGCTCGCGCAGGCTCGAGGCCCGGAGACCGGGCAGGGAGCGCGCGCGCGAACGCCGCGCCAGGCTCATCGGCTGCTCGGCAGGCAGGCGGCTCGTACGCGCAACACTCGGACGACACGTCCTTTCCGTCGTCCGCCGGGTGGGCAAGGCGGTGATCAGCGTACGACACCCCCTGGCCGCTCACCCGTGGGCGCGCCGTCGCGCCACACGCGCCGCCCGGCGACCCACACGCCCTCGACTCCCGGCGGCGCCTGCGCCGGGCTCTCGTAGGTCGCCGTGTCGACGAAGGCCAGCGGGTCGAGCAGCACGAGGTCGGCCCGCTTCCCGGCGGCGACACGGCCGCGATCCGACAGCCCGATCCGATCCGCCGCCCGGGACGTCAACCGGGCGATCGCCTCCTCCACCGGGAGCAGGCCGTCGCGCAGCGCGAAGCGGCCGAGAAAGCGCGGTGCGGTCGCGTAGAGGCGCGGATGGGGTCGCGCGCCGAAGATGCCGTCCGAGCCGACCAGCTGCAGCGGGTGCGCCGCGACCGTGCGCACGGCCTCCTCGGAGGCATAGTGCAGCACCATCGTCACGTCGAGTGCCGAGCCGGCGAGCAGGTCGAGCACGGCATCGACGTGGTGGACGCCGAGCTCGTCGGCGAGCGAGGCGAGCGTCCGGCCGACCACGTGGTCGTTCGGGGCCGCTGCGTCGGCGATCTCGATGCGCTCCGGCCCCAGCGTCCCGAGGAGGTTCTCCCAGCCCGGCACGCCGGCAGCGATGTCGTCGCGGATTCGCTCACGGGCCGCCCGGTCCGCGCAGCGTGCGAGCGTGGCCGAGGCTCCGCCCTCCTGCGCCCAGGCGGGCAGCACCCCCGCGAGCAGCGTGCTCCCGGCGCCGTACGGGTACTGGTCGTAGGTCAGGTCGAGATCCCGGCTCGCCTCCTCCAGCAGCCCCAGCAGCGGCTCGACGAGCGACTCGTCCGCGAGCGCCTTCAGGTGCGAGAGATGGAGCGGCGCCCCGACCTCGCGAGCGACGCCGATCATCTCGGCGACCGCGTCGAGCACCCCTGCCCCCTCGTTGCGGACATGCGGCACGAGCGGCGCGCCGACCGCCGCCGCCTCGCGTGCGACGGCAACCAGCTCGTCGGTGGCGGCGTACGCGGCCGGAAGGTAGACGAGCCCGAACGAGAGCATCCGCGACCCGGCCTCGAGCCCCAGCCGCACGTGTCTGCACAGCTCCCGAAGCTGCTCGGGAGTCGGCGCGACACGGTCGCCTCCGAGCACGAGGTCGCGTACTGCCCCGTGACCGATCGACGGCACGAGCGAGGTCGCGGGGCGCGTCGCGTCGAGGGCGTCGAGGTACTCCTCGACGGTCGACCACGTCCAGGTGTCGGGCCCGGGGCCCTCGAGCGGCTGCAGGTAGCTGCGCCGCTCCTCGACCCGGGCGGGGTCGACGGGTGCGGGCGCCAGGCCGTCCGGGTTGATCACCTCGGTCGTGAAGCCCTGCCCGATCTTCGGCACCAGGCACGGGTCATGGAAGGAGGCGAGCGCGGTGTGCGCGTGCAGGTCGACGAACCCGGGGCAGAGGAGCAGGCCCGTTCCGTCCACGACGTCGGCCGCCGGGCCGTCGAGCGACGGCTCGACGGCGACGATCAGGCCGCCCGCGACGCCGACGTCGGCGGGGCGCGCGGGGGCGGCGTCGCCGGTGTGGACGGTGGCGCCGCGGATCACCAGCTCGAACGTCATGCGAGAAGAGGTCGCCGGAAGCCGACCGCCGTCAGCCCGAGCCCTGCTGCGATCAGCGCGAGCACCGCGCCGAACCCGATCAGGCCGATCAGGCCGGCCGTGGCCGCGACGCCGACGAGGTAGCCGACGAGCGACACGGAGATCAGCGCGAGGTTGAGCAGCGCCTGGTGGTCGACGTCCACCTCGAGCGCGCGGGCCCCGGAGAGCGCGGCCGCCGCAGCGCTGTTCGAGAGCAGGAACACCGCGTAGAGCAGCGGCGCGAGCAGTGCGAGTCGGACGTCGGCGAAGCCGAGGACGGCGACGCCCTCGACGGCGACCGCGAGCAGGAACGCGGCCGGAGCGCCGACGATCCGTTGCAGCGCCCCGACCACCGGCAGGGTGAGGGCGACGACGGCGACCCCGCCGACGACGAACGCGGCGCTTGCCTCGAGCTCGTCGAGCCGCGCGTGCTCGCGCAGCACAGCGGGCATGATCCCGAGCGCGGCGCCCGCGAACACGTTCCACACGAGCGCGGCGAGGCCGAGCCGCTGCAGCCGGGGGTTGGCCAGGAAGGAGGCGATGCCGGCGACGAGGGACGTCCGGCTCCGGGTGGCCCGCCCGGACGGCGTGCGCCCGGCATGAGCCGCCAGCGCAATCGCGACGACGTGGATCGCGCACACGAGCCCCAGCACCGCCGTGGCGCCGCCCGCCCGGAACGCGAGCAGGCCCGTGAAGGGGCTCGCGAAGAGCGCCGCCTGGTTCAGGGTGGAGCGGATCGTCTGGCGGCGGAGCAGCCACGGGGCGGTCGCCGTGTCCCCCACCTCCCGCAGCACTGCCCCCTCGACGAAGAGCCGCACCGTCCCCGTGACGAGAGCAGCGAGGAGCACGAGCCAGAGCCAGTCGTGCCCCGCGAGCGCGCAGAGCGGGTAGAGGGCGCACGCGCCGAGGCCGATCGACAGCGAGAGCACCATCAGCCGTGCCGGCTCGGTGCGGTCGCAAACGACACCGGCCGGCACCGCGGCGGCGAGCATCGGCACGAAGACGAGCCCGGCGACGAGCGCGGCGTCGCTCGGACTGCCGCCGCGCGCCAGCACGATCCACGGGGCCACGAACATGAACTGCCCCTGGATGGCGGCGGAGAGGCTGTTCGCGACGAGCAGCGCAGGGGTGCGTCGGAGCAGCCTCATCGACCGTTGGACGCCCACTGCTGGAGGGCCGCCTCCAGCGCGGGGAGCAGGTCGGCGGCTCCGCCGAAGGGCAGTCGCGCCCACCCGGGCGCCTGGAAGTGCCGCCCGTCGACGACGGGGAGGCCGACGGTCAGCAGCTCGTCGGCGAGCGTCTCGCGGCCGTCGGCTGCCGCGAGGAAGAGGAACGGCCCCCCGAGCGGCGGCTCGACGACGAGCCCCTCGACCCCGGCCACGGCGCCCAGCGCCGCCTCCCGCGAGCGCGCCATGCCCTCCCGCACCTCCGCCAGCCACGTGCGGGGCCCGTCGAGTGCGGCGAGCGCCGCCGTCTGAGCCGCGACACCGACGCGGAGGCAGTCCCACTCGAGCGTGCGCGCGCACGCCTCGACCGCGGCCGCGCTGCCGGCGACGAGGCCGACCCTCAGGTGCGGCATGGAGAGGCTCTTGCCGAGGCTACGCACGACGATCGCGTCGTCGGCTGCCGCGAACGCGGAGGCCAGCTCCGCACCGTCCCAGAGGGAGCCTTCGTACGCCTCGTCCGTGACGACCTGCAGGCCGTGACGCCCGGCGACCTCCACCACAGCCGCCACCTCCCGGGCGCCCGGGACGTGGCCGGTCGGGTTCTCCGGGTTGCAGAGCAGCAACGCGCGCGCAGCCGGCCCGATCGCGGCCTCGATCGCCTCCGCGTCCCAGCGCCGGCTCCCGTCCGGCGCCGGGACATACACGGGGCGCGCCCCCGCCGCACGGATCGGCCCCGCGAAGAAGAAGCAGGGGGCGGGGACGACGACCTCGTCGCCGGGCTCGAGCAGCGAGCGGAAGACGACGCCCAGCGCCTGCATGGCGCCGTTCGTGACCAGGAGCTCGGAGGCCGGGTCGACGGCGCGCCCGGTCGTGCGTGCGAGCTCGACCGCGAGCGCGTGACGCAGCGGCTCGAGGCCGCGCGCCGGCGGGGTCGCCATGGGCCGGGAGATCGCCTCCGCGACGGCGTCGACGACGTGCGGCGGGAGCCCCGGCGCAGCTGTGCCGTGGAGCGGCGGAGGCGCGAGCCCGAGCCCGCGGAGCCGCTCCTCTGCCGCGTAGGTCGGGAAGCGGCCGAGCGTCACGTGGGGACGACGGGCAACAGCACGCGAGAGGGATACGCGCTCGTGTGCAGCACGGTCTGGCGGGCGACCTGCATGCGCGTCCCCGTAGCGACGTCCTCGCCCGTGTTCAGGTTGCGCGAGAACCGCGGGAAGCTGGAGCTCGTCAGGTCCACGCGCACGCGATGGCCGCGGCGGAAGACGATGGCCATCGGGTAGCAGCGGATGCGGTACTCGTCCGGCTCGCCGGGCTCGAGGAGCTCGACGGACTCGCCCTCGACGCTGCCGCGGTAGCGCGCCCGGATGATCCCCTCGGTGAGGAAGATCGACCGGCCGTCGGGGTGGACGTCGCAGACGCGCACGACCCAGTCCGTGTCCTTCGCGGAGCTCGCGGCGTAGAGGATCGCCTCGACGGGGCCGATCACCTCGAGGTCGCGCTCGAGCGGGTCGCTCGTGTACACGAGCACGTCGTCGCGAGCCTCGAGCACCCGCTGGTCGACAGGCCCCGGCCGGATCGGCGTCTCGGCGCCCTGGGTCATCGTCAGCACCGAGTTGACCCCGCCGATCGTCGGCACCGGGTCGGCCGGGTCGTAGTCGTACCGATCGGCCTCCTCGCCGGGACGGGGCTCCTCGAGAGACAGCCCGCCGCCCGACCGGAGATGGAACGGCGTGACCACCGACCGTGCCAACGGCCACTCCCGCTCCCCCCGCCACTCGTTCGCACCGAGCACGTAGAGCTCGGCGGGCGGGCGGGTGTCCCACCCGTTCGCCTCGTCCTTGAGGAAGCGATCGTAGAAGACGAGCTCGTGGTCGCGAATCACGGTCAGCGCCGGCGAGAGGTCGATGTCGCCCGTGAAGGCCTCCACCTCCTCCTCGTGCGACCACGGCCCGATCAGCACCCGATTCGGCACCCGGTCGCCGATCGCGCCGAAGCTCCGCAGGTGAGAGCCCGAGTACGGGTCGAACCACCCACCCTGCTGGAAGATCGGAACCTCCACCCGCTCCGGCCGATGCCGGAACTGCTGCCAGTAGTCGTCGTTCACCTGGTGCTCCCACCACAAGCGCCAGTAGTCGACCTGCCGGCCGATCGTCACCTCGTCCAGCTCGACGAGCGGCAGGTGGCCGAAGACGCGGTCGTTGAGCACGAGGCTCCGGGCGCTCGGCCCGGTGATCAGCGCGAGCGCGCTCGACCAGAGCGCCGCTGCCCCCAGGGTGAGCGCGAGCTGGAAGGCCCCGCCCGTGAAGTAGCCGTCCCAGAAGTAGTCGTCGTGGATCACCTGGGGCGCGAGGCACTCCAGGTTCGGATGCCCGAGGTGCGCGAGCTGCCACTGCACGAGGCCGCCGTAGCTCCGGCCCCACGTCCCGATCCGGCCGTTCGACCACTGCTCGCCCGCCGCCCACGTGAGCGTGTCGTGGGCGTCCTCGCCGTCGTGCGCCCAGGCGGTGAAGCGGCCGTCCGACTCGTATCGCCCCCTGACGTCGACCACCACGGACGCGTAGCCGCGCTGGGCGAACCAGACCCCCCAGGCGATGAAGCGCTCACGCGTCGACTCGTACGGTGTCCACTGGACGATCGTGGGAAGCCCCTGTGCACGAAGCGGCAGGTAGACGTCGGCCGAGAGCGTGATCCCGTCGCGCATCGGCACGCGCTGATCGTGGAGCAGGCGGACGTCCGCTCGCACGTCCGCGTCGCTGCTCATGCGTGCGACGAGGTGCGCGGTACGGGCTTCCCGGGGAAATGGCAGGCGGCGAGATGGCCGGCGCCATGGTCGATCAGCGGGGGCTCGACCTCGGCGCAGATCGCCTCGGCGAGCGGGCAGCGGGTGCGGAACCGGCACCCGGAGGGCGGGTCGATCGGGCTGGGTACGTCACCCGTGAGCACGATCCGCTGTCTCCGGCGGCCCGGCTCGGGCTCGGGGTTGGCCGACAGCAGCGCCGTCGTGTACGGGTGGAGCGGCTGGCGGAACAACGCCTCAGAAGGGGCGAGCTCGACGATCTTGCCCAGGTACATGACCGCCACGCGATCCGAGATGTAGCCGACCACGGCGAGGTCGTGCGCGACGAAGAGGTAGGTCAGGTTGAAGGCCTGCTTCAGCTCGACGAGCAGGTTCAGCACCTGTGACTGGATGGAGACGTCGAGCGCCGACACCGGCTCGTCCGCGACCACGAGCTTGGGTCGCAGCACGAGCGCGCGGGCGAGCCCGATGCGCTGTCGCTGGCCGCCACTGAACTGGTGCGGGTAGCGGGACGCGACCTCCCGGGCGAGCCCGACGCGCTCGAGCGCGTCCAGCACCTGCTCCTCCCGCTGGCGGCGGTCCGAGATCCCGTGGATCGCGAGGCCCTCGCCGACGAGCTTCCCCACCGTCATCCGCGGGTCGAGGGAGCCGACCGAGTCCTGGAAGACGATCTGCATGTGACGGCGCATCGCCTTCAGCTTCGAGCCCGAGAGCGCGAGCAGGTCGACGCCGTCGAAGCGGATCTCGCCCGAGGTCGGCTCGAGCAGGCGCAGCAGCGTGCGGCCGAGGGTCGACTTCCCGCAGCCGGACTCGCCGACGAGGCCCAGGGTCTCGCCGGTGCGGATCGTGAGGTCGACTCCGTCGACGGCCTGGAGGTGGCCGACCGTGCGCCGGAGGACGCCGCGCCGCACCGGGAAGTAGGTACGGAGCTCCCGGGCCTCGAGCAGGGGCGGCGCGGCCCCCTCGCTCACCTCGACACCTCCGGGAGAGCGGGGACGCGGCGGCCGCTCTCGCAGAGCCAGCAGGCCGCGCGCTGCGGCGCCACCTGGAAGATCGGCGGGTCTTCGGATGCGCAGCGCTCGAAGACGTAGTCGCAGCGCGGCGCGAAGCGACAGCCCGGCGGCCAGTCGAGCGGGTTGGGCACGATCCCGCGAATCGCGTTCAGGGGCGTCTTGTACGTCATCCCGAGGCGGGGGATCGAGCGCAACAGCGCCTCCGTGTAGGGGTGCTGAGGGCTCGCGAAGACCTCCTCAACCGGCCCGCGCTCGACGATCCGCCCCGCGTACATCACGGCCACCTCGTCCACCATCTCCGCGATCACCCCGAGATCGTGCGTGATCAGGAGGATCGACATCCCGAGCCGCTCCCGCAGCTCCTTCATCAGCTCCAGGATCTGAGCCTGCACGGTGACGTCGAGCGCGGTCGTCGGCTCGTCGGCGATCAGCAGCTTCGGGTTGCACGAGAGCGCCATCGCGATCATCACCCGCTGGCGCATGCCACCCGACATCTGGTGCGGGTAGTCGTGGATGCGCCGCTCGGCCGACGGGATGCCGACGAGCTCCATCATCTCGACCGCGCGGGCCATCGCGTCGCGGCGCCCGACCTGCTGGTGGAGCTCGACCGCCTCGGCGATCTGGTCGCCGACGGTGAAGACCGGGTTCAGTGAGGTCATCGGCTCCTGGAAGATCATCGAGATCACGTTGCCGCGGATCTCGGACATCGTCCTCTCGCCCAGCTCGGTCAGGTCTCGACCCTCGAACAGGATCCGGCTGGACGACTCGACCCGCCCCGGCTTGTCCACGAGCTGCATCACCGAGAGCGCCGTCACCGACTTGCCGCTCCCCGACTCGCCCACCACGCCCAGCGTGCCGCCCTCGGCGATCGAGAAATCGACGCCGTCGACCGCCCGAAGCACGCCCGACGGCGTGTAGAACCACGTCTGCAGGCCCTCGACGCGGAGCAGCTCGGCCACCTCAGCCCACTGCTTCCCCGAGCTTCGGCACGGCCTTCTTGCGCCCGCTCGCCGCAGGGCGGCCGCGCCGCACGCCGTCTCCGTCCGAGCCGGGCACGGGCACGTCGATGTGCTGCTCCAGCAGCGCCAGCACGACCTTCTGGTCGCGCGTCTGCAGGGCAGCCAGCAGCTCTCGGTGCTCGTCGGCCATCGTCCTCAGGTCGCGCTTGAGCCCATAGCGCAGGAAGTACCCGCGGATGCGCGGCCAGATGCTCCGCCAGACCTGCGCCGTGTGGGTGTTGCCCGAGCGCGCGATCACGATCTCGTGGAAGCGCAGGTCGGCCTCGACGTTCTTGAGCAGATCCTCGTTGCGGGCCGCCTCGTCCATCAGCCAGACCTGCTTGCCGAGCTCGGCGAAGTCGTCGTCCGTCAGCAAGGGCAGCGCGCGCGAGAAGGTGAAGCGCTCGAGCGTGAGCCGGATGGGAATCAGCACCTCCTGCACCTCCTCGTCCGACACGCCGAGCACCACGGCGCCGCGGTATGGAACGGATGCGACGAGGCCCTCGTGCTCGAGCTCGCGCAGCGCTTCGCGCACCGGGCCGCGGCTCGTGCCGAGCTCCTGCGACAGCGTCGCCTCCACCAGGCGCTGCCCGGGCGCGTAGACGCCGGACATGATCGCGTTGCGCAGGCTCTCGACGACCTGCTCGCGACGAGGGCGGCCCGGCGCTGCCCGGGCCTCGGGAAGGGCGCTCGAGGGCTCGGGCTTCTCGGCGTCGCTCACGTCGCTCAGCAGCTTATAGCCTCGATCGTCGACAATCACGGGATTGTTGACAATCCAGGCAGACCGGCCTAGTGTAGCCGGATCCGGTGAAGATCACGAGAGTCGACACGGTTCCGGTTCGCACGCCGATGAAGGACCCGCTCAGGTGGTCCGGTGGGACGCGTCACTCTGCCTCGGGCCTGCTCGTCCGGATCCACACCGACGAGGGGCTGGTCGGCATCGGCGAGGCTCCCGGGCCGACGCTGCCCACGATCCGCGCGATCATCGACGCGGAGCTGACGCAGTTCCTCGTCGGGCAGGACCCGCTGCGCATCGAGTGGCTCCTGCATCGCATGGAGGAGTACGCTCGCAACTGGAGCCGCATCGCCGCGTACGCGATCGCCGGCGTCGAGATCGCACTGCTCGACCTCAAGGGCAAGGCGCTCGACGTCTCCGTCGCCGACCTGCTCGGGGGGCGCTGCCGCGAGGAGGCCCCCATGGTCGGCTACCTCTTCATCGACGAGCCCGAGGTCAACGCGACGAAGGCGGCCGAGTTCGTCGACGCCGGGTTCACGGAGCTGAAGCTCAAGGTCGGCCGGGACTTCGGCCAGGACCACGACACGCTCGCCGCGATCCGTGACCGCGTGGGCATGGGCGTGAAGATCCGGATCGACGCCAACATGAACTGGAGCGTCCCCGCCGCGGTGAAGTGGATCCGGGGCCTCGAGCGCTTCGAGCTGCAGTACGTGGAGCAACCGGTGCCCGACTTCGACCTCGCCGGCATGGCGCAGGTGCGCCGCTCGGTCGCCGTGCCGGTCGCGGCGGACGAGGCGTGCACCGACCTCCGCTCCGCCGTCGAGCTGGTCAAGGCGGACGCCTGCGACGTCTTCGTCGTGTACCCGTCCGAGGCGGGCGGCCTGACGCGGGCGCGCCAGATCGCCGCGCTCGCGGACACCGTGGGCAAGTGGTGCGCGATCGGCAGCTGGGCGGAGTTCGGCGTCTCGACCGCCGGCAACGCGCAGCTCGTCGCGTCGTCCACGAACTTCCCGTTCGCCTGCGACACCCACTACCCACTGCAGGAGTTCGACGTCCTCGCCGAGCCGCTCCGGATGACAACCGGCGTTCTCGCCGTTCCCCGCGGCCCGGGCCTGGGCGTCGAGCTCGACGAGGAGGCAGTCGATCGCCTCGCCAACTTCGAGGTCCGTGAGTCCGTCTTCTATGACGAGATCGACGGAGCAGCGCCGAGGGTCGGTCAGATTCTCTGACGACCGCATCGAAAGGAGAGTGACGCACATGTCAGACGCTCCGACGTCCGACGGCCCGGTCGCAGGCGGGCTCAACCGCAAGGAGCTCCTCAAGAAGGGCGGCGCCGCCGGCGTCGCCGTCGCCGCTGCCGGATCGCTCGCCGGCAAGGCTACCGGTGCGCCGAAGCGGATCGGCGCGGTTCCGAAGAAGGGCGGGAAGCTCACCTTCGCGCTCGAGCAGGACCCCGTGCACATCGCGCCGTTCGGCGCCATCCTCACCTCGAACCACTGGGGCAAGGAGCCGATGTACGAGTCCCTGATCGAGTGGGACGCGAAGCTGAACCAGCGCCCGGCGCTCGCCGCAAGCTGGAAGGTGGTGGACAACAAGACGATCGACTTCACGCTGCGCCAGGGCGTCCGCTTCCACAACGGCAAGGAGGTCACCGCCGCCGATGTCGTGTACTCGGTCAACGGCTGGCTCAACCCGCCGCTGCCAGGCAGCGTCTCCACGACCGGCCAGATCCCGTCGATCGAGTCGGCCGTCGCGCGGAGCAAGTACGTCGTCCGCTTCAACCTGAAGAAGCCGGACGCCAGGCTGTTCGGCTTCCTGGCGTGGACGCGCTACTCGGCGATCGTGCCCCAGGGCATGTACGACCAGGTGAACGCGGCCCGCGAGGGCATCGGCACGGGGCCGTTCCGGCTCGTCAGCTTCGTCCCCGGCCAGGGCACGGAGTACGCCGCCTTCGCCAACTACCGCAAGAAGGGGCTCCCGTACCTGAGTCAGCTCTCGCTGCCGACGCTCCCCGACGAGCAGGCGCGGATCGCCGCCCTGCGGGCCGGGGCGATCGACGGGTGCACGCTGTCCCCGGACGGCGCCAAGTCCTTCCAGGGCAACAACAACTTCAAGGTGCTCCGCGG
>Ga0224500_10001641_pt1 | contig 12998 bp, 7 predicted proteins | sample SF_Oct11_sed_USG_FD_168126 | JGI IMG/M metagenome (GOLD analysis project Ga0224500, IMG submission 168126) | Sediment microbial communities from San Francisco Bay, California, United States - SF_Oct11_sed_USGS_4_1 | ecosystem: Environmental > Aquatic > Marine > Sediment | place: USA: California... | reverse complement strand
ACGGCGGGTGTTTGTCTGGAGCCGCCGACGTCCACGTCAAGAGCCCCGGTTGCAGCCATCAGCTGCGCCGTGAGTTCGCGGTGCAGGATCTGCCTGCCGTCGTGCGCGCCGCCATCCTGGTAAAGCAGCGCGATCTTGGCGAGATCGTCGAGCGTCGGGTAGTACCCGGCACTGAACCAGGCTGGCCCATCGCGTCCGCCGGCCTCCCGGGTGCGTACCACCGGCGCATGCGCTATGCCGATCGGCTCGAAAACTTCCTTGCGGAGCATGTCCCATGCGTCCGCGTCCGGCCCGCGAACTTTCTTCAGGTAGGCATCAACCGCGATGCCGAGCAGGTAATAGTCCTGGTCGCGGTAATGCATCTGCGTGCCCGGCTCGAAGGGGTACGGCTTGAGGTTTTCCTGGATCTTCTGAATCTTCCCCGCGTTCGACGGCATCTGGTACCAGTCGTCGTAGGTGGGATTGGCGCGGTCGTCGCCTTCCCCGTTCGGATGCCACTTGTAAGTATCTTTGCCGCCGAATCCCGTGGCCATGTCGGCGGCGTCGATGAAGCGGACGCGCTTCCATTTCGGGTCGACCAGGCTGGGCACGAAGTCGCCGAGATGAAGTTCGAGCACCTGGGGCCCATAGACCTCGGCGAGGCGCAGCAACGACAACGGCGCGGCGATGCTCTTCATCACCGAGCGGACCCCGAAGCGCATCTCGAGCGGGTAGGGATAGCTGCCGTAGGCAGTGGGGGAGGCTTCGTAGTAGAGCGTGCCATCGCGCACTAGCCCGAGGGCGACCTGCCATTTCGGCAGGATCGGACCGCCAAATCCGTCGAGCGTCCCGGGCGGCAAGTTCGCCCGCAGTTCCGCCAGCGGTCGCGCAGGCAGCCTTGCCGCCAGTTCAGCCGTGGCGACCGCCCGTTCCTGCTCGATGCGTGCCGGGTCGACTGATGACACCGTCGCCGGGATCGAGCCCCACAATACGCAGTGCGGGCTTAGCAGGTAGGGCGCGGTCTGCTGCACGAACTGCACGCGCAGCGAACTGATCTTTCCATCCTGGTAGAGGAACGTCGCGAGGCCCTGGTGAGCGTGATTCTCCGTGTCGTTCACCAGCATCAGTGGCAACGCGGCGCGCGACCAGTCGCCATCGGCCTGTTCCCGCCAGACGCGGCCAAACTGCGGAATGACGCGCCAATAACTCGGCACCTTGCCGGCCGCGGTTTCGCGCACCATCTCGCCGCGCTCCAGCGGCACCAGTACGTCGCCGAGGGTGACAAAGCGCAGGGACACGCCAGGGAACTGCCGCGCATCCCGGCCATCGAGCACCGGCTTAGCCAGCGCCGGCAAGGTTCGCATCGTTGTCGAGTCGACACGCAGCATGCCGGCAAATGGTGGTGCCGGAAGCGCATCTTGCGCCGGCGCGAAGGCCGCGTTGTCCGCAGGCGTGGCGCTGGTTTCACTGCTGAGCATTAACCGCTCCGGCAGGCGGTCGGCTGCGGGCCCGGCGCCCGCAGCCCCGGAAAGCACAGCGAACAGCAAGCTCGCCGTGCACAGGCGTCCAGCGGTCGACAACGGGCAAGGGGTCGTCAGTCGGGTGCTCATTTGGGCGATCAACCTCGTTCAGCGGATCTTGTTCTTGCGGAATGCTGGGCGTTTGCCCGGGGCCGACCCTTTCTTGCGAGGCGGCGACGCCTGCGGCTGGCGCTCATCTGTGGGTCGACGCGCATAGGCACGCCGGTATGAACTGCTGAAGTGCGACATGGACTTGAACCCGCACTCTGCGGCGATCGCGCGCACCGGCTGCGACGTATCGCGCAACAAGGTCCGTGCACGGGCGAGCCGCAGTTCGAGATAGAACTGGCTCGGTGATCTTCCGAGGTGCCGTTGGAACAACCGCTCGACCTGGCGCGTCGACAGAGCCACCCTTGCGGCAATGTCGCGCAGTCCGGGAGCGTCCGCCCGGGACTGCTCCATCAGTTCAATGACCTCGGCCAGCCTCGGGCTCGTGATGCGGTAGCGCGTATGGACGGCCATGCGCTGCCGGTCTCCCTGCTCGCGGATGCGCGGGTGGATGAACTGCTCGGCGACCGACAGTGCGAGACCGGACCCGTGGTGCTCGCGGATGAAGTGCAGCATCATGTCCAGCGCGGCAGTGCCGCCTGAGCAGGTGAACACTCCGCGATCCACGACGAATACATCCTGCTGCAGCTTCGCACGCGGATAACGGGCGGCGAAGAAATCGCTGTATTCCCAGTGGACCGTGCAGTGGCGTCCGTCCAGCAGTCCTGCCTCCGCGAGCAGGAAGGGACCGCCGCTCACTCCACCCACCTGGCAACCGCGGCTCGCGAGCTGCCGCAGTCGTCCACGCAGTCCCGGATAGGCCTGGACCTGCAGCGGATCCAGCCCGATGCACACGAGCAGCAGGTCGATGCCCTCGACCGCACTGAAGGCTGCCTGCGCCGCGATCGGGATGCCGTTGCTCGCGACGACAGGACCACCGTCCGGCGACAGGATCACCCACTGGTAGTACTCGCGGTCAAGCAGGCGGTTGGCGGCGCGCAGCGGCTCGAGTGTCGCAGAAAAGGCCATCAACGAGAACTGCGGAAACAGCAGGAGGCCGAGCTTGAACGTGTCTTGCCGGCTCATCGCCGTCAGGCTGGCGCGTCGAGCGCCGTATTGCGGGTTTCGGGCGCAAGGGCATAACAGACCAGCCCGCCGACGGCGAGCACGACGAAGCACGCTCCCAGGGCAGTGCGCACCCCCATCGCTGCGACCACGACCGGCAGGAGAAACGTGCTGGCCGCCGATCCGATCCGGCTTGCGGCGATCGCCAGCCCTATGCCTGAGGCGCGCAGATCGGTGGGGAACAATTCGGGCAGGTAGACGTAACAGAGATTCGACGCGCCAGACAGCACGCAGGCGAACACGGCGAAGAGCGCGATGATGGTGATCCTGCCGGGATCGTCGAGCACGATCAGCGCGAGCATTGCGGCTGCAGTGATCGCGAAACTGCCGACCAGGAAGGTGCGCCGCGGCATGCGGTCGACGACGCTCAGGCCCAGCACCGCCCCGAACAGCAGTGAAAAATTGTAGACGAGCCCGCCGATGAAACTGTTGCTGACCGCCATGGCGTCCAGGACGCGCGTGACGAACGTGCCGACGGCGAAATAGGGGATGACCTGGCACGTGAAAAACGTGGCGCCTACCAGCGTCCGGCGTCGCCACCTGGACGAGAGCAATTGCGTCCAGCGACCCGCGACGACCGGCGCTGCCGGCGGAACGACGGGACACCCCACGTCCGGTCCGATCCAGCGGCGGACCACGGACGCCGCGTCGGAGTCATGACCGTGAGTCACCAGCCAGAGCGGCGACTCCGGCAGTACCAGTCGCAACGGCAGGATCAAGAGGCATGGCACTGCGCTCGAGAACAGCATCCAGCGCCACGCGTCGGGTCCGGTGTCGGCGAGGGCATAGCCGACGAAATAGGCGCAGGTGTAGCCGCCGGCCCACGCGACCGACAGCGTGCTCATGATGCGTCCGCGAAACGCGCGGGGCGTGAACTCGGTCAGCAGTGCCTTGCTCACGACGTAGTCGGTTCCCAGCAGGAAGCCGATGACCAGCCTGAGAGCGAGCAGTTGTGCCGCGGACTGCGCGAAGAACTGTGCGGCCGCAAAAACTGCCAGCAGCAGCATGTTGTAGGCGAAAATCGGCCGCCGGCCGAAGCGGTCGGCATTGGGGCCCGTGAGCAGGGCACCGAGGAAGAGTCCGGCGAGCGAGGCTCCGCCGATGAGGCCGAGCCAGAGGGGGGTCAGTGCCAGCTGCGGCGCGGCGAGCCCGAGCGCGATGCCGATGATGCCGAGGCCGAAGCCGTCGCTGAACACGCCGCCAAAACTGGCGACGGCGACGCGCAGGTGAAAAGGACGCAACGGCGCGTCGTCATACGCATGCACTGCTTCGACGGCCAACGGCTTCCCCCCGTAAGACCGCGGCGTAGCGGTCCCGCGAGCATCTTTGCACGAGAATCTGGCCGTTCAATGTCGTCCAAACGACACTATTTTTCAATATGGCGACACGTGCATCCTCGAAACAGGCGGGCGACGGTCAATGGCTGCCCAATACCGCCGCCCGCTTCGCTGACAAGGAGCGTCAGTCGGGGATGATGCAGCCCTTGTTCATGACGTCGTTCGGGTCGAACGCGCGCTTCAGGCGCTCGAGGATGTAGTACGAGGAGCCGTACTCTTCCCGGATCCAGGGCGTGCGTGCCTTGCCCATGCCATGGTGGTGCACGACGGAGCCGCCGAGCTTCAGCGTCTCCTCGCAGATCACGCGGTTGATCTCGGTGCGGTACTTGTCCACTTCCTGCTCCGGCGGGCAGTTCACGTTGTAGTAGTAGATGAAGTACATGTTGGTGCCGTTGATGTAGCTGTGCGAGCTGTGCCCGCCGGCCACGGTGATGTCCGGCACCTCGACCCGCAGACGCTTGAGCGCGTTCTCGTAGATGTCGCAGATCGTGCTCCAGTCGGCCGAGACTTCGGTCGTGCGGCCCATGGTCCTGGTGGCAAGGATTTCCTTGCGTTCGTTCGCGATCTTGTCTGCGCCCCAGTTGAGGTCGGCGAACCATTCTGCGAGGTGGTGCGCGTCCACCGGCTTGCACTCCGGGAACTTCGCGACCAGTTCCTTGATCCCCTCAATCGTCGCCTTGACGATGCCGGCCGGGCCTTCGGCCATGAACAGCAGCACGCAGTCGTCTTTGGCGGCGAACTTCGAGAAGTGGAACGCGCCGTCCGGCGGATCGTAGAGACGCGCGACCGACGGCTTGTAGCCGGCGACCATCACTTCGCGCAGCGCCTCGAAACCTGGGCGCATGTTCTTCAGCGTCCAGCCGACGAACGTGTTGTTCTGCGGCAGGTACGGGAACAGCTTCACCGTGACTTCGGTGATGTAGCAGAGCGCGCCTTCGTTGCCGATGACGACGTGGCGGATGTCCGGGCCCACGGCTCGACGCGGCACGTTCTTGATGCGGGTGATCGTGCCGTCGGCGAAGACCGCCTCGAGGCCGACCACCATGTCTTCGATGCCGCCGTACAGCGTCGAGAACTGGCCGATGCTGCGCGTCGCGACCAGTCCGCCCATCTGCGCGATCGGCTTGGACTGCGGCGAATGGCCGGTGGTCACCCCGACCTTGCGACACTCGTCTTCGAGCGTCTGCAGGCACACGCCACACTGGACGGTCGCCTGCATGTTGTAGGTGTCGATCTTGAGGATGCCGTTCATGCCCGAGCCGTCGAGCACGATCGAATTGGCGACTGCCGTCTCGAGGCCGCCTTCGGTCGCGGTGCGGCCGGTGCGGGCCACCACGTTGATGCGGCTCTTGTTGGCGTACTTCAGCACTTCGGCCACGTGCTGCGTGCTGCGCGCCATGACCACCGCTGCCGGAATGGGCCGCGTGAACACGCCGTGCACGTCCTCGTAGAGGCGCAGGCGGTCGATGCTGCTCTGCTTCAGTTCCTTCTCGTCAGTGATGACGTTGGCGCCGCCAACGATCTGCTGCAGTCCCTGGACGATGGCGGTCTTGCTCAAGGCCATGATGCGGTCCTTTTCGGTCGTTTCCGGCGCGCGCCGGTGTCAGTGAAAGAGTGGCCAGGACCGTTCGAGGACCTGGTCAGTCGAATGGCGGATGTCGCGATAGACGTCTGCGTTCATGCGGCGGTAGACGTCGGTATTGGCGGCATTCGGAGCGAACGCTTCGCGGGGCTTTTCCATGCGCGCAACGGCAGTCGCGAAATCCGGGTAAACGCCGGTGGCAACTGCCACGCAGATCGCGGAGCCGAGGCTGGCGCCGCTCGGGCCGTGCGCGCGGGATGCGGGAATGCCGAACACGTCGGCGAAGATCTGCATGAAGAGTGCACTCGACGAGCCGCCGCCCGAGATCACGATCTCACGCAGCGTTATGCCAAGTTCGTCCGCCATGGCGTCGACCTTGTCCTTCATCGTCAGCGCGATTGCTTCGAGGATGGAGCGGTAGCCGTGCGCACGCGTATGGCGCGCGTCGAACCCGAGCATGATGCCCTTGCGGAACGGCTTGTCGGTGGGGGCGAGCCAGTCGAGCACGCTCATTAGACCGTCGCAACCGGCCGGGACGTGCAGCGCTTCCTGTTCCAGCACGTGCTCGCGCGTGACGCCGCGCGCAGCCGCCGCGGCGGCGAATTCCGGTCCCAGCAGGTCCATGAACCAGGTGAGCGTCCACATGCCGCGACGGATGCCGTGGCTCTCGTACAGGTAACGGTGCGGGACGCAGCCGAAGTTGGTCCAGAAGTGCTGCGCATCCTGCCGGTTGCGCTGCCCGTGCACCATCGAGGCGATGTACGTACCCAGCGAGATCAACGCGGTGCGATCGTCGAGCGATCCCGAGCCCAGCGCTTCGACGGCCTTGTCATTGGCCGTGACCACGACCGGCAGGCCGGCGGGAATCCCGGTTGCAGCCGCCGCCGCCGCAGTCACTTGGCCGGCGATCGCTCCAGGCAGCAGCAGTTCGAAGAGTTGTTCGCGCCGGACGTTGAACTGCTGCAGCAACGCTGGATCGCTGCTCCATTGCCAGGTATCCGTGTCGATGGGCCACTGCAGCAGGATGTTGTTCGCCGCAGTGTCCTTGAATTCGCCCGTGAACCGCTGCGTGATGTAGCCGGAGGAGGTGGTCGCGTACGCTACGGCAGGATTCTCCGGCATGTACGGCTGGTAGGCCCGCGTGTCCATCCAGCTCATGACCGGTTGGGCGAGCGAGCCGTCGGCCTTCAGGAACGCCTTGCAGCAGCGAATGGTGCAGAGGCCGACACCGATGATCTCGCGCGGGTCGCCCAGGAAGTTAGCCAGCGCCTGCCGGCTGGCGCCGATGATCGAATCCCACAGGTCGTCGTCGGGGTGCTCGACGACCCCGGGGCGCGGACGACTCGCGGCGCGCAGCACCTGCCGGCCTTCGGCCACTGCATTGCCCTCGAGGTCGTAGATCACGACCTTGGTGCTCTGCGAGCCGTTGTCGACGCCGACGATGTAACGCCCCCGGATCGCCATCTCGCGTCAGCGCACCAGGTAGCCGCCGTCGACGACGAGCAGGTGACCGTTGACGTAGTTGGAGGCGCGGCTCGACAGGAACACGAGCGCACCCATCAGGTCGACCGGCTCGCCCCAGCGCTCGGCCGGGATGTGGTCGAGCACGCGCTGGTTGGTCTCCGGGTTGCTGCGGGTCTGGCGCGTGATCTCGGTGGCGTAGTAACCGGGCGCGATGCCGTTCACCTGGATGTTGTGCATCGCGAGTTCGTCGCAATAGGCCTTGGTGAAGCCCGCAAGGCCGTGCTTCGTCGCTGCATACGCCGACGACCAGCGCCCGCCCAGGAACGAGAACAGCGAACAGATGTTGATGATCTTGCCGCTCTTCTGCGGGATCATCCGCTTCGCTGCCTCGTAGCCGAGTTCGAAGGCAGCCGTCAGGTTCACGGCAACGGTCGCGTCCCACTGCGGCCGTCCGAAGTCGAGCACTTCGGCCATCGGGCAGATGCCGGCACTGTTGACCAGGATGTCGATGGCGCCGAAACGCTCGACGCAGGTGTCGATCACCGTCGCGGCAGCCCCGGGCGCGGTGATGTCGATCTTGAGGTATTCGTAGCGACGGCCGGCCGCTGCAATCAGCGGTCCTGTCTTGCCGTCATCGTCCATGACGCTCGGTACGAACACGTCGGCGCCGGCCTTCGCGAGCGCCAGCGAAAAGGCCTGGCCGAGGCCGGTATTGCCGCCGGTGACGATGGCCTTCTTGCCAGCGAGCGAGAAGAAGTCCATCGAGAATTCGCTGATCAGCATCGAGGCTGGCTCCGTCGGCCTCGACACCGCGTCCACGCGGCCGGGCTCGTCTGTGGTGAGGCGCCCTCCGCCGGAGCGCGCGTCGGAGTATAGCCTGCGGGTCTGAGCCACGCGGCAGCCGATGGCCGCGATTTGCAGTCGTGTTTGACGCGGGCAGCCGCTCCCTGTTACCAATGCGTCAGAAGATTTTAACGCGGGGGAAGGCAATGCGTTCGAGCTGGTGCCCGGGGGTGGGCCCGCTGCTCCGTGGACTACGGCTGCCGGGCGTGTTGGCGACCGCGCTGCTCGCGTTTGCGTCGGGTGGCGCAGATGCAGCGGCGGCAACTGCAGACTCACCCAGCTGCCGCGTGGTGCGGCTGGCGGACGTCGGCTGGACCGCGGAAACGGCAACGACTGCTGTGCTGGGGCAGATGCTGACGGACCTGGGTTACAAGCCGGTGATCACCGTGCTTTCGGTGCCAGTTACGCTGGAATCGATGAAGAATGGCGACATCGATGTCTTTCTCGGCAACTGGATGCCGGCGCAGGAATCGATACTGAAGCCCTATACCGATGAAGGCTCCGTCGAGGTGGTCCGCAACAACCTGGTGGGCGCGAAGTACACGCTCGCCGTCCCCGACTATCTCTACGACGCAGGGCTCAGGGACTTCTCCGACATCCACCGATTCCGAAAAGAGCTGGGGGCATCGATTTACGGCATCGAGCCCGGCAATGACGGCAATGGCCTGATCCTCGGCCTGATCAAGAGGAATGAATTCAATCTCGGTGGCTTCAAGCTCATCGAATCGAGCGAGCAGGGCATGCTCGCACAGGTCGAACGGGCCTACCGGACCAAGGCGCCCGTCGTGTTCCTGGCGTGGGCCCCGCATCCGATGAACACGCACTTCAAGTTGCGATATCTCACCGGCGGCGATGCGACCTTCGGTCCGGATTACGGTGCCGCCACCGTCAGCACTCTGGTGCGCAGGGGCTACCAGCAGGAATGTCCCAACGTCACGCGGTTGCTCCGGAACCTCGAGTTCTCAGTCGAACTCGAGAACGAGTGGATGGACCGCATCCTGAGTGACAAGGTGCGGACCGCAGACCTCGCGGTCGAGTGGCTCGCCAGGCGTCAGCCCGTCGTGGAAACATGGCTCGCCGGCGTCACTCGCATCGATGGCCAGTCCGCGCTGCAGGCCGTCGACGGACCGGCGAAGGTCGGTCACCTGAGTGCGTTTGAAGACTGGATCACGGCCAACAAGATTCCGGTCGGTGACAGCGCCACGACGTTCGTCGAATACACCAAGAAGCATGCCCGCGGACTGTTCGACGGCATCGCGGCCGCGCTGACGGGCTCGACCAACGTCGTCGCGAAGATCCTGCATGGCGTCCCGGCGCCGGCCCTGATCTTGCTGATCGCCGCCCTGTCGTGGGTGCTGCGACGTTCCATCGGCCTCGTGGTGTTCGTCGTGCTCGCGCTGCTCTTCATCATGAACCAGGGCTACTGGGACGCCACGCTGGAGACGCTGACGCTGGTGCTCGTCGCCGCGATCGTCGCCACCGTCATTGGCGTCCCCCTGGGAATCTGGGGGGCGAAACGACCGCGGTTGTACGCCGCGATGCGTCCGGTGCTGGACCTGATGCAGACGCTGCCGACGTTCGTCTACCTGACCCCGACGCTCGTGCTGTTCGGGCTCGGCATCGTGCCGGGCCTGATCTCGACGATCATCTTTGCGTTGCCCGCTCCGATCCGCCTGACGCAGCTCGGCATCTCGTCCGTCCCGAAGACGCTGCGTGAAGCCGGGCAGGCCTTTGGCGCCACGCCGCTGCAACTCCTGTTCAAGGTCGAACTGCCCAGCGCCGGGCCGATGATCCTCGCCGGCATCACGCAGTGCATCATGCTGAGCCTGTCGATGGTCGTGATCGCGGCGCTGGTGGGAGCGGGCGGGCTCGGCGTGCCGGTCGTGCGCGCACTGAACACCGTGCAGGTCGGCATGGGCTTCGAGGCGGGCATCGCGATCGTGCTGCTCGCCATCATGCTCGATCGCATCAGCCGGCCGGCCGAGAAGAAGGGGCAGGAATGAGCAGCGCGGCGCTCGAGTTCGACCGGGTCGACATCCTTTTCTCCGCCGAGTCCGGACGCAAGCGCGAGGCCGCGATCAAGGCCGCGCTGCAGCAACTCGACGCAGGCCGCGACCGCAACGAGATAGAGACTGCGACGGGCGTCGTCGTCGGCGTGAGCCAGGCGAGCCTCGCGGTCCAGCGTGGTCAGATCTCCGTGCTGATGGGCCTGTCGGGCTCCGGCAAGTCGACCCTGCTGCGTGCGGCGAACGGCCTCAACCGCGTCACGCGGGGCCACGTGCTGGTCAACGACGGCGAGAAGCAGATCGACGTCGCCAAGTGCGATGCGGCCACGTTACGTCGCCTGCGACGCGGCACGATCGCGATGATCTTCCAGCAGTTCGGCCTGCTGCCGTGGCGCACGGTGCGCGAGAACGTCGGGCTCGGCCTCGAGCTGCGCGGTGAATCAGCATCCGAGCGCCGTCGCGTCGTCGACGAAAAGCTCCAGCTGGTCGGGTTGGAACGCTGGGCCGATCGCTACGGCCACGAACTGTCGGGCGGCATGCAGCAGCGCGTCGGCCTCGCGCGCGCCTTTGCCACTGATGCCCCGATCCTGCTGATGGACGAGCCGTTCTCGGCGCTCGACCCGCTGATCCGGACCAAGCTGCAGGACGAGCTGCTGGCCCTGCAGGCACGCGTGCGCAAGACCATCCTGTTCGTCACGCACGACCTCGACGAGGCGCTCAAGCTCGGCAACCAGACGACGGTGCTCGAAGGCGGACGCATCGTCCAGACGGGTACACCCGAGGACATCGTGCTGCGCCCGGCGAATGCCTACGTCGGTGAGTTCGTGCAACACATGAACCCGCTGTCGGTCCTGAACGGCCGCATGGTCATGCGCCCCTGGGACGAGCTCGCCACGGACGGCCCGCAGCGCTGGCTCGACCCGGGGCGTCAATTCAGCGCGGTCCTCGACGAGCAGGGTCGGCCTGCAGCGGCGTCGTTCGAGGGGCAGGCGCTCCGCATCCGTACGTCGCCGGCGGAAGGCGAGGGACTCATCGTCGCCGAGGTAGACACGCCTTTGCGCCAGCTCATTCAATGGTGCCGGTCCGGACACCCCGTGCTGCTCGCCGAAGGCGGCGTCGTGCAAGGTGTGTGCGGACCCACCGACGTCATCCGCGCGCTCGCGACCAGCGATTCCCGCGCTCGCGCCCCACACAACCCAACCTGACCTGACCGATTTTCCCTCTGGAGACCTTCATGCGTATTCGTCACCTGCTGACCCCGGCCACGCGTGCTTCAGGATCGATCGCCGGTGCCGTCACGGCGGCACTCGCCATGGGTGCGCCCCTGCCGGCGCTTGGCCAGCAGGCCGGCGCCAGTTCCGGCATCGAGGAGATCGTCGTCACGGCCCAGCGCCGCGAGGAAAACCTGCAGGACGTCGGCATCGCCGTCACGGCCCTCGGTGGCGAGATGCTCACCGACCTGAACATCACCACGGCGACGGACATCACTCGGGCGGTCCCCAGCCTGAAGATGAACGCGTATTCGTCTTCGCAGGTGGTGTTCAACATCCGCGGCGTGTCGCAGAACGACTACGGTGACCAGCAGGAGCCGCCGGTCGCCGTGTACCAGGACGACAGCTACGCCAGTTCGATCAACGTCGCGAGCTTCCCGATCTTCGACCTCGCGCGCGTCGAAGTGCTGCGTGGGCCGCAGGGCACCCTGTTCGGCCGCAACGCGACGGTCGGGGCGATCCAGTTCGTGTCGAACAAGCCGACCAGGGACTTCGAAGGCTACGCCACGGCCACCGTGGGCAGCTACGGCCAGTTCATCGTCGAGGGTGCACTGTCGGGCCCGCTCTCGGACAACTTCCAGGCGCGCATCGCCGCGATCAGCAACACCGACGACGGTTACATGGAGTCCGTCGTCGCCGGCGTGCCGGCTCGCGGCGGCAACGACCATTACGCGGTGCGCGGGCAACTTGCGTGGCAGCCGTCCGAGACGACCGACCTCAACCTCATCGTCCGCTACATGAAGGCCAACAAGGAAACGCAGGCCGGCATCTATTCGCAGGAACCTGCGTGCCCGAACGACCAGTTCCAGGGCGAGTTCACCAGGCCCGATCAGTCCTGTGCCTTCTGGGTCACGGGGCCGGGCGAGGGCGGCACGGGGTATCGCAACGACGCGATCACGCCGAGCCGCGGTGGCGATCCGTGGAAGACCGCGGAAACGCAGCGTTCCTACGTCGACCGCGAGATCACCGGCGCCACGCTGCACTTCGATTGGGACATCGGCGAACTGCACCTGGTCTCGATCACGGACTACCAGGATGCGACCAAGTTCTATCTCGAAGGCGGCGATGCGTCGCCCGTGGACGGGGTGCTGTTCTACCAGGGCAGCGACCTCGAGCAGTATTCGCAGGAATTCCGCCTGTCGGGCGAGATCGGCGCCAACTTCTGGGTCGCCGGCCTGTACGGCATGAAGGTCGACGGCGACTACACCGGCAAGTTCGCCACACCGTTCTCCGGTTACGACCCGACCATCGAGATGTCGCAGAAGACGACGTCGTACGCGGTCTTCGCCCAGGACGAATGGCAGTTCGCCGACGCCTGGAAGCTGATCGTCGGCGCGCGCTACTGGAGCGACGAACGCGAGGGAACCTACTTCGGCACGGCGCCGGAGGTGCCGGGGTTCTCCGCGCCGGTCACGATCATCTTCAACCAGAACGAGGTCGCGCCGACGGGTGGGTCGATCACGCCGGGCGATGCGAAGAACAGTTTCGACGGCGTCACCGCGCGCGTGCAGCTCGACTGGAAGCCGACCGACGACCTGCTGCTGTACGGGAGCTTCAACCGCGGCAGCAAGAGCGGTGGCTACACGTTCTCGACGGGCACTCCGTATGACTCCGACGGCAGCCTCACCGTCCCGCGTAAGTTTCTCGAGGGCATGCCCTTCGACGAGGAAACGCTGGACGCGTTCGAACTCGGCGCGAAGACCACGCTTGGGGATTCGACGACCCTCAATGTTGCCGCGTTCTATTACGACTATTCGGATTACCAGGCCTTCGCGCAGTTCGGCCCGGTGCAGACCGTCATCAACCTCGATGCCGAGACGACG
>Ga0224500_10001640_pt1 | contig 13002 bp, 10 predicted proteins | sample SF_Oct11_sed_USG_FD_168126 | JGI IMG/M metagenome (GOLD analysis project Ga0224500, IMG submission 168126) | Sediment microbial communities from San Francisco Bay, California, United States - SF_Oct11_sed_USGS_4_1 | ecosystem: Environmental > Aquatic > Marine > Sediment | place: USA: California... | reverse complement strand
AAGGACTGGGTATCGCTAGGTGGTGACTATAAGGAACAGCATTATTCTCCGCTGAATAAGATCAATATTAAAACTGTCAGTCAACTGGGTTTCGCCTGGGAATATGATGCCAGAAGCCCCATTGGCAGAGTACCCAGGGGATTGGAAGCAACACCCATCGTTGTAGACGGCATAATGTATACTTCCGGCGCGTGGGGTTTTGTCTATGCGCTCGACGCTAAAACGGGAAAAGAAATCTGGAAGTATAATCCAAAAGTGGATGCTTCCTACGTACGGAAAGCGTGTTGCGATGCCGTTAACCGGGGCGTGGCTGTCTGGGAAGGTTATGTTTATGTCGGCACACTGGATGGATATCTGGTTTGTCTTGATGGCAAAACGGGCACTGAATTATGGAGAAAAGATACTTTTGTCAGACGCGATGTTGACTACACAATTACCAGCCCACCACAGGTTGCGGGCAACATTGTGATGATTGGAAACTCGGGTGCCGAGTTCGGTGTGCGCGGGTACATTACTGCCTATGATCTCAAGTCAGGTGAAGCACAGTGGCGCTTTTTTATTGTGCCCGGAGATCCCAAGAATGGTTTTGAAAATGAAGCGATGGAAATGGCCTCGAAGACTTGGGATCCTAATTCGGACTGGGAGGCAGGCGGTGGTGGTACTTCGTGGGGTCAGAGCGCCTATGATCCTGAACTAAATTTACTTTACGTGGGCACCGGCAATTCAAGCCCCTACCCCATTTGGTTCCGCAGCCCGTCTGGTGGCGACAATTTATTCCTGGCATCTATCCTCGCGATCAATCCGGATAACGGAAAACTGATTTGGCACTACCAGACTACACCGGGAGAGATCTGGGACTACACCGCCACGATGAACATTGTGCTCGCAGACCTGGAGATCGGTGGCACGACACGAAAGGTATTAATGCAGGCACCTAAGAATGGTTTCTTTTATGTACTGGACAGGGCAACGGGCGAACTGCTGTCAGCAGAAAAGTTCTCCAGGGTAAATTGGGCCAGCCACGTAGACATGAAAACCGGACGCCCTGTGTTGACTGAGCATGGACAGTGGTATAAAGATGAACCAAAACTTGTTTTCCCATCACTGGGTGGCGCACACGGTTGGCCACCCATGTCGTTCAACCCCGGTACCGGACTGGTATACATACCCGAACGTGTGGAACCCATGGTCTATACGGCTACAAAAACATACAGCTGGATGCCGGACAGAGACAATACCGGATTCGACTACAGTCAGATGTATAAATACAAGCAGGTTATCAACCAGGTCAAGGAAGCTGAGGACACTATAACCACGGAGAGCCTGCTTGCCTGGAATCCCATAACCGGGAAGGCTGTTTGGAAAATAAGCGATGGCGCTCCGAATGGCGGAACTTTATCGACACCTGAACTTGTGTTTCAGGGAACGCGGACAGGTTATCTAAACGTCTACGATGCAAAGACGGGTGAAAAACTAAAAGAATTATTTACAGGCACCGGAATTATGGCAGGCGCGACCACCTATGAAATTGACGGAGAGCAGTATGTTGCCGTAATGGCCGGCTATGGCGGAGCCCCGACAGACTATTTTCCTCAGGACGCCGCATTGCATCAATATCAGAACAACGGTAGGATTATTTGCTTCAAACTGAATGGCGGGGAAACACCACTTCCTCCCAGAACGGTTAAGATCCCAACACCAGAACCTCCCGATATGAAAATCAATAGCGCCCTGGTGGACAGAGGATCCGTTCTATACTGGGATTATTGCGAAGTCTGTCACGGGGGATTTGGAGAACCTCCACCAAATTCTACATGGCCCGAAGGCCACATGTCACAGCATCCCGATTTATCAAAGATGCCAAAGGATGTACACAAGGTCTTCAAGGAAATTGTGCTGGGCGGTATTTTCAGTTCTGCAGGCATGGCTTCATTCAGCAGATCACTAAAAGAGGAAGATGTAGAAGCCATACATCATTATTTAGTGAAGATTCAGCAAGATGCTTATGACCAACTCAAGAAAGCAGCAGGCGATTAACGCTAGTTGTCTTTAAGTGGACAGTCTCAACGCATCATCAACTTTCTGTGGGTTCCAACCGTTTTCGACGAGCCGTTGCCTTATGTTAAGGTCCGGGTTTCCTGCAGCTCTTGCAACGCGGATGTAGTTGCTCAATGCAATGTCATGAGAAGACATCTTTACAGCCGGGGCGGGTGAACCCTTTGCCTCCGCATCTGTATCACTCCATGCCTTCCGGATGAGGTTGTAAACAGCCAAACCAATAACGCCTACTATATAGACAATTCCAAGCCAAATAAAAATGCCTGCGCCCGCTGTACAAAGGATGGACAAAAATATTAGCTCAAGAAATTTTTCGCCTATCAACAAACTGCCACCAAGGCCAACAATTACCAGGCCTGTGAGGATCTGTTTCGAAAATTTTCGCAATAGTTTCATAGTTTATTTTCCATAATGATGCGACCATAGCGGATGAAGGAAAGCATTAACATCAGGTAAAGCGGAATTGCAAACAGCACTTCTACCGGTGCATCAAAGTACGGGGCCTGTATTCCGGTAAAGTTAGCCGTCGCACTTTCGCCATAGACTCTGTATCCGTTCCTGATAAACCAGGATTCAATCGGCATATACAACACCGTACCCACCGATACGTACAAGACAAAGACAAGCAACATGTCCAGGTGGATAAAAAATCTGTCAATCAAAGTCGTGGAAAGCCAGATGACCAGTACCCAGACGAGGGTTAGTACAATATTGACATCGTAATAGTAATAACTCCAGGAAGGAAAGTTTTCATTGTCCACCATGGGTTCGATCATTATTTCAAAGAAAGCAACACCCAGTAGCGCGATAATGAAATTCCGAACCGTTACCTTTTTCCGTGACGGAACCAGGGGAATCTCGTCCAGATAATAATTCCAGAATTTATAAAAACCGATTATCAGGCTGGAAAAAACCGGCGCAAAATATAATATCTCAAGTGGGGCACCGAGCAAGGTTAGGCCGTAAAACCGCTCCTGCACTTCTGGTGAATAGGTCCTGATCGATAATTGCAGGACAATAATCTCAAGTATAACGGCAACGCCAGTAGCCATAACAAGGCAAACCAAAAACCGTTTCCATTCCCGCCATTCAGGCCAAAGGTTATCCACCAGCCTGATCACACCAATAAACAATATGGCCCAGGCGAAGGTAAGTATCCAACTTACATCCAGATAGACATAGGCATAAGCGCCCAGGTGCGAGTTATCCCACATTGGCGCGGTAAAGACCTCGAATATGAGCACACCGGCACTCATTATCAGAAACCTTTTGAATATTTTTGGATCGCTCTTCCGCAGTAGGTACAAGCCGCCAATAACGGCAGCCAGGACAACAATATCGAAAACAAGGGTGCCAGTAGTTAATTCCTTAACGCAATTGCAGTTATTGGGAATCTTGAAGTTTTCAAACATGTGATGGTTCCATTTTTTTAACGCAGTTATTACCACAAGCGGATTCATCTCCCTTTTGGGATTCCCTGAAAGCAGGATCTCTTACTTTGCATCCTCCCCATTTTGCCTGATTGTAAGGGGATGAACTCGTCATTTCATCCCATATTTTATATAGCGGCCTTTCTATCATATTACCCTGGATAGCGCTGTTAAAATCGCAAGACATAATATCCCCGTAAGGCGAAGCATAGAAATAACTGGTGCCGCAAGAGCAACCAACGCTGCGGTGACTGAGCATATAGGGTACCACCAAAACCCCGGGATAACTGGGGTCGGCATTGTATCGCTTGCTCTTGGCAATCATCTGTTCTACCCAATCCTGATCGTCACCCTGAAGATCAAGACGGTTTTTGTATCGACCGGAGGGCAAGGCATCGAAGAGGATCACCTCATGTACTCCGGTTTCTTTACCCAATTCAATAATGCGTTCCATTTCTCCGTGCTTGAGAGATTCCGGTGTAAGTGTTCCCGATATACCGGTGGTAAGCCCCAATGTCTTTGCGTATTTGATGCCCTCAATCGCTTTGTCAAAGAGGCCTTCTTTTTTTCTGAAGCGGTCGTGGTCAGTAGCATTGGCATAATCGATGCTGATAAAAACTCCATCCAGTCCGGCCAGTTTAAGTTCTTTCGCTCTTTTTCTCAACAACGAACCATTGGTGAAGAGGACCGCAGTGGAAAGATTCTTATCAACAGATTTGATCAGCTCCGGAAGATCCTTCCGCAACAAAGGCTCTCCCCCGGTGAAGTTGATGACCGATACACCCAACTCCTGGGCATCACATACAAGTTTCTTTGCATGCTCCAGGCTTAGCACTGTTTTGGATTTATCTTCCACCGCTTCAAAAAAGCTGCAATGCTCGCAGGTGGCATCGCACACATCATTCACCGCGTAGGTCATCATATTGGGCAGGTTCTTATTCTGAATATTCCGGTAGATAAGTCTGGCCATAAAATTGGCGCTTGGTTTGCTGAACACAGGCGGCGTAAACATCGAATAAACTGGGTAGCCGTGACGATAGTGGATTATCTTATTGTGATTGAGATAGATCTTGTACAAGATCTCCAGGTGATCCATCGAAAATCCAAAAGCCCTCGTGCTGAGGAACCACTTAAGCCGTAGCTTGCTTAGAAATGCTTTCATAAAAAAATGTTTTGCCTGCCTGGCTACCGTTTTAACGCTGCGGCCATGGTAAATATAGTTGAAAAGCATCAATTATCGGTTTGGCAGGACAAGTGTACAAACCGGACAGGTAACTGAATTTTGACTATATTGATTTTGAGTGCGGTGCTTCAAAAGTTTCTGCATGTTTATCAACCGGTCGGAGGATCGATAAATCCTGCCTTTTTTTGATGCCTGGCCAAACTTTTATGCAATTTTCAAATTGAGCTAATATTTGAAAGATCTGAACTACCCAAACGGTGTTTTTCGTCCTTACATTGTAAAGGATAAACTGAAAGGCTAAAACAAACATATGTCACACGATAACAAGACCGTTAATAAGATCATTAACGAAATTGAAAAGGTAAAGGCAATTGAGGCGTATGCCCGTCAAATTGCGCCCCTCTCCGAAGAGGAGGTTGCAAAATTGGACCATGCCGCTTTCAACGCAAATGCTTCCCTGGAAGGTCAGGCAGAAAGACTCAAATTCCTTGAAGACAAAAAAATATCGTTTGATTATGTGACTGGCAACAAAAAATTCAGTGAACCGGAATTGTTAAAGGGGAACATTGAAAACTTCATCGGAATGGCGCAAGTCCCGATTGGTTTGGCGGGTCCTTTGTTGGTGAATGGAACGTATGCTTTAGGCGATTTTTTCGTGCCGTTGGCAACGACCGAAGGTGCTTTGGTAGCTTCTTATAACAGAGGGATGAAAGCTTGCCGACGCAGCGGCGGAATTAGCTCAGTTTGTCTGTATGAAGGAATCCAGCGGTGTCCGTTCTTTAAATTTGACAATATTGGCACGGTAGGAATCTTTTTGAAATGGATACACCAGCATATTGACAACTTCCATGAGATTGTATCAAAAACCAGTCAATTTGCCAAATTGAATGATGTTCAAACGAACATCGAGGGGAACAGCGTTATTCTTACTTTTGAATATTCCACAGGGGATGCGGCCGGACAGAATATGGTCACTATCTGTACAGACCAGATTTGTAAGTTCATCCTCTCCACGTTTCCGGTAACACCCAGCGAATGGTACATAGAAAGCAACTATGCCGGCGATAAAAAAGCAACATCTTTGTCGTTCACCAGGGCAAGGGGAAAGAAGGTAACTGCTGAAATTGTTCTGCCCAGAAAAATTGTTGAATCCGTACTGAAGACCACACCGGAAAAAATCGTCAAATACTGGGTATCGTCCACGCTTGCTGTAATCCAAAGTGGCGCTATCGGCGCACAGGGACATGTGGCCAATGGATTAGCGGCCCTGTTTATTGCATGCGGACAAGACGTTGCCTGCATCTCGGAATCTTCGATTGGCCTTACCAGAATGGAAACTAATTTGAACGGCGATTTATATGTTTCACTCACACTTCCTTCATTGATTGTTGGAACCGTTGGCGGGGGCACTGCGTTGCCGACTCAAAATGAATGTCTGGAAATGCTCGGTTGCGCCGGCCTTGGTAAGGCTAAAAAATTTGCCGAGATATGTTGCGCAGTAGCATTGGCCGGTGAAATTTCAATTGCTGCAGCGATGACTGCAGATCATTTCACCAGGTCTCACAAGAAACTGGGCAGAAAAAAATGAACAACCCCCTGGATAACAGTGCTTCATTCATAAAACGTTTCCTCATTTATCAACAGGAACGATTTCCATTCCTGGTGCATGGTGTATTAATTGCCGCATTCACTTTTTCTGCAGTCTCCTATTCCAGAATCTGCCGGCGACAGGATGGTTTTATTGCCTGGTCAGATTATCTGATCGGAGTTTTTGCAACCATCACCCTGTTCTTTCTCGTTAGAATATTTGATGAATTCAAAGACCAGGAGGATGATAGAAAATACCGCAAATATTTACCCGTTCCAAGAGGTTTAATGTCTTTGAAAGAGCTCAAGATCATCGGTTTTATTGTCGGCATTGCTCAAATTTTGGTAATCGCTTTTTTTCAACTTGAAATGCTTTACCTGTACATGATCGTAATGGCGTATTTGTTACTCATGGGGGTAGAGTTCTTTGTCCCTAAATGGTTAAAACAACGACAAATTATCTACATAACCTCTCACATGTTAATTATCCCACTCATCGATATCTACTCGAGCGGTTTGGATTGGTTGTTGGATGGCGCCAAACCTCACTGGGGGTTGGCATGGTTCTTTGCCGTTTCATACACAAATGGTTTGGTGCTTGAATTTGGCAGAAAGATAAGGACACCTGACACGGAAGAGGATGGTGTGGTTTCTTACACCGGACTCTATGGCATTAAAGGTGGAACGGCAATCTGGATCATCCTCATGTTTGTCACAATGGCGCTGGCTGTGGGCGCATCCCATTATGCCCGGTATGGCTGGATGGCATTCGTCGTCCTGGGCGTATTTTTTATCCTATGTTCATTCCCCGGCTGGCTGTTTTTGAAAGAACCAACTGTAAAAAGAACGAAGTACATCGAGTATGCTTCCGTAGTATGGACCGCATTGATGTACCTCTCTTTGGGCGGTATACCAATGATTAAATCATTCTTTTCCTGAAGTTACTGCTGACGCATATCGACAAAGAATCGCACCAGGGTATCGGCGCAAAGGCCAGGAACTTGATCGTGTTGGAAAAGATGGGTGCGAACGTTCCATTATGGTCCGTCATTCCACAGGAAGTATTACTGGATCAGATTCCGGATGGAATTCGAAAGGAAGAAATCAACGCAGCATTTCAAAAAGTCGTTGTTCCCGAGCAGGTCATAACCCAGCTGGCGCAGCATTTTGGAGAGAATTATCAATCAAAAACCTATGCAATCCGGTCTTCGGCAACTGAAGAAGATGGAAAACGGTTTTCCTTTGCCGGGCAATTTGAATCCTTCTTGCATGTTCCCTTTTCCGACATCCAAAAAGCGGTAAAGGCCGTCTGGCAATCCGCCGTTTCCGAACGGGTGATTAAATATAGAGAGGAAAACAAACTGACGTTTCAATTCGGAATTGGTGTTATTATTCAGGAAATGATTTGTGCCGATGTCGCAGGCGTTGCTTTCGGCATGAACCCTGTCTCTGGTGAGCGCGACAGCAAAGTTATATCGGCAGTATACGGGTTGGGGGAAGGGCTTGTTTCCGGAGCACTTGATGCTGATACATACACAATAACGCCTGACGGATGCAAGGAAATTTTGGCTCATAAAACGCATGCCTTCGTGAGGAATAGCACAGGAAAAGGAGTTGAAAAGATTGAAGTAGAAAGTGATAGAACAGATCTTCCAACTTTGCAGGAAGCACAAATAAGTGAAATTGCCTCACTGCTTGATAAGCTAAACTCAGCAATGGGTACTCCGCAGGATATCGAATTTGCATTTCACCAGGGAACACTCTATTTACTGCAAACAAGACCCATTACCACAGCCGGCCCGAAACCTGCAGGTGAATACACTTTGTGGGATAACAGCAATATCATTGAATCTTATCCCGGCATCACTACACCATTGACGTATTCATTCATCATAAAGATGTACGAAATGGTTTATCGTCAGTTTGTCGGGATGATGGGCGTTACAGAAAAAGAAATTCAACAGCATTCGGAAATTTTCGCCAACACACTCGGACTGGTTCGCGGACGGGTGTACTACAACCTGTTAAACTGGTATAAAATGCTCGCCATGGTTCCCGGCTATTCCATTAATGCCGAGAACATGGAGCGTATGATGGGCGTAAAAGAACGTTTTGAATTGGAGGATAACTTCAAAATGAATAAAGGAATTGCGCGGGTAAGGATTGTTGGGATGGTATTCAAAATGATTGGGATGCACATCGCGCTTCCAAAAGAACGGGAGCGTTTCATGAAGCAGCTGAATACAATCATGGATAAATACAAGGCCATCGATTTAAATGCGCTCTCAACCGCTTCCATAATCGACCACTATAATACCTTCGAAACTTCATTGCTCCTGAAGTGGAAAGCGCCATTGATAAATGACTTCTTTGCGATGATCTGGTTTGGGATGTTGAAGAAAAAGTGCACCAGATATTGTCCGGATGATCCCAATATTCACAATGATCTGTTATGCGGCAGCCAGGACATCATTTCTGTAGAACCCATTCACAGAAGTATTGAGCTTGCCGCTATGGTGGCCGGGAATGAAGCAGCCAGGATTCTGTTCATGGAAAAGGCCCCCGAGGAAATCTGGGAAACCCTATGCGCCGGTTCCTTTCCGGAGATCCGGAAATCTTTTGATGATTACCTGGATCGTTTTGGCGATCGCTGCGTGGGAGAATTAAAACTTGAAACGATTTCCTATTCTCAAAAACCATCCCTTTTGGTGAAGGTCATCAAGGCTTACCTCGTACAGGGAATTACCCGTAAAAAGACGCATGCCAATATTGAAGGTGATCTGAGGATTGCCGCTGAAAACAAATTATTCAGCGCCCTGCATGGTAACCCCATCAAAAGATGGTGGATCAGGTACATAATAAGCAAAACACGTGATCTTGTAAGCAACAGAGAGAACCTCAGGTATGAAAGGACAAGAGGTTTCGGCATGGTAAGAAAAATGTTTTCCGTGCTGGGCGAAAAATGGCACAAAGCAGGGTATCTGGTTGATCCAAGAGATGTCTACTACCTCAAATTGGAAGAGATTAAATCGTTGGCAACCTGCGCGTTCGATGAAAAATTAATGACTGAAATCGAGGCTCGAAAAGTAGCGTTTGAGGGTTATAAAAACCAGGCACCCCCCCGCGAACGTTTTTTTTCGTACGGGAATAATTTCAGCGATGAATACATTTATTCACTTGACAAAATTGAACACGATGAAAAAAGTTTGCATGGTATCGGATGTTGCCCGGGAATAGTTCAGGGTAAGGTCCGGGTTGTTGTGGATCCTACAGAAATTGATTCTCTAAACGGCGATATCCTGGTCACTTCCAGCACTGATCCCGGCTGGGTTACTTTGTTCCCAACAGCCTCGGCAATAATCGTGGAAAGGGGAAGCTTGCTAAGTCATTCCGCTATTGTTTCCAGGGAAATGGGCATTCCCTGTATCGTCAGTGTCACCGGACTTCTTCGCACTTTGAAATCGGGCGATGAGGTACTCATGAATGGTAGTACCGGAAAAATAAAACTTATCAGTAATGAAGGAACAGTTAAAGGAAGTTAGACACGATTACATCCGATACGCCAATTGCTGGGAAGACGCAGACATCCTCATGGATGCGCTGGCAATTAAGTCAGGCGACAGAGTTCTCTCCATTGGCTCTGCCGGTGATAACAGCTTTTCCATGTTAGCCTATGATCCTGAATTCGTTTTGGCTGTGGATATCAATCCTGTTCAATTGAATTTAATCGTGCTTAAAAAGGCAGCTATTGCCTCGTTGGATCATGAGTCCTTCCTTCAGTTTTTGGGCTTTCATGATTGCCCCAACCGCTGGGATTTATTTCTGATCGTAAAGCAAATGCTCCCTCCCGAATTGGCTGCGTTTTGGTCAGGCAGAAAAAAGGAAATTGAAGATGGCATTATATACCAGGGAAAATTCGAAAGGTATTTCAAATCATTTCGCAAGAACATCTTACCCCTTATTCACACGGAAAAAAGAATCAGTGAATTATTCAACGAAAAGAATTCCGTCCAACAGGAACAGTTCTTCCATGCGGAATGGAACAACCGGAGATGGAGAATACTCTTTAAACTATTCTTCAGTAAATTTGTAATGGGCAGGCTGGGTCGCGATCCCGAATTCCTGAAAGAGGTTAAGGTACCGGTGTCAACTTTCATACTGGACCAGTCCAAAAAACACTTGAGTTCGGTTAACTGTCAGCAAAACTACTTCCTGCAATTCATGCTGACAGGCCAATTCAAAACCACTTTGCCCAATTATGCCCGGAAGGAATCATTTGAAGTGATCAAAAAAAAGTTGGATAGAATTATGATTTATAATGGATTCGCTGAGGCCGCTTTCAATGAATATCAGGGATTCAATAAGTTTAATCTGTCAAACATCTTCGAGTATATGAACCCAGCCGTATTCAGGTCCGTCAGCAAAAATCTGGTGCAAAATGGTCAGCCCGGATCCAGGTATGCATACTGGAATCTGATGGTTCCAAGACAAATGTCAGAAATCAACCCGGAGTTGGTGCCGGACCGCGAAAAAGCAGATACCTTCACACAAAAGGATAATGGCTTTTTTTATAGCAAGTTTATAATTGACGTCAAATCATGAGCGAAAATATACTCCATACCCTTTATCTGGCCGGAGCTTTCCTGATTCTTTTTATCAGCGCAGAGTTGCTGTATCACAAATTCAACGTAAAGGCTGAAGTCACGCGGAAGTACGTGCACGTCGCTACCGGTTTGTTAACGATGCTATTCCCACCCTTGATTGGAAATCAATGGCTTGTGTTGGCTTTGTGCGCTGTCTTTTTTATTATCCTACTCGCTTCCATGACATTAAATTTACTACCCTCCATAAATGCCGTCGACCGCAAGACCAGAGGTTGTATTCTATATCCGGTTATCGTTTATGGCTGTTATGTGATGTACATCGAATATGATCAATTCATATTCTATTACATCCCTATATTGGTACTCACTATTTGTGATCCTATTGCGGCTATCGTCGGAAAAACCTGGCCGGTTGGCAAGTATCAAACTTTTGGGCAAACCAAAACTTTGAGTGGTTCAGCAGGATTCTTCATAGCGGCCATGGTTACCTGTTTGTGCTTGATTTGGGTACTGGAAGAAGCACCGCTGAGCGAAGTAGTTGTTGTTTCCATAAGTGTAGCATTCGTAACGGCAATTGCCGAGGCGCTTACGCATAAGGGATACGATAACCTCACTATCCCGGGTGGCGCGCTGGCTGTACTCTTGCTCTTCAATAATTATTATTCAATCGGATGAGTAAACTTAAGATCGTCAAGACGCTTCCCGGCGATCAGCAATTTGCCTTATTCAATGGCTTACCTGGTAAACTCTATGATCCGGGAAGCGCGCGATTCCAATTGGGTAACGACCCCGTCTCAACCCACTTGGAAGGTTGCTATTTTTTGTTGAAGGATAATGAACCGGCAGGACGGTTTGCCTTCTACGAGAACAATGATTTGAAATATAACAATAAGGCTGCTGCTGCCATCGGCAGTTATGAATGTATAGAAGAACAGGAAACAAGCGATCAACTGATTCTACATGCAATCCATTTGGCAAAAAATAAAGGATACGCGTGGCTGATCGGTCCGATGGAAGGATCTACATGGAATAACTACCGATTCAGCAAACACAACCAACACATGAATTTTTTCATGGAGCCATATCACCACATTTATTATAATCAACAATTTGAGCAGGCCGGCTTTAGCGCGATAGCTGATTACTATTCAAACATGGATCAGACGCTGGATTTTGACGGCGAAAAACTGAATAAGGCCGAAAAACACTTTCTGGACACAGGCGCCGTTTTTCGTAAAATAGACATGAGTGATTTTGAAAATGATTTAGCCAAAATAGCGCAGCTCAGTGTGGATGCTTTTTCCAACAACTTCTTATACACGCCCATCGCTGTCGACACATTTGTTTCCAAATATAAGAACCTGAAGCGCTTTTTTAATCCGAATTTAGTATGGATCGTGGAAGACGCGAAAGCAGAAATGCAGGCATTCGTTTTCGCCATCGAAGATCACATGGATCCTCACCATGAAACGGTTATTGTCAAGTCTATGGCGCGCAAGCAGTCCTCCGCATTCCGTGGCGTGGGAAGTTATCTGGCCGGAAAAATCGTTCAGATAGCCAGGGGAATGGGATACAAGAAGATGATTCATGCGCTTATGATCAGGGATAATGCCTCAATGCAGATATCAAAAGAATATACCGGAGACGAGTATAAGTCTTATACACTATATGGTTTGAAGCTTTGAACATCACAGAGATTTTTCTTTCAGCGGCTGACCGGTATCCCCACAATGTTGCCATTGTAGACGCGAAACGTTCGATCACGTATGCACAGCTTGCACAGGAAGCAAAAGCAACTGCTGCGTATTTCAAGAAGAAGGGTATTTCCGAAGGCGACAGGGTTCTGGTTTTCCTCCCCATGGGCATAGATCTTTACAGAATTGTACTGGCACTGTTTTACATTGGCGCTACTGCCGTTTTTCTGGATGAATGGGTAAGCAGAAAGAGGCTGGACATTTGTTGCAGGCTCGCCGACTGCAAAGGATTTGTGGGTGTTTTCAAAGCCAGGCTATTGGCATTCTTTTCAAAGGAACTAAGACGTATTCCAATCAAATTACGACTAAAGCAAAAATTTCAATTCAGTATTCCAATCACGCAGGTAGATCCGCATACTACTGCGTTAATTACTTTTACCACGGGA
>Ga0224500_10001637_pt1 | contig 13027 bp, 9 predicted proteins | sample SF_Oct11_sed_USG_FD_168126 | JGI IMG/M metagenome (GOLD analysis project Ga0224500, IMG submission 168126) | Sediment microbial communities from San Francisco Bay, California, United States - SF_Oct11_sed_USGS_4_1 | ecosystem: Environmental > Aquatic > Marine > Sediment | place: USA: California... | reverse complement strand
GTTCAACGTGCTGCCGTGGCTGGGCAGGCACGTGGCCAAGGACGAGGGCGCGTACCAGTACCTCGCCGAATCGATCCGCATGCACCCGGACCAGGAAACGCTCAAGGGCATGATGGAGAAGGCGGGGCTCGTGAAGTGCGATTACTTCAACCTCACGATGGGCGTGGTGGCGCTGCACCGCGGCTTCAAGCCGTGATCGCCTCGGCCTCCGCCTCGCTCGCCGCGGGCGCCATCAACAGGCTCACCGCGGCCACGCCGCTTGCCCGCGAGCGCCTCATGCGCTTCGCCGGCAAGACCGCCGTCTTCCGCGTGGGGCCCCTGCCGGTGGCGCTCACGGTGCAGACCACGGGCGAGGTGCTGCCAGCCGCCGAGGGCGCGGCGGGCGACCTCGAGGTCCGCCTCTCGCCGTTCCTGCTGCCGCGCCTGGCCGCGCACGACGAGGCCGCCTATCGCGACGTCGAGACCACGGGCGACGTGGAGTTCGCGGGCGAAGTGGCGTTCCTCGCCAAGCACCTCAAGTGGGACGTGGAGGAGGATCTCTCGAAGGTCGTGGGAGACGCCGCCGCGAACCGCATGGTGACCGCCGCGCGAGGTGCCGCCGCGTGGGGCAAGGATGCCTCGGAGCGCATGGCCGCCGGCGCCGCCGAGTACTTCACCGAGGAGGATCCCCTCATCGCCTCGCGCGTGAAGGTCGAGGACTTCGTCGCGGGCGTCTCGGAACTTCGTGACGCCGTCGAGCGGCTCGAAAAGCGGATCGAGATCATCGAGAAGCGCGGGGGTTAGCCGGCCGGTGTCCCGCCCTTCCGCTTCGGGTCTCGCGTTCATCGTCGTCTCCGCCTGCGCCTTCGGCGCCATGGCGATCTTCGCGCGCTTCGCCTACGCGAGCGGGGCCAACGTGACCGGTGTTCTCGCGTCGCGCTTCGCGATCGCGGGCCTGCTCCTTGCCGGCGTCATGGTGGCCTCGGGCCGGCCCTGGCCGCGGGGACGGGCGCTCGCGGTGACGATCGGCATGGGCGCGGTGGGCTACGTCGGGCAGGCGATGTGCTTCTTCGCGGCGCTCAACCATGCCTCGGCCGGCCTCGTGGCGCTCCTCCTCTACGTCTATCCGACGCTCGTGGTCCTGCTGTCGGCCGTGTTCCTCGGCGAGCGGCTCACGGTGGCGCGCGTGGCGCTCCTCGCCGCGGGCTTCGGCGGCCTGGCGATCATGCTGGGCGGCGGGCAGGGCACGGCCGCGGGCATCGCGCTGGGGCTGGGGGCGGCAGCGTTCTACTCGGTCTACATCCTCGTGGGCGCGCGGGAGCTGCGGCACGTGGATGCCCTCGCGAGCACCACGATCGTCTGCCTGTCGGCAGCGGTGGTGCTGGGGCTCTCGGCTTTCGTTTCGGAGCCGCGGTTTCCGGGAACGTGGTGGGGCTGGGCCGCCATCGGGGCGATCGCCATCGTGTCGACGGTGGTCGCGATCCTCACCTTCTTCGCGGGTCTCAAGCGCGTGGGGCCGTCGACCGCGTCGGTGATCTCCACCTTCGAGCCGGTGTTCACCGTCGCGCTCGCCTGGGCCATCCTCGGCGAGACGCTCGCGCCGCTGCAGCTCGCGGGCGGCGCCGTCGTGCTGACATGCGCCACGCTTCTCGCTCGGTCGCGCTGAAGAAAGGTTCCTTGTCCTCGATATCCAGCCTCACGCGTTGCGAGAGAGTGGAGCGACTGTCCACGCCATTGCGGCATGTTGGGCGTCCCCTTTCGGCGGCGAACATCACCTGAATCCCAACGCGGTTGGCGGGATCTTCGCGCATGTTAGATTCCGCGAATGACCGGCAAGCGAGTCCCGACCATTTGTCTCCTGATGGCGACATGCATTTCGCCAATGGCGGACATCGTCATGGCGGAATCCCCTCGCATCGGAGGCTACGCAGGTCAACCGATTCAACTGGCGCAGCTCGGGGCTGGGCAGAGGGCACAGGAGCCCGACGATGCCAGCCTGACTCCGGACATGCGCTTTTCCCGGGCGATTTCCGACCCGATCATGAACAATAACGTGGCTGAATTCGATCGAATTCTGGCTGCGAGAGGCGCGCCAACCAAGGACGCGATTCGTCAATTTTCGCTGGCAAGCAGAGCGATTCACTGGGGCTCTGACGATGTCCTGCGCCGCATTCTCGAGATCGATCCCGGAGCGGTCAAAGCGCTCGAACCCGCGATCCGCCTCTCGCTCTTTCATCGTTGCGTGATGGAGTGGGAACCCCTCGGGCATCCGGAGCGCACCAAGCGTATCGGGCCGCCCCACGAACGAAACATCGACCACCTTCCCTTGATCCGGCTCCTGCTGGATGCCGGCGTGGTCGAAGGGATGGGCTCGGGCAGCCTGCTCGCCGCCTTGGCGAGGAAGGGAGACTCCGACGACGTGCTGCGGGTAGCTGGTTGGCTGCTCGACTTGGGCGCTACCATCGAGCGCGGCCCGAATCGCGGCCCGTCCGCCCTGGCCGAAGCCGCGGAACGCTGGAACTACCGCCTGATGGACCTACTCCTGGCCCGCCGCAAGCCCAGCCAGGATGCTCTCGATGAGGCACTCGCGAGATGCGAGATCCAGCAGGCCAACAAGTCCATCGCACGGCTGCTCGAGCTGGGCGCCAACATCAACATCGAAGAGGCCAGGTTCAAGCGCCTGACGCCGCCCGCGATTGCCGCCGCGCGTCGCGTGTCCCAGTTCGGCGAGGCGGATTTGATGCGGCTTCTGATTCGATACAAGGTCGACCCGAACCGACTCGATGCGCCTAACGAGTCGCCGCTCATGCTCGTCGTGCACGAGCACGACCTCATGCAGGGTCTTCTCGACCTTGGGGCGAAGGCGAGCTATCGCGCTGCCAACGGCGAGGCGCCGTTGCATTGGGCAGTCCGGAAGCCACCAGCCGACACGGGCTTCCGAGAGCCGAGGTTCTATCCTCTCGCCAAGGGCAGCGATCCCGCTGTTCGTGCAAAGTCGGTCCGGATACTCCTTGCTGCAGGGGCTGACGCCAATCCGATCGATTCGCGCGGCTGGACGCCCCTGATGTACGCCGATCCGGATGAAGAAGTCATCATCGATGCCTTGCTCGACAAGGGCGGCATCGTGCGACCCGAAGCGACTCTGGACGGCAGATTGCACTCGGGAATGCCAGTGCCGACCGAAATCGGCTGGGCGATTGTGCGTGGCAACGATCCCCTTGCCCTCGGCCTTCTCAAGCGTCGGTCCCGCGACAGGCAGAAGGACGGTGCTCTCGTTCTGAGCGCTGCGCAGATGGGCACCGTGAAGGTGCTGGCTCAACTGCTCGATCAGGGCGCAACCGCGAGACACCGTGACGAAGGGGGATGGACGCCTCTCCTGCTCGCCGCCTCCGGAGGCCACGCGAAGGCCGTTGCATTGCTTGTCGAGCCTGGTCGGGCGGACGTGAACGAAACGTTGCCCACCACGAACGAGCGACTTGCCCGCGAGTTCGTCAAGAATCCTGGAATGGTGCTCGGTGTCCTGTCTGCGGGAGGCCTGCACAGTGGCAGCGGTCCGGAAAGGCCGGCGGGTGGCGACAGCGCGCTGATAATCGCGGCGAGAGAGGGGCACGCGGAAGTCGTCCGCGAACTGCTTAAACATGGCGCAAACGCGAAACACAGGAATGAAGATGGCGAAACCGCGTTGAAGATAGCGGAGCGCAACGGACATATCGAAGTCGTCAAGATGCTCAAGGCGTCCGGCACGTGATGACCCTGCGACAATCCTTAGGATGGAGTCGAGCTATCAAGATAGCAGCGCTGCTCGCGCTGGCCTTTCCCGTGGTGGCATGGTCGGAGACCATGGTCGCTCGGGACGAGAACGGCAAGGCGCTGCCGGGGGCATGGATTGTCTCCACTCGGAGCGAGTGCGTCGGCCTGGGGCATTGCTCGACCTACTGCGTGGACGTTCAAGTCGCCCGCACCAGGGATGACGGCAGCTATTCCGTCGGGACACTCTTCCATCAAGCATCGGAGTTCAGTACCTACGCCTACCGGGAAGGGTATGAACAACTCTGGCGCTCAGACCAGCGGTCGACGGGCGTGACGATGAAACGCGGCGGCACGGACCCGCGGTACGAGAAGCTGGATCGGGAAACCGCGCGAGTCATGTCGCTGGCCGACCTTGCAGGACGCATGTCCTGTTTTGCCGCCCCGGCTCGCCAAAGGGAGGCACTGCTTCCGGTCTACAGGGCGATGTACCGAGAGGCCCGATCGGTCGGTCGATTGCCAGAGCATCGGAAACTTGCCGATGGCATCTGCTACGAGATCCACGGGCTCGCCCGTTCGCCTGGAGAAGAGTCCAGGTCTCCCGACGAAGAGAGGCGAAGTCGCGACGCGTACTTGAAAGGCGTGGAGCCCACCTGCCTCGACCCGGTGGGCGACGTGGTGGAGCGGGCGCTGCTGGAGGCCGTCAAGAGCGGCGACGTCGGGTATGTTCGCTATCAGGCGAAGCGGGGCTTCGACATGAACAGGCGACTGGACGGCTATTCGCCGTTGATTTCGGTTGCCGCCGCCAGTGGTTCCGTAGCGATGATCACCTCGCTGGCCGAGTCGGGCGCGCGGCCCGATGAGCCTGACTTGCAGGGGCGGGCAGCGCTCGAGCGGACGCTCCGTGAAACCCCCATGCGCCTGCCACGCCCCGTTCGCCTTTCGACCGTCAAGGCGATGCTCGATGCCGGGGCCGACCCGAATCGACGTGACATTGGGGGCTTCCCGCCTCTTGTCCGGGTCGCCGACGAAATCCCCGGTGACGTCTCGCTCTTTGAGTTGCTGGCAGCGCGAGGCGCGCGAATCGACCTGCCGGTTCAAGGCAGCCATTCGTTCGAGAACGGCAGAACGGTGTTGCTTGTCGCCAGGGATCCTGAAATGGTCCTCGCCGCCATTCGACACGGCGCAGACGTGAAGTCGACTCGACCTTCACCGTTGTTCTATGCCGGAACGCCGGAAAAGCTCCGCATCCTGTTGGATCACGGCGCGGATCCTGATGCCGGCATCACTGTCGGTCGCACCCCGCTCATGGGTATCCTGGTCACGAGGGAAAGCACCAACGGCGCCTTCCGGGACTCGCTTGCCTCGATGGCGATGATGTTGGTCGAAGCCGGCGCGCGCCTGGACATCAAGGACGAAGAGGGGCGGGATGCGTTCCACTTCTCAACCGACGAGGCCTTCAAAGATCGGTTGCAGACCCTGGCGACAAAACGCCAGCCGAAGTGAAATCTCTTTCCTTGACCAGCGGTCGCACCTAGGGAAGGTCGGACTTGGGTCGGAGGCGGTCATTACCGATCGAATCGATGTGAGAGCCGGGCGCGAATGAGCGCGATCGGCAGAACGGGCTTCATGACACGAGTGGCAGCGGCACTTGCCGTGGTCGTCGGGCTGGCGACGTTCGGATCGGGCGTCCATGCGTCCGGAGGCAATCCGCTTTCCTTCGGCAAGCCCGATTTCGAGCTGACGGGTCGCGTGTACGACGAGGCGACGAAGGAGCCCATCGAGGGGGCGTACGTGGTCGCGCTCTACTACGTGGACGTTATCGGTCCCGCGGCGCTGACAACGAAGTGCGTGCGCGCAAAGGGAATGTACACCGGTAATGACGGCACGTTCCACTTTCCGGTGGAGAAGCGGGACGGAAACAGTCCGGGAAAAGTGATGGCGATCAAGTCGGGCTACTTCAGCCTGTGGCCGGTGATTCCACCGACTGACGTGTGGAAAAAGCAAGGGAAGGAGGCGTATTCGGGGCGCGACCTGCCACTGCAGAAGCAGGATCTGCAGAAGCCGTCGTGGCAAATGGGCCACGGGGACGTGTACTGCACCGGAGCCGAATGGCGCGAGGACGTCGAGGCGGCAATTGAATTCTTGAAATTGAGGCTTGCCGAGGTGAGGCGACTAGGACTCACCGGAGATAAGGGCCTCAAGGCGATAGAGGCAAAGATTGATGATCTGCAATCGCTTCCCACAAAGTCAAGGAACAAATAGACATGAGGAAGTCGATAGCTCGGAATCTCGCTTCTTGCCCAATGAGAGTATGGATTGCTGCGTGGGTCCTGCCATTTTGTTCGACCTGACCTGCCTGGGGATCTTCGGGCTATTCATGACTTGGAAATGGCCCCCGCGAGGCGCTTCGACTTTTCGGATCAGCTTGACCGCCAGGCGTCGGCGCGGTAAAGCACAATATATATAACATATGTATAATACACCATGCCGATCGAGTTCGACCCTGCCAAGGCCGCCGACAATGTGCGAATGCACAGCGTCTCGTTCGCCGATGCCGAAGTCGTCCTCTGCGATCCCATGGCGCTTACCGTCGAGGACGCGGGCGCCGTCGGAGAGCGTCGCCACGTGACGATCGGCCGCGGCGGCGCCGGTGAAGTGCTGGTGGTCGTGTGGACAGACCGCGGAGACGCGTATCGGCTCATTTCGGCGCGGCGCGCCACACGAAAGGAGCGAAAGGCCCATGAAGCCGGAATACGATTTCTCGAAGGGCAAGCGCGGGGCCGTCATGCCGCAGAAGGGCAAGACGCGCATCTCGATCTTCATCGACAATGCCGTGCTGGCCGAATTCCGCGTGCGTGCGGAGCGCTCGGGTTCCGGCTACCAGACCCTCATGAACGAGGCGCTGCGCGCTTTCCTTTCGAAGTCGAATGTGCCGGTCACGGTGGAAGTGCTGCGTCACGTCCTCAGGCAGGAATTGCCCCCGTATCTGGCCGAATCCGGTGAGGCGGCGGCGAAGGCGAAGTCGGGAGTGAAGCGTCCCCGCCGCCGCCTTGCCTGACCGTCCGCGATCACCCAGGGGCCGCGAATCCCGGATAATCGGGGGCGTGGCACCTTCGCGCCGAGTCGCACTCGCCTTCGCCATCCTCCTTGTCGCCGGAATGGCGATGGCCGAGGAGCGGCCTGCCGCCTATCCCGTGACCTGGGAGGCCCCCGAAGAGCTGCGCGTCGTCTTCGAGAAGCACCTCCCGCCGCCGCCCCTGGAGGCGAAGGAGGACCGCGGCGCGCTTCGCCGCTGGATGCGCGACGTGCGCCGCCGCGCCCCGGAGATCGCGGCGGCCGAGGGCTGGTTCTCGGCGCAGGTGCAGGTCACCGAGGAGGAGGGCCGCGTGAAGGCGGTCCTCGTGCCCGGCGAGCGCTCGACGGTGGAGACGGTGAAGATCGAGTTCCGCGGCGACATCGCGGGCGACGGCGCCTACCGCGAGGCGAGGCGCGCCGCGCTGGAGAAGGCCTGGATCCTGCCCGAGGGCACGGTCTTCCGGCAGGCCGCGTGGGACGAGGCCAAGGCGAGGCTCGTCGAAGCGCTCGCGGCGGACGACTACGCGACGGGCGAGATCGTGTCGAGCGAGGCGCGGGTCAACGCACCGACGGCAAGGGCGCGCATCGCGCTCGTGGTGGACAGCGGTCCCGCATTCACGCTAGGCGAGGTGGCGGTCACCGGGCTCAGGCGCTATTCCCCGTCGCTCGTGCAGCACATGCTCGACATCGACCCCGGCGAGCCCTATCGGGGCGAGCGTCTCCTCGACCTTCAGCGAAAGTTGCAGAGCACGCCGTGGTTCGCCAACGTGGTGGTGGAGATCGAACGCGATCCTGCCAACCCGACCCGCGTGCCCGTCCGCATCGCGATCGTCGAGCGCCCGGTCGCGGACGTCGGTCTTTCCGTCGGCTACGGGACGGACTCCGGCGCGCGGGGCGAGGTGTCGCTGCGCCACCGCAACGTGCTGGGCCGCGGCTACGACATGCTCTCCGCGCTGCAGGTCGACCGGACGCGCCAGATCGGTTACGCGGACTTCTACCTGCCGCCGGGCACGGTGGGCACGTCCATCGTCGGCGCCTACGCCATCAAGGACAGCGTGGGTGTCCTCGCGGAGAACAAGTCGAACCAGGGCCTCACGACGAAGCGCATCGCGGTCGCGGGCTACCGCCAGCTCATCTTCGAGAAGGTCGAGTACCGCCTCGGGCTCTCCTACCAGGCCGAGCGGTCGATCCCGGACGGCGCGCAGGAGACGCTCAACCGCGCCCTCGCGCCGGTGGGCGAGGTCACGTGGCGGCACGTCGACAACGTGCTGAATCCGACGCGCGGCGGCGTCCTCAACGTGAAGCTCGCCGGCTCGTCGAAGGCGGTGCTGTCCGACCAGAGCTTCCTCAAGACCTACGCGCTCTACCAGTACTGGTTTCCGCTGTCGCCGGCGGACCAGTTCATCCTGCGCGCGGAGGCGGGCCGCACCTTCGCGCCGAGCCGCGACGGCATCCCCGAGGATTTCCTCTTCCGCGCGGGCGGCTCGCGGTCGGTGCGCGGCTACGAGTACGAGAGCCTCGGCGTGCGCGAGGGCGACGCGGTGGTGGGCGGGCGCTACCTTCTGACCGGCAGCGCCGAGTACGTGCGCTGGTTCTCGCCGTCGTGGGGCGGAGCGCTCTTCTTCGACGTGGGCGACGCGGCCGACGAGCGGGCCGACCTGAACGCCAACAAGAGCTACGGCGTGGGCGTGCGCTGGCGCACGCCCGCGGGGCCGCTGGCCATCGACGTGGCCTACGCCGACCGCGACCGCAAGGCGCGGCTCGTCTTCTCGGTCGCGGTGGCCTTCTGAGAATGCCATGACGGACGAGCGCAAACCCTCCCGTTTCCGCCGCTGGCTCGTCGGCGGCGCATGGGCGTCGAGCGTCCTCGCGCTGCTGCTGGGCGGCGTGGCGTTCTGGCTTCTCGCCACGTCCCAGGGCGCCCAGTTCGTGCTCGGTCGCGCCCTGGCGCTGGCCGGTGGAAGCATCGGCACGGTGGAGGGCCGTCTCGTAGGCCCGCTTGCCGTCGACTCGATCGAGGTCGTCACGCCGACGCTTCGGCTGCGCGCGAAGCAGGTCGCGCTGGACTGGTCGCCCACCCGGCTCCTGGGCGGCGAAGTGCGCATCGAGCGCCTCCACGCCGCCTCGCTCGAGATCGCGACGCTCGCCTCGAAGGAACCGGCCCGCGAGCCCGCCACCCTCGTGCCGCCCGTCCGCCTGCACGTCGGGCGCGCGGGCGTGGACCGCCTGCTCGTGGGCACGCTCGCGGAGGATGGCAAGGGGACCGAACTGCGCGACGTGTCGTTCAGGCTCGCCGCGAGCCACGCCGCCTGGATCCTGGGCGAGGCCGGGGCGTCGACGCCCTTCGGCAGGGCGAAGCTCGCCGGCACCGTGGGCGCCGCCGCGCCCTTCCCGATCGAGCTCAAGGGCGAGCTCCTGGGAACGCGCGGCGACCGCGCCTACCGGGCGATGCTGGCGGCGGCGGGAACCCTCGCGAAGATCGACGCTTCGCTCGACGCGCGCGAAGGGGGGCTCTCCGGCAACGCGAATGCCAGGATCGAGCCGTTCTCCGCCGTGCCCCTCCGGAGCCTCGCCGCGAAGCTCGCGGGACTGGACCTTTCCGCGTTCGCGGCCGTCCCGGGCACCGATCTCGCGGTCGAGGCCGATCTCGCGCCCCGGGACGGGGCGCTCCTCGCGGGACCGGTGAAGATCGCGAATGCCGGCGCCGGTCCGTTCGACAAGGGGCGGCTTCCGGTGGCATCGGCCACGGCCTACCTCGCCATCAATGCGGACCGCTTCGAGGCGACGAAGGTCGCGGCGGCGTTCGCCGGCGGTGGAAGCGCGTCGGGCGAGGTCCGGTGGGCCGGCGGCAAGCTCGACGCGACGCTCGTGGTGAAGGACGCCGATCTCCGGTCATGGCATTCGCGGCTCCGCGAGACGAAATTCGCCGGGAGCGTCGCGGCCGTGGCGACGAGCGACGCGCAGGCCTTCGACGTGGCGCTCGTCGATCCGCGCTTCGAGATACGCGGGGAGGCGCGAATCGCGCAGGGCGTGCTCACGGTGAACCGCGCACGGCTCTCGCGCGGCGCGGCCTTCGCGGAGGCGAGCGGCACGCTGGCGCTGGGGGGCGCTCGCGAGTTCCGGGCCCAGGGGCTCATCGAGCGCATCGACCCTGCGGCGTTCGCCAGGGTGCCGGCGGGCGAACTGAACGCGACGTTCACCGCGACGGGAACCCTCGCGAATGGTCCGGCGGGCGAAGTGGTTCTCGAGATCGCGAAGAGCCATTTCGCCGACATGGCGGTCGGGGGCCGCGTGGCCCTCGCCACGGACGGCGCGCGGCTTTCGCGCACGGACGCCGATGTGACGGTGGGCGCCAACCGGCTCGTCGCGAAGGGCTCGCTGGGCCGGGCCGGCGACACGCTGGACGTGAAGCTCGTGTCCCCGGACCTGGCCCCCCTCGGCCGCGCCTTCGGGCACGCGATCGGCGGGAGCGTCGATCTCGAGGCGAAAGTCTCCGGCGCGTTCGTCGCACTGTCCGGCCACGCGTCCATCGAGGCGAAGAACCTGGTCCTTCCCGGGGCGATTCGCGTGGCGGCGGCGAGCGGCCGCGTCGAGCTGGGCGCGGGCGACGCGGGCGCGGCCCACGGCCAGGTGGCGGTGCAGGGCGTCGCGCAACGCGGCGACACGAAGGCGTGGATCGACCGGGCGACGGTCGCGATCAAGGGAACGCGGCGTTCGCACGAGATACGGCTGGCGGCCGAGTTCCCGGACCGGGTCGTCGCGCAGGCCCTGCTCGATGGCGGCGTCCTGCCCGGCACGCGGCTGCCCGAATGGCGCGGGCGCCTGGAATCGCTGTCGACGACGGGACTGACGGATTTCGCGCTTTCGGCGCCGGCGACCCTCGTCGTCTCGGCGGAGCGCATCGAGCTGGGCGAGGCGGTGTTCGGCGGCGAACCGGGCGAGGTGCGGCTCGCCGTCACGCGGTGGACTCCGGCGGGGTTCGAAACGCGCGGCACGTCGAGCGCCGTCGTGGTGCGCACGATCCGGCAGCTCCTGAAGATCCAGGGCGAGGTGGGCTCGACCCTGGTCCTCGCGGGCCAGTGGGACGTGCGCGTGGGCGACTCGGTGGACGGCTTCGTGTCGATCCGGCGCGAGCGCGGAGACGTGCGCGTGGGCGAGCCGCGGCAGGCGCTGGGGCTCGAGGCGCTGTCGCTGCGGATGGATGCGACCGGCGGGCGCGTCAAGGCCACCGTCGACATCCGCGGCAGGCAGGCGGGCCAGTGGAAGGGCGAGGTGTCCGCCACGCTCGCGCGCGCAGGCGAAGGCTGGGAAATCTCGCCCACGGCGCCGCTCGACGGCCGCTTCACGGTCGACGTGCCGGACCTCGCGTGGACCGCGGGCTGGCTGGGTCCCGAGGCGCGGGCGGGCGGGCGGCTCGCCGGCGAGGGCACGCTCGCGGGCACGCGGCGCGATCCCACGTGGAGCGGGCGCATCGAGGCCACGAAGCTCGCCATCCGCGACCCGGCGCTCGGCGCGGAGGTCGCGGACGGCACGATCGTCATCGCGCTGAAGGACCGGGAGGCGCGCATCGAGCGCTTCGCGCTTTCCATGCCGTGGGTGCCGTCGGCCGAAGCGGCGCGCGCGATCGCCTCCGCGAAGCACCCGGTTGCCGGGACGGTCACCGCCGAGGGCGGGATCGACCTCGGCACGCGCAAGGGCTCCCTCCGGGTGAAGGCCGATGCGTGGCCGCTCACGCGCCTCGCCTCTCGCTTCCTCGCGGTGTCGGGCGAGGGCGGCGTGGATTTCGACGGTCCCAGGACCGCGATGACGGGCCGCTTCGCGGTGGATGCCGGCTGGTTCGGCATTCCCGATACGGCGGCGCCTTCGCTGTCCGACGACGTGATCATCGAGCGCGGAGAAACGGCGCCCGTGGCCGCGCGCGATGCCGAGCGCATCCGCCTCGACCTGCGCGTGGATCTCGGCGAGCACCTGTATTTCGTCGGGCGGGGACTCAACACGCGGCTGGCGGGGTCGCTGCGGCTCGTGGGCGACGTCGGCGCGAACCTGCGCACGACGGGCACGATCCGCGCCGTGGGCGGCACGTACGAGGCCTACGGGCGCAAGCTCGCGCTCGAGCGGGGCGCCCTCAATTTCCAGGGCCCGATCGACAACCCGGGCCTCAACGTGCTGGCACTGCGCAAGGGCTTGCCGGTCGAGGCGGGGGTGGAGATCGCGGGCACCGTCGCGCGGCCGAAGGTGCGCCTCGTCTCGGTGCCCGATGTCCCGGAATCGGAAAAGCTGGCGTGGCTCGTCCTCGGGCGCGGGCGGGGCGACGTTTCCGCCGCGGATGCGGCGATGCTCGTCGGCGCGGCCAGCTCGATTCTCGGGCGGGGAGCGATGTCCGAGTCGAGGGTCTTCCGCGGGCTCGGGATCGACGAGTTGAGCGTGGGCGCCGAGGAGAGCGGCCTGCTGGGCACGATGCCGCAGAGCACGGTGGCGGGGCGCACCGGCGGCACCTCGGCCGCCGAGGTCGTGACGGTCGGCAAGCAGCTCACCGACAACATCCTCGTGTCCTACAAGCAGGGCCTCGCGGACGCGGAAGGCTCGTTCCGCGTGACGATGCAGTTCACGAAGAGCCTGCAGTTCATCGTTCGCGCCGGCTACCTGCCCGGCATCGACGTCGTCTACCGCTTCAACCTCAACTAGTCTTGGGGACGTGTTCGTGAACCCGTCCCGGAATTCGGGACGGGTTCACGAACACGTCCCCAAGACTGCTACATCGCTTCCAGCGCGGCGACGACCTTCTCGCGGACCTGGCGGGCCAGCGGCGCGATGTCGTCGCGCTTCGTGAGCGTGACCATGGTCTCGGGGTCGAGCACGGAGACGACCGTCTTGCCGTCCGCGGGGTTCTCGTAGACGGTGACGTTGCAGGGCAGCAGCAGCCCGATGCCGATCTCGCCGGAAAGCGCCTGGAAGGCGAGGTTGGGGTTGCAGGCGCCCAGGATCACGTACTTCGTGAAGTCCTTGTCGAGCTTCTTCTTGAGCGTGGCCTTCACGTCGATCTCGGTGAGGATCCCGAAGCCCTGCTCCTTCAGCGTGGCCGTGACGCGCTCCACGGCCTGCTCGTAGGGCATCGCGACGACGCGCGAGTACCCGTAGTTGCCCTTCTTCACGTTCGACATGGTCCCTCCGACAGGATGTATATAAGAAACTGCTAATTATACAGCGCCGTTAAGCCGTGCTG
>Ga0224500_10001635_pt1 | contig 13041 bp, 15 predicted proteins | sample SF_Oct11_sed_USG_FD_168126 | JGI IMG/M metagenome (GOLD analysis project Ga0224500, IMG submission 168126) | Sediment microbial communities from San Francisco Bay, California, United States - SF_Oct11_sed_USGS_4_1 | ecosystem: Environmental > Aquatic > Marine > Sediment | place: USA: California... | reverse complement strand
TCGACTCTCCGCTTGAATTCTTCGAGGATCGGTTTTTCCAGGATGGGTTTCATGGCTGCCTTCGTACCCCTGGGTTGGAGCGTAGAGCGTTCCCTCGATCCTGTCAAGATTCCAGAGAACCATCCGACTGTCATGATTCTCACACTTAGGCAGAAGGGAGCGCTGCTCTGCGTTCCTCGATATGTCTCCTGACTCTCACCGGCAGTGCTTGTTCGGCAAGCCGCAACTCATAGGTCTCTGGTCAGAACCCGCTCTCTCTCACCAAGGTGGCGACCACCTGGTCCCAAGCCCGTTTGGCCATGCTTGAGGGTTGCCCTTCGATCTGGACGTGTCCGACCAAGACCTGATCGGGCTGTATCAGGGGCTCGTCCAGACTCAGCCGCACGCGATAGACGGAGACCTCCGGTTTGAGCCGTCCTTTGTCGTCTTTTCGCACCGGCACATCGCCCCCGTACACCGAAGCCAGGTACGGCACCATGAACTCCCGCTCATCGACCTCCGCAATGTCGGTGACATGGGCCTTCACCGACGGCCTGGTGAGGTCCAGCGGGATAAATTGCGCGGCCTGGCCGACCTCCACATAGGCCAGCTCATCGACGGGGACGAAGCTGTCAATCACCGCCTGGCTCTCGTCGACCAGATAGGCAATGGGGACTTTCTGATCGATCCATCGTCCGACGGTCAGGGAATCGGCTCGATCTCGCACCATCCCGGCGATGGGAGCCTTCAAGGCCATCGTGTCTCGTTTGGCCTCCAACCCCGCCAGTTCGGCCAGCCCGGCTCGTAGTGATTCCGCAATGACCTGTCGCTGATCACGATCCTCGCTGTAGCCGGCTTGGCGGCCAAGCCGATAGTCCCACATCGCCACTTTGGTTTCAGCTAACTGAACTTCCTTGTCCAGCGCTGGGTTTTCCAGGACCAGCAGTGCCTCCCCTGCCTTCACCATCTGCCCATCATGGATCCGCACCTCTTGGATCCGTCCCGCGGTCGGCGCGAAGATCGTGGCATAGGACGAGGCTTGGAGTACGGCAGGGACGGAGATGCTGACGTGCAGCGGCACAAAACCGAGGGCCAGTAACAGGCTCACGCAGGCAGTCGTCACCCACGTCCGTGGCGAGGCGGCGTAGATTGTGCGATTCTGCCACCACGCAGACACCTCGCGTGCGATCGGGAGCGCAATGAACCACACGATCTCAACCAGAAAGAGGATGATGCCGAGCGCTTTGAAAAAGTAGTGATAGACCATGAGCGCGATGCCGGTAAACAGGATGAGGCGGTAGAGCCAGGTCGCCCATGCATAGACGACCATCGTCTGCCGCATACCGGCCGACACCGGCTCGGGCGCCGAACTCTGGTTGCCGAAGAGCATGGCGCGCAGCTTCCATTGCCCGAAGGCAAACGATCGGTCCTGCAGATTCGGAATCCCCAATCCATCCGCGAGCACGTAGTACCCGTCGAACCGCATGAGCGGGTTCAGGTTGACGACGAGGCTCATGGCCAGACTGGTCGTGGCGACGATAAACGCGATGCTGCGCAGGGTACCCTCCGGCAGATAGCCCCAGGCAAAGAGCGCCACTGCGGCCAGCCCTAACTCGGCAATGACGCCTCCTGCGGCGATCAAGAGACGCTTTCGTTTTGACGTCAAGCGATAGGAATCGGACACGTCGGAATAGAGCACCGGCATCATCACCATGAAGGCGAGACCCATGGTCGGCACCCGGCACCCGAATCTTGTCGCGGTATAGGCGTGCCCCAGCTCATGGACCACCTTCACCGCGCCGAGCGAGAGGCTATAGAGGATGGCTCCGCGCCAATTGAAGAAATAGAGAAAGGTCGAGAGAAAAGCATCCCACTGGCGAACGACGTGAATCAGCCCAACAAGGCCAAGGGCTCCGAACGCCATGCCGGCGGCTGCCGTATACAACGGCGCCACAAACGGCAGCGTGGATTGCAGGAAGTGGTGTGGATGCACCAAGGGAATCTTGACGAACAGATAATGGTGGACCAACCACATCAGCCAGTTCTGTTTGCCGGCCAAAGCCTGAGTTTGGTAGTCGGTATGCTTCCCGCTCGCCGATTGCTCGGTTAAATTGTTCGTGTAGAGAAACTTCACCAGGTCTTCCACATCATCGAGAGTCGTTCGACAGGTTGTCTCTCGCCCCATCACGGCATGGAGCTTTTCCATCGTGCCGGTACTCCATCGCTGGATCATCTGATAGACCGGCCACTCGATCTGGAAATAGCGATTACGAACCGGATCGACGATGGTCCACGTCGGCACACCTTCGGGAGTCGGTGTGCCTCGGTTAAATTGGAGGTTTTTTCGAAGCGGTGGAAGTTTGCGTTCCTGCGGCTTGGCGCCCGGTCCGCCCGACGGTATCATCGCCTACCACCCCACCCATTGGCGAAGCGCCGTCAAGGGACGGCGCAGCAACAGGTAGGCCAGCGGGCCCTGCTCGCCGTACACCTTGGCGGTGCCTTGCCATCCGATCCGGATGCGTGGATCAGGTTGCGTGAGTTGCGCGGTCACTCGGTACGCAATGACATCGCCGGGCAGCACTTCCGCGTTGTAGCTGGCATGGATAATGGTGGCCGGAAATGACTCCAGTGCCAGCGCATTGAGAAAGACAAGGGCATCGGCCCCCTCCTTGAGCACGATGGCATCGGCGACCGGCAGATCGATGCGCAATTCGATCCGTTTGGGATCGGCGATCTCCATGATCCGCTCGCCGACGGTGACCGGCCGGCCGATCCAATCGGACTTGTCCGAGTAGAGCAGCAGGCCCGCTTGGGGTGCGATGACTTCGACCTGGTCGAGCATTTCCTTCGCGTAGTTCAGCTCCGTTTGTCGCAGATCGACCTCGGCATCCTTCAGTGGAACATCGGCCTTCCGTTGCGGATCACCGAATCCTGCTTGAATGGCTTGACCATGCTCGGCTCGAGCGACGGTCAATTGCTTCTCCGCGACAAGAAATTGGTTGCGGAGGTTGGTGTCTTCGTACCGGAATAATGTCGTCCCGGCTTGCACCATTTGGTTCGGATGGATAAGCACGTCGGCAATGACCCCATCGATCGGCGCGCTCACGACGACGGGATCTGTGGCCATGACCTTGACCGGTGCGACGGCGGAAATCCGGATCGGGAAACAGAGTGCCGCGACGAGGGCCGCTGGGAGCAGCCACCAGGTCGGCTTCTTGATCGTCTTCGACCACTTGCGTTCCTTCTTCGACAGCGCCTTCCATGCATAGGCATAGCTGCCGGCCAGCCGATGGACGATCGCGACATCGTTTTCCTGCCAAGGAAAGTCCCGCTCGAACCACCACACCCCCAGAAGGGTTTCGTCTGGATGTTGCAAGGGGCAGCAGAAGACATGCCCCTTCACGAATTCTCGCCAGCCACTACGTAGTGAACTGGGGAGTAGGTCTTCCGTGACAACCATCGGTTGCTCATTAGCTGATCCAGCTTGGCGTAAGGCCTGAACCGCCTGTTCGAGCCATACGATCATCGGGGCATCACGATCGACGACGGCGACGCTCGACGCGTTCAGCACGCGATACGCCTCATCCTGCTGTCCGGAACTGCTCAACAGGAAGGCCTGTTCGTAGGGAACCAGCCGCCTGGTTTCGTTGACGGACAGAAATTGCAGCTCTTGGATGGTTTTTGCCGCGCGGATCTGCCCTTCCAGATGCGTGAGGGCCGCGAGGTGGATCAACGTCGGGATCTGTTGTGCAGTGGGTTCAGCAGTCGTTGCCATCGTGTATGGTTACTTCACAAATTGCGCAGTCCCGCTCATCCCCGCTAAGACTTCTTGCGGCAATTTCTCGAACATTCCCATCACCTTGATCGTCTGACTGGCGACATCAACCTCGGCCCCGATTTCCTTGACCAGTGCCGGATAGCTTCGGCGCGTTTCATCCACCACGAACGTAAACGGAGACCGTCGCTTGAGCCAGGACAGGGACGAGGAGGGCAGCACGAGCTCGATTTCAAGACTACTGTCATCCAGCAGACTGATGAGCTTGTCGTTCGGGAACACGTTCTCATGCTCGTTGACCATGATGCTGACCACACGACCGCCAAATGGTGCGGTGAGCTGGCATCCTTTTACGTTGACTTCAGCGACCTGAATGGCAGCAAGCGCTTTTTTGACCTCCGCCTCCGACGTTTCAAGGTCGACCTTGCTGACCGCGTTTAGTTTGCCGAGTTCGAGGTTGTTCCTATACATTTTATCTTTTACCTCATGCTCGGCCACCGCGACGGCGAGCTCCGCGCGGTACTTGTCGCAGTCGAGTTGGACCAGCATCTGCCCCTTTTTGAATCGCTGCCCTTCCTTGTACGGCAGCTCGCTGATCCGCCCCTGAACCTGAGCATGCAAGACCGCCTGCGCGGCCGGCTTGACTATTCCGCGCACCAGACCAGCTTGTAGTGGGAGAATTTGCGCTGCTCGCTCGCCTCTCGGCCAACCAGCCGAAGGGACACCCACCGCTATGGCGATGAGGGACAGCAGCACCACCCCTCTACTGCGCCACCGATATCGCATGAGCTCCCCCCTCCTTTTCCGCATCCGACATTGTGAGTTTACTGGCTTCCCAATAGGTTCTGATCGACTCCGCCAGTTCGGCCACACTTTGTTCACCGATGCCGACAGGGAGCGATTCCTCTCCCTGCGACGCCAGCATCGTGGCATAGGCCGTTTCCAGCCCTGATCGTGCGGCATCTAATCGCACCTCTGCCGCGACGTCGTGCACTCTTTCTCGGATCAATGTGAGATCCGTCGCACTTCGTGTCAGCCACAAATTTTTGGTCTGCTTCACAATCTCGGCCTGTGCTCGCTGGTAGTTCCGAGCCTCCTGGTATTCCTCCCGAGCCTGAACGAACTGCACGGCACTGACATGCACTTCCGTCAAGATGGAGAGGCTCAACGCCAAACTTTGCGCATCCAACATCTGACCATGCGCGTCGATCGCTTTGAGCTTTGCCGGTGTTCGAAAGACCGAGAGCAGGTTCCAACTCACCTGGGCGGCATAGGTGAGCCAGTTTTGATAGAGCAAGAAGCTGTTGCTGTTATAGTACCCGCCGAATGAGAGTTTGAGACTGGGGAACAACTCCAGGAACACGGCCTTCGCCTCCTTGGCATTAATCCGCTTCTTGTAATCGATCGTTCGCAGCTCAGGCCTCAGCAGCAGCGCCCGTTCCTCCATTTTCTGCGTATTAAAATTACTCGCCGGGATGGCGGCCTCCTGCGGCGGCATGACCAGGTCGAACAGGGTCCCAGGAGGTAACCCCATCATGGACGCCAATTGCGTTTTCGCCGTACTGAGCTCCCGATAGAGCCGACGCACCTCCCGTTGGACATTCAGGAGATCCCGTTGATAGTTGAGCGGCGTCAACGGAGCCTGCAGTTTTCGATCGACGATCTGCTGGGTGCTGGCCAACGCCTTCGCCACCGAGTCGTTCAAGAACTGGATCCGCGGGAGCACTCGTTCCGCACTGACTGCTTTCCAGTATGCGCTCCGGACTTCCTGAACCAGGCGAACGGCAATTCGCCGTTTTTCTTCCTCTGCAATCATGACGTTGTCCGCCGCCTGCTGCGCACGCACGAACGACAATCCGAAGTCCAGCACATCCCAACTCAAGGCGAGGTTGCCGGAAAAGACGTTTTTTTCTGATGACGTGAAGGGTTCTACCGCTTGACGCCCCGTGACGAGTGATCGCCCCACACCGCCGCTGAAGTTGTTACGCCCGTCGAACCCGGCGTTTGCGGACGCTTGGGGCAGCAAGGAATAGTGCGCAATGTTGAGCTGCTGATGAGCCAGTTGCACCTGAATGGCCTTGACCTTCGCATCCAGATTGTACTTTAAGGTGCGCGCGACGGCCTCGTAGAGATCAATCGGTCCCGTGACCGGCTCTTCAATGGACGAAATGGCTTGAAAATCCTTCACCGCCCGCGCCACCACTTCCTCTTTGCTCAAAGCATGCGGTTTAATGAGACACCCACTCAGGCCCAGTAGTGCAATCGACACCACGACAACTCGCAACGCCACGAGTGTCGTCTCATTTTGCCTATACCTGAGTGCAATCATGGCCTCTATGGCAGACTCCGTCCTTCACAAAAAGTTTACCGGTACCAGTATCGGCTTGGGTGAGGAAGAACTTGATCAAATGAGCATGAACAGGGCCAAACCATGCGGAGTTACTACGGAGACGGATCCTGGAATCTTTGCCCACCTTCGGGCCGGACTCCTCCACGCGAAAAGGGAATAGGGCTGGCCTCTGGAGGCCTGAATAGAGGCCTCATGTTGTGGGTGGCCCTTCACACATCAGAAGCAGGCGGGATAATCGCCTCGCAGGACTGGCTCCCCTCCTTCAGAGTTACCTCCTCTAGATGTAGCTCATCCTCAATCCTGCAGCTATCTTTCTCACTGTAAGCAGAACGCCACAAACCTCTAGCAAGGAGAACCCACATGAGTTGCTCACGTTGCCAGGGCCTGATGATCCGGGATCACTTTATGGACTTTGATGGTACCATTGGCCATACGAGGGCCAACGGATACCGTTGCATGAACTGCGGGAATGTTCACGATCCGGTCATCGAACAACATCGCCGAGCCAGAACGCACCAGGCACCCGCCATTCAGCATGACGAATACGAAGCGGAAGACAATGAGTTCATCCCCGAGTCTGAAACCGTCATTCCGCGTGCAGCCTGAGTTAGCAGCGGGGACACCGTTCTCACTACCGCAGGATCGGGAAAGGAGAACTATGGCTTCTATTTTGATCGTCGATGATGACGCCCCAATTCGGACCCTGTTACGTCACATCCTTGAAGAGGATGGTCATCAGATTCGGGAGGCTCCGAATGGTGAAGTCGGTCTTACGCTCTATCGAGAGGCCCCCGCGGATCTCGTCATCACCGACATCCTGATGCCGGAGCGAGACGGAATGGAAGTCACGCTCGCCCTGACACAAGAATTCCTCGACGCCAAAGTCATTGCCATCACCGGCGCCACCGGTGATCAGAACTTTCTCAACGTCGCGAAACTCTTCGGCGCACGGCGCGTGATTCGGAAGCCCTTCACGCCGGACGACATTCGTCGAGCCGTACGGTACACGCTCGACCATTAAGCAGGCCACATGAATAGATCTGAGATGCAGAACATTGCAGGTCTCGTCCATGGTTAGAGAGAACGACAATCCCACCCGCCTCTACTTCTCCGCTGGTCTTTCAGATTCAAGGGTTTGTGACGGCCATAGCGACCCCACCAGCATGCCGATGCCAGCCATCAGAAACCCAATGAGTTGCGGTGGCCAAACATCAGTTGGCTGACTCAGGAGTTCCCCCACCAACCAGCTTGTCAGGCCGGCGATAACGGCGACCAACGCCCCCTGTGATGTGGCCTTCTTCCAATAGAGCCCTGCGACCAGGGGAATAAAGGCCGCCACCAGCGTCACCTTATAGGTACTCACCACGAGCTTATAGATGGTGGCTTCCGACCACAGCGCAATGGTCAACACCACCGAGGCAAATACCAGCAACACCACTCGCATCAGGCGGAGAAACTCCGCATCATTGACGGGTGAGCACATCGGCCGAATGACGTTCTCGCTCAATGCGACCGATGGAGCGAGCAGGGTTGCACTGGAACAGCTCATCACGGCAGACAGAACCGCTCCAAAAAAGATGACCTGCGCCAGGAGCGGCGTGTGGTCCAGGATGAGTGTCGGTAGAATAAGCTGGGAATCCTGCTCCAACAGCGCTCCAAATTTGACGGGATCAATCAGTGTCGCGGTGTAGGCGAGAAACATCGGGACAAAACAGAACGCAAAATAGAGCACCGCCCCAAGTAACGAACCCCTGACAGCTGTCTGTTCGTTCTTCGCAGAGGTAATCCGTTGGAATACGTCTTGCTGTGGGATCGACCCGAGCATCATGGTCATCCATGCTCCGATAAAGGGAATCCATGCCGCAAAGGTGGGCGGTGGAAACAAGTCCAGTTTCCCGGCTGCGGCCGCATGTGAGATGACGGCGGGAACTCCCCCGGCCATCTCCCCGACGATTGATGCGATATAGAGCAGTCCCCCCATGATCACCGAAATCTGAACAAAATCCAGAATCGCGACTGAGAACATGCCCCCGAACGTCGTATAGGTCAGAACAATGGCTGCACCGATCACGATGCCCACCGACTGACTGATCACCCCCTCCGTGACGACATTGAGCACCAGACCGAGCACTTTGAATTGGGCGGCAACCCAACCGAGGTAGGAGGCGACGATGCAGAGTGTGCAGAGAACCTCGATGGTGCGGTTGTAGCGATACCGATAGTAATCGCCTACCGTCAGCATGTTGAGCCGGTACAAGCGCGGCGCAAAAAACAGCCCGGCAAGCATCAGGCACATGCTCGACCCGAAGGGGTCGGCCACGACGCCTCGCAGACCTTCTTTGACAAAGGTCGCCGAGATGCCTAGGACGGCCTCAGCACCAAACCAAGTTGCGAATACCGTGGCGATAACGATGGCGAGTGGCAGGGACCTTCCGGCGACCGCAAAGTCCTTTGAATTCTGTACGCGAGTCGCGGCGAAAAGTCCGATACCGACCGACAGAATGAGATAGAGGATGACGAACCAGAGCACCACGCGAGGCAGGATAAAGCCAACCCGGCTTACAATCAATCAGTATTCATAATCCCGAACAGGAAGGAGATCAGTTGCGAGTGGACAAAACCGGGATGAATGAGATCGAGCTATTGCCCTTGAACCACCCTCTAGAACGACCAGTATCGCGAGGCTCCCAACACAAGCCAGCATCCGACCAGAAAGAGCTCGCCCTGCGATTCAACGGGTATACTCCTTGTCCACTGCACCTCATAGAGGTTCAAGGAACGTTCCCATCGAGTTTCCGCTACGTCCAGCTCGATATATTGCCGGGATCGCGGTTGTCGTCCCATCAGAATCAAGATCCCGTGCTCACTTCGGTTGAGGCAGTAGGCCTCACCCTGTTCAATGGTGAGTGCCTGTTTGTCAGTTGATTCACAGAGCCCATAGACACAGACCTTTTGTTCATCGCACCGAGCCTCGCGTCGGCGGGAGGGAAATGGGATCACGTTCTGATGGACTATGCCAGCCATGGTTCGCTGGGTTTTGAGATTTCCCGGTCGGTATCGATGAGTTTCACCACGAATAACTTTTGTGCCAGTACTTGGTCCCATATATACCTCCGTCAACCAAATCTCTAACTCCAACTTATAGACAGATGACAGCAAGGGTCATACCTTTAGGCCACCTTTTTCGAACCCATACGAATTCCTTAGTAATCCGCTTGCAATACTTCAAGCCAGTAATCCGAGGAATTTGGTAAGCGAAGGGAGATTGATTCACCCTTCCGATGGATGCGAGCTGTATGTCGTTAATTTCACAGAAATTTACGATGTGCACTCAAAAGCATACGGTTCGGAGCGGTTGCTCACCGAATAAACCTACAACCTGCGCATTCTCTTATAAAAACAGCAGATTTTATATGATCCACATGCAGAACACTGCAGACAAACGCCACAACCGGCTTCCCTACGACCCGAGCAATCGGCTCATCAGTCAGGCTAGTCACATTAGTTTTTCCAAGCGGACGCCAAGCAAGCGGATACGTTTTCGGTGTGGGTTCTCTCGACGGTCGAGAAACGGCATGAGGAGTTTTATCCCCTCACGCTTCAACACACCTCGATCGTTTGAGGGAACCGCCAACGTGTGGGCACGGGACTTCGTCTCAAAGTCCGCAAAACGAACCGTCAGCACGACGGTCCGAAACGCCTTAAACCCTTCGAGGGTCAGACGATCCATTACCCCTCGAGCCAGGCTGTCGAGCTGGGTGAAGAGTGTGTGGCTGTCGAGCGTATCGGACTCGAACGTTTCCTGTTCACCGATCGATTGCGGCTCCGAATATTCTTCGACTGGCGAGTCATCGTGCCCTCGAGCCTTGTCATAGAACGCCGCCCCCCGCTTCCCCAACAGATGCGTGAGTTGTTGGAGGGATGCATCCCGTAGATCTTTGACGATCCTGATCTCCTTTTCTCGGAGCAATGCCTCCGTCTTAGGACCGATACCAGGAATGACGCGGACCGACAGCGGAGACAGAAACGCCTCGACCTCCTCCTCACGGACAACCATGAGCCCGTCGGGCTTCTGCCAGCCCGAAGCAATCTTAGCGATCAACTTATTCGGTCCGATCCCCACAGAAGCCGTCAGCCGCACTTCTGAGACAATCGCCTCCTTCAAGCGACGACAGATCCGCTCTGCCTCTTCGTAGGATTCCATCCCGCTCAGGTCACCATACACTTCGTCGATACTGGCTTGTTCGACCTTCGCGATGAAGCGTCGTACGATTCGCATCACTTCCTCAGATACCCGTCCGTACTTCGGCATATCGACTGAAACGAAGGTCACCGGAGGCTTGCCGGAACGACGAGCCGCTTCCGACAAGCGCCACGCAGTGGAAATCGGCGTTGCCGAATGAATCCCATAGGCCCGTGCGAGATAGTTCGATGTGGAGGCAACTCCACGCCCCTTGCCACCATGCGGGTCTGCCCCCACAACAAGCGGAACCCCTCGAAACGCAGGAGTGTCACGTTCCTCAATAGCCGCGAAAAACGCGTCCATATCTAAGTGCGCAATAATTCGAGACATGTCTGCCTTCGAGCCTATCGAAATGGCCTACCGATTACTCGCTGAGGCTGATGGGAAGAAACGGAACAACATCCTGTCCTTCATCCAGAATTGCCAGTAGATTTTCATGACAGAGACCGCGTAGAATCCGAGAGTAACCCTCGAAAAGGCAACCATTCAAGAGGTTCATAGACCCAACAATCGTCATCATTAACTGAAGGGAGCCGATCATGAGTCTACGTTGGTTTAATTTTGTCGGATTTCTGATGTTGTTTGCTGGCCTCTTTCTCAATGAGCTCGTCTTTCTGAACATCTGGTACGGTGCCAACTATTTCCTGGGTTTTGTTGCGGCTGTTTATTACGTAGGTGCCGTATGGCTTTCACTCTGGGGAGGTCCACGCCTCCAGGAAGCTTGACATTCTGCACATGGCAATCCATGATTTAACAATCCATGATTTAAATTGAGCGTCACATGCAAGCTTCGTTTTTCATGGTGCAGTTCCCTTGATTGACATGGATCATCTACGGAAGCGAGAAGGCCATCTGAAGAAAGGAGATCACCCATGGGTATGAGTTTTTGGAACTGGCTTGGAGTCGTGATGTTGGTGCTCGGTCTCTTTCTCAACGAGCTATACCTCGGGATCAATGCGTGGTACGAGGTCAATCTCGGGGCAATCGTTGCGGGTGTCGTATACCTGGTCGTTGCTGTTTCGTTGTCGATCTGGCCGAGTGCCAGCAATCAGAGCGCGTAACGAACGACTCCACATCATCATCAATTTTGGTTTGGCAGAAACTCCACGTTAGGGGTTTGCCTTCTTTCCTTCAGAGCAGTGAAAGCGGCAGAGAAGCGTAGCCGAATTCTCCTGAGGCACTGCCATTGTTGATTTCCTTTCTCGATGACAGAACAGATGGTCCGGTCACGTCACTGACTTAACTGTTAAGGATCTCCCCGCCTCTAATTTTTGATCTTCGGGCACATCACCAATTCAGTCAACGGACTGCACGCATTCGACAAGACTGATCCCTATTCAGGATCCGCGCCTTAGCGGATCTACTCACACAAGAGGGTTGATCTGACAAGACTGATCGACTACGATCTGGTTACTAACGGTTTGTGAAGGCTCTGAGATAACAAGACTTGCAGTCTGAACCGATAGAAGCCTTTGCCAGGCCTACCGGTAGGATTCAGAGGTACGGATAAGAATCGGGCAAGACCAGCGGTCGGTATTCACTCTCCACCCCCAACAAGAGGAGGAACTCATGGCAGACAAACAGTACAAGCAGCTCGGATGTCTGGATGTTCAACCAGGCGGTGGCTGCGGATTCCAAGTACGGACCGAAACCGAAGCGGAGCTTATGCAACTTGTGGCCACCCACGCCAAACAGTGCCACAAGCTTGATTCGATCCCACCGGAGATGGTGGCCAAGGTCCAAGCAGCGGTTAAGACCGTCACCGTTGCTGTCTAGCAATCTCCGGCCTGCGAACTGAACCCTCCTCTCGTACATCAGGGGAGGGTCATAATTCCACTGATGCACATAGCCATAGGAGCTACTTCATGAAGGGTAGAGGGTATATGGGCTTGAAGGCATTATTCCCGATCGCAGCACTTCTCGTGCTCAGCACGACCGGCTGCAGCTATTTATTTTATCCCCACGCCAAGGAATTTACTGCAAAGGCAAAGGGAGCAACAGGCCTCGAAACGGTCATTAATCTGACCAACATGGCAGAAGCTTCGGCCACAGCAGCCAAGGGAGGCACGGGCGTCGATCAATCGTTCGATGACCTCCACAATCAATTTCATGCCATCAGCAATAGCATCTGCTGTGTCGAGAAATCGGTGAGAGAACAACCTGCTTATGCCTTGGCCGTGACGCACAACAAAGAACTCAAGGCCATTTTCAGGCGCCTGTGGAAGTTTAAAGATGATCAGCCACAACGGGATCAGCACTTGGACCTCTTCGTCTCGGAACTCACGGAGCTTCGTGAGACGTTACAATCCCTCAGGTGAATGTTATGGCCTCACCATCGCCTGAGCAAATCATCGAGAGCCAGCGCCAGGATTGGAACCGTGTCGCCGGCGGCTGGGAGAGATGGGACCGCTTCTTTGGCGAGCAGATGGCCTTTCTCAATCACCGGCTGGTCGGCGATGCGAGGCTTCGTGCAGGTCTTCGCGTGCTGGACCTCGGATCAGGCACCGGCTATCCGGCCCTGCTGACCGCTCAGACGGTTGGAGCGAGCGGCAGCGTGATCGGGATCGACCTAGTGTAGTGCGTCCAACGCTTCTTTACATTTGGCGATCTTGGCCATAATACTCTCGACAGATGCGGTCCAGACAAACACGCGCGGGTTCTGATTGTGGTTGTTCATGTAATCTTCGATGGCGG
>Ga0224500_10001630_pt1 | contig 13071 bp, 12 predicted proteins | sample SF_Oct11_sed_USG_FD_168126 | JGI IMG/M metagenome (GOLD analysis project Ga0224500, IMG submission 168126) | Sediment microbial communities from San Francisco Bay, California, United States - SF_Oct11_sed_USGS_4_1 | ecosystem: Environmental > Aquatic > Marine > Sediment | place: USA: California... | reverse complement strand
GCGCACGAAGACGGACGCGGCTACGACATCGTGCACAGCCACTATTGGCTTTCGGGCTGGGTGGGGCGCGCGATGAAAGGCTCGCTGGGTGCGCCGCTGGTTGCGTCGTTCCACACGCTGGGCAAGGTCAAGAACTACTCGTTGGCCCGGGGAGAGCCGCCCGAGCCCCACGTGCGCTTGGCCGCGGAGCAGGCGGTGATCTCAGAGGCCGACCGGGTCTTGGCGCCCACCCCGACGGAGGCCGGGCAACTCGTGGGCCTGTATTCGGCCGACCCCGCCTCGGTACGCATCGTGCCGCCGGGCGTCGACCACACGCTGTTCGTGCCGACCGACCGGGGTGCGGCGCGTGAGCGGCTGCACCTGTCGGGCCTCCGGCTCGCGCTCTACGTCGGCAGGCTGCAACCGCACAAGGGCCCGGACCTGGCAGTGCGGACCCTCGCCGAGGCCGTGGCTCGCGATCCCGAGAGCGCAGGGGACCTCGTGCTGGCGATGGTGGGTGGTCCCAGCGGACCTGAGAAGGGAGCCGAGGTTCCGCGGCTTCTCGAGCTGGCATCCGCGCTCGGAGTGAGCGAGCGCGTGATGTTGTTCCCGCCCCAGCCTCAGTCGAAGCTGGTGGACTTCTACGCAGCGGCGGATGTCGTACTCGTGCCATCACGATCGGAATCCTTCGGGCTGGTGGCGCTGGAAGCGCAGGCCTGTGGCACACCGGTGGTCGCCGCCGACGTCGGAGGGTTGCCCTATGTCGTCGAGCATGAGCGAAGCGGGTACCTCGTGGAGGGCCACGACCCCGGCGACCACGCAGATCGGCTGCTGCAGATCCTGCGCGACCCACGGCTGCAATCGGCCTTCGGCGAGGAAGCGGCCAGTCAGGCATTGCGCTTCACGTGGGATGCCACGACCGACCAGATGGTGTCGGTCTATGACGAGGTGCTCGCCTCTGCGCCTTCGCTGCCTTCCTCGTGAGCTGGGCAACTATGGACGGCCGTGACGCTCGTCACGCTGCGACGGGATTTGTCACTCTTCTTCGCAGGCCTGCGACCTGCACGTTCATACTCTGACCTGGGGAAACGCAGAGTTGACCACTCCCGCCTGCCGCCCGTAGAGTTCGGCTCGCTCCAAGCAGTCGAAGCACCGACGCGAGGAGACCGGACGAGGCGCCGGAAGCACCGAAAGGTGACGAAGGAGCCGGGAGAACCGACGAAGGCCGCAAGGCCAGACGCGGAACTCCGGGGCACCGAAGAAGGCCGCAAGGCCGGGAGCGGAGCCTTCCGGGCCAGGCAGACGCCGCAAGGTCGAAGCAGGGTCCGGCCCCCGGTGGCACACCCTCGGGTGGGCCGCAGGGGAGCCCGCTGCAGGCGGAGCGCCGCAAGGCGAGCCGGCGAGTGGCAAGGCGATCGGAGCGCCGCAAGGCGAGCCGAACCCGCCGGGCGCGACTGGTCACCACCGCGACGGGCGCGGAGGTTGCTTGGAGCACCAGAGCCCGAGAGGCTGACGGTGGCTGGGAGCTTCGGTTCTCGGCGAGCCGGAAGGTCTCTCGGGCTCTTTCTTTCTTGGCGAGGCTCGTCGGCTCTACTCTCGTCGGCTCTATTCAGGCACCCGCTCGCTCAACGGCATCATCGACCGTCGATAACGTCCAACCTCGTCGCCGCACGACGGGACGACGCCGCACTCGTCGGGCATGATGTCGAGCGTGAGCGAGGGCCGGGCGTCCAAGCGGGGCGATGCCGCCGAGCGTCGCGACCGGATCGTCGACGCGGCGATGAAGCATTTCGCCGAGCACGGGTATCGAGGTGGCCGCGTCGAGGACATCGCCACCGATGTCGGAGTGGCCAAAGGCACGGTCTTCCTGGACTTCGGCTCGAAGGAGGGGCTCTTCCTCGCGGCATACCAGCGCGCCGTCGCGCAATTGCCAGCCTGGCTCGACGCTCCGGCCGAGGTCATGGCCGAAGGATTCTGGGCCACGCTCGACTGGTGGCTCGAGCACACCGAGGACTTCGTGAACCGCGATCCCGTGCCCAATCGCATCGCCGTGATCGGGCGCTACGACGCCGGCATGGGGGTCCGGCGCCCGATCGATCGGTTCATGCGGAGCGAGGACCCCTACGGCACGCTGGAGTTCGTGGAGTTCGGCGTGCGCAACGGCGAGGTCCGCGACGACGTCGACGCGGAGATGCTGGCGTCGATGCTGGATTGGGTCGCGGAACGGTTCCAGGACGCGCTGGTCTCGGCCGACCTGGACCCGGGCCTGATCCATCGCCGGCCCGAGCGTCGCGAGATGCGCATCAAGGAATTCGTGGAGATCCTTCGTCACGGCATCGAGTCCGAACCGATCGAGGACTGAGACCGCCCGCCTGCGGCCCCGGGCCATGCGGTAGCGTGTTCGCCCATGAGCCCCAAAGACGCGCGACGCGTGGCATTCCTCGGTGGTGGGAGGATGGCCGAGGCCTTGATCTCGGGCCTGATCCGATCGGGTGGCCGCTCCGCGGAGGAGATCATGGTCACCAACCGCCGCGAGGAGCGCGCCCAGGAGCTCGCCGGCAAGTACGGCATCACCGCAACCCTCGACAACGCCGAGGCGGTCCGCTGGGCCGACGTGCTCGTGCTGATGACCAAGCCCCAAGACATCGAGGTGCTGCTCCAACAGATCCGCGAACACGTACAGCCGCACGACACGGTGATCAGCTTCGCAGCGGGCGTTCGCACATCGTTCGTGGAGAAGCAGCTGCCCGACGGCGTTCCCGTCGTGCGTGTGATGTCGAACGTGCCGGTCATGGTCGACGAGGCGATGTCGGTGATCTCCGTGGGCCGCTCGGCCGACGAGGACCACCTGGCGATCGCCGAGGAGTTGCTCGGTACCGTTGGGAAGGTCTTGCGGCTCGAGGAACAGCATCTCGACGCCGTCACCGCGACGAGCGGCAGCGGACCCGCGTACTTCTTCCTGCTTGCCGAGGCCATGATCGAGGCCTGTATCCTGCTCGGGCTGTCGCGCGACGTTGCGACGGAGCTGATCATCCAGACGATGCTCGGTTCCGCCAAGATGCTTCGCGACACCGGAACGCACCCGGTCGAGCTCCGCGAGATGGTGACCTCGCCCGGTGGCACGACGATCGCCGCGGTCCGACACCTCGAGGAGGCGGGTGTTCGAGCCGCATTCCTGAACGCGATCGATGCCGCTCGCCACCGCTCGCTCGAGCTGGCTCAGGGCGGCGACGACGACGACTGAAACGCCGGGTCCGATCGCCCGCCCATATGCGGGCGGTAGCCCGGCCCGCGACTGAGGAGTGACACATGGGCAGAGGGGATCTCGCGAAGGTCCGATCCGCGAAGGATCGACAGCGCAAGAAGAAGGATCGCGACGCTCGCAGGGCCGTCGAGGCCGGGAAGGCACGCAAGGCAGCGAAGAAGAAGTAGAGTCGCGAGCGGCCGCGGGTCGCTCAAGAGGGCCGCCTCCGTTGCCGATTCCACGGGGATGCGGTTCCCCCGATCCACGTTCGCCGCGATCTGCCTCGTGCTCCTGATCATCGGCGCCGCGCCGACGGCTGCGCATCCAGTGGACGCCGCCGCGCCGGGCGTCGCGGGCATCGACGCGTGGATCGTGTCAGGGCGCAAGGGACCGGTCGGCGCCGGAGTTCGAAGTCCTGACGGCGACGGGCAGACGCTCACCCGCAAGGTCCGCAAGGGCCGCACCGTCACGTTCACGATCTCGGCCAAGCGCACCGGGGCGGGCCGCAGCTCGGTGACGTTCCTGGGCTGTGCGGGCGCGCCAGGCTTCTCGGTCACTTACCGGCTCCCCGATGGCACGGTCGTCACCCTCGACGTCACCGGCCGCGGCTACGTGTACCGCCAGGTCGACGTCGGCGACGTCGTCCGTATGCGGCTGAGCGTCGACACCACGGGATCGCACTCGGGCAACCGCGCGTTCTGCGGAGTGGGCGCGTACACGCCTGACCGGGGAGATGTCGTGGGCGCCCGGGTGGTCATCAAGTAGCTCAGGGGGGCGTCTCCCCGCGGTCAGCGCAGCGCGACGCGATTGCGCAGCGTGCCGATGCCTTCGGCGGCGAGCTCGACCAGGGCGCCCGGCCAGAGTCGGCGCGCCGGGTCCGCGTCGTCATCGACCGCGGCGAACGGACCGAGCGCGAACGCGTCGCCCCGTTCGAGCACGGCAAGCTGGGAGACCGAGGCGATCAGCTCGAACAACGAGGCGGTGGTCCCATTGAGGTTGCCCTTCAGCACGTCGCGGTCGTCGACCTTCACCGTCACGAACATGGCCTGCGGATCGAGCTCATCGGCGGTCACGACGCACGGACCGACCGAGATCGGCACCCCGTCGGCTGAGGCGACCGGCGCGCCGTCGGTCGAGCGCGCCCGCCAGTCGTTGACGAGCGTGTAGCCGAACACGTCGGCGCGCACCTCGTCGGCGGTGACCCTCGACGCTTCGTTGCCGATGACGGCGGCCACCATCGGTTCGTAGTCCAGCCACGCCGCGCCGTTCGGCCAAGGAACCGGCTGCTCGGGACCGACGATGCGACGCTCCACATCCATCGCCCGCGGCGAGAGGAGGGAATGGGGGAACAGAGGCGTCAGGATGCGCGGCTTGGGTACGCGCCAGTTCCTGGCGTCGCCGCGCTGCAGGGCGGCACGGGCGGCATCCATGACGCTGCCTCGGCTGCTCGAGACCAGATCGTCGAGGGTGGAGGGGAAGGCCGGATGTCCGACGGCGTCGGGCAGGTCGACCACCTCACCCTCGAGGATCGCTCCCAGTCGCCGGTGCCCCCCCCGGTCGTAGGTCACGAGCCTCATCAGGGAGCCGAAGCATACGCCTGCTCGGCCGCGATTTCCTGCTTTCCGCTCGCCTGATCGCGCAGACATCAGCAGGTCGGACACGGCGTCGCCTCGTCCGAGCGCCGGTCACCGGACCCATGGGCGGCGCTCGGGGCGCTCGGATACGATGGCGACCGTCACGAGGCTTCCACATCCGGAGCCCAGAACTCGAGAAGGGGGCGAGCTTCCGATGACCGAGAAGTTCCGCATCACCTACGCCACGCTTTCTGCCGACAACGAGGAGCTGCAGCGCGCGTACGACGAGGCCGCCGAGCGGGTCAAGGCCGACCTCGGCAAGGATTATCCGGTGATCGTCAACGGCGAGGAACGCTGGCGCGAGAGCCGATATGAAGAGCCTTCACCGATCGACAAGGACATCGTGCTCGGACGCTTCTCGCAGGCGACGCCCGAGGACGTCGACGACGCGGTCGCGGCCGCGAAGGCCTTCCGTCTCGAATGGGACCGCATGGGCTGGCAGGAGCGCGTGCGCATCCTGCGGAAGTCCGCCGACATCATGGAGGAGCGCCTGTTCGATCTCGCCGCACTCATGGCCTACGAGGTCGGCAAGAGCCGCCTCGAGGCGCTCGGCGACGTGCAGGAGACCGCGGAGTTGATCCGTTGGAACTGCGACGAGATGGAAAAGGCCGAGGGTTTCCAGGTCCCGATGAGCGGTCTTGGCGCCGCCGGGGACTACTACGACGTGCTTCGACCTCACGGCGTGTGGGCCGTGATCAGTCCGTTCAACTTCCCGATGGCCTTGTCCGGTGGCCCATCGAGTGGCGCGCTCGTCGCCGGCAACACCGTGGTGCTGAAGCCATCGAATCAAGGCGCGCTGCTCGGGTTCAAGCTCTATGAGTGCTACCGAGACGGTGGGGTGCCGGCCGGTGCGTTTCACCTGGTGACCGGCCGAGGCTCCGTCGCGGGAGAGGCGTTGTGGCGGCATCCCGACGTCAACGGCATCACGTTCACGGGCTCCTACCCGGTCGGCATGGACATCTACCGCAACTTCACGACGACCGTGCCCAAGCCGGTGATCTGCGAGATGGGCGGCAAGAACCCCACGATCGTCACGAAGAGCGCCGACCTCGACAAGGCGAGCACGGGCGTGCTCCGCAGCGCGTTCGGGTTCGGCGGCCAGAAGTGCTCCGCGTGCAGCCGGGTCTACGTCGAGCGAGAGGTCTACGACGACTTCCTGACCCAGCTGAGATCCAAGACCGAGGAGATCAAGGTCGGCAACCCGATCGAGCGCGACGTGTTCCTCGGACCGATCATCAACGAGGCGGCGCTCGACACGTACGAGGAAGCCGCCGAGGAGGCGCAGAAGAACGGCACCATCGTGACCGGCGGGCAGCGCATCACCGAGGGCGATCTCGCTCGCGGGCTCTTCGTGGAGCCCACCGTCGTCGAGGCGCCCGAGGACAGTTGGATATGGAAGAAGGAGCTGTTCGTTCCCTTCGTCGCGGTCGCGCCGTTCGATGAGCTCGACGAGGCGATCGAGAAGGCGAACGACACCGAATACGGCCTCACCGCGGGCCTGTTCAGCGAGGATCAGAACGAGATCGACGAATGGCTCGACCGCATCCAGGCGGGCGTCGTGTACGTGAACCGGCAGGCCGGCTCCACCACCGGCGCCTGGCCGGGCGTGCAGCCCTTCGGCGGCTGGAAGGGATCGGGCACCACCGGCAAGGCCGGCGGCGGCCCGTACTACCTGCTGCAGTACCTTCGTGAGCAGTCACGGACGGTGATCTCGGAGTGAGCCTGGAAGACATGGAGCTCGAGGGCCTGGCGGCGCACGCCAGGCCCAAGCTCATCACGGACGTGCCTGGGCCGGAGGCCATGGCCCGCATCGAGCGCGACCGCAAGGTGACGTCACCATCGTTGCCCCGGGCCTATCCGTTCGCGCCGCGTCGCGGCTCCGGATCGGTCGTCGAGGACGTCGACGGCAACATCTTCCTCGACCTGAACGCCGGCATCGCCGTCACGAGCACCGGCCATTGCCATCCGGCCGTCGTCGAGGCAGTGCAGCGCCAAGCGACACAGCTGCTGCACTACTCCGCCTCGGACTTCTACCTGCCGATCTACGCGGACGTCTGCGAACGGCTCGACGCGTTCGCACCGTTCGGTGGTTCGCGCGCTCGCACGTTCCTGACGAACTCGGGCACCGAGGCCGTCGAGGCCGCGATCAAGCTCTCGCGCTACGCGACCGGCCGCCAGTACCTGATCGGCTTCTACCAGTCGTTCCACGGGCGATCGATGGGCTCGATCACGCTCACGGCCTCGAAGGCGAAGTACCGCACGAACTTCGGCCCATTGATGCCGAGCGTGTACCACTCGTTCTACGGCGACTTCGACTACATCGAGCAGGTGCTGTTCAAGCGCATCGTCTCGCCCACCGAGGTCGCGGCCATCGTCGTGGAGTCCTGGCTCGGTGAGGGCGGCTACGTGCTTCCTCCCGAGGGGTGGTTCACCTATCTGCGGGAGCTGTGCGACCGGCACGGCATCCTGCTCGTGTGCGACGAGGTGCAGTCGGGCATGGGTCGCAGCGGCACGATGTGGGCGGTCGAGCAGGAAGGCGTCTCACCCGACATCGTGACCGCAGGCAAGGGCATCGCGAGCGGCTTGCCGCTGGGCGCGATGATCGCTCGCGACGACCTGATGACCTGGGACCTCGGCGCGCACGGGTCGACGTACGGAGGCTCACCCGTCTCGTGTGCTGCGGCACTCGCGACCTTCGACGTGATCGAGCGAGAGGGCTTGCTCGAGAATGCGAGGACCATCGGCGAGGTACTCCTCGAGGGGTTCCGCGACATCGCGCAACGGCATCCGATCATCACCGAGGTGCGGGGCCGAGCCCTGTGGATCGGACTCTCGTTCGCCGACCACGATCACGCGGTGGCGGTCGAGCAGGCGTCGTTCCGCAAAGGGTTGCTGATCCTCGGGTGCGGGGACGACGCGATCCGCATCTCGCCTCCGCTCGTGTTCCGCGAGGACCAGGCGATAGCCGCTCTCTCGATCTTCGAGGAGGCCGCTGCCGAGGTCGAGGGCGCCTCCTGAAGGGCCCTCGGGGCTCGTGGGGCCGTTGAGCCGATGAGCAAGGTCGCGACCATGCAGGATGCAGTGCGAGACCTCGTGCGCGACGGCGACACGGTGGCGATCGAGGGGTTCACGCACCTGATCTGTTTCGCCGCCGGACACGAGATCATCCGCCAGCGACGGCGCGATCTGACGCTGGCCCGCATGACCCCCGACGTGATCTACGACCAGATGATCGGCGCCGGCGTGGCCTCGAAGCTGATCTTCAGCTGGATGGGAAACCCCGGGGTCGGCAACCTGCACGCGGTGCGCCGCCGCATCGAGAAAGCAGACCCAGCACCCCTCGAGATCGAGGAGTACTCCCACTTCGGCATGGTGTGCCGGTACATGGCCGGGGCGTCGAACCTTCCGTTCTTCCCGATCAGGAGCTACTACGAGAGCGACATCCCCTCGGTCAATCCGAAGATCGTGCCGATGAGCTCGCCCTACGACGAAGACGATCAGGTCTTCGTCGTGCCACCGTTGAACCCCGACGTGGCCATCGTGCACGCGCAGCGGGCCGACGCCGGCGGCGATGCACAGATCTGGGGGCTCCTCGGGTGTCAGAAGGAGGTTGCCTTCGCCGCGCGGAGGGTGATCGTCGTGGTGGAGGAGGTCGTCGAGGAATCGGTGATCCGGCGCGATCCCAATCGCACGGTGATCCCGGGGGCCGTGGTCGACGCGGTCGTCGAGGAACCCTTCGCCTGCCACCCCTCGTTCGCCCAGGGGTATTACGACCGTGACAACCGCTTCTACCTCGAGTGGGACCGCATCGCGAAGGAGCCGGAGACCCTCGAGGCGTGGCTCGACGAATGGGTCTACGGCCTCTCCAACCACGCCGAATACGTGCAGAAGTTCGGTGACGCGCATTGGGACGGTCTGCGACCCGAGCCGGCGCTCAGCGGCGAGGTCGATTACGGGAGGTACGCATGAGCGAGGCCGGTGCCGACCTGGGCTATACCAAGGCCGAGCTGATGATCGCGGCCAGCGCTCGCCAGCTCGGTGGTGTCTCCAACTGCTTCGTGGGCGTCGGATTGCCGAACATCGTCTGCAACCTCGCGCAGCGAACCGTCGCGCCGGACCTTCAGCTCGTATATGAGTCAGGGGTCTTCGGTGCGCGGCCGGAGCGGCTTCCGCTGTCGATCGGCGATCCCACGCTCGCCACGGGTTCGACGGCCGTGACCAGCATGTTCGATCTCTTCGCGTTCTACCTGCAGGCCGGCCTGATCGACGTGGCGTTCCTCGGGGGTGCCCAGATCGACCGCCACGGGAACCTCAACACGACCGTGATCGGGGACTACGCCGACCCGAAGGTGCGCCTGCCCGGGTCGGGAGGGGCTTGCGAGATCGCGATCCATGCTCGCCAGATCCTGGTGATCATGCGACAAGCGCAGCGTTCGTTCGTCGAGCGCTTGGATTTCCGGACGTCGCCCGGACACAGTGGCGACCCTGCGCACGACGCCGCTCGTGGATGGCATGGCGGCGGCCCGTCGAGCGTCGTCACCGATCTCGCGACCTACGGGTTCGATGACGCCACCGGTGAGATGACGCTTCGGACCCTGCACCCCGGCGTGAGGCTCGATGACGTGCGCGACAACATGGGCTGGGAGCCCAGGATCGCGTCCGATCTCGACGAGACTCGGCCGCCGAGCGAGGAGGAGCTGGGCCTGATCCGCGAGGAACTCGATCCGGGCGGGGTCTACACGAAATGATGGCTCCGCTCGCTCCACCGCTGGACCAGCCGGTGTGGTACGAGCCGCTGCGCGCACCGTCGTGGCTCGTCCCCCGGGTGCGCGACGGCGCGACCGAGATCCTGTTCTGCGCGGAGACGTGGGATGAGACAGGGGTCGATGCGGCCGGGACGGATCTCAGGCTCGGCCTGCCCCTGTTCCTCGCCGAAGCCACGCGCTTCAGCACGAATGCCCGCCCGGCGGCTCTTCGAGAGGCCGTCGAGCCCACCGACCTGCTGCCCGAGGCTCCACTGACCGTGCGCTGCGCCGTGGCTCCGGAGGCCGGGCCGGCCATCCGGGTGCGGGTGCTCGACCCGCTGGGAACGATCGTCGCCGAGATCGCGCGAGAGGCTCACGACGAGGCGACCCTGGGAGCGGCGCTCGAGAGCCTGCCGCATGCCGTCGTCGAGGTTGTCGCATCGAACGGGGTTCGACCGATCTGGAACTCGTTGTACGGGTTCCCCGCGGGGGGTGGACTCGTCTCGTACGTGCGGGGTCAGCGCGCCAGCGTCCGGCTCGGCGAGGGGGTGCTGCCGGACTCGGCCGATGCCGATGCCACCACCGAGCGGCGCGCCAGCGTGAAGGCCGTGCTCGAAGCCCTCGGATCGCTCGCGACGAGCACGTCCGAGCCGTTCCCTGCACTCCTGTTCTTCGGCGCTCTGCTCGCTGCCCACGATGCCGGGTCGCCCGTGGTCGGAGAGCTCCGGTTGTTGACGAACGCACGGTGCACGGCGGCGACAGATCCGCTCGATCCGGTCTTCGCGATGACCGCCCTGGTGGCTCGCGTGTTCGGCGATCTGCAACTGAGTGAGCGCCGCATGAGCGTGCTGCGCTCCGGCGATGACGCGTCGGTCAAGCGATGGCTCTCGCGGGTGCAAGCGGTAACGTGAGCGACATGAGGTCGGGTGCAGAGCGCGAGACCGAGCCCGACGTCCCCTGGTCGACGAGCCGCCCGCCGGAGCCCGAGCCCGAGTGGGCAGATGCGATCCGCAGGGGCCGCAGGGCGCGGGTCGACCGGCTCCGCGAGGTCTTCGCCGCGTTCGCCGACGACACTGGGCCTGTCGCGCGCTCGCGCCCCGTGGCACCCGAGGACGAAGCTCCGTGACCCACATCTTCCCCAGGGTGCTCGACCGGGAGCTGCCCGAGGCCGTCGCCGCCGACGGTGCCTGGATCACCACTGCCGACGGGCATCGGTTCCTCGATGCGGCGGGCGGCGCGATAGTGGTCAACGTGGGCCACGGCGAGCGCGCGGTGATCGACGCGATGACGGCCCAGCTCGGACGCACCCAGTACGTGCACGGCACGATGTTCACGACGGCGGCGCTCGAGCGGTTCGCCGATGAGATGGCACCGATGTTGCCGCTCGATGATGCGCGCATCTACCCGGTGTCGGGTGGCAGCGAGGCCGTGGAGACCGCGCTCAAGCTGGCTCGCGCCTTCCACCTGGCTCGTGGCCAGCAGTCGCGATTCCAGGTGATCGCTCGCCGCAGCTCGTATCACGGCAACACCCTTGGGGCCCTCGATGCGAGCGGCAAGGAGCCGCTGCGCAAGCCGTACACGCCGTGGCTCGGTCGGTTCCTACATGCACCGGCTGCCTACGAGTACCGCTGCGAGAACCCGCAGCATCCGCAGGCGTGCGGCGCATGGCATGCCTCCGAGCTCGAGCGCATGATCGCGCAGGCTCCGCCGAACTCGGTGGCGGCGTTCATCGCCGAGCCGGTAGCCGGCGCCACACTCGGCGCCGCCGTGCCCTGCGACGACTACTGGACCGCCGTCGTCGAGGTGTGCCGGCGACACGGCGTGCTCGTGATCGCCGACGAGGTGATGACCGGGGTGGGGCGCACCGGTGCGTGGTTCGCCATGGACCATTGGGGGGTCCGACCCGACATCGTCACTGCCGGCAAGGGCACGACGAGCGGCTACGTGCCGTTCGGTTTCGCCGCGGTGAGCGGCGCGGTGTTCGAGGCCATCTCCACCACGGGCTTCGTCCACGGATTCACGTGGTCGCACAACGGGCTCGGCGCCGCCGCGGCCGGCGCCGTGCTGCGGGTCCTTCGGGAGCGGGAACTGGTCGCCCGCGCCGCGTCACTGGGCGAACGGCTCCGCGGCGAGCTTGCGAGCGCCCTAGCTGACACTCCGATCGTGGGCGACGTGCGCGGGCTCGGTTTGATGATCGGCATCGAGTTCGTCCGCGACCCCGGCACCAAGGAACCGTTCGCACGCGCGGACCGGGTGGCCGAGCGTGTGGCGACCGCGGCGCGCGATCAGGGGCTGCTGCTGTACCCATCGACAGGCCACGTCGACGGGCGCGACGGCGACCTCATCATGCTCGGCCCGCCGTTCGTGCTCACGGACGACGACGCCGCCACGCTGGTCGAACGCACGGTGGCGGCGGTCGGTTCGGTCGCGTGAGCGGGCTCGCCGGCCTCGTGGTCGCTCCTGGGGCCAGGATCTACGACCACGGTCCGGGCCACCCGCTGCGGCCTGAGCGGGTGCTGCTCACCTGGGACCTGATCGCGGCCTACGGCATCGATCGAGCACCTGGTGCGACGCGGCTGGCCGCCGACGTGGCCGACGACGAGACCGTGATGCTCGTGCACACCCGTGAGTTCGTCGAGGCCACCCGCGATGCAGGACACGGGGTCGATGGCGCGTGGGGGCGGTTCGGATACGGGCCGGGTGACAATCCGATCTTCGACCGGATGCATGAGGCAGGAGCGATCGTCACCGGGGCAAGCGTCAGTGCCGCCGGGGCGGTGCTCCGCGGCGAGGTCGCGCATGCGTTCAACGCCGCGGGAGGTCTCCACCACGCGATGGCCGACCGGGCCTCGGGGTTCTGCGTCTACGACGATCCGGCCGTCGCGATCGCGTGGATGTTGAGGCAGGGCCTCGAGCGCATCGCCTACGTCGATGTCGACGTGCACCACGGCGATGGCCCGCAGGCGATCTTCTGGAACGACCGACGCGTGCTCACGGTCTCGATCCACGAGTATGCGCCCCAGATCGGGTTCTTCCCCGGCACAGGTGCGGCCTCGGAGCGCGGGGGGCCTGATGCCCCCGACTCCGCGCTGAACGTTCCGCTCGCACCCGGCACGGGAGACGGAGCGTGGCTCGAGGCCCTCCGAACCGTCGCGCTTCCGGCCGTGCGGTCCTTCCACCCCGACGTGCTCGTCACCCAGCTCGGGTGCGACACACATGTGAGCGATCCGCTCGCACATCTCGCGCTGACCACCTCCGCCTATCGCCGAGCGGCCTCGGCTCTGCACGAGCTGGCGCACGAAGCGGCCGGCGGGCGGTGGGTCGCGACCGGCGGCGGCGGATACCAGTGGGCGCGGGTCGTGCCCCGCGCGTGGACCCTCTACTTCGCCGAGATGGCCGGCGTCACCGTTCCCGACGAGATCCCGCAGGCATGGATCGAGCGGGCCAGATCGGAGCTCGGCGATCTGGT
>Ga0224500_10001629_pt1 | contig 13077 bp, 9 predicted proteins | sample SF_Oct11_sed_USG_FD_168126 | JGI IMG/M metagenome (GOLD analysis project Ga0224500, IMG submission 168126) | Sediment microbial communities from San Francisco Bay, California, United States - SF_Oct11_sed_USGS_4_1 | ecosystem: Environmental > Aquatic > Marine > Sediment | place: USA: California... | reverse complement strand
GCGCCGCTTCGACCCCTCTCAGCCGGACGCGTTGCAGCACGGCGGGACCTTCAACAACGACGTGCTCACGATGGCGGCGGGAGCCGCCGGCCTGACGCAGGTTCTGACGGAAGCGGAGGTCAGCCGGCTGAACGTCCTCGGCGACCGGCTGCGCGATCGGCTAAACGCCTTCTCCGTGGAGCGCGAGCTCACGTTCTGTGCAACCGGCTATGGCTCACTCGTGGGCCTGCACTTCACGCCCGGGCCCGTGCGAAACGAGGGCGACGTGCCCGAGTCGGCGGACGTGCGCGCCCTCCTTCATCTGCACATGCTCGAGCGCGGCTTCTCGTATGGGCGCCGCGGCTTCATCGCGCTCTCGCTTCCACTCGGCGAGGCCGACGTCGACGGCTTCGCCGCGGCGGTCGAGGAGTTCTTGCTGACCGCCGGGGTGCCCGAGTCATGCTTCGATGTTGGTCACGTCGGCGTTGGCGGGTTCTCGAGTTGGCGGTAGAGGTTGCGGGCGAGGTGCGCTTGAGGCCGCGGATCGCCTCGCGGGGGCCCGCGCCCCCCTTCGGAGGAAACTCGGTTCGGTTTCTTCGGAATGAGCTGCGTTGGTCGCCTGCGCATCTGCCATGAAGGGTGCAGTGCTCCATATCATCCGCGCGAAGTCATCCGCTCCAGCTCTCGCTCGATTTCCATCTCGCGCGGCCGGCGACGGCCGTACGCACCGACGCCTTTGAGGGCGACGAACACGGCCCAAACGCCGACCACGTAGAAGATCCAGATATGCCACGTGCCGGAAGCGTCGCCGTCGCCGAAGCGCTTCGGCCACCCATCCGCCTCGAGGTACTCGGTTAAGGCCCAGGTGGCCGCCAGGATCGTCGTCCCCACGACGAAGGCCAGCAGGTGTAGCCGGAAGTCGCGCACCCGACTCACGTTCCGTCGTGCCAGCGCCCGGAGCTCATCCTCGCCTCCGCCGCCCTCGGTCGACTCGGACGTGCCGCTCTTCGTGAGCTCGATACACACAGTGATCACCTTCCTTCCCAGCCGCAGCAGACAACTGCACGGCTCTGACGGCGGGCTTTCGCGGCACGCTCGGGTCGTATCGCGTGCATGTGTCGAACGCGTGGCCGGTGGCCCGGATGCCTGTCGGGACGCCCCGCCTGGAATTCGCGTGCGCGCCGCTCTGCGACGGCGTCTCGCCGAAGCTGGTCGCCACGCTCATGGGCGAGGTGCTCGAGTGCCTCGTACTGGAGCATTGCTTCCTCCTTCCTCATAAACTTGTACAAGTATCGAAATCCCAGGTGAAATAGAGAGGCCATTCCTATTCCTTCGCCTCGCCCAGAAAGCTCGCGATCGCCTCGAGCGCCCCCGGCACGGGGGTGCAGTAGACCGTCTGGCCGTGCTTCTCGCAGTGGATCAGCCCGGCGTTCCGGAGCTCCTTCAGGTGGTGGGAGACGGTCGAGAGCGAGAGGTCGAACTCGCGCGCGATCTTCGAGATGCTGTTCTCCGCCTCCTCGACCGTGTGCACCCCGCTGCCGCGCTCGCGCACGAGTTCGAAGATGGCGAGCCGATTCGGGTCCGCGAGCGCCCTGAACAGCCCTGCCAGGTCAACTGCGGAAACCTCTCGGCTTGGAACCTGCATCGCGTCCTCCGTATTTCGATCTTTGTCCAATTATCTCACTTTCACGAAGATGTGAATCCGTACTTGTCCGCATTTCTGCACGTCTTCCCCTAAACGGTGCGGCTAGCGAGTACGGCGATGTGACCAGAATGTGAACACAGCCGTTGCGACGGGTTGCGCTCCGTTGTCCTCGGAGGTCTTAGCTATCTGAACAGACCGATGGGGCAACGCGATGCAGCGCCGGGCGACGGCCACTTCACACTCGAGTCTCCATGGTGAGGAGGGGGGTCGACGGTTCGAGTCCGTTAGAGGGCTTCACCGCAACACCAGGAAAGCAGCGAACTCTCGGGCCATCTGCGGCGTCAGGCGACGTTAGGGGGCGTTGCCCAGGAGGGGGAGGATATCTCGCTTCACGTGTCGCTCTACTGCCCGCAGAAAGAAGTGGGGCGGCCGGCTGGGTTCCAGACGGGTTCAGGGCTCGTGGGCCATGGCGGTGGATGCGGGGCAGCGGCGCGCCCGCTACGCCGGCGACGAGGAGCTGATCGGAGAGCGGGCGCCTTCGATGGACGGCAGCCGGTGATCGAGCCAACGAGGAAACCACCAGTTGGCGTCGCCCAGGAGGCTCATCGTGGCCGGCACCAGGATCATCCGCACGAGCGTGGCGTCGATGAAGATCGCGATCGCAAGACCGAGGCCGAACATCTTCGTGCCGGGGTCGTCGCCGAGGACGAAGCCGAGGAAGACCGCGATCATGATCAACGCCGCCGAGGTGATCACCCTCGCGGTGCTCGAGATGCCACGGACGATCGACTGGCGATTGTCGCCCGAGGCAAGGTACTCCTCGCGAACGCGGGAGAGGAGGAAGACCTCGTAGTCCATCGAGAGACCGAAGAGGATCGCGAACATGAACATCGGCAGGAGCGAGACGATCGGCACCTTCGACTCGAGGCCGATCAGACCGGCCCCCCAACCCCACTGGAACACCATCACGAGCACGCCGTAGGCGGCGCCGACGCCGAGCAGGTTCAGGAGCGCAGCCTTCAGCGGCACGATGATTGACCGAAAGACCAGCGTCAGGAGCAGGAACGAGAGGGTGACGACCGCGGCGATGAAGAGCGGGAGCCGATCCTGGACGCGCTGGCCGATGTCGATGAAGCTCGCCGTGCGCCCGCCGATGTGCGCGGCGGCCCGACCGTCCTCGAGAACAGGCGGGAGGACGTGCTCACGGAGTCGTCGCAACGTCGCAGACGTCGCGTCGTCCTGGGGGCCGCTCGTGGGGAAGACGACGAGCGTCGCGATCCCGCCGTGCATCTCGGTGGGCGCTACCGCCGCAACGCCTGGATCGGCGGCGATGGCGTTGCGCAGCGGGCCGACGACGGACGGGTTGCGTGACGCATCGACGGCGACGAGCAGCGGGCCGTTGAAACCCGGGCCGAACCCGCCTGCAGCGAGATCGTAGGCGCGACGCTCGGTGCGACTCCCGGGCAGCGAGCCGTCGTCCGGCATGCCCACGTGGAGGCCGAGCACCGGCACCGTGAGCGCGACGAGGGCGGCCGCGACGCCGACGGCGTACGGCCACGGGTGCCGGCACACATGCGTGCCCCAGCGCTCCCAGCGCCGCTCGGCCTTCGCGCCTCTCGGGGGAACATCGAGCCGTCGTCGGAGCCCGTTGATTCGCTGCCCTGCCAGGCGGAGGAGTGCCGGCACGAGCGCGATCGACGCCAGGACCATGATCAGCACGACGAGGGCGACCGCCATTCCTGCAGCCGTCATGGCCGGGATACCGGCGACCGCGAGACCGAGAATCGCGACGATCACGGTGCCGCCGGCGAAGACCACGGCCTGGCCGGCGGTGGAGACCGCGCGGGCGGCCGACTCCTGGACCGTCAGGCCGTCGGCGAGGAAGCCCCGGTGCCGAGTGACGAGCAGCAGGGCGTAGTCGATCCCGACCCCCAGACCGACCATGCTCGCGAGGACGGGCGCCCAGCTGGGAACGTCCACGAGATAGGCAAGGAGACCCATCGAGCTGGCTCCGACGGCGATGCCGAAGAGCGCGATGCCGATCGGCAGGCCCATGGCGATGATCGAGCCGAATGCGAGCAGGAGGATGATCGCCGCAACGAGGAGGCCGATCATCTCGCCGATGTTCGTCTCCCCTGCCTCGAAGGCCGCGAAGAGGTCCCCGCCGGCCTCGATCTGGAGCGCTGATCCCGCTCGAGACCCGGCGACGAGGTCCTTGAGGTTGGTGAGATCGTCGGCGGAGAGGCTTTCGATCTCCGGGTACTGGACGCGGATGATGGCGACCCGCCCGTTCGCGGATAGCTCCCCGAGTAGCCGCTCGGCTCCGGCTCCGTCACCGAGGTCTCCTGCCGGATGCGTCGTTCCAAGCACGTGGGGCAGTCCGGCGATCGATTCCTCGAGGTGGGCGAGAGCGACGCGGGCAGCGGCCGAGTTGCGGAACGTGACGCCGGCGCCGTGTGGCGTCACGACGACCTGGGCCGTGAGCCCCGCCTGATCGGACCGGACTGATGCGAGCAAGTCCGTCGCCTTCTGCGAGTCGAGTCCGGGTGCCGTGAAGGCGTCGCTGAGGCGCTGGCCGAAGGCGCTCGCGGCCACGACGATGAGCGTGGCGGCAAGGAGCCACGAAGCGATGACGGTGAACGGGCGGCGGGCTGCGAACCCACCGATCAGATAGAGAGCTCTCGACATCGGCGTACCTTCCACTCGGCATTTTCTGGCTGCCAGTCGGTGACTGACCAACTCCATAAGGGGCTTCGGCGAGGCCCGGCACATCGGCTTTCCGGTCCGATTCGGGGCGGCCGATTGGACGGTCTTCATCTCGTCCTTTCGCCCGATTTCGCCGGCGAGAACGGAGAGTTACGCTCCGTCCGTGGTCAGCAATTCCCTCCGTCAGATGTGGGCCGAGCCCCGGGCACCACACGCGCCGAAGCGTGTTTGGCGGGACTGGATGCTGGTCGCCGTGCTCGTGCCGACAGCGCTCGCCGAGGGAGTCCTCCGGCCCGACGTCGTCTGGCGGCCGCTTGCGCTCGCGGTCTGCGTTGCGCTCGTGTTCACGCTGCTCTGGCGCCGTACCCACCCGCTTGCGGCCGTCGCGATCGCGTTCGGGTCGCTGGCTGTGATGGACGCGGCAGCGCTCGTCGCGGGTGTCCGGCAGCCCGGGCTCTACGCCACCGCGTTCGTTGTGCTGCTCCCGTACGCGCTCTTCCGCTGGGGCTCGGGTCGCGAGGTCGTCATCGGCCTCGGATTCATGCTCGCGTCGGCGTCGTTCGCGACCGCCGGCGGCTTCAACGGCTTCGGCGAGGCGATCGTGGGGGTCGTGATCCTGCTCTTTCCAGCCGCGGTCGGTGTGACTGTTCGCACGCTCGTCGTCTCACGCGAGCGCAGCCTGGAGGAGGTCAAGCTGCGGGAGCGAGAGCAGCTCGCCCGCGACCTGCACGACAGCGTCGCCCATCACGTGTCCGCCGTCATCCTCCGTGCCCAGGCCGGGCGCTACCTTTCGACGACCGACCCGGACGCCGCCGCCGATGCGCTGGCGGTGATCGAGGACGAAGCCTCGCGGGCGCTCGCGGAGATGCGGCTGATCGTCGGTGTCCTGCGCAAGGGAGAGGATGCCGACCTCGCGCCGACGCCGGGCGTGGTGGCCATCGAGGAGCTCGCCCGCGCGTTCGACGGACCGCCTCGCATCGAGGTGGCTGTCGAAGGCGATCTTCACGACCTCGCACCGTCGGTCGACGCGGCGATCTACCGCATTGCGCAGGAGTCGATCACGAATGCGACACGCCACGCGCGCGACGCAACCTGCATCACGGTTCGCATCGTCGGCGACGACGCCTCGGTGCGGCTCACCGTCGAGGACGACGGCGCGAGCGGGTCGGGATCGGGCATCGCGGGCTACGGCCTCACGGGCATGACCGAGCGGGCGACGCTGCTCGGCGGCACACTCGAAGCAGGGCCCGGCCCGGACCGCGGCTGGACGGTCGCTGCCGTGATGCCGCGGGTAGCGTCACCCGCATGAGCATCACGGTGCTCATCGCCGACGACCAGGAGATCATCCGGACCGGGCTCCGCATGATCCTCGACGCCCAGCCTGACATCGAGGTCGTCGGTGAGGCCGCCGACGGGCGTGCCGCCGTGGCCCTGGCCCGAAGGCTTCGCCCTGACGTCTGCCTGTTCGACATCCGGATGCCCGAGCTGGACGGGATCGAGGCGACCCGGCAGCTTGCCGGTCACGGCGTCCCCGACCCGCTGGCGGTCGTCGTGATCACGACGTTCGACCTCGACGAGTACGTGCACGGCGCGCTGAAGGCCGGTGCGCGCGGTTTTCTGCTCAAGGACGCCGGCCCCGAGCTCCTCATCCAGGCGATCCATGCTGCTGCCGACGGCGATGCGCTGATCGCGCCGAACATCACGGCGCGTCTCCTCGCCGAGTTCTCCTCCATCGATCGCGCGCGAGCGCCGGTCCAACCCCGTGAGCCGCTCACCGCGCGGGAAGAGGAGATCCTCGTCGCGGTGGCCAGCGGGCACACGAACGCCGAGATCGCCGCGGAGCTCTTCATCAGCCTCAGCACCGTCAAGACCCATCTTGCGAGCCTCATGGCGAAGCTCGATGCGCGAAATCGCGTCGAGATCACGATGTGGGCCTACGAGACCGGGCGGATCCAGAGCTGACGGTTGCCTGGGGTGCCGTCGCGGGGGGCCGGGCGGTGGTCTGAATCCCCCGGCTTTACCCATTGGCCACCGGCCCGCCTTCGCCGCGCCAGCTTGTCTCCGTTCCGACCGTCATCGTTGACGCGTCGGGTTGGCACTGACGAGCGGCTATTGAAGCTGCCTGGGGCCGCTCAACTTGCCAATCCACTCGCCAAAACGCGTGGCCTTCGGGTTCGACGCCGACCTCCGAAACGAGAACACCCGCTCCACGAGCGGGTTTCCGAGACGGGAGCGACGGGACTCGAACCCGCAACCTCCGGAGTGACAGGCCGGATAGAGCCTTGCGGGGCTCATCCGCACGAGGCGGGGATTCGACGCGCGAGCAGGGCTTCTTCCGCCAACCTTCCGGTGATTGCCGGGCGCCTGTTGGAGCTTCCGCCTGCCTCCCGCGGGATGTGCGCGGGACGAGTCGTGTCGTTCGGCGGCGATGATGGACAGCTGCAGTGGCTGATCGCTGGCTGCAGAGATTCAGTGAATGCTCACGGCACTCAAGCTCCCGAGCCTCAGCCGTACCAGGGTTTCTCGTCCGGCTCGACCCGCAAGCCGTCCATGAGCTTGTTGAAACCGCTGAAGAGGTCGACCACCGCCATCAACTCGAGAACGGCCTCATCGCCCAGCCCCAACTTCTGCACCGCAGAAGTGTGGACCTGCAGTCAGTAATCGCAGCTGTTGACCGCGGATACGGCGACGGCGATGATCTCCTTGGTCAAGCGATCGAGGTGCTCCGACTCGATCATGACCGCCTTGACCTTGTTCCAGTTCGCCTCCAGGTAGGCCGGGTTCGGAGCCATCACCTTGTAGAGATTCGGCACGAAGTCGATGCCGAACGTCTCTTTGATCTCCTCGTAAACGTCCTTGACCGTGCCAGCGGCTTCCTCTTCTTCGACCATCTTGATCGCTGCCATCTCGCTCCCTCCTCGCCGCTCGCGAGTGAACCAGTGCAGGTCCGGTGCGATGGCTCTCTTGCGCCCTAGGCCCCGTTAGGACCGCCAAGCGAGCACACACGGAGTCAGACGATAGCGCCTCCCGCGCACTGGGTACTACTGCTTGGCTGATCATCCCATGATCCAGATAGAGCCGCGTCTCCTGGGCCATCGCGGACGAACGCCTGGGGCATCGTGAGCGGTTTCTCGAGAGGGGCAGCCAGTGCCTTGCCAGACCGCGCGACCGGTGTCAGCGTTGAGCTTGTAGCCGAGGAAGTCGGAGATCGGACGTCGCCGGCCGCGCTCACTCGAGCCCCCAGCGTCGGTTGGTGCCGTTCCCGCAGTCGTCGGCAGAGCCGCCGGGGAAGACCACATGAGAACGTCCGCGTTGTCGGCTGACGACGCCAGCACGGCGAGCGAAGCGACCCTCGCGGATACAGCGCCGACGTCACGACGACATCTCTGCAACCTCAAAGGGCTGGTCGCTGACGCTGCCTCGCGGGAGCGCGACCACTGCGGCAAGCGATGCGGTGGCGGCGACGGCGGCTGCGAGCAGGAAGGCGAGTTGGAGACCGCCGACCTGGGCGGCGAGCGGGGTCGAGCCGGAGCGGAGGAGATCGCTGCTACGCGTACTGGCCACGCTGGCGAGGACGGCGAGTCCGAGGGCGCCGCCAATCATTACGGATGTACTGAGCATTCCGGAGGCGAGACCGGAGGCCGAGTCGTCGACGCGGGCAAGCGCGGCGGTGGTGATCGAGACGAAGGACAGGCCCGCGCCGAGCCCGACGAGGATGAGCCCCGGCAGCACATCGGCGAAGTAGTCGCCCGCGGCCGGGGCGTGCCCGAGGACGACGAGGCCGGCCGCCGCTGTCGCGAGGCCCGCGGCCGCGAAGGGACGTGGGCCGAGTCGCGGCACGAGCTGGTTGGCCACGGCCGTGGCTGCGGCCACGCCGCCCGCGAGCGGCAGGTAGGCGAGGCCGGCCTGCAGCGGCGTGTAGCCGAGCACCTGTTGGATGTAGAGCGTGAGCAGGAAGAGCGTCGAGATCAGCGACGAGCCCAGCAGCAACTGCAGCACGTTGGGCGCGAGCGTCTCGCGCCGGTGAACGAGGCCGGCCGGGACGAGCGGCGTCTCGCTGCGGGACTCGATCAGCGCGAACGCGCCGAGCAGGAACACGGCGGCGGCGAGAAGACCGTACGTCTCGACTGAGCGCCAGCCCGCGTTGGACGTGTTGAGCAGCGCGTAGACGAGCGTCGTCATGCCGGCGGTTACGGTGGCTGCCCCGGCGAAGTCGAACCGGCGCCGGCCGGCGACGCGGCTCTCCGCGGCGATACGCGGCACGACCAAGAGTGCGCCGAGCGCAATCGGGACGTTGATCAAGAACACCCACCGCCAGGAGGCGAGGTCGGTGATCGCGCCGCCGAGGAGGATCCCGATCGCGAAGCCGAGCCCGGCCAAGGCGCCCCAGATGCCAAGCGCCTTCGCCCGCTCCTTACCGGCGGGGAAGAGCACCGTCACGAGCGCCAGCGCAGCGGGAGTTGCGAGTGCGGCCCCGAGTCCTTGCAGCACGCGGGCGCCGACGAGCATGCCCGCGGACTGAGCGAGTCCGTCGAGTAGCGATGCCCCCCCGAACACCGCGATCCCCGCGAGGAAGAGGAGTCGGCGCCCGAAGAGGTCGGCGACGCGGCCGCCCAGCAGCAGCAGCCCGCCAAACGACAGCATGTACGCGTTGACCACCCAGGCGAGTGACGCCTGCGAGAAGCCGAGGTCGGCCTTGATCGAGGGCAAGGCGACGTTCACGACCGTCTCGTCCAGGAACACCATGAACTGCGCTACGGCAAGCACGCTCAGCGCGAGCCAGCGCCGTCGGGCTGCCGCATCGTCAATCCCCGCCGCGTTTCTTGCGGGCTCTATGTCTGCTCTGCTGGTCTTCATCGTTCTCCTCCTTCGGAACTCGCTTCTCGGTCCATCACGCGAGGGATCGGGACGGCACGGGTGAGGGGGTCGAGCGCGCGGCGCTGGTGGGTGTCCTTGCTGCGGCTCGTGGCGGCGAGGACGGCAGAGGTGGCGCGCTGCTCGCTGTGGGCTGAAGGGGGCACCGGCTGCCGCGGCGGGCGTCGGCCGCGAGAGCCCATTGAATGTGCGCGTCGATCGCGCTGGAAGACTCATCGAAGCGCTCTTCGGCGCGGCGGAGCGATTCGCGGGCGGCGGCGATGGCGGTCTGATAGCGGCGGAGTGCTTCTCCCTCCTGTCGGCGCGCCCTCGTGCCAGCGGCGGTTCGGTTCTCGCTCGCCGGCATCGGCAGCGTCGCCAAGTCAGAGCTGATCGTCGCTGCAGCTTCGTTGCTGCTCATCGTGGCGCGTGTCAGGTTCATCACCCGCCAAGGGTCTGGGCGGCATGGGTGAGCGGTCATCACCCAGTCCCCGTTTCATCCTGGGCGATCTTTCGCCGTCCCTCCCCTGGCGGCTGCCGGGGAAGGCAGGCTCGTCTGCGTGCTAGAGGAGACCGAGCTCGCGCGCGCGATCTACGGCCTCGGCGCGTGACGCGGCGCCGAGCTTGCGGAAGATCGAGCGTGTGTGGCTCTTCACGGTGTTGAAGGAGACGTAGAGCTCGGCGGCTATCTCGCGCTGGGAGAGGCGGCCCGCGAGCAGGCGGAGCACGGCCAGCTCGCGCTCGGATAGCTCCCAGAAGGGTGTGCTCGCGCTACCGCCGTCGCGCGTGGCTCGCAGGCGGAGCGTTTGCTCGGTCTGCGCGACGCGCGCGAGGCCTGTGCCTGGGTCGGGGAGCGCCTTGAGCATGCTGCGCACGCGTCCAAGGAGGCGGCGGGCTGCGGCCGGCTCATGATCACGATGGCGGATCTCGGCGAGCGCGAGCAGGCCGTACGCAGTGACGAGCCAGGATCGCTCTCGCTCCGCGAGCTCGGTTCCTCGCTCGATCTCGTCCTGCGCCTCCGTCAGCTCGCCGCGCCGAGCGTGCGCCTTGCCCGAGGCGATGCGCGCCATCGCCGTGAAGGGATGCTCCTCCAGGCCGGCCCCACGGGTGAGCTCGATCGCCTCGCGCGCGAGCGCATCCGACTGTGCGGCGTCTCCCTGGTCGAGCGCGATCGCGGCACGGAAACCGAGCGTTTCGATCGTCGCCGGGACAAGCCCCGCCGCCTGCGCCGTCCGGGCCGCCCGCTCGAGAACCGCTTTCGCCTCCGTCGCCTCTCCCGACCACCAGAGCGCGGCGCCCAAGACGAGTTGCGGCGCCAGGGCCCATGCGAGCTCCGTCGACGGAGCGACCGTGAGAGCGTGACGGGCTGCCGCGATCGTACCGGCGATGTCGCCACGGGATAGCCGAAGGAAGGCTCGTGTTGCCGCCACAGGGCCGTACGGCTGCTGGCCGTTCCGGACGAGCGGCGGCGCGCGCTCCGCCGCTTCCAGCCAGCGCTCGGCCTCGTCGAGCCTGTCCGTGTGCGCGGCCACGGTCACACCCGCCAGGCACAACAGCCAGTTCTCGGCGATGACGGTTTCGGGCAGCGCCTCCAGCCAGCGCGCCACCGTCGCAAGCTGTCCCTGCTCGAGGAAGAGGGGCCAGCAACATCCGACTAGCTCGACCGCGGCATCGACGTCGCCAGCCGCGGTTGCGTGGCGGGCCGCTTCGACGATCAGGCCGGCTTGGCGGTACCAGGCGCTCGCCCGTCGATGGAGGATCGGGAGGATGTCCGCGTCCGTCCGCGCGAGCTCATGCTGGAGGAGCTCGGCGAAGAGCGGGTGGTAGCGGTACCACTCGCGCTTCGTGTCGAGCGGCATCACGAGCAGGTTCGAGCGCTCGAGCTCCTCGAGGATCTTCTCCGAGTTGTCGCCATCAGCGACGGCGTCACAGAGCGGCCCGCACAGCCGCATGAGGATCGACGTTCGGAGGAGAAACGAGCGGAGCTCGGCAGGCTGACGGGCCAGTACCTCCGCCGTCAGGTAGTCGACCAAGTGCCGATCGTCACCCGCGAACGCATCGATCACCATGCTTGGGTCGTCGCGGCCGCGCAAGGAGAGCGCCGCGAGGTAGAGCGCGGCCGGCCATCCCTCCGTCCGCGCCTGCAGCCGCTCGACATCCTCCGCCGACAGGCCCAGGTCGAGCAGGTCGTTCAGGAAGCTTCTCGCCTCCTCGTCGCTGAAGCGAAGCGCGCCAGCGCGCAGCTCGCACAGCTCACCGCGGACGCGCAGCCTACCCAGCGGCAAGGGCGGATCCTCGCGGGTCGCGAGGACGAGCCGGAGCGACTCGGGCAGGCGCTCGACGAGGTAGGCCACCGCCTCGTGGATCTCGGCGTTCGTGAGTACGTGGTAGTCGTCGAGAACGAGGACCACCCCAGTCTCCAGAGCCGCCAGATCGTTAAGCAAGAGCGGGAGGACGACGTCGATGAGTTCTGCGCCAGGCGCAGCGTGCGCCGCTAGCGCGCGCCCTCCAATGGCCGGCTCGACGGTGCGCAAAGCCTCGATCACGTAGGAGAAGAAGCGTGCGTGGTCGTTGTCGTCTTCGTCGAGCGAGAGCCACGCAACCGCTCGCTCGTCTTCGGCCGCGGCCCACTCGGCCAGCAGCGTCGTCTTCCCGAAGCCGGGCGGGGCTGTCAGCAGCGTCAGCTTCCGGCCTGCGCCCTCGCGCAGACGCTCGAGGAGCTCGCGACGGGCAACGTGCTCGGCTCGGACGGACGGGCGGGCGAGCTTCGTCTCGAGGATTACCGGGCCGGACGCGCCCGAGCGGCCAACTGCATCCTTGTCGGCCACCGTCACTGGCATCTCAGTAGGACTCTAGCTCGGAGCCGCCACAGAGAAGATCGCCCTGGGTGAAGTGCGAATTGGGTGATGCGGCGCCACCCAGGAGTTGCGAATGCTCGGCCCGTCATGCAAGCAACGCGAAGAACGTAGCGCGATGGGCGTGGCCACCAGCCGCGGATCGCCGTGCACGGGAGGCTGATTGAGCAGTCCGGGCGTCGTGTTCGAGGTACGGCTGCACATCTCATTCGGAACGACGACAGGTGAGGTTGACGATGATCACGCAGGACCAACGACGAAAAGCTGAAGAGTTCTTGGCCCTCCACGATGCGCCCAAGCTACTGATCCTGCCCATCGCATGGGACGTCGCCAGCGCTCGACTCTACGAACTCGAGGGCTTCAAGGCGGTCGCCACAACAAGCGCCGGCATCTCCTCCTCGCTCGCCGATCAACGTGGTCGCCGGCGAGCGCATGCCGGCGCTGCCAGTGCTCGAGGAGATCGGCGTCGCTCGAGTCACCTTCGGACCGCGACCCATGCGGGCGACACTTGCTCTGATCCGCAAGATGGCTCGGGAATGGGGTCGAGACCGGAACCTATACGACCATGACGGCGGACACCCTCTCCTACGCCGAAGTCAACGCCATGTTCGAACGGCGCCGCGGCGAATAGCGATGCGGGCGAGCTTCGACTTGAAGATGATCGGGTCGGAACCGACGGGCCCGCCAGCCGCACGCGGGTCGCTCACCCTCCTTGTCACCACGCGCTCTGATAGTCGCTGACGAGGGTGAAGAGACGCTAGTGGTCTGTCAGGCAACGTTCGCCGGTCTGCGAGGGACGCGATAACGCTTCGCCATGCGTCGTCCTCAGTCGCGCCCATATCTACGGATATGGACGCTCCCTGCGTCCTAGCCTGACTCGGTTCTCGCGTCCCGCAACTCCACCAACGTTGCCTGACAGACCACTAGTTCGGGCCAGCCGCGGAAAAGATCGCCCTGGGTGAAGTGCGAGCTGGGTGATGCGGCGTCACCCAGTCGCTGCGGATGCTCGGCCCGTAATGCAAGCAACGCGAAAGGCGT
>Ga0224500_10001628_pt1 | contig 13080 bp, 8 predicted proteins | sample SF_Oct11_sed_USG_FD_168126 | JGI IMG/M metagenome (GOLD analysis project Ga0224500, IMG submission 168126) | Sediment microbial communities from San Francisco Bay, California, United States - SF_Oct11_sed_USGS_4_1 | ecosystem: Environmental > Aquatic > Marine > Sediment | place: USA: California... | reverse complement strand
GCGGAGACGTGCAGGGCAAGCGCGTGCTGGTGCTCGGTGGCGGCGACGTGGCCGTGGACGTGGCGCGCACGGCGCTGCGTCTCGGCGCCGCGGCGGTGCAGATGGCCTGTCTCGAGAGCGGCGCGTCGCTGCCGGCAAACCCGCAGGAGATCCGCGAGGCGCGGGAGGAGGGCATCGAAATCCACGAGGCGCGCACCTTCACGCGCATCCTCGACGACGGCGCCGGGCGGGTCTCCGGCGTCGCATGTCAGCGCGTCGCGAGCTTCGCGTTCGAAGCCGGCGGCCGGCTGCGCGTGGAAGCCGAGCCGGATTCGGAGCACGTGCTGCCCGCAGACGTGGTCATCTTCTCCGTCGGCCAGCGCGTGGGTCTGGGCTTCGTCCCCGAGGACGCGGGGGTCGCGCTCACCCCCGCGCGCACGATCGCCGTCGACCCGGAGACCTACGCGACGGATCGCCCCGGCGTCTTCGCCGCGGGTGACAGCACCCGGGGCACCGCCTTCGTCATCGAGGCCGTGGCCAGCGGGCACCGCTGCGCGGAGGCGATCCACGGCTTCCTGCGCGGTGAGCCGCAGACGAGGGCGCCGCAGGCGAAGGCCGCGGTGGCCGAGCTCAGCCAGGCGGAGCTCGACGCGCGGGTGCTGCGCGGCGAGCTCGCGCGCACGCCGCGCGTGGCGATGCCCGATGCGCCAGCCGACCGGCGCCGCCAGGACTTCGGCGAGGTCGAGATCGGCTACACGCTGGAGCAGGCCAGCGCCGAGGCGGCGCGCTGTCTCTCGTGCGGCATCTGCTCCGAGTGCATGAGCTGCGTTCGAGCCTGCGGCGTAGGTGCCATCGATCTCGACATGGCGGACGCCAGCCGCGAGATCGAGGTGGGCGCCGTGATCCTGGCGCCGGGCTTCCAGACCTACCGCGCGGAGCTCTCGGAAGAGTACGGCCTGGGCCGGTACCCGAATGTGGTCACTTCCCTGCAGTACGAGCGGCTGTTGAGTGCCTCCGGCCCGACCGCCGGGCACGTGCGCCGTCCCTCGGACGGGAGCACGCCCAAGAAGATCGCCTTCCTGCAGTGCGTGGGATCGCGGGATGCCTCCCACGACTACTGCTCGACCGTGTGCTGCATGTACGCTGCCAAGCAGGCCGTCATGACGCTCGAGCACGAGCCCGATACCCGGGTGCACGTGTTCATGATGGACATGCGCGCCTTCGGCAAGAACTTCGAGAGCTACTACCAGCGGGCGCGCGAGCGGAGCGGGATCGAGTACACGCGCTGCCGGATCTCGTCGCTCAAGGAGGTGCCGGACAGCGGCAATCTGCGGCTTCGCTACGTCGACGGCGCGAGCGGCGCGCGGGACGACGCGGCGGCGCCGACAGCGGCCGGCAGCGGCGCGACCACGCGCATGCGCGAGGAGGAGTTCGATCTGGTGGTGCTCTCGGTGGGCATGGAGATCTCCGAGAGCGTGCGCAGCCTCGGGCGGCGGCTCGGCGTCCAGCTCGACGATCACGGCTTCTGCCACACGGTGCAGTTCGATCCGCTGCAGACCAGCCGGCGCGGCATCTACGCGATCGGCCCTTTCCGCGAGCCCCGGGACATCTCCGAATCGATCGTCGACGCGAGCGGAGCCGCTGCCGCCGCGGGCGGACTCCTGAGGCAGGCGCGCGGCACGCTGACCCACGCGACCGTGTATCCGCCGGAGCGGGACATCAGCGCCGAAGCGCCGCGCACCGCTGTCTTCGTGTGCCGCTGCGGGTCCAATATCGGCGGCTTCCTCGACGTCACCGACGTGGCGGAATACGCGGGCAAGCTGCCCGGCGTGATCCACGCCGAAGAAAACATGTATGCCTGCTCCCAGGATTCCATCGCCCACATCACGGAGACGGTGAAACAGCTGGGAGCGAACCGCGTGGTGGTCGCCAGCTGCACGCCGCTCACCCACGCGCCGCTGTTCGAGAGCAGCATTCGCGCTGCCGGCCTGAATCCCAATCTCTTCGAGATGGCCAACATCCGCAATCAGTGCTCCTGGGTGCACGGGCGCGACTGGGATCGGGCGACCGCGAAAGCCAAGGATCTGGTGCGCATGGCGGCTGCGCGCAGCGGCGAGCTGCGGCCGCTCTTCACGGCGGAGATGCCGATGACCAAGTCGGCGCTGGTGGTCGGTGGCGGCGTGGCCGGCATGAGCGCGGCGCTGGCGCTGGCGGAGCAGGGATTTCCCGTCGATCTCGTCGAGCGGAGCGCTGCACTCGGCGGAAATCTGCGCCAGCTTCACTTCGCGCTCGACACGGCTGGGAGGAATGGCGACCCGCTGCGCACGCCGCCGCAGCTGCTCTCCGAGCTGGTCGGCGAGGTGGAGCGCCACCCGAACATCACGCTGCACCTGGAGACCCAGCTCGCGTCCACGACCGGGTTCATGGGCAATTTCACCTCCACGCTCGAGCGGGTGGGAGTGGATGGCGGCGGCGCGGCGGACGCGAGGAGAGACGGCGCGGGCCGCAGCCAGCTCCACCACGGCGTGGCGATCCTGTGCACCGGCGGCGTGGAATATCGCGGCGGGGAATACGGCTACGGGACCCGCCCGGACATCGTCACCGGCCAGCAGTTCGAAGCGCTGCTGGCCCGGCACGCGGCCGGGGAGGCGATCGACACGCCGCTGCCGCGTTCGGTGACGATGATCCTCTGCGTGGGCCCGGCGGAGCGCTACTGCGGTCGGATCTGCTGTACGTCTGCGCTCAAGAACGCCCTGACGCTGAAGCGCCTCGATCCGACGGCGCGGATCACCGTCTTGTATCAGGACATGCGCAGCTACGGCTTCAAGGAGCGCCTCTACACGAAGGCGCGCGAGAGCGGCGTGCTCTTCCTGCACTACGACCCGGCCCACCGGCCCGAGGTCCGGGCGGCGGACGCCGCGCAGGGCGCCGCGGCGGGCCTCGAGATCCGCGCGTGGGAGGAGGTGCTCGGTGAAGAGATCGTGCTGCGGCCCGATCTGCTCGTGCTGAGCAACCCCGTCGTCCCGTCGCCTGCGGCGCAGGAGCTGAGCGATCGGCTCAAGGTCCAACTGGACGGCAACGGCTTCTTCCTGGAGGCGCACGCGAAGCTGCGGCCCGTGGACTTCGCCTCGGAAGGCATCTTCATGGCGGGCCTGGCGCACTATCCGAAATTCGTGGACGAGTCGATCGTCCAGGCGCAGGCGGCCGCGGCGCGCGCGGCGGCGCTGCTGGCGCACGACACGATCACCACCGGCGGGCGCGTCGCCAGCGTCGATGCCTCGCGCTGCGTTGCCTGCCTCACCTGCGTGCGCAGCTGTGTGTACGGCGCGCCGCGCATCGATGCGGAGCTCGACGGCGTGGGCGGCATCCTCGGCGCGGCCCGCATCGAGGCGGCGCTGTGCCAGGGCTGCGGGCTGTGCGCCGCCGCGTGTCCCGCCGGCGCCATCGACCTGATGCACTACACCGATGCCCAAGTGCTCTCGAAGGTCGACGCGCTCTTCGGCGCAAGCGCGGGCGAGGAGGTGGTGGCGTCATGAAGGACCCCCGCGGCTTCGAGCCCCAGATCGTCGCCTTCTGCTGTCTGCACTGCGCCTACGCCGCGGCGGATCTCGCCGGCGGTTCGCGCTGCGCGTACCCGCCCTCCATCAAGATCATCGCGGTGCCGTGCACGGGCCGGGTCGATGTGCTGCACCTGGTCAAGACGCTCGAGGAGGGAGCCGACGGCGTGCTGGTGGCCGGCTGCCTGCCCGGCCGCTGTCACTTCCAGACGGGGAATCTCTACGCCAGGCAGCGCGTGGATCACGTGCGCAAGCTCCTGGAGGAGATCGGCCTCGAGGCGGAACGCGTGCGGATGATCAACGTTTCGGCGGGCATGGGCGTGCAGTTCGCCGAGCTCGCCACGCAGATGGCGGAGACGATCGCGGCGCTGGGCCCGAATCCCCTGCACACCCGCAGCGCGCCCCCTGCGCAGCAGGATGCGGCGGTGGAAGAGATGTCATGAGAGCGAGAGGTCGCCTCGCGCGGCGCTCCGCGCCACAGGATGGAGACGGATCATGATCGTCGCTGAGCAAAAACCGCTGCAGGCCGTGCTGGAGATGTTGCGCGGGCACCGCAAGGTGCTGGCCGTGGGCTGCGGCACCTGCGTCTCGGTCTGTTTTGCCGGCGGACGCAAGGAGGTCGGCGTGCTGGCTTCTGCGCTGCGCATGGCGCGGGGTCTCGACGGCGAGCCGCTGCAGGTCGACGAGACGTCGGTGCAGCGCCAGTGCGAGGTGGAGTACATCGAGGCGCTGGCCGGGGGCATCGATGCCTACGACGCCATCGTGTCGCTCGGCTGCGGCGTCGGCGTGCAGTACCTGGCAGACCGCTTTCCCGGCAAACGGGTGCTGCCGGCGCTGGATACCAAGTTCATGGGCGGCCCCACCGAGGCCGGCGTCTGGGAGGAGCGCTGCCAGGGCTGCGGAAGCTGCATCCTCGACCGCACCGGTGGCGTCTGCCCGATCAGCCGCTGCGCGAAGCAGCTGATGAACGGCCCGTGCGGCGGATCGAAGGGAGGTCGCTGCGAGGTCGACGCGGGCATCCCGTGCGCCTGGCAGATGATCTGGGAGCGCATGGAAGCGCTCGGGCGCCTCGACGAGCTGCTCGAAATCCAACCGCCCAAGGACTGGGCCACCAGTCGCGACGGCGGGCTGCGGCGCGTGGTTCGCGAAGATCTGCGCACGCCCCGCGGCGATGCTTCCTGAGAGGCGGTGAGACGCGATGCAACAGGCGATCGACGGCACTGTGGAGCGGGGCGGAGCCCTGAAGTCCGGAAGCAATCTGGAGCGCGTGCTGGCCGCGGGGCACTTTGCGGTCACCGCCGAGGTCGAGCCGCCCAAGGGACACGACGCAGATTTCATCCGCGGCAAGGCGGCGCTGCTGGTCGGCTGCGTCGACGCGGCCAACATCACGGACAACCAGACCGCCATCGTGCGCATGAGCAGCATCGCCACCGGGATCGTGCTCTTGCAGGGAGGCCTGGATCCCGTGATCCAGATGACCTGTCGCGATCGCAACCGGTTGGCGATGCAGAGCGATCTGCTCGGCGCCGCGGCCCTCGGCGTGCGGAACGTGCTGTGTCTCTCCGGCGACCATCAGTCCTTCGGGAACCACCCGGGCGCCAAGAACGTGCACGACATCGATTCGATCCAGCTGGTGCGCATGGTGAAGGAGATGCGCGACGAGAGCCGCTTCCAGTGCGGGGAGGAGATCGCGGGCGGCGGCCCGCCGTATTTCATCGGGGCGGCGGCCAATCCCTTCGCGGATCCCGTCGCGTTGCGCCCGCACCGCCTGGCGAAGAAGGTCGCCGCCGGCGCTGATTTCGTGCAGACGCAGCTCGTCTACGACCTGGATCGCTTCCGCGAGTACATGGCCCGCGTGGTCGAGATGGGCCTGCACGAACGCGTTGCGATCCTGGCGGGCGTCGGTCCGCTCAAGAGCACCGGCATGGCCCGCTACATGCGGGACAAGGTGCCGGGCATGGCGGTGCCCGACGCGCTGGTCGAGCGCATGGCGGGCGCCGTGGCGGACCTCGATCCTCAGGACAAAGCGGCGCGTCAGGAGGCCTGGCGCGCCGAGGGCATCGCGATCTGCATCGAGCTGACCCGCGAGCTCAAGCAGATCCAGGGCGTGGCCGGCGTGCACATCATGGCGATCGGCTGGGAGGCGGCCGTGCGGCCCATCGTCGAGGGGGCGGGCTTGCTGCCCCGTCCCGAGGTGCACGCATGACGCAGGCGATTGCCGCGCCCGCGCGCGCCGTTGCCGCGCCGCTGCCCGAGGCCCTGCTGTCGGGGATCGGGGAGAACGTCTACCGCTGCTATCAGTGCAGCCGCTGCTCGAGCGGCTGCCCCCTCGCCGATCGCTTCGACTGGACGCCGAACCAGATCATGCGCGGCCTGCAGCTGAACGACGCGCGGGTGCTCGAGACCCGGACCGTCTGGCTGTGCGCCAACTGTCAGACCTGCACGACCCGCTGTCCCCAGGAGATCGACGTCACGGGTGTGATGGATGCGCTGCGCATCGAGGCGACGCGGCGCGGCATCCCGCCGGCGATTCCGGAGATCGCCCGCTTCAACGCCCTGTTCATGGGATTCGTGCGCTGGTTCGGCCGAATTCCCGAGCTGCTCTTCATCCTCGTCTACAACCTGCTCGAGCGCAGACCGTTCCGGGATCTGGACATGGGCCTGCGCCTGATGCGCCGCGGTCGCCTCAAGCCGCAGCTGCACTTCGCGCGACCGCCCCGGGTGGTCGCGCGGCTCGCCGACACGAAGAACAAGGTTGCGTACTTCCCGGGCTGCGCGGCCCAATCGAGCGCCGCCGAATACGACCGCACCGCGCGCGCCGTGGCCGAGGCGCTCGGCCTCGAGCTGATCGAGCCTCCCGGCTGGACCTGCTGCGGTGCGAGCGCGGCGCACGCGACGGATGCGGCCCTCGCCCTGCGGCTCCCGCTGCGCACGCTGTCCACCATCGAGAAGATGGGGCTCGACACGGTGACCTCGCCGTGCAGCAACTGCTTTGCCCGGCTGAAGGCGGCCGAGGTCGCGGCCGCCCACGATCCCGCCGCGGGCCGGGAGATGGAAGCCGTGCTGGGCGAGGCCTATCGCGGCGCGGTTCGCGTGCAGCACCTGCTCGACACGCTGCTCGATCGGGTCAGCCTGGCGGAGATCGAGCGCCGGGTGAAGCGACCACTGCGCGAGCTGCGCGTCGCCTGTTACTACGGCTGCCTGATCACGCGGCCGAGCCGGGTCACCGGGGCCGAACACGCCGAATACCCGCTGAAGATGGATCATCTGGTCCGCGCGCTCGGGGCCGAGAGCGTCGAGTGGTCGGGCAAGACCGATTGCTGCGGGGGCTCGCTGAGCCTGACCCAGACGTCCCTGGCGCTGGAGATGTCGCGCAAGGTGCTGGACAACGCCCGCGCGTGTGGCGCCGAGGCCGTGGTCACCATGTGCCCGCTGTGTCACATGAACCTGGATGCGCGTCAGCGCGCGCTGCACCTGGATCGCGAGCTGCCGATCCTGCACGCCACCCAGCTCATGCTGCTCGCCTTCGGGCGCGGCGCGGACGAGGCGCTGCTGCACAAGAATCTGGTGGACCCCCGGCCGCTGCTCGGGTCGAAGCGGCTGCTCGATCCGCCCGCCGGAAGCGCCTGAGCCCCCGCGGGATCGGTGCGCGATTTTTCGCCCCGAGCAGTCACAGTTGGGCGTCCGGAAAGGTAAAGTCCTTGCCACGGGGACACCCTGACTTCGGCAGCGGCGCAGCGCGCGGGCATTTGACAGGGAACCTGCCCCGGTAGAGAATTCGCAATCCCGATCACCGAGACCCCGAATCCGTCCCACGCGATGCTGGAGAGCCGCCTCGGCGGACCGGTTGGAGCTGCGCGGCGCGGCGGTGGAACGGCAAGGAGAAATCCGATGGCACGGGCCCTGGCACTCGCAACGCTTCTCGTCCTGACCAGTGCGCCCGCTGCGGCCGCCGACGAAGCGGAAGATTATGCACGCGAAGGCTTCTACGTCGGCGCCAGCATCGCAGGCGCCGGCTACACGGGAGTGGCCAAGGAGGTCAGGCAGCGCTTCGGGGCGATTCAGCGCCAGGAAGTGTGCAAACCGCCGCCGTCGGGCGCTCCTCCAGGGACTCCCCCGACCTGCACGTGGCTCGGTTACTCCACGAATACGTTTTCGGAGACCTCGGCGGGGCTGAACGCGCGCGTCGGCTACCGCCTGCGTCCGCGTCTCGCGACCGAGGTGCAGTTCGAGTGGCTGACGAAGTCGCAGGTCAACTCCTCGGGAGACTTCGAGCAGAACGACGTCTTCGAGCTCAGCTCCTGGGTGGTCACGGTGAACGCGAAGGGCTACGTGATTCCGACCGGTCGCGTGCAGCCGTTCCTCTCCGCGGGCGTGGGGATGATCAGCGTCGACACCAAGGAGAACGCGATCGTCTGGAACGAGTACACCCAGCAATTCGTCGGGCTCGACATGCGCAACGACGACATGGGCTTCGTGCTGCGCATGGGTGGCGGGGTCGATTTTGCCGTGACGCGGAACCTCGTGGTGGAATTCGATATCTCGTACGTGCAGCCGACCGGCGGTGTCTCACCGTTCTCCTACGTCTCCGGCGGGATGGGCCTCCAGTACCGCTTCTGATCGCTGCGCCCGTGCCGGTGTCGGCGCCTGCGGGAGGTAGCCCAGCGCGCGCAGCCGCTCGGCGATGCTCGGATCGATGGAAACGCCCGCAGCGCGCACGCCGTCGCGGGGCGTGCGTGTGATCTCTGCCTCGAGCAGGGCGCGCAGGCGTCGGGCCGCGCGCGGCTCGAGATCGATCAGGTTCACGTTCTCGCCCGGATCCACGCCGCGATCGAAGAGCAGCTCCGCCGGGCTCGCATCGGCGCCGGCGTTGCGCGCGTAGAGCCAGCTGCCGTCGCTCACGGAGCGCTGGATGGAGGCGTCTGCGTAGAGCCGCGTTTCCAGGCTCGCAAAGCTCGGGCGATCGGTCGCGGCCGGGGGCTGCGCGTTCGCGCCGGCGAGGAGCGGGAGCAGCGAGCGTCCCTCGAGGTCCGGCGGCTGCGGCGCGCCGGCCAATGCGAGCAGCGTCGGCGCGATGTCGACGTTGCGCACCTGGGCGCGGATCCGAATCGGATCGCTCGCGAAGGGGAAGCGGATCACGAGGGGCACCCAGACGGCGGCGGTCAGCACGTTGCGCGCGTGGCCCTGGCGGCCGTTCTCCCCGAAGGCTTCGCCGTGGTCGCTGGCGAGGATCACGATCGTCTGGTCGAGCAGACCCGCGCGGTCCAATTCGATCCGCACGCGCTCGAGCGCATCGTCCACCCAGCGGATCGCCGCCAGATAGTCGCCGCGCGCGCCGCTGCCGAAGCGCTTGAACTCGCGCGGCGCCGCGTATTCGTGAACGTCCATGAAGTGGAGATAGAGGAAGAGCGGGCGCGCGCGATCGCGGCCACGGATCAGGCGCGCGGCCTCTTCGACGACCCGATCCGCGTGGGGCCAGATCATCGGCTTGGGCAGGCGTGCGGCAGCGCCGCTCGTCGGGAACACGTAGCGTTCGAAGCCCTGGTGAAAGCCGAAGGAAGGGTGCAGCCAGCCATTGGTCTGCACGGCGCAGGTGGCATAGCCGGCTTCCGCGAGCAGTTCGGCGACGGTTCGCGCGCCCGCGGCGAGTCCGTCGTCGGGCGCGACGACACCGTGGGTGTGGGGCCAGAGGCTCGTGAAGAGCGAGGCCATCGAGGTCTTCGTCCACGAGGACTGCGCGCGGGCTTGCTCGAACACGACGCCGCGCGCGGCCCAGCGCGCCAGCTCGGGCGAGGTGTCCGGGCGCTGGCCATACGGTGTGGTCCAGTCGGGGCGCAGCGTGTCGACCACGATCAGCACGAGGTGGGGCCTGCCGAGCGCGGCGAGGCGGGAGGCGATGGGGGCGGAAGACGTCGCGCGCTCGCACGCCAGCGAGGTCGCGGCGAGCGCGAGCGCAGCCGTGGCAAGGCCCCGCCGCCGCGCGCGCCGCCTACTCGAGATCGCGAAGCGCTGCACCGAGGCTCCGATCCACGGACTCGCGGCCGCCGTGACTCGCGGCGAGATCGGCGAGCACGCGCTGCGCCGCGTCGTCGCGGCCCGCCTCGCGGTAGGCGAGGGCGAGGTGGAGGCGCGGCTCGACGAGCGCGGGCGCGGTGGCGCGCGCGGCCTCGAGCAGGGCGATCGCGCGATCCAGCAGTCCGCGCTGCAGGTAGAGCCAGCCGAGCGTGTCCTTGACCTGCGCCTCGTGTTCTGCGAGCGCGTACGCTTCCTGCGCCCAGTGCAGGGCCGCGTCGAGCTCGCCGCGCTCGGCCAGCAGCAGGGCCAGATTGTTTCGGGCAGCCCAGGCCCGCGCGTCCAGCTCCGCTGCGCGCCGATAGGCGGCGATCGCCTCGGCGGGGCGCCCGGCGGCGCGCTGCACGGCGCCCAGCAGGAAGTGCGCCTCGGCGTCGTCTGGGCGTTGCGCCAGGTAGCGCGCGCAGTCGGCACGCGCGGCGTCGAGCTCGCCCGCGCTGGCGCGGAAGCGCGCGCGATCCTTGAGCGGCGTCGGGTCGCCCGGCGCGAGCGCGAGGGCGCGGTCCAGCGCGCGCGCGCCGGCGTCGGCGCGGCCCAGCTGGAACAACAGGGCCGCGCGGGCGCGATGCAGGGGGGCCGCGTCGGGATGCAGCGCGAGCGCCTGATCCGCGACGTCCAGGCCCTGGGCGGCATCGCCGCCAGCGCCGAGCAGCAGCGCGCGCTCGGCGTCGAGCTCCGGCAGCGCGCCGAAACGCGCGAGCGCGCTCTCCAGCGTGCGGCGCGCGTCGGCGTGCGCGCCGCGCGTGCGCTGCGCGAAGGCCAGCGCCAGGGCGGCTTCGTGGCGATCCGGGAAGCGCGCGATCGCCTGGCGCGCGATCGCCTGCGCGGCGTCGGCGGCGCCGCTCGCGGCCAGCGCGCGCGCGAGTACGCACCACGCTTCGAGTGCGTCCGGCTCCAGCTCGAGCAGCCCGCGCGCGTAGTCCGCGGCGCTCGGCGCGTGTTCGCGCCGCAGCGCCGCGCGCAGCAGGGCTCTGCGCGGTGCCCGTGCATCCGGCGAGCGCACCGCGGCCAGCTGGTAGCGGCGCTCTGCGCCGGCGAGATCGCCCTGCGCTTCGAGAACGCGGCCGAGCCAGTAGTGCGCCGCTGCGTCGTCCGTGCGCGTCACCCGGTCCTGCAGCGGGCCCAGCGCGCGCTCGGGCTCTCCGCGCGCGAGCGCGAGACGCGCCGCCAGGAACTCCGCGTCGGGACTCTCGGGCGCGAACGCGCGGAGGCGCGCGAGCTCGCTGTCGGCCTCGGCGAAACGCGCGAGATCAATCAGGGATTCCGTCAGGCTGCGCAGCAGCGCGAAGGAGTCCGGGGATGCGCGCAGGCCGCGCCGCGCAATCTGCGCGGCACGCTGGGGCCGATCCGTGGCCGTGTAGAGCTGGGCGAGCGCCAGGAAGTCCGCCGGCGACGCCTCGTCTTCCAAGAGCGCTTCGAGGATCGCTTCCGCCGCATCCGGATGGCCCGCTGCTGCCTCCAGCTCGGCGAGCAGGTGCCGCAAGTCGCGACGCCCGGGTGTGTCGTCGAGCGCTCGGCGCAGCGCCTCCCGCGCTTCGCCGCCGCGCCCCGCCCGGCGCAGCGCCTCCGCCCAGGTCCGCCAGCCGGCCGGATCCTGCGGCGCCTGCGCGACGAGCGCCTCCAGGTGCCCGAGCGCGGCGGCCTGCCGGGCCGGGTCCGCGGACTCGACGCTCGACAGCCACAGATCCGCGCGCCGCAGCTCTGCCTGCGCCTCGTCGCTTCCCGCTTCGGCGCGGGCGCCGTCGAGCTGGGTTCGCGCCTCGTCGAGACGGCGCGCCTCGACGAGCGTGGCGATCCGCAGCCAACGCGCCGGCGATTTGGGATCGCTCGCTTCGGCTGCCCGGAAGGAGCGCAGGGCGCTCTCGAGATCGCCGAGGGCGAGCGCGGCGCGGGCCCGCACCAGCAGGGCTCCCGCCGCGTGTGGGGAGGCATCGACGACCGGCTCGACGGCGCTTCGCGCGCGCGCCGGATCGGCGACGAGCAGCGCCGCGTTGCCGAGCGCCAGGCGCAGATCGTCTCGATCGGGAAATCGAGTCAGCGCATCTTCGAGCAGCCACACCGCTTCGGCTGCCTCTCCCGCCCGGGCGAGCTGGCTCGCGACTTCGACGAGTGTCTCGGGGGCATCGGGCGCATGCGCGCGGAACGCGCGGATGGCCTCGAGCGCTGCGCGCCGCTCGCCGCGCCCGAGGGCCGCCGCGATCTCATCCCGCCAGCGCCGTGCGCTCTCGTCGCGTCGGGCGCAGCCCCATGCGCCGAGCAGCGAGAGCGCGACGAGCGCGCAGAGCAGTCGGCGTGCCGCGGCGCTGTGCATGGACGCGAGGGTACAAGATGGCGGCCCGCGTCACGCGCCGGGCGCGCCGGGGAAGCCGGGCGGCCACCAGCCCCCGGGCGGCTCCCAATCTCCTGCGTCGTTCTGCACCGTGAGGATGCGCACGCCGTCCGCGGTCACCTCCAGGGTGTGCTCGTACTGCGCCGAGAGCTGGCGATCGCCGGTGACGGCCGTCCAGCCGTCCTCCAGGATCTCCACGTCCGGCACCCCGACGTTGATCATCGGCTCGACGGTGAAGGTCATGCCGGGGCGGAGGCGCAGGCCGCGACCGGATTCGCCGTAGTGCGGTACCTGCGGATCCTCGTGGAAGCGGCGTCCGATGCCGTGGCCGACGAAGTCGCGCACGACCGAGAAGCCCTCCGGCTCCACGGTGGACTGGATGGCAGCCCCGATGTCGCCGAGCCGCGCGCCCGGTCGCACCGCCTCGACGCCGCGCCGCTGCGCCTGCAGCGTGACGCAGAGCAGGTGCGCGACCTCCTCGCTCACCTGGCCCACGGCGATCGTAGCCGCGGTGTCGCCGTGGAAGCCCTCCACGATCAGAGTCACGTCGATGCCGACGATGTCCCCCTCGCGCAGCGTCACGTTCCGGTCGGGAATGCCGTGGCAGATCACCTCGTTCACCGAAGTGCAGATGCTGCGCGGGAAGCCCCGGTAGCCGAGCGGAGCCGGCTTGACGCCCCGATCCCGCGCGAAACCCATCTGCAGGTCGTCGATGTCGAGCGTGGTCATGCCGGGCTCGACCTGCTCGACGATCCAGGCGAGGCACTCGGAGGCCAGGCGACCCGCGCGCCGCATGGCCTCGAGATTGGATTCGTTCTTGATCTGGACGGCGTTGGCGCGCGACGAGACGAGCATCGCGAGCAGAATAACGCATCGCATGTGCCCCGCGAGCGCAGCGGCGCGCACCGGGCGATGCCCGGCGCGCGTGCCGGCAGTACCATGGCCGGGGGCGCGTCGTGCGCGCGGGGAGTCATCATGAGCCAGGACAAGCCGCGGACGATCTACCGGGCGAGCTATGCACCGCCCGATTATCGGATCGAGAGCGCGGATCTCCGCTTCGACCTCGGCGAGCCGCTGACGACGGTCTCGGCGCGCCTGGGCATCCGGCGCAACGAAGCCCTGAGCGGCGATGTGCCGCCTCTC
>Ga0224500_10001625_pt1 | contig 13094 bp, 15 predicted proteins | sample SF_Oct11_sed_USG_FD_168126 | JGI IMG/M metagenome (GOLD analysis project Ga0224500, IMG submission 168126) | Sediment microbial communities from San Francisco Bay, California, United States - SF_Oct11_sed_USGS_4_1 | ecosystem: Environmental > Aquatic > Marine > Sediment | place: USA: California... | reverse complement strand
AAGCGACCGTGGGACGGTGCCCGGGATCGCGAATGAACATCCGCAGCCCCAACCTCCCCTTACTCACCCACCATCTTCGCCATCCCCAAAGCCATCTGGTAAAGCTCGCTCCGGTTGACGCCCGTGATCTTCGATGCGAGCGCCGAGGCCTGCTTGACCGAGAGTTCCGCGAGGAGCACCTCGAGCACCCGCCTGGGGTCGACGGAGGTGGAAGCCTCCACCGGCCGGCCCTCGACGACGAGCACAAATTCGCCGCGCGAACGGTTCTCGTCCGCCTTCAGCCAGTCGACCGCCTGCGCGAGCGGCACCCGCGCGATGGTCTCGAACATCTTGGTGAGCTCGCGGCAGACGACGACGTCGCGCTCGCCGAGCGCGGCGTGCAGGTCGCGCAGGGTGGCCTCGATGCGGTGCGGCGACTCGAAGAGCGCGATGGCCCAGGGGCCCGTGGCCAGCTCCGCCAGCCGGCGCTTGCGCTCGGCGCCCTTCGCCGGCAGGAAACCCGCGAAGACGACGCCCTCGGCCGCGATGCCGCTCGCGGACAGCGCCGCGGTCAGCGCGCTCGGGCCCGGAATCGGGATGACGGGGAAGCCCTCCGCGCGCACCCGGTCCACCAGGATCGCGCCGGGATCGCTCACGGCGGGCGTGCCGGCGTCGCTCGCGAGCGCCACGGATCTTCCCTCGCGCAGCAGCGCGACGATGCCCTCGGCCGCCGTCCGCTCGTTGTGGCTGTGCAGCGCGATCACGCGCGCGCCGATGCCGAAGTGCGACAGGAGGGATTTCGTGACGCGCGTGTCCTCGGCGGCCACCACGTCGCAGCCGGCGAGGGTCTCCAGCGCGCGGGTGGTGATGTCGCCGAGGTTTCCGAGGGGCGTCGCCACCACATATAATCCCACGGGCAGCACCGCCGTCCGGCCTCCCGCCGCCGGCGAACCGGAGTCGTCGCTCTTGCCTTCGCCCTTCGCGCGCTTCACCGCGATTCTCCTCGCCACGTCGCTCGCGGCTCCGTCCGCATTCTCGGCCGACCCGCCGCGCGAGACAACCTTGCCTTCCGGCTTCGCGCCGTCCACGGTCGTCACGCCGCTGCGGGACCCGGCGGCGCCGCCCGGCCCGGCGCAGGCTGCCCCGGTGCCGGCCCAGTTCGGCCCGTTGCCGCCGCCGGGCCGGCAGCCCATCGCCGAGGGGCCGGCGCCGCACGTCGCGCTCATCCTGCCGCTCTCGTCTCCTGCGCTCGGCCGCGTGGCGGACGCGGTGCGCCAGGGATTCCTCGCCGCCGGCGAGGTCGCGGGCCGGAACGCCCTGCCCGTGCGCGTGTATTCCGCCATCGACGACGGCCCCGCCGTGCTGGAGCTCTGCCAGAAGGCGCAGCGCGACGGCGCGGTGCTGGTGGTGGCGGGCCTCACGCGCGACGGCGCCACCGGGCTCGCCCGGAGCGACTGCCCGCGCCAGCCCACCCTCGTCCTGAACCAGCCGCAGGACACGATGCCGGCGAGGATGTACGCGATCTCCCTGCAGGCCGAGCAGGAGGCGCGGCAGGCGGCGCTCATGGCCATCAACGAGGGATTGCGCGCGGCGATCGTCATTGCCTCGAACTCCCCGCTCGCCCGCCGGGTGGCCGACGCGTTCGAGCGGGAATGGGCCCGCGCCGCGGGAGAGGCGCGACGGGTCGTGTTCTCCGGCAACCCGGACGACGCCCCCGCGATCAAGGAGCGGATTTCCACCCTCAGGGGCGACATGGTCTTCCTGGCCCTCGACGTGGTCGCCACGCGCGCGGTGCGCCCCTACATCTCGGGCACGCTCCCGATCTACACCACCTCCGTCGGCGTCGACCCGCGCGCCGAGGCCACGGTCAACGTGGACCTGGAGGGCGTGCGTTATGTGGACATGCCCTGGTTCGTGCAGCCCGACCATCCCGCCGTGATGGTCTACCCGCCCCCCAAGACGCCCATGGCGGTGGAGCAGGAGCGCCTCTACGCCCTCGGCATCGATGCCTACCGCCTCTGCGGCCTGCTGCTGCAGTCCGAGGCGAAGTCGATGTCGCTCGATGGCGTGACGGGCCGCATCAGCCTCGATGCCGACCGGCACTTCTCGCGGGTCCTCGTCCCGGCGGGCTTCGACGCCGGCCGCGCCGTCGCGCTGCAGCCCGCCCAATGACTTCCGGGGACCGCGCCACCGCCCGCCGTCGCGGCGAGGAGGCGGAGGATCTCGCCGCGCGCTTCCTCGCGGGGCAGGGCCTGGAGATCGTCGCGCGCAACTACCGCACCCGCTTCGGGGAGGTCGACCTGGTCGCGCGCGACGGCGCCACGCTCGTGTTCGTCGAGGTCCGGCTGCGGTCGTGGGGGGCCTTCGGCGGCGCCGCCGGCAGCGTCGACGGGCGCAAGCAGCGCCGCATCGTCGCCGCCGCCCGACACTACCTTGCGCGGCTGCGCGCGGAACCCGCGTGCCGCTTCGATGTCATTACCGTCCAGGGTCGCCCCGGATCGCCCGCGTGGATTCGCGGGGCCTTCGACGCCGTCTAGACTACAATTCCCACGCAAAAGGAAAAGCGCCCTTCCATGGACCACGCCGCCAGCGTCCGCAATCACTTCCAGGATGCCATCGCGCTCAAGCAGCGCATGAGCGAGACGCTCGCCCCCGCCATCGCCGGCGCGGGCGAGGCGCTTGCGGCCGCGCTCGGGCGCGGCAACAAGGCGCTCGCGTGCGGCAACGGCGGGTCGGCCGCGGATTGCCAGCATTTCGCGGCGGAGCTGGTCGGCCGGTTCGAGCGCGAGCGCCCCGGCCTTCCCGCGGTCGCGCTCACGGTGGATACCTCGGCCCTCACGGCCATCGCCAACGACTACAGCTACGACGCCGTCTTCGCCAAGCAGGTGGAGGCGCTCGGCCGCGAGGGCGACGTCCTCCTCGCGCTCTCGACGTCGGGCAACTCGAGGAACGTGATCGAGGCCGTGAAGTCCGCCCGCTCGCGCGGCATGGCCGTCATCGCCCTCACCGGCCGGGACGGCGGCGCGATGGCGAAGATGCTGGGCCCCGGCGACCATCACCTGAACGTCGCGCACCCGCGCACCATGCGCATCCAGGAAGTGCACATTCTCGCGCTTCACTGCCTGTGCGACATCGTCGACAACGTGCTCCACGGAGAAAAGCCATGAACCGCAAGCTCCTCGCGGCCGCCGCCCTCGCCGCCGTGCTTCCCGCCCTCCAGGGCTGCGTCACCGTCGCGGCCGTCGGCGCCGGGACCGTCGCCGTCATGGCGAACGACCGTCGCACGACCGGCACCTATGTCGAGGACGAGAACATCGAGTGGCAGGTCATCGCGAAGCTTTCGGACGATTTCTCGAACGTCCACGTCAACGCGACGAGCTACAACCGCAAGGTCCTCCTCACCGGCGAGGCCCCCGACGAGGCGACGAAGAAGCGGGTGGAGGACGTGGTGAGGTCCCTCGCGCCGGTGGCCAGCGTGGTCAACGAGCTGGCCGTCGGCGGAAACTCCTCGCTCACCTCGCGCGGCAACGATTCGCTCATCACCACCAACGTGAAGACGCGGATGGTGAACAACGGCAAGTTCTCGACCAGCCACGTGAAGGTCGTGACGGAGGCGTCCGTCGTGTACCTCATGGGCCTCGTCACCCACGCCGAGGGCGACGCGGCCGGCGACATCGCCCGTTCCACCTCCGGCGTGAGCCGCGTCGTGAAGGTCTTCGAGTACGTTCCCGACCCCGCGAAGACGCATTGAGTCAGGGCGCCGCCTCCATCGCGGAGCAGCTTCGCGCCGCGGCGCAGCTGGTCTACGGGGGGCGCTTCCTCCAGGCGGAGGCGAGCGCCCGGCAGGTGCTCGCGCGCCAGCCGCGCAACGCCGAGGCCCACTACGTGCTGGCGCTCTCGGCGATGTTCCAGAACCGCCATGCGGAGGCCCTGCCCCCCGTCGACAGGGCGATCTCGCTCGACGGCGCCAACGCCCAGTATCCCTTCGTGCGGGGCCTGTGCCTCGCCGGCGCGGGCCGCCTCGATGAGGCCGTCGCCGCCTACCGGCGCGCGCTGGCGCTGCGCCCGGCATTCTTCGAGGCCTGGGCGAACCTCGGCAACCTCCTCGAGAAGGCGCGGCGATTTTCCGAGGCGCGGGACGCGTACGGAGCCGCGCTGAAGCTCAGGCCCGCGGACCCGCTCGTCCTCCACGGGCTCGGCATGTGCCACCTCGCGGGCTCGGACCTGCCCCGGGCCGCGGAGGCCTTCCAGCAGGCGGTCGCCGCCGACCCGGGCCAGGCGACCACCCGCAACAATCTCGGCCACACGCTCGGCAAGCTCGGGCAGTACGACGCCGCCATCGCGCAAGGAACGGAGGCGGTCCGCCTGCGCCCCGACTATTTCGAGGCCTGGCTCAACCTCGGCGAGGTCTGCTTCAAGGCCGGACGCGATTCGGCCGCCGTCGCCGCCCTCGATCGCGCGCTGGCGCTCGATCCGGGCAACGGCGGCCTGCAGCACCTGCGCGACTCGATCGCCGGCGTGCAGACCGGCCGCGCGCCCGACGACTACATCCGCAGCGTCTTCGACCGCTCGGCGGCCGACTTCGACCGGCACCTGGTCGGCGACCTGGAGTACCGCACGCCGCAGAAGATGGCGCAATTCCTGGCGCCGTGGCTCGCCGGGCGCGAAGGGACGCTGCGCATCGAGGACCTCGGCTGCGGAACGGGGCTGTCCGGCGTCGTCCTCAAGCCCTATGCGGCCCGCATGGCGGGCGTCGACCTGTCGGAACAGATGCTCGTCCGGGCGCGCAGCCGCGGCCTCTACGATTCCCTGCACGAGGCGGAGATCGCGGCCTACCTGGACGGCAGGCCCGCGGGCGGGTGCGATCTCGCCGCGGCGATGGACGTCTTCGTCTATCTCGGCGACCTGCGCGAGGTCTTTCGCGCGGTCACGCGGGCGCTCGCGCCGGCCGGCCTCTTTGCCTTCTCCGTCGAAAGGCTCGAGGGCGACGAGCCCTTCTGCCTCGCACGGTCGGGCCGCTACGCCCACTCGGCGGCCTACCTCCGGTCCCTCGCCGCGGACAACGGCCTCGTCGAATGGAAGATCGAGGAGGCGGCGCTGCGCAAGGAGTCGGGCGCGCCCGTCATCGGGCTTCTCGCCGCCTTCACGAAGTCCTGATTCAGGCCATCTTCCGCGCGAGAAACCGCATCAGCGGCCCGACCAGGGGAAGCTTCGCGTAGAGCTCTCCCGCCGCATCCCAGTAGTCGCGGTGGTACGTCACGCGCCCGTCCGGGCCGAAGCGCACCAGCGAGAGCCCGTGGATGCGCCGCACCACGTCCGGCTTCCAGGCCTTCACCCGGAAGTCGAAGTCCCAGACGAGCACGGCGCGATCGCCCTCGAGGATCGTCTCCGTGATCGTGAAGCGGGGCTCCTCGAGCGTGTCGTACATGTGCCCGAAGATCCGGGCGAGCTCCGCGAGGCCGCGCACCTCGTTGAACGGGTCGCGGAAGTAGGCCTCGGGCGCGTAGACGCCGTCGAGGGCCGCGAGGCGCTCGCGGGTGACGCTCTCCCAGTACGACCTGAGGCGGGCCAGGGCGTCGGCGCTCACGATCCGGTCGCCTTGCGGACGGCCGGGAAGTAGCGGCCGTAGGGCAGCAGCTGCAGCACCTTCAGGAAGCGCGTGAAGCGCTTCGGGAAGTGGATCTCGAACTCGCCCCGCGCCAGGCCCGCGACGATCTCGTCCGCGGCTTCCCCGGGCTCGATGAGCGCGGGCATCCTGAAGTCGTTCCGGTCCGTCATGGGCGTGCGCACGAAGCCGGGGTTCACGACGCAGACGCCGACGCCCTTCGGCCGGAGGTCGAGGTAGAGCGCCTCGGCGAGGTTGATCACCGCCGCCTTGGTCGGCCCGTAGACGAGGCTCTTCGGCAGTCCCCGGTAGCCGGCCACGGAGGAGACGAGCGCGATGGTGCCCGACCCCTGCCCGACGAGGCGCGGCACCACGGCGGCGAGCAGGTTGAAGGCGCCCATCAGGTTCGTGTCGACCATCGCGCGCGCGGCGGCGAGGTCCAGGTCCCACGCGCGCATGGGCTTGTACTCGCCCGCCATCATCACGACGAGGTCGATGCCGCCCCAGGCCTTCCCGATCTTCGCCGCCGCCTTCGCGAGGGCGGGCGCGTCGGTGATGTCGAGCGGAACGACCAGCGTCGAGCCGGCGGGATGCCGCGCGGCGATTTCCTCGAGCGGGGCGGCCCGCCGGGCGGACAGCGCCACGCGGGCGCCCGCGGCGGCAAGCCGCTCGGCGAGCGCCGCGCCGATGCCGGTCGAGGCGCCGACGATCCAGCAGCGGCGCTCCTTCCAGTCGCGAATCGGGGGGTTCAGGGCCATGGGGCCTCCGCGGCCGGTCAGCGTTTCCGGAAGAAGATCGTCACCTCGCCGAGGCGGATGCCGAACTTCGAGAAGGACGTCTTGTTCACGAGGGTCGCGTCATCCACGAGCCACATCCAGTCGTCCATGTCGAGGTGGATGGTACCCCCGTCCTCGCGCTTCGCGTCGAGCACGTAGTTCCAGCGCAGCGTGTTGCCCGCGGCCTCGCCCGTCGCCTCCCCCACCACGTCCGCCGCGGTCCCGACGTAGCGGTTGCCGTTCTTGCGGATCGTCCACACGCGCGTTTCCTTCGTGCCATCGGCGTAGGTGAAGCGCTCGTCGAGCGTTCCCGTGTCGCCCGTCCAGGTGCACGTCATCTCGACCGTCATCCGCTTGATCACCCTTCCCGAGCGGTCCTGGACGATGCCCCACGCGTCCACCCGGCCGTTGAAGTATTCCTTGAGGTCGAGCGCCGGCTTCTCCGCCGCGTAGTCCTGCGGCGCCACCGACGCGCAGGCGGACAAGAGCAGCGCTGCAGCGCCGCAAAGAAATCTTCGCATCATCGTCAATTCCCTCGAATCGTCGTCGTCATCGATCTAGGTCCTTCATCCGTGTTCATCCGTGTCCCCGCCCTGCCTCCGCGGAGCGGAAGAACGGAGAGCCCGCCAGCGCCACCGCCGCCATCGCCTTCAGCACGCACGGCAGCAGGGCATACACCGCCGCCAGCACGAAGAGGGATTGCGGCGAGTTGTCCGCCTTCGGCGCGTAGCCGAAGGCCTGCAGCAGCGGCAGCGCGATGCCCGCCGCGAGCGCCAGGTTCAGCTTCGTGAAGAGGCTCCACAGCCCGAAGTAGGCCCCCTCGTTGCGGCCCCGGCCTTCGCGCTCGTCGACGTCGATCACATCGGCGAGGAGGGAGGGCGGAAGCGCCAGGTCGGCGCCGAGGCCGACGCCCGACATCACGCAGATCGCCAGGTAGGCCGCCGCGCTCCCCGGGCCGAGGAAGAAGGCCCAGACGAACGCCGCGATGGAAAGGATCATCGCGAGGAACCACGCCCGCCCCTTGCCGATGCGCCGCGAAAGCCAGGCCCACATCGGCAGGCCCGCCGCGCCCGCCGCGAAATAGGCCACGAGGAAGACGGCGGCCAGGTCGGGACGCCGCACCACGTCCTCGATGAAGAAGAGCACGAGCGTGGCCGGGATGGCCGCCGCGATGCCGTTGAGCACGAACACCGCGAGCAGGCGCCGGAAGTGCGCGTTTCGAAGCGGCAGGGCGAACGAGCGCAGCGCCGCCGTGCCGGCGGGGGGCACCCGCGCGTGCGACGGCGGCGACCCGCGGATCGTCACGGCCGCGGCCATGATCGCAAGCGGCGCGAAGGCGAGGGAGAAGCGGGCGAAGCCCTCCCGCTCCCCCGCCGACGCCTTGAGGACTTCCGGCAGCACGGCCGCCAGGAAGACGCCCGCGAGCGCGAAGCCCTCGCGCCATGCCGTCACGCGCGTGCGCTCGGCGATGTCGTCCGTGATTTCGGCGCCGTGCGCCTGGTAGCTCACGGTGACGAGGCTGAACGCGGTATAGACCACCACGAGGTTCGCCACCAGCCACGCCCCGAGCGCACCCGGGCCCGCCACGGGCGGATTGAAGAGCCCGAGCATCCCGAGGACGAGGAGCGGAACGCCGGCGCCGACGAACACCCACCGGGTGCCGCCGCGCGAGCGCCTGCGGTCGCTCCACCAGCCCAGGAGCGGATCCTGCACGGCGTCCAGGATGCGCGCCGCAAGGAGGATCGCGCCGACGCCCGCGAGCGACAGTCCCAGCGTGTCGGCGTAGAACTTGGGCACGTGCACGTAGATGGGCAGCGCCGCCATCGCGAGCGGCAGCCCCAGGAACCCGTAGGCCGCGAGGCGGGCGGGCGAGTGAACGGTCGCAGCCACCCTAGGGCTCGAGCCGCAGCATCTGCGCGCGCAGCTTCGGCTCGGACGTGCCCGGGTCCAGCCAGATCGCGAAGAAGGCGCGCGCGAACTCCGGATCGGCGACCGCGCCCAGGAAGCGGTCCTGGCTGTAGAAGCGCGCCTCCCGGCCGGGAATGCTCACGCCCACCAGCCGGTCGCCCGGCCTGATGTCGGGGAAGACGCCGTCCATCGCGTTCTCCCAGCGCCGCAGCTTCCCGGGATCGGTGTAGCCCAGCCGCTTCATCTCCGCGAGGCTGCGCTCGGTGAGGTCGCGCCCCTTGATGCTCATCGCGTACCGGATGTCGAGGGCGAACGGGCGCTCGGCCGACCACGCGTCGCCCGGCACCCACAGCGAGGAGTCGTACACGTGAAGCCCGAGCCAGCGCAGCCGTCCCTCGCCCAGGGGCCTGAGCATCGGAAGTTCCGCGACGAGCGCCACCGGCAGCGGCGGCCCGGCCTGCGCGAGCGCCGCCGCGAAGAGGAAGACGGCGGCGGCGAGGGCGCGCCTCACGCGGGCTTCTCCAGCCCGAGGTGGATCACGTCGATGCGCCGGGCGTCGAAGCCCACCTCGCAGTAGTGCAGGTAGAAGCGCCAGATGGCGAGGAAGCGCCCGTCGAAGCCCAGCGCCTTGATGGAGCGCTCCTTCGCGTCCACGGCCTCGCGCCAGCGCCGGAGCGTCTCGGCGTAATGCAGGCCGAAGCGGAACGGCTCGTGCGTCACGAGCCCGGCCGAGCGCGCGAGCGTCGCCAGCCGCTCCGGGGAGGCGAGCATTCCGCCGGGGAAGATGTACTCGCGGATGAAGTCGCTCGTGCGCCGGTACTTCTCGAAGGCCGCCTCGTCGATCGTGATGGCCTGGATCGAGGCACGCCCGCCGGGCTTCAGGCAATCGCGGATCTTGCCGAAATACGCGGGCCACCAGCGCTCGCCCACCGCCTCGATCATCTCCACCGAGACGATGCGGTCGAACTGTCCCTCGAGGTCGCGGTAGTCCTGGAAGCGCAGCTCGACGCGGTCCTCGAGGCCCGCCTCGCGGATGCGGTCGCGGGCGAAGTCGAGCTGCGCCTGCGAGATGGTGACGCCCGTCCAGCGGCAGCCGCGCGTTCGCGCGGCGTACTCGGCGAACCCGCCCCAGCCGCAGCCGATCTCGAGGACGTGGTGGCCGGCCTCGACGCCCATCGCCTCCAGCATGCGCTCGTACTTGGCCTCCTGGGCCTTCTCCAGGGAGCCGTCGAGGCCCTGCGTGAAGAGCGCCGAGGAGTAGGTCATCGTGCGGTCGAGCCACAGCGAGTAGAAGTCGTTTCCCAGGTCGTAGTGGGCGTGGATGTTCTTCCGCGAGCCCGCCCGCGTGTTGGGACGAAGCAGGTGCGCGACCCGGTAGAGGAGGGCCACCACCGGATTGCCGTACCACAGGGCCTCGAGGGGCCCCTCGTTGGCCTCGCACAGCCTGAGGAGCGCCGTCATGTCCGAGGTGGCGATGAGCCCGTCGCGCCAGCACTCGGCCACGCCGATGTCGGCCGCGCGGACCATGCGGCCCACCGCCTTCCAGTCGCGGATCTCGAGGTCGGCCACGGGGCCCGGCTCGCTCCCCGCGAACTCGCGGCGCACGCCCTCGGGCGTCGTGACGGCGAGGCGCCCCTTGCGCAGGCGCGAGAGCACGCTGAACAGGATGCGGGAGGAATACGTCGGCGCGGGCAGCCGCGCGAGGGTCTCTTGGGTGTTCACCGGGTCGTCTCCTGGAGCGGCGGCTCGGGTTTCGAGTGCCAGGGCACGCGCTTGAGCCATAGCCTGAGCGCCTGCCAGTGGATGCGGGCGACGACGCCCGCGGTCATGAGGGGATAGGCGAGGACGGCGCGGGCGAGCGAGGCGGCGCCGATCGGGCGCGCCTCGCCCTCGATCGCGGTCACGAGGAGCTTGCCGTCGCGGTCGTGGTAGTCGACCTGCGCGAACTGGCGGCCCTCCCCGCCGGCGAAGCGGAAGCGGTAGAACCCCTCCACCTCGCAGAAGGGCGAGACGTGGAACACCTTGTCTGCGCGCAGCCGGTCGCGAGGGTCGATGGCGCGGCCGTCGGCGTGCGCGAGCAGGTAGTTGTGCCGCTCGCCGAAGGTGTTGGACACCTCGCACAGCACGGCCCGCAGCGCCCCGGCCCGGTCGTGGCAATAGAAGATCGCGATGGGATTGAAGACGTAGCCCAGCACGCGCGGAAACGCCTGCAGCAGGATCTCGCCGTCGGCCCCGCGCACGCCCGCCCGCGCGAGCTGCGCGCGCACCCAGGGCTCGAGGGCCGTCCCGTCGCGGGGACCGTGGTCGCGCGTCATGAGCGAAAGGATGTTCCAGCGATCCACGGAGAAGATCCCGCGCCCGGCGTGCGCGAGGCCCGAGAGCGGCAGGCGCAGGAAGAACACCGGGTAGGCGAAGGCATGCCGGACCGGTCGGCGGCGGCTGTGGAACACGCGGCCGAAGAGGATGCGCGCGCCGTTCATGCGGTCCAGGGGATGGGCACGCCCAGCTGCCGCGCCACGTTCACCGCCGAGACGAGCCCGTCCTCGTGGAACCCGTTGCGCGTCCAGGCGCCGCAATACCACGTGCGCTCGCGGCCCTGCAGCGCGACGACGCGGCGCTTGGCCTCGTCCGAGCCCTCCAGGAACACCGGGTGGTGGTACGCGAAGCTCGCCAGGACCTTCTCGTCGCGCGGCGCCTCCACCGGGTTCATCGTCACCATCACGGGCGCGGCGAACGGCAGCGGCTGCAGGCGGTTGAGGAGGTAGGTGAGGCAGACCGGCTCGTCGGTGAGCTCCGGCGTCGGGGCGTGGAAGTTCCAGCTCGCCCAGGCGCGGCGGCGCCGCGGCAGCAGCCGCTCGTCCGTGTGCAGCACCGCGAGGTTGGCCTGGTAGGGTATCGCCTTGAACACGGCGCGCTCCTCCACCGAGGGCTGCTCGAGGAGGGCCAGCGACTGGTCCGTGTGCGTCGCGAGCACCACCTGGTCGAAGGCCTGCGTCCCGTGGTCCGTCGAGAGCTCCACGCGGTCCGCGTGCCGGCGGACCTGGTGGACCGGGGTCGAGAGGCGCACGTCGGGCAGCGCCGCCACGAGCTTGCGCACGTATTCGCGCGCTCCGCCCTTCACGGTGCGCCACTGCGGCCGGTTCGACACCGCGAGCAGGCCGTGGTTGGCGCAGAAATGCAGGAAGGTGGCGAGGGGGAAGCGGTTGATCTGGGTCGCCGGGGTCGACCAGATGCAGGCCGCCATCGGGATGAGGTAGAGCTCGCGCACCTCGCGGCCGTAGCCGCGCGCGTCGAGGAACTCGCCCAGCGTGCCCGTGACGGGGCCGCCGTCCCGCGCGAGCCGGGAGGCCTCGCGGTTGAAGCGCAGGAGGTCCGAGAGCATGCGCAGGAACCGCGGGTTCGCGAGGTTGGCGGGCTGGGCGAAGACGGTGGCGAGGTTGCTCCCGGACCACTCGAGCGCGCCGTCGCCGATGCGCACCGAGAAGGACATCTCCGAATTCGCGCTCTCCACGCCGAGCGCGGCGAAGAGCCTCACGAGGTTGGGGTAGGTGCGGTCGTTGTAGACCAGGAAGCCGGTGTCGACGGGATGGGTCTCGCCGTCCACGGTCGCGTCGACCGTGTTGGTGTGGCCGCCGGGATAGCCGTTCGCCTCGAACAGCACCACTTCGTGGCGCTTCGAGAGCAGCCACGCGCAGGCGAGGCCCGAGATTCCGGCACCGATGATGGCGATTCTGGACATGGGGCGCTAGGTTGGGGCAGTTGGGGCCGGCCTCCCATCGGACGAAAGGCCCACGCCGGGGTGACGGGGAGGGCCATTCTACCGAGTCGCGCCGGATCGGCCCGACCCCTTTGCACTAGAATGCCCGGATGGCCGCTCCCGCATTCGAGGCGAAGATCTGCGAGCCGCGCGATTTCGCGGCGCGGGCCGCCGGGCTCGCGCGCCCGCTCGTGTTCACCAACGGCGTCTTCGACATCCTGCACCGCGGGCACGTGACCTACCTCGCCGAGGCGCGCGCGCTGGGCGCCGCGCTCGCGATCGCCCTCAACTCCGACGCGTCGGTGAAGCGGCTCGGCAAGGGGGCGGACCGGCCGATCAACGTCCTCGCCGACCGCCTTGCCGTCGTCGCGGCGCTCGAATGCGTCTCGCTCGTCACCTGGTTCGACGAGGACACCCCGATCTCCCGCATCCTGGAATGCCGCCCCGACCGGCTGGTGAAGGGCGGCGACTGGGCGCCGGAACGGATCGTCGGCGCGGCCGAAGTCCGGGGCTGGGGCGGCACCGTGCACGCGATCCCCTTCCAGCACGACCGCTCGACCACGCGCCTGCTCGAGAAGATCCGCCTCTAATCCCGGAAGACCTCCATGAACGACCGCGCACCCTTCCCCGCCCCACTGGCCGATGCGCTCCGCGCCATCGTCGGCGACCGTGGCCTCGTGACGGGGGAGGCGGACCTGGCGCCCTTCACGGTCGACTGGCGCGGCCAGTTCAAGGGGCGCGCCGCGCTCCTCGTTCGGCCGGCGTCGACCGCGGAGCTCTCGAAGGTCGTGGCACTCCTCGCCGAGGCGGGCGTCGCGATCGTCCCGCAGGCCGGCAACACGAGCCTGTGCGGCGCGTCCGTCCCCGATGCCTCGGGCACCCAGGTCGTCGTGAACGTCTCTCGCATGAACCGCGTGCGCGCGATCGACCTCGACAACGACACGATCACGGTGGAGGCCGGCTGCATCCTCGCCGACCTGCAGCGGCGGGCCGCCGACGCCGACCGCTTCTTCCCGCTGTCGCTCGCCGCCGAGGGCAGCTGCGAGGTCGGCGGCATCATCTCCACCAA
>Ga0224500_10001624_pt1 | contig 13094 bp, 10 predicted proteins | sample SF_Oct11_sed_USG_FD_168126 | JGI IMG/M metagenome (GOLD analysis project Ga0224500, IMG submission 168126) | Sediment microbial communities from San Francisco Bay, California, United States - SF_Oct11_sed_USGS_4_1 | ecosystem: Environmental > Aquatic > Marine > Sediment | place: USA: California... | reverse complement strand
GGGCGGACAAGGCGGTCAGGGCGGACTTGGCGGTCAGGGCGGACTTGGCGGTCGCGCGAGTCTCTTTTCGGGAGGGTAGCGGCGTCATGGAAAGCTCTCCGACTGGGGGTATCGCTTATGTAACCCCTGAAGGCCCGCTGATCTAGTCGTGTCCCGGCGCCCGTCGCGCCCGTCGTGCCCGTCGTGCCCGTCGTGCCCTTAGCTTCCCCCCATGCGCTTCCTCCGGCGTGCACTGCGCCGTCTGCGGTCGAACCGGATCTGGTTGGTCCACCATGCCGGGTACGCGCAGACCATTCCGCGTATTCCGCTCGATCCCGAGCGGGGAGAGCGGATCGCCGCGTTCCTGCGGGAGGAGCGTGTCGTCGGCCGACGGGCGATCGTGCGGCCGCAACCGGCGAGTCTACGCGAGATTCTGCGGGTCCACGCCGCGGACTACGTCGCGTCGCTGGATCGCACCGACATCGTGTCGCAAGCGGTCGGCGTCCCGCTCACCGATGCGGAGCGCCAGCGGGCCGTCGATCACCAGCGGTTGGTCACTGGTGGGACGATCCAGGCCGTGGCGTTGGCGCTGGACACCGGGCTCCCGGCGGTCAATCTCAGTGGGGGGCTGCACCACGCAACCCCCGCGCGTGGGATGGGGTTCTGTCTCATCAACGACGTCGCGATCGCGATTGCCAACGCCAGAGCGCGCGGCTTCAGCGGTCGCGTGCTGGTCGTGGATCTCGACCTGCATGACGGCAACGGAACGCGCGCGGCGTTTGCGGACGACGCCACGGTCCACACGTTCAGCATTCACAATCAGGATTGGGAGCCCGAGGGCGGGGTGGCAACCACCTCCCTGGCGTTGGGGACTGGTGTGAGTGACGCCGTACTGCTCGAGACCCTGCGATCGTCGCTGCCGCCGATCGTGGAGCAACACCGGCCGTCGCTCGTCATCTACGTGGCGGGTACCGATCCGGCAGGCGACGACCGCCTGGGTGACTGGGACATGACCGCGACGGGTCTTCTCGAGCGGGACCAGTTCGTGATCGACACCGTTCGAGATCGCGTTCCGCGGTCATCCCTGGTCGTGGTCCTGGCCGGGGGCTACGGCCGCCAAACGTGGCGGTACTCCGCCCGATTCCTCGGCTGGCTGGCCGGCGGGCGGGCGATCGAGCCCCCCGACGATCTCGAGCTCACGCTGCGCCGGTATCGCCGCACGGCCCTGCCGCGGGAGAGCCCGGACGGCTGGGGGCTCACGGAGGAAGACCTCTTTGCCATCGTCCCCGGAGCGGGGCCGGGAACCCGCGTCCTGGGGGCATTCTCCCGCCATGCCATCGAGGTGTCGCTCGAGGAGGTCGGGATCCTGGACCAGCTGCGCGCGCTGGGGTACGCCGAACCCTCGGTCGAGATCGCCTTTGGCACGGGAGCGGGTGAGCTGATTCGCGTCTTCGGCGACCAGGAGCGCACGCTGTTGCTCCTGGAGCTCCGCGTGACGCGCAATCGGCGGGTGATCTCCGGGATGGAGGTGGTGTACGTCGAGTGGTTGTTGTTGCAGGACCCGCGGCGCGAGTTCACCGCCATGCAGCCGCGGCTGCCGGGGCAGACGCATCCGGGTCTTGGGATGCTCCGCGAGGTCGTCGCGTGGACGGTGCTGCTGGGCGAGCGACTCAAGCTCGACGGATTGGCGTTCGCGCCGTCGCAGTACTACATGGCGGTGTTGGGCAGGCATCACCTGCAGCTGCTCGACCCCGTGGCGGCGGCGCGTTTCGCGGCGCTGCAGAAGACCCTCGCCGGGCTCCCGCTCGACCAGGCGGAAGCGGCGCTGGCCGCGGGACGCGTGGTCGATTCGGCCACGGGGCAGCCGGTGGGATGGGAGCCCGGCGTTGCCGTGTACCCCATCAGTGAGCAGTTGCGGACCCGCCTGCGAGCGATGCCTGTGGGGGAGTTGGGCGTGCGGTACGTCCTGCGTCCCTGAGCGACCGCGCGGTTAGATCACGCGCAGCACGAGACTCAAGAGAATCTGCAGCAGCAGCCAAGCTGCCAGCGGCGTGATGTCGATGATCCCGATCGGCGGGATGAAACGCCGCAGCGGCTCGACGATCCAGTCCGTCAGCAGGAATACCGGTCGCAGCCATCGGTTGAACCGACCCGCCCCGAACCAGGAGCCCACCACGCGGGCAATCAGCGCAAACAGGATCACCTGGGTGGCCAGGTAGACGGTCAGCCGGATCGTGCTGCGTGGCCCCGTTTGCCCGGCGGCGACGATCCGGCTCACTGTCGCGGAGAGCCACTGGAAGACCGTCAGGAGCAGGATGCTCCCGACGATCACGATCCCAAGCAGCCACCACGGGGCATCACGAGGATTGCGGCCACGCTCGACCATCCACCGTTCGATCGGGCGCAGGATGGGGTCGCTCATCCCCCGGATGAGTCGGGCAATGCGGCTGAACGGACTGATGCGGCGCGTCGTCACCGCCCAACTCCCCACCGCCACGAAGAGGGAGGTGCCGGCAAGCACGAGCACCGAGACGCGGAGGATCTCGTAGGCGTTCATGATCAGTCTGAATGAACCTTCATCCGGTGTTCATCGGGTGCGGTCATGGACGATCCAATGGTTAGTACGGGCGTCTCACGCGAGGTGCACATGCGCAGGGAGACCGAGCTTGTCCTTGAGGGCGGTCTGTTCGCAGGTCTCATCGGGTACTTCACGATCGTCCTGTTCTTCGTCGTCGTCAACATCGTCGGCGGTCATTCACCATTCGAGACCGCGGCACTGCTCGGGTCGGCGTTGTTCTTCGGCCTACAGGATCCATCACGCCTCGAGATTACCCCGGCGGCCGTGTTGACGTTCAACATGGTCCACGCCCTGGTGATGCTGGTGATCGGGTTCATCACGTCGTGGCTCGTCACCAAAAGCGAACAATACCCGGTCAGCCAGTATGTCGTGCTGGTCGCGCTCGTGTTCGTGGGATTCCATCTGTTCGGCGCGGTCTACTTCTTCGCGTCGCCGCTCATGGGGTCCGGTGCCTGGTTGCCGATTGCCGTCGCCAGCATTGCGGCTGCCATCGCGATGGGCGGCTATCTCCTGTGGCTCCACCCGGCCCTCCGCCAGCAGTTGCGACAGGTGCCGATGGGAGAGGTGCCCCACACGTCCTGATGGACGGCCGCAGGCCTCGTGGCTGATCCCGCTCGGAATCCGTCACTGGAAGTCACCCGTCGTCAGCCCAGCGCCTCGGTCACGAGACGCAGTTGCTCGGCCTTGTGCGCCGCCGGATACCCTTCCGCGGGGCTCGACCGCTCCGGCCGCGACACGTAGTGGACGGACACACCCTCCGGGGCCACTTCCACCAGTTGCGGCACGACCCACTTCCGCGGCCCCATGTTGGCGGGCTCCTCCTGGAGCCAGACGATTTCGCGCAGCTGGGGGTACGTGGCGACGAGCGCCCCAACCTCCGCCGTCGGGAACGGATACAGGAGCTCGATCCGGCCGATCGCCACGTTCCGGGCGGTGGCCCGCTGTTCGGCGGACACGATGTCGTAGTAGACCTTCCCGGTGCAGAGCACCAGGCGGGTGACGGTCTGCGGATCGCCGGGCAACGCCGGGTCGTCGAGCACCGGCGCAAAGTGGCCGTCCGTCAGGTCGGTGAGCGCCGACACCGCCCGGGGATGCCGCAGCAGACTCTTGGGGGTGAACACGACCAGCGGTCGTACCTCACGATGCAGTCCCTGCCGGCGCAGCAGGTGGAAATACTGCGCGGGTGTCGAGCAGTTGGCGACGCGGATGTTCCCCTCGACCGCGAGCGCCAGATAGCGCTCGACCCGCGCGCTGGAGTGCTCGGGACCCTGGCCCTCGTGGCCGTGGGGGAGGAGCATCGTCAAGCGCGATGACAGCCCCCACTTGGCGAGGCCGGCGATGATGAACTGGTCGATGATGATCTCCGCGCCATTGGCGAAATCACCGAACTGCGCCTCCCACAGGACCAGCGAACGGGTGTCCGCGATGGCGTAGCCGTACTCGAAGCCGAGCGCACCGTACTCCGACAAGGGAGAGTTGTGCAGCTCGAGCGGCGCCCGTGCCCCCGCCAGATGCTGCATCGGAACGAACTCCGTCCCGGTCTGGGCGTCGTGGACCGCCAGGTGGCGCTGGCTGAACGTCCCGCGGGGGGTGTCCTGGCCCGTAAGCCGGATCGGGACCCCGTCGACCCGCAAGGAGGCCAGGGCCAGCGCTTCGGCGTGGGCCCAGTCGATGGGCGTATCGGCCGTCAGCTCCGCTCGCAGGCGGAATTGCTTCACCAGTTTCCGGTTCAGGTTGAACCCGTCCGGCACGCGGTGCAGCTCCGCGTTCACTTCGCGGATCACGCGCTCCGCCACCGCGGTCTCCGGCTCGGTGACGGCGACGAACATGCCGGTGACGCGGTCGGGCTCGGCGCCGTCCCACTCGCCGTCGGCCAAGTCCGCCCGCAGCTCTTCCTGGGTCGTGATGAGCGTCTGATACATTCGCTCGGTGTCGGCGTCGACGCTCTCCTGCGTGACGACCCCCAGGCCGAGGAGGCGGCGGGTGTAGAGTTCGCGCGCGGTCGGGTGCCCGTCAATCAGTTGATACATCACGGGCTGCGTGTAGCGCGGCTCATCACCCTCGTTGTGCCCGTGCCGGCGGTACCCCACGAGGTTGATCACCACGTCGTTGGCGAACTTCCGGCGGTACATCATCGCGAGGTTGATGGCCGCAATGCATGCCTCGGCGTCATCCGCGTTGACGTGCACGATCGGAATGTCGAACCCCTTCGCGAGATCGCTCGCGAAATCGGTCGAACGGGCGTCGCGCGCATCCGTCGTGAACCCGATCTGGTTGTTCATGATGACGTGCAGGGTCCCGCCGGTGCCGTATCCGCTCAACTTCGACAGGTTGAGGGTCTCCGCGACCACACCCTGTGCCGCGAATGCGGCATCACCGTGGATCAGGATCGGCAGCACGCAACAGGGTTCGTGGAGCGCGTCCGCCCCGGTGCGATCGGTCTGGTGTGCGCGCGCGTAACCCTCGACCACGGGATTGACGGCCTCGAGGTGGCTGGGGTTCGGCATCAGCCGCACGGCCAGGGACTCGCCACGCGCGGTCGTGAAGGAGCCATCGGCCCCGTGGTGGTACTTCACATCACCGGTGCCCCCGCGGGGCGTGAGGGTCTCCTCGACGGCCCGCCCCCCCTCGAACTCGGCGAGCAGCACCTCGTACGACAGGCCGAGGATGTGCGCGAGCACGTTGAGCCGGCCGCGGTGCGCCATCCCCATCACGATGTCGCGCGTCCCCTGCTCGTACGAGAGCTCGATGGCGCGTCGCAGCATCGGGACCATGATATCCAGCCCCTCGATCCCGAATCGCTTGCTGCCGAGGTAGGACTTGTGCAGGAAGGTCTCGAGCGTTTCGACCCGCATCAGGTCGGCAAGCAGCAGTCGCTTGTCGTCATCCGACAGGGGAAGGAAATGCTCCCGCGACTCGATGACGCGTCGCAGCCACGTGCGTTCCTCGTGGTTGGCGATGTGCTCGATCTCGTAGGCGATCGTCCCGCAGTACGTCTCGCGGAGGCGGGGTACGGCGTCCGCGAGGGTTTCGCCACCGACGAAGGTGTTGAGCACCCCGATGGGAATCTGCCGCATCACGTCCGCGGTCAGACCCACGCTCGCGGGGTCGAGGCCGGGCTCGCCCTTGGGCGGGGTGCCGAGCGGATCGAGTTGTGCGGCGAGGTACCCGTGCGTCCGGAACGTCCCGACGAGCTGCATGGCGGCGGCCACGTAGGTGAGGGTGTCGATGCCGACCCCGCCGGCCACAGCAGAAACGGCAGGGACGGCAGAGACGGCAGAGACGGCAGGGGCTTCCCATTCGATGCCGAACTCCTCGGCGATCTCGTGGAAGAACCGATGGTCACCCTGGAGCAGTTCGTCGACCGTGAGGAGGAACAGGCCCGACTCGGCACCCTGGATGATCCGGTGGTCGTAGGTGCTCGTGAGGGTCATCAGGCGCCGTCCGGCGACGTCGCGAATGGCCCCCGAGGCGATGATCGATCCCTGACCCTTCATGAGGCGCGGTACCGACGCCACCGTCCCGAGGGTCCCGGGATTGGTGAGCGTGATCGTGCCGCCCATGTAGGCATCGGGCAGGAGCTTCCCGTCGCGGGCGCCGACCACGAGACGCTCGTACTCCGCGTGATACTCCGAGAACGAGAGGCGGGTGGCGTTACGGATGATCGGGACGAGCAACCCGCGGGTTCCGTCCTTGCGTTCGACGTCCACGGCGAGCCCGAAATGCACGCCGTCAGGCGTGAGCTTGTGCGGCGCGCCGTCGACCTCGACCACCGCCTGGTACATCGACGGGTACCGCTCGCACGCCCGGACGATGGCCCACCCGATCACATGGGTGAAGGAGAGCTTCTTGCCCCGGGAGGCGAGGCCGCGGTTCAGCGCGGCGCGGAACGCCCAGAGGGCCGACACGTCCACGTCCCGGAACGAGGTGGCCGTTGGGACGTCGAGCGACGCTTCCATGTTCTTGAGGAGACGGAGGGCGGGGCCGACGATCGGAGAGGTGGGAGGAGTGGCAGAACTAGCAGGAGTCGCTGACTCGGCGAGTCCTGGCGCTGCCGCGTGGACGGTGGGAGTGGGGTGGACCTCTCCCCCCCCTACCGCTGCTCCCACTCCTCCCTCTCCCCCATTCGGCGACTCTCCGTGCAACCCGGCATCGAACAGGGCCCGCCATTCCGGCGGGACGGACGACGGATCTCGGAGGTAGTCCTCGTAGAGGGCCTGCGCGAAGCCCGAATTGACGGTCTCGAAGATGTTCTCGAACACGGTTCCTGATCCTGCGCCCACGCCACCGGCGCTGCCTGCGCCAAAGAGCACGATGCCGTGGAGCGGGCGACGTACCGGGTGCGCCCGTCCACGGACTCGAAATCAACGGATAAAGGTAGCGGATCGGGCAAGGGAGGGGGCCCCTTCCCGCCGGACGGAAGACTGGCGACGTTGGCCGGTGTGCACCTGAGCGACCTCGATCCCGAGCGCGACCTCCAGGACCCGGCGCGCAAGCAGGGTTACGTCACCACCCTGTTCGATACCATCGCCCCGCGCTACGACCGGTTCACGCGCTGGTTCTCCTTCGGAATGGACGCCCGGTGGAAGCGTCAGCTGGCGGACTGGGCCGAGGCGGTGGTCCGGCCGGGGGACGTCGTCCTGGACTTGGCGTGCGGGACGGGGGATGTCATTGAGCGACTGGATCGAGGAATCGGGGGATCGAGCGGTGTCTCCCCGTCGGCCAGGCCCGTGTGGCTCGTCGGAGCGGATCCGAGTGCGGAAATGCTGCGCGTGGCGCGGCAGCGCTTTGCCAGGGCTGGCCCCCTCGCGCGCTCGCGGTCCCGCATGGCTGCGTCTCCCCGTCTTTCGATCGCTCTGCTGCGTGCCGACATGATGGCGCTGCCATTCCCCGACCGGTGCGCCGCCGCGGTCACGGTCGGCTACGGGTTTCGCAACACGCCATCCCTGGACGCAGCGCTCAGCGAGGTCGCCCGTGTGCTTCGGCCCGGCGGTTGGCTCTTCGATCTGGACTTCTTCCAACCCGAATACATGGCCTGGCGACGCGTGTACCTGTGGTACCTGCGGCGGACCGGTCGCGCCGTGGGACGGTGGTGGCATGGGGAGCCGGAGGCCTACGGCTACATCGCGCGGTCGATCGAGGCATGGACGACCGCGGAGGGATTCCAGAGGCATCTCGCCGCGGCCGGATTCCGGGTGGAACGTGTCGTATCCCGTTTTGGGGGTGGGATTTGTCTTCACGCCGCGCGCCTGCGGGAGTAGTCCGAAGCGGCGCAACCGCAACGGATTACACCGGCGTGCGTTCGAATGGTGGACCTTTCGGGCGGGTTGGGGCGTATGGTAGAGCAGGGCAGCGAAGTGAAGCGAACACCCAGTAGGGTAGGGTGACGGCGGCGGGACCGATCGGTCCGCCGCCGTCTGCACATACCGGCCTGCTGGCATATCCGACCTCGGTGTGCGAGTTTGGCCAGTCGTCTCCCGATGGGTCTGCCGCAGGCCTGCGGCCGACCCCGCACGCACTCCGCAGTCGCGATCGGCGTGGGCGCCGCGCAGCAGGCGGACGACATCACGCTCCTTCAACCGCGACGCCCGCCGATCCGTTGACCCTCTATCTTTCCGACTGCCTTGCGCACAGGAGCTTCCGATGGCCGCCGTTCCGTCGACCATGTTGCCGTTGGGCACACCGGCACCGCGATTTGTGCTGGCCGATGCCGCGTCCGGGGCGCAGGTCGGGACCGAGCACTTCCGGGACGCCCGGGCCCTTCTCGTCATGTTCATCTGTAATCACTGCCCCTATGTTCGGCACGTCATGGGAGAGTTCGTTCGAATCCAGCGAGACTATCGGGACGATGGACTCCAGATCGTGGCGATCAATGCCAACGATCTGGAGGCCTATCCACAGGACGGACCCGAGCAGATGAAGGCGCTCGCGGAAGCACTCGGCTGGGACTTCCCGTACCTGTTTGACGCGACGCAGGACGTCGCTCGAGCCTTCCGGGCGGCTTGCACGCCGGACTTCTTCCTGTTCGACGGCGGGCGCCGGTTGGTCTACCGCGGGCAGTTCGACTCGGCCCGTCCCGGAAACGACGTGCCTGTGACCGGCGGCGATGTCCGTGCCGCGATCGAGGCCACGCTCGCGGGGAAACCGGTTCCACCGGATCAGACGGCGAGCATTGGTTGCAACATCAAGTGGAGCAAAGGCAACGAACCCGACTACTTCGCGCGGTAGAGGCTGATGAGCGACCACGACTCCCACAAGAGACCGTTCTCGACCGTGCCCCCCGAGGCCGGGCGCACTGCCGTCCGGCTGGCGCGCGCCATCCGCGGCCCCATCGAGACGTTCATGCACGTCGAGGCGGCGGGGGGGATCATCCTCCTGGTCGCATCGGCGGCCGCGCTGATCTGGGCCAACTCGCGGTTTCACGAAGGCTACGAGCACCTGTGGCACACCATGGTTGCCCTGGGGATCGGGGACTGGGTGTTCGAGAAAGACCTCCATTTCTGGATCAACGAAGGCCTGATGACGGTCTTCTTCCTGGTGGTCGGACTCGAGATCAAGCGCGAGATGGTGGAAGGGGCCTTGGCGGACTGGCAGCGCGCGTCGCTCCCGATCGTGGCTGCGATCGGCGGGATGCTGGTGCCTGCCGCCATCTACCTGGCCATCAATCCGACCGGTCCGACCCACGAGGGCTGGGGCGTGCCGATGGCTACGGACATCGCGTTTGCGGTGGGGGTGCTCACGCTGCTGGGGCGGCGGGTACCGGCCGCGCTACGGATCCTGCTGCTCGCGCTCGCCATCATCGACGACATCGGCGCGATTCTCGTGATTGCCATTTTCTACTCGTCCGGCGTCAGTCTCGTGGGGCTCGGGATGGCCGCGGCGGGGGTGCTGCTTCTCGTGATGCTCCAGCGCATCGGTACGCGCCCTGGTTGGTATTACGTGCTCCCCCTGGGAATCATCTGGGCCGGACTCTACCGGGCTGGCGTGCACCCCACGATCGCGGGTGTGATCGTGGGGTTGCTCACCCCCGTGCGCCGATGGGTCGGGGCCGAGGGCTTCGTGGCGGTGGCGGAAGCGGCCATGGAGGAGTTTCGGTCGCGGGTCGGTCGCGGGGTGGGGGATCACGATCTCCTGGAGCCGCTCAATGCCATTGCGTTCGCGCAGCGCGAGGCCATTGCCCCGGCCGTGCGTCTCGAGCGCGCGCTCCACGGCATCGTTGCCTTCGGGATCATGCCGCTGTTCGCCTTCGCGAACGCCGGTGTGCGAATCGGAGGGATCGAGATCGGCGGTCCGGGATTCTGGCCCGTGTTGGCCGGCGTGGGACTTGGCCTAGTGGTCGGAAAGCCGCTCGGGGTACTGGCCGTGAGCTGGGTCGCGGTGCGGTTGCGGCTCTGCTCGCTCCCCGCCGGGCTGACGTGGGGCGGGATATTCGTCATTGGTGCAGTGGCGGGCATCGGCTTCACGATGGCCATCTTCATCGCCGAGCTTGCGTTCAGTGATCCGGGCATGCTCGGGGTCGCCAAGCTCGGCGTGCTGGGGGCGACCGCGGTAGCGGCCGTGATCGGACTGCTGGCGGGACGGGTCTTCCTGCGGATCCCGGCGCCCACGGCTCCGGAGGTCACCGAGTCCGCGGTGGAGAAGTCCACGGAGTTGTGGCTGCTGGGGCGGGATCTGGATGGGCGGCCGGAGACTTAGGCGGTCATGGGCGGTCATGGGCGGTCATAGGCGGTCATAGGCGGTCATGGGCGGTCATAGGCGGGCATAGGCGAGCATAGGCGGGCAGACGGTCCGGGTGGTCACGGGGGCGCGAGGCGGACGGATCTCGATCGTGATTCTGACTCTGCATGAGCGGTGATATGGGGGGGCGGTCGGCGGGGACGTTCCTGGTGCTCCTCGCGCTCAGCGCCGTGTGCGTGCTGCTCGGAGGGCTGCCGATCTTGGCGGCGCTGGGTGCGGTCGAGACTGAAGGTGGGATCGAGCCCGTCGGCCGCGTGGTGGCGTTTCTGTTTGGTGCGGTGTTCGTGGGACTGGGGGGCGCCGTGATGGCCCGCCCGCTGCGCGTGCTCGCGCGAGCCGATGGGGCGGAGACCTGGAGTGCCACGTGGCGACTGGCAGGGCAACGGCTGGTGCGACGGGCAGATCCCAGGTCGGCCGGCGCGGCCTTGAGCGTGGCCGCTCTTGCCGCCGGATGCTGGCTGGCGTACGCCGGGGTCGCGCTACCCTGGGTCGGTGGCGCGGACACTTTCATTGGCCTCGTGGCGCTCGAAGCGCTGGTGATCCACGGGTTCCCGTTCTTCCTGATCACGGTCACCTTCGTGCGCCACACGCGGGCCGTGGCCCGCTTCGTCTCGACCACCGTGCTGGCACTGCTGGCGATCGCCTACTCGGTGCTCGCCGTGGTCTATGGCGGAGGGATCGAGGGTATGCTCTGGCTGGGCTACCTGCTCATCCCCAACGTGCTGGCCGTGCTTCGCACCGATGCCGGAGCCGCGACGCGCGTGGTTGCCATCAGTCGCTGGGCCATCAAGTTCGCGCTGCTCTTCACGCTGGCCGGCATCGTCGGCGGGGGATCGTTCGACAGTCCGGAGACGCTGCAACTCGGCGCGACGTACTTCGGGGCGCTCGCGCTCGTCGAGTTGTTTCGCATCACCGACGTGCCCTCCGACCTCGCGGCCGCCTGGCGCGCGCTTCCGCCGGGCGAGGACTCGCTGCTCGCCGCGGTCCTCGGCAGGTCGTAGGCTCTACCGGTACGAATCGACGAATTCATGGTTGACCACACGGCGGACTTGCGGAGGGGAATCCACTCATATAAAATAGATATGATTACCATATATATTTATTGATGACCCTCGGACAGTTTGCGACCGCCGTCGGCGCTCCCAAGCGCTGGGTGCAGAACGCATTTCAGGCGCTTGGCCTGCCCGCGGTCTACACCGAGCCCCTGGCCCGGAGGCTCGCGTTTGCCAAGGCGGTGAAAGAGGCGTGCGGGATGCCGCTCAGGCGGGCGTTCCCGCTCGCGGACGCGGCGCTCGCGCGGTGGCCTGCGCACAAGACCTGGGAGCTTCGCGAACCGGACGGCGCGGTACGCGTCGTGATCGATTTCGAGCGCTTCCTGTCAGACTACGCCGTGCGGCTCTCGCTGTCGCGCACGTTCTACGCGGAGAAACGTCGCGGGCGGCCGCGGAAGCGCACGCTTCGGGGTATCGCGTGGGCGGAGTGGTACGGCGTGGACATCTCCCTGCTGGTAGAATCGCTCAAGCGCACGCCGGAGGAGCGGCTGCGGCAACTGGATGAGGTGCGGGAGTTCTTCGCCACGGCCCGGATTGTCCGATGAAGGCGTTCATTGGTCAGATCGCGGCGCTGGTGGAGGGCGAGGTGCAGTTTGTGGTGATCGGTGGAGTCGCTGCTGGGCTGCACGGCGCCGGACGAGCCACGTTCGACCTCGACATCTGCTACGACCCATCGGCAGAGAACCGCGAGCGGCTCGCGAAGGCGTTAGCGGGTTGGGGTGCCTATCTCCGCGGGGTGGAGCCCGGTCTGCCGTTCACCATGGATGCTCGGCAACTCCTGATCACGCCAGTTATGACGCTCACCACGTCTACGGGCGATCTCGACGTGATGGACCGGGTCGCCGGCGTTGGCGAGTTCGCGGCGGTGTACGCGCAGTCGGTGGTAATCAGAGTGGGGGACGTGGCGTTCCGGACTCTCGATCTCCCGGCATTGGTGGCCGCAAAGCGTGCCAGCGCACGCCCGAAGGACCTCGATCAGTTGCCGGAGCTGGAAGCGCTGCTTGCGATGAGAAGGAGCAATCCGTAGCCGGTCGTACCGCTCAACCGCTATCGCGCCAGGTCAACCCCGGCCGTGCGGAAGTCGTCGTGCTACGAAGGCCACCGGCGGGCGCCGATCCGCCGATCACCCCACCCGCCGCGTCTTCCGCCGCATGAAATCCATCAAGATGTACTGCCCCAGCGTCATCGTATTCGTGAAGTAGGCCTTCCCCTTCGCGATCTCGCACACCCGCTTCACGAACTCCACCAGCGACCGCTCCCGCGCCAGCATGAACGTGTTGATCAGGATCCCGCTCTTCCGGCACGCGGCAACCTCGCGGAACGTGGCCTTGAGGATCTTGGGGTCGAGTCCCGCCGAGTTGATGTAGATCCGGCCGTCCGGCAACGTGAGTGCCGAGGGCTTCCCGTCCGTGATCATGACGATCTGCCGCATGTCCTTGCCTTGGGCGAGCAAGAGGCGGCGGGCGAGCTTCAGCCCTTCGGCCGTATTTGTGTGATAGGGACCGACCTGGGCCTGCGACAACCGCTTGAGCGGAATCTCCTCGGCGGAATCGTGAAACAAGACGACGCTGAGTGAGTCGCCGGGAAACTGCGTCCGGATTAGGTGCGTCAACGCCAGCGCGACCTTCTTGGCGGGCGTGAACCGGTCCTCGCCGTACAAGATCATCGAGTGCGAGCAGTCGAGCATGAGCACCGTCGCGGCGCTGGAACGGTATTCGCTCTGGTGCACCATCAGATCGGGGTAGTCC
>Ga0224500_10001623_pt1 | contig 13099 bp, 10 predicted proteins | sample SF_Oct11_sed_USG_FD_168126 | JGI IMG/M metagenome (GOLD analysis project Ga0224500, IMG submission 168126) | Sediment microbial communities from San Francisco Bay, California, United States - SF_Oct11_sed_USGS_4_1 | ecosystem: Environmental > Aquatic > Marine > Sediment | place: USA: California... | reverse complement strand
GAGCCGGTGCCGGAACGTGCCCCATTTACTTTTGCTGCCGATCAGGCCCACGAAAGGCAGGTCATCGCGCTCACGAATGCGGGTCAGGCACTGCGCGACGACCTGCAGGTCTTCGGCGTGCGAGAAGCTCATGATCAGCACACGCGATCCGGGCACCAGGTCGCGCACCGCCGATTCGACCGGCGCCGAGTGTTCGGCCACCACGTGGGGCGGCAGGTCCGCGGGAAAGATCTCGTCGCGGCTGTCGATCCAATGCACGCGCACCGGCAGCGGCACGAGGGCACGAACGATCGCCCGGCCCACATGCCCGCCTCCGAACAGTGCCACCGGCATGCGGTGCGCATTCTGCTCGGCCCGCAACCGCTCACGCAGCGCAGCCGCACCGGCGGACTCGACGCGCTCGAAGCTCAGGTGCATCACGCCGCCGCAACATTGCCCGAGCGACGGCCCGAGCGCGAAGCGGCGTTCGGGATCCAGCGTGCTGCCGTCCAGCGCGGAGCGCGCAAGCCCGATCGCCTCGTGTTCGAGATGCCCGCCGCCCACAGTGCCGAGCACGCGGCGGGCGAACACCGCCATCCAGGTGCCGGCTTCGCGCGGCACCGAGCCCTTGGTGGAGGTCACGCAGACCAGAACGGCAGGCTCTTCGGCCAGCCACAGGGCGAGCATGTCGATGGAGGCGTCGTCGATCGGCGGCATCGCACCGATCTTAGGCGCCCACCAGGCCAGGCGATACCTAAGCGGTCTTGTCGCCGATCTCGAAGTTGGCCAGCTTCTCCAGCGCCCGCACCATCGCCGAATGATCCCAGGCCTTGCCACCGTGGGCCGCGCACGCGTTGAAAAGCTCCTGCGCCGTGGCGGTGTTGGGCAGCGAAACCCCCAGCGAGCGCGCGCTGGACAGCGCCAGGTTCAGGTCCTTCTGATGCAGTTCGATGCGAAAGCCCGGGTCGAAGGTGCGCTTGACCATGCGTTCGCCGTGGATCTCGAGGATCTTCGACGAGGCGAAGCCGCCCATGAGGGCCTGGCGCACGCGCGCCGGATCGGCGCCGGCCTTGGCCGCGAACAGCAGCGCCTCGGCCACCGCCTCGATGTTGAGTGCAACGATGATCTGGTTGGCCACCTTCGCGGTCTGGCCATCGCCGTTGCCGCCGACCAGGGTGATGTTCTTGCCCATCAGCTCGAACAGCGGCTTGACCTTCGCGAAGACCGCCTCGTCGCCGCCGACCATGATCGACAGCGTGGCGTTCTTCGCGCCGACCTCGCCGCCCGAGACCGGCGCGTCGAGGTAGTCGCAGCCCAGCGCATTGATCTTCTTGGCGAAGACCTTGGTCTCGATCGGCGAGATCGAGCTCATGTCGACGACGGTCTTGCCCTTGGTGATGCCGGCGGCGACGCCGTTCTCGCTGAACAGCACGTCGTTGACGTGCGGCGTGTCGGGCACCATCACGAAGATGATGTCGGCCTTCTGTGCGACTTCCTTGCCGCTGGCGCAGGCGGTGGCGCCGGCCTTCAAGACGGCCTCGGGGATCGAGGGGATCGAGTGCACGAAGACCTTGTGGCCGGCCTTCAGCAGATGGCCCGCCATCGGCGTGCCCATGATGCCCAGGCCGATGAAGCCGAGCTTGAGAGAGGCGGTGGTCATGGTCTTTTCCTCGTGTTGGGAATGGGTGTGATCAGTGGGCCAGGCGCTGGCGCCAGCCGAGGCCGGCCTCCGTGCCCGCTGCAGGCTTGTACTCGCAGCCGATCCACCCCGCGTACCCGATGCGGTCGAGGTGCGCGAACAGGAAGGCGTAGTTGATCTCGCCCGTGCCTGGCTCGTTGCGGCCCGGGTTGTCGGCCAGCTGGATGTGCCCGATGCGCAGCAGGTGCTTGCTCATCGTTGCTGCCAGCTCGCCCTCCATGCGCTGAGCGTGGTAGATGTCGTACTGGACGAACGCGTTGTCGGCGCCGACCTCGTCGAGGATCGAGACCGCCTGCGCCGTGCGATTGAGATAGAAGCCCGGGATGTCGAAGGTGTTGATCGGCTCGATCAGCAGCTTCAGCTTGGCCTTCTTCAGCTCGGCAGCGGCGTGCTTCAGGTTCGCGACGAAGGTCTTGCGCAGCAGCACCTCGTCGACACCCGCTGGTGCCTTGCCGGCCAGGCAGTTGAGTTGCGGCACGCCCAGCGCCGTGCCGACCTCGACGGCGCGCGCCACGCCTTCGCGGAATTCGGCGATGCGGTCGGGATGGCAGGCGATGCCGCGCTCGCCGGCGTCCCAGTCGCCGGCCGGCAGGTTGTGCAGCACGAGCTTGAGCCCGTTCGCTTTCAGGCGCGCCTGGATGTCGGCCGTTGCAAACGAATAGGGGAACAGGAACTCCACCGCATCGAAACCGGCCTTGGCAGCGCGGTCGAAGCGGTCGAGGAACGGCACCTCGTTGAACAGCATCGTGAGGTTGGCGGCGAACTTCGGCATGGCTGGTCTCCTCGGTGCAGTCTCAGGGCTCATTCCAGCAGGCCGGCGGCGATCAGTCCTTCACGGCCTTCCGGGTGCAGGCACTCGATGTCCTCGAACTCGTTGATGGCATCGATCTCGGTGCCCATCGCGATGTTCGTGACCTTCTCGAGGATAACCTCCACCACCACCGGCACGCGGTGCTTCTGGGCCAGCGCCATGGCCTCCTTCAGCCCGTCCTGGATCTTGGCCGGGTCGGTCACGCGCAGCGCCTTGCAGCCGAGCCCGACGACGACCGCCTGGTGGTCGACACCATAGCCCTTCAAGTTGGGATCGTCGACGTTCTGGTTCTCGAAGGCCAGCTGGACGCAGTAGTCCATCTCGAAGCCCCGCTGTGCCTGGCGGATCAGGCCCAGGTAGCTGTTGTTCACCAGCACCTGCACGTAGGGCAGGTTGAACTGCGCACCCACGGCCAGCTCCTCGATCAGGAACTGGAAGTCGTAGTCGCCCGACAGGCCGACCACGGTGCGTGTCGGGTCCGCGGCGACCACGCCCAGCGCGGCGGGGATCGTCCAGCCCAGCGGGCCGGCCTGACCGCAGTTGATCCACTGGCGAGGACCGTAGACATGCAGGAACTGCGCGCCGGCAATCTGGCTCAGGCCGATCGTCGAGACGTACACGGTGTCACGCGGGAAGGCCTTGTTCATCTCCTCGTACACGCGCTGCGGCTTGACCGGGATGTTGTCGAAGTGCGTCTTGCGCTGCATCAGCTTCTTGCGCTCCGCGCAACGCGCGGCCCAGGTGCTGTAGTCCTTCAACTTGCCGGCCGCCTTGCGCTCGCGCGCGGCCTGCACGAACAGCTGCAGTGCCGCCTTGGCGTCGGAGACGATGCCGAAGTCGGGGTTGAAGACGCGGCCGATCTGGGTCGGCTCGATGTCCACGTGCACGAACTTGCGGCCCTTGGTGTAGGTCTCGACCGAGCCGGTGTGGCGGTTGGCCCAGCGGTTGCCGATGCCGAGCACGAAGTCGCTGGCCAGCATCGTCGCGTTGCCGTAGCGATGGCTGGTCTGCAGGCCGCACATGCCGGCCATCAGCGGGTGATCGTCGGGGATGCTGCCCCAGCCCATCAGCGTGGGGATCACCGGCACGCCGGTCAGCTCGGCGAACTCGACCAGCAGATCCGACGCGTCGGCATTGAAGATCCCGCCGCCAGCCACGATCAGCGGCTTGTGGGCGGCCGCCAGCATGTCCAGCGCCTTGTCGATCTGCTTGCGCGTAGCCGCGGGCTTGTACACCGGCAGCGGCTCGTAGGTGTCGATGTCGAACTCGATCTCGGCCATCTGGACGTCGATCGGCAGGTCGATCAGCACCGGGCCCGGGCGGCCGGAGCGCATGACGTGGAAAGCCTGCTGGAACACGCGCGGGACCAGCGCGGGCTCGCGCACGGTGACGGCCATCTTGGTCACCGGCTTGGCGATCGACTCGATGTCGACGGCCTGGAAGTCCTCCTTGTACAGCCGCGCGCGCGGCGCCTGGCCGGTGATGCACAGGATCGGGATGCTGTCGGCGATGGCCGAGTACAGGCCGGTGATCATGTCGGTGCCCGCCGGGCCGCTGGTGCCGATGCACACGCCGATGTTGCCCGGACGGGCACGCGTGTAACCCTCGGCCATGTGCGAGGCGCCCTCGACGTGGCGCGCCAGGATGTGGCTGATCGACTGGCGCTCGCGCAGCTGAGCGTACAGCGGATTGATCGCCGCGCCCGGCACCCCGAAGGCCTGCGTGATGCCTTCCTTTTCCATCACCAGCACTGCGGCCATTGCGGCCTTCATCATCGCCATTGCGCACTCCTGAAAGGGTTGATCTCCGACTTCACCAATGGTCGGCCAGCGCGGGGCCCGCGGCAATCCCAGTCAGGGCATCTTTGCTATTCCGCAGCGGAATACCATGGGCCGTCCGGCGCAGAATGCGCTCCATCATGGACCGCGTCACGGCCGTCATCCTGTTCACCCGCATCGTCGAGACCGGCAGCTTTTCGAAGGCGGCGGCCGAGTTCGGCATCACCCAGCCGACCGCCACCAAGGCCGTCGCCACGATGGAGCAGCGGCTGGGCGCGCGCCTGCTGCATCGGACCACCCGCGGCGTCAGCCCCACCGAGGTCGGCACGCTGTACTACGACAAGTGCAAGGCGATCGCCCACGAGATCGAGGCCGCCGACAACCTGGCCACGCTGATGCAGAGCGGCGTGGGCGGGACGCTGCGCGTGTCGACGTCGGTCGCGTTCGGGCGCCGCGTGGTGGTTCCGCTGGCGATGAAGTACATGCGCGAGCACCCGAGCCTGACCGTGGACCTGAGCTTCGACGACCGCTACGTCAACATGGTCGAACAGGGCATCGACCTGGCCATCCGCATGGGCCGGCTGGCCGACTCCACGCTCGGCGCGCGCTGGCTCGGCCAGAATCCGTGGCTCATGGTTGCCGCGCCGTCGTACCTCAAGACGCAAGGCACGCCCAAGCAGGTGATGGACCTCTCGCAACACGCCTGCCTGGTCTACAGCACGGTGCAGGGCGACGACCGCTGGATGCTGACCGGCCCCGACGGCCGCGAGCAGGTGGTGCCGGTGCACGGCCCGCTGCGATCGAACAACCTGTCGGCCGTGCTGGTGGCCGCGCGCGAGGGCCTCGGCATCGCGATCCTGCCGTGGTACGTGGCGCGAGAGTCGGTGGCCGACGGCAGCGTCAAGCCGATCCTGGAGCGCTACACGTTGCCCACGCAGGAGATCCACGCAGTGTTTCCGTCGCCCAAGCTCGTGCCGGGGAAGGTGAGTTCGTTCATCGAGCATCTGCGCGGGGCGCTCGAGGGCGCGTGGTGGGAACGCGCGATGTGAGTGCGTGCCGCATCGATGTGCGGGCGCCCGGCACCGATCCTTGCGCAGTGCCGCGACCCTGACCGACCGACGGCGCCGTGTCGAGCAAGGGCACATCGAGATGCATCACGCCTGCCAGACCCCGTAGCCGCTTTCGCGCAGACCGATGGCGAGTTCGACTTCCATCTCGCGTGCAGCCTCGTAGGGCATCGGGTTAAAGACCTCGTAGAGCTGCGGCAGCAAGCGCAGGCCGTACTCGAATACGAAGCGGTTGGCCTGGATACCGGCCTTGTGACGGTCCAGGCGCAGATCCGGGTCGAGCCCGGTCATGCCCACGTAGACGAAGGGCTTTCCGAGCCGGTACTCGGGATTGGCCCGACGAAACGCGGGCTCGTTCCAGACGCGGTCGGACAGTTCGACGACGTACACATGGTGATGATGCCGGGGACGGCGTCCGCGCATGGTCGTGCGCTCGCGTGACGACGCAGGCGGCCTCACGCCGCGGCCCGCTTGCACAGGAAGGCACGGACGCGCCGGGCATTCGCGCAATCGTCGCTGCGGCCCTCGCGCGACACGCAGCGTGCATCGACGACGATGCCCTGCCCTTGCTCACGCACACGGATCACGACGTCATCCTGGAAGCCGAACATCAGCGTGGTGGTGGCGGCCTCGATGCGCAGGGCCTCGGGCCGGACGGCAACGAGCAGGCCAGGCAGCAATGCTGCAGTAGCCCTCGCCGGGGCCCCTCGGCGCATGGGTCGGCCAGCAGCGCCGCAACCACAGCCGCGACGGCAACCGTCAACGCGGGTGTCGCGAACGCGGCGCCCGCGCGCAAGACGCCCCTGTGGTGGCGGATTCGCTCTGCTCATGATCCGGATGTCGGCGGCCACGCACGCAGGATCCGTTGGGCCCGCGTTCGCGACAAGACAGCGTATCAGTTCGGGCTGCCACCGACACTCATCAGGCGCCGCGCCTGGCTCGGCGCCTCGCGGCGCCCGGGCGTTCTCTGGTCCGACACGGCAGCGGCAGGGAAAGGCACTGTGCGTTCGAAGCGCTGCCGCGGGCCCGCGGCGAGGTGCGACCGTGTCGCGTTGACCCAGCGCAAGCCACCGCGATCTGGGCCTCGAAGCCGGTGATCGTTCGCGCCAAAGGCGCCTTGACGTGGCCGGAATAAAGGCGTCAACTGGCTGCGCGGCGTCATCGGACCGGGGCTTGTTTCCCGGACAGGGCAAGTGGAGCCAGCGTCGCGAGAAGGAGGGTAGACCTATCGAGAAGTCCTACCAGCACACTTCCCCCACTCCCGGCATCGAGATGCCGGTAAACGTCACCCCCATGTGATGTGACGATGCTGCCGAGAGCGGTATCGGGCAATGCCCTGCGACGCAATGCAGGGCATTGCCGCTTATGGGAGCCCCAGAACAGCTGACAGGCTGCAACGCGCGATCCGCGTCCTGGTCGCGCTGGAGGGCATCGGCGATATCCTCTCTACCTTCGGCCACGCAGTGATGGCTGCGAGGGGCTGGCGCCGGTCGGCAGCCTTGCCCGCGCCAATGCGCCGACGAGCGGAGAGGAGCGAAGGAAAGATGGACGCCTCCACCGAAGCGCTGCGGCGCGAACGGTTCAACGAGATGCTCAAGGTGGCCGCGGCGCGTCTGCCGCCGCCACGGCGCGCGCCGTTCGAGCGCTTCGCGCGCGACTGCGCGGAACACTTCGACGCCGACGATCTGGCCGAGCGCAGCGTCGAGGATCTGGCCGGATCGCTGCTGTCGCACTGGCAGTTCGGCGCACAGCGCACGGCCGGCGCGGCCAAGGTGCGCGTGATCAGCCCCACCCTGGCCGACGACGGCTGGAGCTCACGCCACACAGTGATCGAGATCGTCAACGATGACATGCCCTTCCTGGTCGATTCGACCGGTGTCGAGATCAATCGCCAGGGCCTGACGCTGAACCTGATCGTCCACCCGATCTTCGCGGTCGTGCGCGACGATGCCGGCCAGCTCACGAGCCTGGACGACCCCGCATCGGCGCCGCGCCCCCAGCGCGAGTCGTGGATGCACATCGAAGTCGACCGGCTGGTCGACGCCGAGCAGCGTGCGGCGCTGGCCGCCGGCATCGAGAACGTCCTCGCTCAGGTTCGCGCCGCGGTCACCGACTGGCGCGCGATGACCGATGCGCTCAAACGCGCGATCGACGAATACGCCGCAGCGCCGCCGGCACTGAACGCCGAGCAGATGGCCGAGGCCTGCGCCTTCCTGCGCTGGCTGGCGCAGGACCATTTCGTGCTGCTGGGCTACCGCCTGCACGACCTGGTGCACGAGGCCGACCGCGACCTGCTGCGGCTGGTCCGCGGCAGCGGCCTGGGCGTGCTTCGAGAGACCGCGGCCGACGAGGCATCAGGCGGCATTTCGGTATTGCCGACCAGTGCGAGGGCGCTGGCACGCGCGCGCACGCCAGCGCTGGTCGTGACCAAGGCGAACACACGGTCGACTATCCACCGCCCCGGCTACACGGACTATGTCGGCGTCAAGCGCTTCGATGCCGCCGGGGAGGTGATTGGCGAACACCGCTTCCTCGGCCTGTTCACCTCCACCGCATACAACGCCGGCATCGCCGAGACGCCGCTGCTGCGCGGCAAGGTCGAGGCGATTCGCGTGCGGGCGGGCCTGCCTGTCGGCGGCCACAGCGCCAAGGCGCTGGCGCACATCCTGGAGACCTACCCGCGCGACGAACTGTTCCAGATCGGCGACGACGAACTTTACGAGCATGCACTGGGCATCCTGGCGATCGCCGACCGGCAGCGGCTGTGTCTGTTCGTGCGCCGCGACCCCTTCGGCCGCTTCGTCTCGTGCCTGGTCTACGTGCCGCGCGAGGCCTATTCCACCGATCTACGCATCAAGTGCCAGCAGATCCTGGTGCAGGCCTTCGACGGTGCCAGCGTGGACTTCGACGTCTCACTCGGCGAGGCCGCGCTGGCGCGCATCCACTTCGTGGTGCGCGGCCGCAGCGACACGATGCCCTCGGTCGATCGCAAGGAGCTCCAGGCGCGGCTGGCCGAAGCGGCGCGCCGCTGGCATGACCAGTTGCGCGACGCGCTGGTCGATGCCGATGGCGAGGCCCGCGGACTGGCGCTGTTCAAGCGCTGGAATGCGGCCTTTCCGGCCGACTATCGCGAGCGCGTGCCGGCACGCGCTGCGGTGGCCGACGCACGCAAGCTCGATACGCTGTCGCCCGAGTCCCCGCTGGCGCTGGCGCTGTACCGGCCGCTGGGTGCCGAGTCCGACACCTGGGGCTTCAAGGTCTATCGCCGCGGTGGCGCCGTGGTGCTGTCCGACAGCCTGCCGATGCTCGAGCGCATGGGCGTGCGCGTGATGAGCGAGCACAACCACCGCATCGGCGAGGGCGACGATGCGGTGTCGGTGCACGACTTCGACCTGCGCGTCGCGGTGCCCGACCATGTCGAGGCGACGCAGGCCGCGCGGCTGTTCGAGGACGCGTTCGCACAGGTGTTCGAGGGACGGATCGAGAACGACGACTTCAACCGTCTCGTATTGGGCGCAGCGATACCGGCCGACGAGGTGGTGATCCTTCGCGCCTATGCCAAGTACTGCAAGCAGATCGGCTTCACGCTGTCGCAGTCGACCATCGAATCGACACTGGCCAACCATCCGCGCATCGCGCACCAGCTGGTGACCCTGTTCAAGCTGCGCCATTCGCCGAGCGAACGCGACGACGCTGCCGCGGCCTCGCAACTCCATGCCATCGAGCTCGCGCTGGAGCGGGTGACCAACCTGTCCGAGGACCGGGTGCTGCGCCAGCTGCTGGCGCTGGTGATGGCGACGCTGCGGACCAACTGGTGGCGAACCGGCGTGGGCCACAGTGGTGCGGCCGGCCCACGCCGTTCGTTCATCAGCTTCAAGTTCGACAGCCCTCGCGTGCCGGGACTGCCCGAGCCCAAGCCGATGGCCGAGATCTTCGTCTACTCGCCGCGCTTCGAGGGCGTGCACCTGCGCGGCGGCAAGGTCGCGCGCGGGGGCCTGCGCTGGAGCGACCGGCCGGACGATTTCCGCACCGAGGTGCTGGGCCTGGTCAAGGCCCAGATGGTCAAGAACACGGTGATCGTGCCGGTGGGATCCAAGGGCGGCTTCGTGCTGAAAAAGGCGCCGCCTGCCAGCGACCGCGAGGCCTTCCTGAAGGAGGGCGTGGCCTGCTACCAGGACTACCTGCGGGGCCTGCTGGACCTGACCGACAACCGCGTCGGCAACACCGTCGTGGCACCACCGCTCGTGGTGCGCCACGACGGCGACGACCCGTACCTCGTGGTCGCCGCCGACAAAGGTACGGCCACGTTCTCCGACTACGCCAACGCGATCAGTGCCGAGTACGGCCACTGGCTGGGTGACGCCTTCGCCAGCGGCGGCAGCGTCGGCTACGACCACAAGGTGATGGGCATCACTGCCAAGGGCGCGTGGGAAAGCGTCAAGCGCGCGTTCCGCGAGCGCGGCCGCGACATCCAGAGCACACCCTTCACCGTCGCCGGCATCGGCGACATGAGCGGCGACGTGTTCGGCAACGGCATGCTGCTGTCGCGCCACATCAAGCTGGTGGCCGCGTTCGACCATCGCCATGTCTTCATCGACCCCGACCCCGATTGCGCCGCGTCGTTCGCCGAGCGCGAACGCATGTTCAAGCTGCCGCGCTCGTCCTGGGCGGACTACGATCAGAGCACGATCAGCGCCGGCGGCGGCGTCTGGTCACGCACCGAGAAGTCGGTGCCGCTGTCGCCCCAGGCGCGCGCGATGCTGGATATCGCGGCCGAACGCCTGACGCCGACCGAGCTGATCACCGCGATCCTGAAGGCGCCGGTGGACCTGCTGTACAACGGCGGCATCGGCACCTACGTGAAGTCCTCCGCCGAAACCCACGCCGATGTCGGCGACCGCGCCAACGACGCGGTGCGCGTCGACGGCACCCAGTTGCGCTGCAAGGTCGTGGGTGAAGGCGGCAACCTCGGTTTCACGCAGCGCGGGCGCATCGAGGCCGCCCTGCGCGGCGTGGCGATCAATACCGACGCGATCGATAACTCCGCCGGTGTCGACACGTCTGACCACGAGGTCAACATCAAGATCCTGCTGGGCATCGCGATCGCCGATGGCGAGATGACCGCCAAGCAGCGCAACACGATGCTGGCGCAGATGACCGACGAGATTGCCGAACTGGTGCTGCGCGACAACTACTTTCAGACCCAGTGCCTGTCGATCACGGCGCGCCTGGGCGCGTCGCTGCTCGACCAGGAGGCGCGCTTCATCCGCTTCCTGGAAAAGGCCGGCCGGCTGAACCGTGCGATCGAGTTCCTGCCCGGTGAGGAGGAGATCGACGAGCGGCGCACTGCCGGCGGCGCGCTGACCACGCCCGAGCGCGCGGTGCTGCTGGCCTACAGCAAGATGTGGCTGTTCGACGAGATCCTGGCCAGCGACCTGCCCGAGGACGAGTGGATCGGCACCGCGGCGGCGCGCTACTTCCCGGCCAGGCTGCGCGAGTCGATGGCCGCGTACATCCCGCGCCATCCGTTGAAGCGCGAGATCGTGGCCACCCACGTGCTCAACAGCATGGTCAACCGGGTCGGCGCGACCTACGTGCACCGGCTGACCGAGATGACCGGCTCGCAGCCCGCGCAGGCGGTGCGCGCCTACCTGCTGGCGCGCGAGGTCTTCGGCGACGTCGCGCTGTGGAAGCAGATCGAGGCGCTGGACAACGTCGTCGCCGACGCGGTGCAGGCGCAGCTGCTGATCGACGAAGGCGAGCTGACCTCGCATGCCACGCGCTGGTTCCTGCGTTCGCGCCGGCTCGCCGAGCCGATGACGCCGACCATCGAGCGCTTCGGCGCTGCAGTGTCGGCGCTGGCCGCGCGGCTGGCAGCGCCTGCCGCCGACAGCGCCAAGGCCCGCGCCTGGGTCGCGGCCGGCGTGCCGGCATCACTGGCCGCACGGGTCGCCTCGGCCGATGGCTTGATCGACGCGCTCGACATCGCCGAGGTCGCCGACGCGGTGCAGCGACCATTGGACGAGGTGGCCCAGGTGCATGTTCTGGTCGGTGTCCGGCTGGGGCTGGTGCAGTTGCGCACTCAGATCGAGGCGCTGGCTGGCGGCAGCTACTGGGCGAGCCGCGCGAAGGCCGCGTTGGGCGACGACCTGTCGGGCCTGCAGCGTGCGCTGGCCCAGCAGGTGCTGGGACTGTCGGGGCCCTCTCTGGAGGGTCTGCTCGACCAGTGGGAAGCGGACAATGCCGCACCGCTGCAGCGCGCACGGCGTCTGCTGGCCGACCTGGCGGACGCAAAGCAGGCCGACCTGGCGATGTTGTCGGTGGCGCTAAGGGAGTTGCGAAACCTGGCGTGACGGGCGGCCAGTCGTCGAATCATCGACTGGGGCGCGCTGCACAGAGCACCAGAGTCCGCAGCGGCGGCATAGAGGACCTCCTTCGGAGAAGGCAGCGCGGGAGCGCCGCGGTTGCGCGCCGCCCGAGCGGGCAGCGCATGCCCAGTCCTGTTGCAGACGTATATCCATTTCAGTATAGTCACGCCATGAAGGCCATCACCTTCCTGGGCGACTCGCTGGAGTGCTTGCGCGAGTTCCCCGAGGACGCGAGGCAGGATGCCGGCTACGCACTCGACCAGGTGCAGCGTGGCAAGCAGCCGAGCGACTTCAAGCCGATGGCCTTGGTCGGCAAGGGCGTCGAGGAGTTGCGGGTGTGGCACGACGCGGGGACCTACCGCGTGATCTATCTGGCGCGACTGAAGGACGCCGTGTACGTGCTGCACGCGTTCCAGAAGAAGACCCGGGCCACCAGCAAGCAGGACATCGAGATTGCGAGAAGTCGATACACCGAACTGATGCGAGGACGTTGATGAAGAAGCGCGACAAGACCTACACCAGCGTCTGGGACGCCCTGGCCGATACCCCCGAGCAGGCGGCCAACCTGCAGGCGAGGGCGGACTTGATGCGCCAGATCGCCGAGCTGATCCGGGCCGAAGGCTGGAAGCAGGTCGAGGCGGCTGAGCGTTGCGGAGTCACGCAGCCGCGCATCAACGATCTGCTGCGGGGGCGCGTGTCGCGGTTCTCGCTCGATGCACTGGTGAACATCGCGACGGCGCTCGGCCGGCGCGTGAGCGTGGAGCTCGAAGCGGCCTGAGCGAAAGTGGACGAGAAACCCTTGCGGCGCCTCGCTGATGTCGAGCGCCGTTGGACGCAAGGGCCGTGACGCGTTCGGCTAGTCGCGGGCTGTTGTCGCACCCGGCGCATTGGCCATCACAGACTTGATGCCGGTGTATGCCGAGCTGCGGTGCGCGTACATCTGACTCTGGCCGATGACTTCGCCATTCTTTGCCAGTAGCACAAAGTAGCTCTTGCCGTTCTTGGCGGTACGCGTCTCGAAGCTGTCGCGTGTGGCTGCGTTCTTCTTGACTGAGGCGATGCCATTGACCGCGGCGGTGCGTGTGTTGTACGCCTCGCTGGTCAACACGACCTGCCGGTTCTTTGCATGCAGCGTGAAGTGGAACTTGCCGCTCTTGCCCTGGGACAGTTTGAACATAGGATTCCCTTGCTCGCGTTGTTGAAGTCCGTGCGGGGCGCAGTTGCCATACGGTCGACCAGCACGGCGACGCAGAAGATACCAGGGTCGTCGCGGCTCTGGCGTGGCGGCAATGACCGCTGTTGAGTCGGCGACGACGACTCGTTCTTCCCCTTACGCGTGACCACACGTTCCGTGAAGTGAACAGTGCTCGCGTGCTTTCGGCCAGGAGCGGTCGGTT
>Ga0224500_10001622_pt1 | contig 13105 bp, 9 predicted proteins | sample SF_Oct11_sed_USG_FD_168126 | JGI IMG/M metagenome (GOLD analysis project Ga0224500, IMG submission 168126) | Sediment microbial communities from San Francisco Bay, California, United States - SF_Oct11_sed_USGS_4_1 | ecosystem: Environmental > Aquatic > Marine > Sediment | place: USA: California... | reverse complement strand
TATTTTGGCAATTCAGTCTGCTTTGATGCCGGCGCAATTGAAGCAACATGTTAAGGACATACCTCACGACAAAATAATTCTTGTCGATCAGATTCCCATGGATGCAAGGCATCATTCAAAAATAGACTATGAAAAATTAACCTCCCAGCTGACAAACCAATAACTACATAAACAGTGTTGAAACCTGAAGTCACGCCCCAGTTCGGTATACCACAAAGTTGCTATCTCATGTTGACCGACAGTAGTAAACATTAATTCTCCGACGTGAATTATCTCACATAGATCAGTAGGGTTGGTAGTCTTTGACACTTGCCTTAAGTGCCGGCTGGACTTCCGCCGGACGTAGGGGCTCACCCTTGTTGCCCCATGCGTTTCGTACGTAGTTTACTACATCTGATACTTCCTGATCCGTGAGGCTGAAGCCAGCTTTCTCTCCGCTGTAATCCACACCATTTACTTTCATGGGGCCCCGAGCACCCAACAAAACAATCTTTACAAGTCTGCTCCTGTCTTTCAGATAATCTGACTTTGCAAGCGGCGGAAAAACACCCGCAAGGCCTTCACCTTCTGCCATGTGACAGGACATACAATATGCTCCATAGACAGTTTTACCTCGCTCCACACTTGCTTTCAAATCAAAGGCCTGATAGAAAGAAAAGAGAGCTAATACTGCAAAGCCTACGAGCATCAACTTAAGATTTCTATTCATGTATTGAATCTTTTATTGGTAGCCTGCGAAATCCAAATGCCCTATTACCAGCCACAAAATTAACGTTAACCGAAGTTACAACTTTCAAATAGAAAATCCGCCCTAAATAGAGCTGCACATTGTGTGAAAGGTCGTACATGGCACGCGCGTACCTTCCACCGATTTCACCCTTTGCGGAAAGTTTGTGCTAACAGAAGGGACGAGTCTCGCGTTTGCCACTGGACTGGCCGAAGACTCCTGCCGTTTTGGCAATCCTTGCCCCGTGAGATTGGAAGAGAAAAGCGCAGCGGGCGAAGAGGAATATACGCCGAGGAACACAGAGCAGCCAAATATCCCCGAAACATCAAAAGTAGCCCCGGCAGGAATCGAACCTGCATCTTCAGAATCGGAATCTGAAATTCTATCCATTGAAATACGGAGCCAAGAAGGTGCTGTGCGTAACCCACCTGAATTCCTGCAAAAATAAGGAAAGCCTTCAGGGTAAAAAATTAAAGGTTAAAAATCGTCCTACCCTGAATGTTATTACCAATTAGGCTAAACCAGGTCAATTTGGTTTACCTGAATCAGGTTTACCTTAAATTTTTTCACGAACATATTCATAATCGGGTCATTCGAAATCTTCTGCAGGATCCGGGTAGTCTGGTTCTGATCATATCCCATCACCATCTGATCGGTTAAACCAAGATGCTTTATGCTGTAATAAAACCCCGCAATCACATAAGGCCCAAAAGGTGTATGCGGTATATCAAATGATGTACCCGTCATGTTAAAGACCGTGTTGGGCAGATAGTCGCCGGTGTGTTCAATTTCTTTGAGTTTCATATAATAATTCGCAGCATACCTCCTGGATGTCTGGCGCGGATCACTCATGGATAACAATCCCGCCAGCGGCTTCTGTTTTTTGGACTGATCAATCAACAGTTCTTTTCCCTTGCGATCATTTTTTGCATGTTTTCGTATTTCCAGTTGTACTGCATCCCAGAAAGGAACATGGGGTTCACCATCATCGACCCTTATCAGCGCATGCAGCGCATAATCCTGAATGCCGCAGGTGATTTGAATTTCCAGCACTTTCAATTCAGGATCGCCTGCAATAGCCTTTTCAAGCAACGTGCGTTGGTGGCGGGGATGTGTGCGCAACAAATCAATGCTCGTAATCCAATCGCCCGCCAGATAGCCATCGTAGGCATACACTTCCTTCAACATCATTTTTATCTGCGTATCGTTGATGATCTTATACTTCTTACCCCGAACCTGAATTTCGGGTTGCTCTTCTACGATCATCTCCTCTATCTCTACCGCTACTGCGGAGGCACCGAGCATACCACAATTTAATGGCGAACCATCGACAATGTACAAGTCATGTACATGGCTGATATAACTGGATTGTGAGTCTTCGGTCAGGTGACCGTGCGTTTGAATATGCACGTAGTAGCGCATGGCGATGTTTTCATTGTTGCTGCGCTGTGCCTGCTCAAAAGTGCGCTTGATGTCCATCACGACATCGGGCGAAACAAAGGATCCTGCTGCGCGGATGACATGGAACTCTACTTCAATGCCTTGCAGCCGAAATTCCTCCTCCACTTTGGCCTCAGCATCCAGCTGCACCTGACTCAGATCCCGGGCATCCGCACAGCCTATTAGGATATGCACTTGTTTTTGTTTAACCATTTGTCTTGTTGTTACTAAACTTTCTAAATTAAGGAAAATTAACTCGTTCGAAGTGAACCGGCATCACAAGGATATTCTGGAACGCATCCGCGAGCGTTCAGGAACCCCAACCCAACATACTTTCCTGGATAAGTATCTTGGAAATGACCATCCCAAGTATTCAATCAGCGTTCCTACCCTACGTTCAATAGCCAAGGACTGGATGCAGGCACATCCTGAATTGAGTGCTGATGCCTTAGCAGCGCTGCTGACCAGCCTGGTGAAGGGCGAATCTTCTACGGAAAAATGCGTAGCAGGCATTCTCCTCGACTACGCCACGCCAGAGCAAAGAAAATTCGATCCCAAACTATTTGACAGTTGGCTGGATCACCTGGAAGGCTGGGTAGAAGTGGATACTGTCTGCACCGGAAAATATGGCGCCGCAGAAATTCCCGCACAATGGGGTAGATGGAAGAAATTGATTCTTAAGTTTTCAAAAAGTTCAAATATAAACAAGCGCAGGGCCTCGCTCGTGTTATGTTGTTCTCCCCTACGAAGCGTCAAGGATGACCGGCTGGCTGATCTTGCTTTGGATACTGTAGACAGACTAAAGCATGAAAAAGCGATCCTGATTACGAAAGCAATATCGTGGGTCCTCCGATCCATGGAAAAACACTATCGCAAGAAACTCAAGCAATACCTCAATAAAAACATGGATACGCTCCCTAAGATCGCAGTCCGAGAGACGATGGCCAAGCTAACAACCGGGGTTAAGGGCAAGGCGTCCAAAGATTTGCGCAAGGCATTTCATTCGTTTATTTCGCAAACTCAACGATATCCGCTGTAAGCGTCACTTTTTGAATAACTACTATTGGCAGAAATCCCGGGTAGAACGTGGTTTTCATGTCCATTGCAATGTTTGCCAATACCTGGTCTGAAGAAAGTTTTGCTTTTGATATCAGGTCCCTCCGCGCATCAGCCACTAATGTTTCCTTGTTCAGACCGCCAAAGCCCATCACGAGTTTGGCTTGTGCACTGCCGGCGGCCGTGCCCGTCACCTTGAAATTTGCCTGATTCAGTGATACATCGCTCTTTATCGCACCAAAGTGAGCCGCGCAGCCTGAAAGTGTAAGCGCAGCAGCTATACTAATTAATTGAATTATCCGCATTTCGTTTTGTGTTAGGTTATGTTCCAACATTGCGCTGAAATCATTCTCATAAGACTCAACGCAGATCGATAGCAGATTGTTTAACAAGTAACGCAATCAATGCGGGAAAGCGCCAGCATGAGCTGTTGCGCCGCTACAATAACGACTTATTTACCCAGTGGAGATAATTTATCAGCGCCAGGGAATAGACAGGTCAGCATATCAAGGCACCAAATGCACGCATGGTTTGGGAATTACTTTGTAGTTTAATAAACGCCAGCGAAAATGACTAATGGTTAGCAGACGGGCATACCATTAACCACGATTAATGCAATTATCAGGCTACGCTTCGCTACCAATAGCAGCAATCAACCCCTTGATATACCCAAAAGCAAAAGCATGTCCCTGAAGGCCGCTTGCAGGATCTTCATGGTGTGGGATATGATCCGGCATGACCATGGCACTGTAACCAACATCCCGCAGTCCTTTTAGCACTGTCACAAAATCCATGTCACCATTGTCGGGGTACACTTCCTGAAAATTGTTCCATCCGCCTTTAATGTTTCGCAAGTGAATGTTAAATATCTGGTTGCGTTCTCCTACCCATTTTATAATTGGCAGTATTTCAGTTTTTGGGTCTTTTAACCCCTCGGCAGTGGAACCAAGACATAGGTTAAATCCATGGTAAGGACTATCGTAGAGTTGGGCGAATCGTTTTATGCCTTCGAATACATCAGGACTATTCCACCGTGTTATTCCGCGATAGCCAACCGGTGTTGGTGGATCTGCAATATGGTTTGCCAATTGCACCTTATACTCCTCTGCAACGGGAATAAGACGGTCCAGCAGGTAAGTAATGCGTTCATACATCTCATCGATGGACACATCGCCGGCGATAGTCTTGGGCTCGTTTCGTTTTACGGCCTCCTCATAATTCCAGGTGTTGTATGAAGCATTGCCTCGTGTCGGGTCAAGGGTTCTGCCTGTGCGCAGAATGACATGAATGATGGTATTGTAGTTCAATGACTTCACTCCCGTTTTCCCGGCAACAGAGATCATTTGCTGAATCATTTCTATCTCACGATCACGTTCGGGACTTTTGCCGAGCATAATATTGGGAGTAGCAACATGCTCGATGCCAGCTGAGCTGAGCGGAAGGTGATATGCATCCAGGCTAATGCCATACTTCTCGCATGCTTCTCTTTTTGCCATGGAATCATCCAGGTCCCATCCTACTCCGGGGATAACCTTGGGTGATCCCCCATCCATGTTAAATACGCCATGCCTGGCGAGAAACTCCAGATTTTCTTTTCCCGTGCCGCCATGCTGGCAGCCGACTTTCATGAGCATCGGCTTTTTGGGTTGCATCGCTTGCTCCTCACTTTCAGGAGCGGGAGCCGCGCAGGCAGTTGCAACAGATCCAACGGATCCGAACACGGCAGCTGCCCCCAGTGACCCTTTCACCACAGTGGAGAGCGCCTCGCGACGGTTGATCTTGTCATTGTGAATCATAATATTATTATTTTGTTGAAATTACATTTCGTCAAATCAATGGAAAAATACTTGCGCCAATCATAATAACAATCAAGCCGGTAATTCCCATGATGGTGAGCAGCGGTGAAAATGTTTTCAGTGCTTCCTGTTCAGTTAAATTACTCATCTTACAAACAATCCAGAATCCGCTGTCGTTCATCCAGGGAATTAGTTTCGATCCGCATGCGATTGCAAGGCCAAGGTATAATTGATGGTATTCAAGCGAGATCGTATTGGACATACCTGCGAGAATTCCTGACGCAGTGATCATCGCAACTGTTGCCGATCCCTGCGCTGTTCTCACAATAGCGGTAATCAAGAATGACAAGGGAATCAATGCCATTTGGTAATCCTTGGCCAGTTCACCGATTCGCGTGCTGATACCGGTTTGTTGCAGCATCCCCCCGAAGGCTCCACCCGCAGACGTGATCAGTATGATAACCCCTGCACTCATCAGGGCCGTTTGAACGGAGGCAGTTAATCCTTTCTTATCGCCCTTCTTCTGTATAGCCAGTAAAATAAGGGAAGACAAAGCACCGGCGACCAATGCAATATTTTTCTCTCCAAAAAAGTTCAGAAAGGAAAGCGCTGCTTGTGTGAGCATTGAATTTGAAGCTTCATCTGTCTTGAATGTTTGAATCATGGCATTTAAACTTATCAAGACTATCGGAATGGCTATTGGTAACAGTGAAAACCACAGCGGCGGTAAGGACTGCTCATTCTCGTCAGATAACTTCTGGATTTCAGCAAGTGGCGCGTCAACAGAATCACGCAGGGGTATGGGCCACTTCCGGTTTGCCCACGAGGCAAAAAAGTAGCCTGCCGTAATAGTAACCAACCCGACCAGTGATCCGCCCACCATCATCATCCCGATAGGGATATTCATTTCACTCACCAGAAAAAGCGGTCCGGGTGTGGGAGGCACCAACGAGTTGGCCATTGCTGCACCAGCCGTTATGCATAAGATTAGCAACAAATAGTTTTTCCCAATGCGCATAGCCATGGCCTTGGCGAGCGGAACCATCAGGTAAAAGACAGTATCAAAAAAAACTGGTATGCCGATAAAGAAACTGCCGGTCAAAAAGCTGAAGGGTGCATTTTTGATGCCTGTAATTTTCACCAAAGAACGAACGATCTTTTCAGCCGCGCCGCTTTCCAGCATTGTCTTGCCAATGATCGAAGCCATCGCAATCAGGATACCAATTTTACCGCACGTACTACCAAACTCATTGGCGATACGAACACCTACTTGCTGATTGGCCAGTTTCTGTGCCTCTGCTAAAGAGGCGCCTTTTCCGGTAGCAAACATTATAATGGCCGCATCGGGCGTCAATATTGCCACTACGAAGGCACCCAGGAGCAGCGCCAAGAATGCATGTAAGCGCAATACAATGATTCCGCCAACTACAGTCAAAATTCCGATCGCTAAAACAAAAAGAGGATCTTCTGTGAAGTGTTGTATTTCCAAGTTGGTAGTACTTTATGGTGTTAATATTTACAGAAGTCCGGTCTTCGCAAAAAAAGAAGAAGATATTTTAAAAATACAGTAGAAAAACCAATCAGCCCAATTGTCATCAAGCTGATTGGTTTCTACCCAGTGTGGTTCAACGCATGTTTATTTCACGTCCCACCAGACGCGGACATCAAGATCATCAGGGCCCTGTCTGCCAATCGCTACATCAAGGTTTGCCGCATTGACTGAATGCTCTGAGTCAGGATACGTTAACCGTTGTATGAAGTCTTCTGTCTTCAGGTCACCTTTCAGCGGATTCGGAGCGACAATAGGAAATCCACTACGCCGGAAGTTAGCCCAGGTTTCGTGGCCATTCAAGAAGGAGGATACCCAATATTGATTGTTGATTTGTTCAATTTCCATTCCAACTTGCAATGGCTGCGAGGCAATGTAGGCAACAATATCAGCCTCGTCAACCGATGTATCACCGGGCCAGCTTGCCATTTGTTCCATATGGGCCCGGATGCCAGACTCGTATGCTGCCGAGGCGTCCCCTGCTGCCCATCCGCGTATAATTGCTTCCGCCTTAAGCAACAAAGTTTCTGAATAGGTCACCATAAAACTCGGCGCTTCGGGAGAGCCCAGTCTTCTCCTGTCCATTTCGCTGTAATCATATAAACTTTCGAGGCCATCTGCGGCAACCTGCTCCGGAATCGTTGTGTTGTCAAATCCTTGTGGCATACCAATTTGCAGCGCCGGATCTGTTGTACCATTTGCCGGGATTTGATCGCCTTTGGTTTTCGCACCTACATAACGAATGGCAATGGACTTCAACCGCGGGTCATTGTTGTCTTTCAAGAATGTCATAAAATCCCTGTCTATATAGTAGAATCCAGCCTGACCACCATTCAAGTTTGTGCCAAGGTCATTTCTAAAGTTGGCATCATGACGGATTACTGCATTGTCAAGGTTCGACTCCATTAACCCACCAGCTATTGCTTTCGCTGCAAATTGCTGAGCTTTAGCCGGGTTAACCTTTGTTAACCTCATCGCAGCCCTCAGCAACAATGAAAAGCCCAGTCTCTTCCAGCGAAGGATATTGGAACCCAGTCCGGCGTACATAACTTCCTGGGGCACTGCATCCTTTGCAGGATCCAGGGCATTTGATGCTTCTTCGAGTTCCTTCAGGATATCATCATAGATGGCTTCCTGAGTATCATACTCCGGGAACGCAATACCCTCCGTATACCCTTTTGCTGCCTGAAAGTAAGGAAGCTCGCCATAAGAATCCGTGAGAATCATGAACTCATGGGCCTTCCAGATTCTTAACATCGATAATAAATTGGTCTTATCCGGCTTATCTACCAACGCTGCTATTCCATCCACGAGGTTCTTCACAGTGTTACTATATCCATCCTGCCAGTTACCCTGCGTCGCTGACTTGTTGTCCAGGTTCAGGTTACCACCAGTACCCACACCAACAAAAGGCGTGATCATTTGCTTCACAATAGTTGTCTCATAAGTAAAATTGTTATAGCCGGGAGCACTCCCGATGATCGCGCGGTTCAATTGAAAAGTGGGATCAATAGAAACCAACCGAACGGGGTCCTTGTTTATCTCATCGAAGCCATTGTCGCATGAGAGCAACAATGATGCTGCCAGTAGTGCACTTAGTAAGTATTTATGTTGCTTTTTCATAGTTCTGGAGTCTTAAAATTTAACATTCAGGTTAAAGCCAATATCGCGTGTGATGGGCAATCCTGTTGCTTCCAATCCGGTTCTGCTGTCCCCGATAATTCCATTTTGATCGGGGTGAATATGCGGAACCCATTGCTTCAATACAGCCACATTATTAGCCACTAAATCCAGTCTTACGCCCTTTATATATTTGTTCTCCGGCAGAATTCTGGTGAAGTCGTAACCAATTGAAACCTGCCGTAATTGCCATGATCCGGCATTGAAGACTGACTGCTCAGACATTCTATACGTCCGGATGGTTTCATAATAGGGCTGGATAGGAGATTGCGCCGTATTCGGCGAATAAGAGCCGTCTGGATTTTCAAACACACCTTCACCGACGATAAAGCCCTCTTCTCTGCCTACCAGGGTAGCTTTGTCCAAACCATGACGGTAAGCATTGGTATGGGTGCCTGAAATCATCTTGTGACCAAGTTTGAAATCAATCAAGAAAGAAGCGGTTATGCCTTTGTAGCTAAAGCTGTTGGTAAAACCACCAACCCATTTTGGTAATGCACTTCCAAAAGCCAATTGATCCGCAGAACGTCTCGGTTTTCCACTAGCATCATGGACAATATTGCCCTGAGGGTCTCGCAGATAGCCATAACCATATAACTGCGCCATCGGTTGACCAACAACTTGTCTAACTTCTCCGTGGAAGTCTGCAGTTCCTACAGTGATAAATGATCCGTCTACGTCGTCTCCAAGACTAATTACTTTTGAAGTATTGTAGGATGCATTAGCTGCGATATTCCACCTAAAATTTGTGCCTCTGACAGGCGAAATAGAAGCCGCCATTTCCAGGCCCCGGTTTTGACTTTCACCAACATTGATCAACTGGTTACCATAACCTGACGAGATTGGAATCTGCGCGGTCAATATCTGGTCAGAAGAAAGTTTATCGTACAATGAAATTTCAAATCGCAGATTATCAAACAACGCTACTTCCAATCCAATTTCCTTTTCCTTAACGCGCATAGGTTTCAACCCGGGATTGGGAATAGTTCCTGTATTGACATACCCTACCGGTTGATTGAGGAGTTGTTGGGAGCTAATGGCATAGTACAAATTGTTTGAGTACGGAGAAACATCCGTGTCGCTACCAACTTCCGCGTAGGCTACTCTCAATTTACCAAACGACAGCCACGAGGGAAGATTTTGGAATGCCTGAGAGAAGACGAAGCTTCCTGTTATAGAAGGGTAAAGAATACTCCTGTTCTCCGGAGATAGCGTGGAGAACCAGTCATTCCTGGCTGTTGCGTTAATGTACAAGAACTCTTTAAAAGAGACTTCCGCAGAAGCATACAAGGAGTTCACTTTGCGTTCTGCCAGTGTGTAATTTGGCGTTACCTTACTGGCATTGCCAATAGTGTAAAGATTCCGTGAAAAGAAATTTTCACCCAGGATAGTATTCACATCCGCACGACGGAACATGGAGTTCCCTCCCATATTGACCAATACACCAAAATCGCCAAACTTTTTATTGATCCCGATTAGGAAGTCCGTATTAGTTTCTCTGAATCGTCGCTGATCCTGAACGTATTGTCCGTTGACGAAGCCGGGGGGCGGTGAAGATTGGCGTTGTGATCCGGTAGGTAGATTGTAATCAACAAAACGCGAATAGAAATCCTGTCCCATACGTGCCTGAACAAATAACCAGTCGAGCAAATCATATCTAGCAGTGATATTCCCATAAATTCTGTCGCGGCGATTATTTTCAAAACGCTTTAACGCGAAATAAGGATTTGTTCTGTTGGTAAACCGTGAATAACTAATTTCATCTCCATTGACATCGCAGCAATTTTCTCTCAGGAGATCCATCGGCATCGAAGACGAGAGTGTATAAATTACCACCGGGCTAAAATCCTGCTCGGCTATATTGGGCGGGTTCTTTCTGTACTCGTATGAATAATTTATATTTCCGGAGACCGTTAATTTCTTCATTTTTTGCGTAAAACCAAGGTTAACGGTCTTTCTATTGTAGCTGGAACCAGGGAGTATTGATGTGGCGTCCATATTGGCAACAGACAGGCTTAAACCACCATTTTCCCCACCGGATGAAACTGTAATCGTGTTCATGAAGGTCGAGCTATTGTTGTAGTATTCCCTTACTTTGCCGGGAGTAGGTTCGTAAGGCGCGACGATACCATCAAACAAAATCTGTGTTCCGCCCATCTTTTCACCAAAGCTCCACACACCAGAGGTAGGAAAAGGAGCATTGGGCCTTACACCCCCTTCACCCTGTCCATACTCATATTGATAATCCGTTAAATCATACGGCGTACCATTTGTGTAGTTCATATTGTAGGTAAGCTGGATGCCTTGCCCCTGGGCACGGTTTTTTGTGGTAATCATGATAACACCGTCTTTGGCACGCGCACCATATAGCGCTGATGCAGCAGCGCCCTTTAGGACAGTCATGGAAGTAACATCATCAGGGTTAATACTGCTGAGTCCGTCACCGCTATCTGAATTCCTGTTACTACCTACCTCACCAACGTCACCGCTAACACCAAAATTAGTATTGTCAACTGGCACACCATTAATGACGATCAGGGGAGAATTGTTGTTTCCGAACGAAGAGACTCCCCTTATTCTGATCTTACTGCTTCCCTGTGGTCCGGAACCCAACTTAGTAATATTTACACCCGCGACTTTCCCTTGGAGGGCATCCATAAAATTTGGTGTTCGGTTTACATTAAAATCTGAAGGGTCAACCTTGGCAGTAGCATAGCCCAAGGTTTTTTGCTCCCGTTCAATACCAAGCGCAGTTACCACGACCTCACCAAGTTGTTTGACGTCGGGTGCCATTGTAATATTAATCACGGAGCTGTTCCCTATAGATACTTCCTGCGAGGCGTATCCGATGAACGAAAAAATCAGCGCATCAGCATTCGCGGGAACACTAAGCGCATATGCTCCATTCTGATCCGAAACGGTACCTTGCGATGCGCCCTTTACCAACACATTCACACCAGGCAGCGGATTTTGACTTTCGTCCAAAATTTTACCCGTGATTGATCTGTCTTCCTGTGCATAGCCAATATAAGGATTGAACAGCAACGCAGCCAGGGACAGTAGCAGCATTAAACGAATTCTGGGTTGCCCGCCTCTGCCCAGCGGTCTTGAGTGTAATTGATTTTTCATAGTTTAATTATTTAGGGTTAGGGTTATTAATGAGCTTATCCATTGAGATTATTCATGAGCATTAGAAGGCATTGCCGAAAAAGTCATTTTTCGTCGGCAGCCATGCTCGGATATTCAACACATCAAAGATCTAACCTCCTTTATCGCTGGAATAGAATAGCGATGTCGGGAAAGAGGTCGCGTGTTAAACGAAAGATAACCAAAAATTATACAACCACAAACGATTGCCGAATAACTGCCTGAGCCGCACGGACACCTTGAGATCAGGAATTGACCCTGCCCGGTGCCCTACACTTAGGCCTGCCGATATGTTAAGGCAGCGTCAACTTTTGGATCCGAAAATCTCCGCCTATACCGACCCACTTCTTTGTTTGACAAAACCATGCGCCTGAAGAAATAACCTGGAATGCTGATACAACCAAGAAAATTTTGATTGTATCCATTTACTATCAAGCAGTCACTATTCATTTTTGAACTTATTCTCCATCATATTTTCTTTGAATGAAGTGCCCAGCGTATATCCGAATGTCAGCATGACTGCCCGCGTATCTAACTTCGCCTTTCGGCTGAACGTGAAATTATAATCTGAGGTAACAGCCCCGTATTGCTGCGTGTTAAAAATATCCGTCACGGTCAGCCCCAATCTCCCCTTTCCTTTCATGATTTCTTGCTGCAATCCCAGATCGACATAATAGACCGCCACCGTCCTACCTTGCGGAATAGCTGTTGGCGATGTGTAGCTGCCAATAACCTGTAATTTAAGATTCTTAAAAAGTGTGAAATTATTAATGAGTTTACTGTACCAGCTTAACTGATGTGTTGATACATCCGCCGCGGAACCGTCGTTGTCAATATGAATCTCATACGCCGAAAAACTAAAGTTTAGGCTCCAGTTTGATAAGGGATTGTATGTTGCAATCGCCTCAATGCCCAATGTGGTGGCATTGCCAAAGTTTAACGGCTGTGAAAACGCGACGCCATTGCTATCTAAAACCGTGTAGGGTAAAATTGCATCCCTCCTTATACGATAGAATGCAATCATTGACAACGATACTTTTTGTAACGCATGATAATATCCAAGTTCCATCGAATGGATGAGTTCCGGCTTTAGACCCGGATTACCCCCATGTTGGTTTAGTGAATCGGTAATGTCAATAAACGGGTTGAGCTGCCCCAGGCCCGGTCTGTTAATTCTCCTGCTGTAGCTCAACTTAAAGTTATTTCGCGCAGGGGTATAGTAAAAAATATTGGCAGACGGATAGAGATTGAAATAGCTATTGCTAAACGCCTGCGATTCATCAAGGGTCTTTCCGTCGTTCCAAACCTGTTCAGCCCGCAGCCCGAAAGTGTACTTCCACGCCGGCTCCTCTTTTTGTCCTGTCCACCCCGTGTACTGCGTATAAACAGCATGTATCTGTTCCCTGAAGTCAAAGACACCGCTGTTTAATGGATCGGTAACAAAGTCCCCGTCCTCAAAGCTGGCTCTTTCAAAATCTGCGTTCAAAAAGCGGAAAATGCCTTTATAGCCGGTCTCCAGTGTGCCCCTGTCTGTAAAAGGTTGCGCATAATCTACTGCCATGCTGCTGAGATTTGTTTTCTCGTAAGTATGCGTCCGCTGCAAATAAGAATCTCCCAGCGGAAGATCATCCTCAGAACGGGGTTCGGTTGTGATGTCGGTGTTTTCTTTGTCGTTCCCAACCGTGCTGCCCAGGTTAGCAACAAGCGATT